>Ga0247805_1000080_pt1 | contig 76920 bp, 68 predicted proteins | sample UWRJL044104R1_FD_180930 | JGI IMG/M metagenome (GOLD analysis project Ga0247805, IMG submission 180930) | Plant litter microbial communities from Arlington Agricultural Research Station in Wisconsin, United States - UWRJ-L044-104R-1 | ecosystem: Environmental > Terrestrial > Plant litter >...
GTCGCTGAGCGACCTACTCAACCAGCAAGAGCCACTAGAACCTGATGTACAGATCCGGTTGGTGTGGAGATCTTGGTGGTTGAGTAGGCCCGCCAGGACCGTATCGAAACCGGGCGGGGTTTCGATACGGTCGCTGAGCGACCTACTCAACCAGCAAGAGCCACTAGAACCTGATGTACAGATCCGGCCAGCTTTGCGAACCGGCGAGACTGTCTGTCGCCCCAAACCTTGACGTCACAACATGGATGCCACGACCAAACCGTGGCAGTTCAACGGTTGCGCGGCCATTGTCGCCCTCCTCGAGGTCCACCGTCGCGATGGCTTTCGACCCGTCGTAGATCGTGACGGTTCCGATGGGCTCGCTGCCGTCGTCGGTGCGCACAATGACGCGGTACGCGACATCCGCCGCTCCAAAGGAGAAGTGGCTCGTGAGCAGTCCCGTTGTCGTTGTACCGATTTTCGCGACAGTTTTCGGTGCCGAGGTTGCAACAGCCGAGGAGTAGCCCTCTGCCGAGGCCGTGACAGTCACCGTAATGTCGGCGCCCGCGTCTGCCGAGACGAGGCGGTACGTCGACGCGGTTGCGCCTTCGATGGCTGCGCCGTCACGGTTCCACTGGTAGGCGAGCGTCGGCGCTTCGACGCTCCACGTGCCACCGGTCGCGGTGAGCAGTCGGCCGACGCGCGCCTGGCCGGTGATGGTCGGCGCGGTGACGGACTCGATCGGCTCCTCGGTCGACGTGACCTCGAGGGTCACCGTCGCCTCGGTGGGCGTACCGGGAACCGTGACCGTGAGCACAAGCGGGCCAGCCGGTGTCGCCTCGGGAACCGTGAAGGTCACCGTAGCGCGCCCCACCTCGTCGGTTGTGTCGACGATGGCCGGATCGATAGCCGCGCTGCCGAGTTCGGTTGCGCCAGCCGAGACGACAACCGTGCCGGCGGTCGGTGATCCGACGCTGAACAGCAGCGACGACAGGTCGAGGGTGACTTCAGAACCCGCCTCAAGCACCTCGGGAGCCGTGACCGTCACGCCTACAGCCCGCTGGTCGAGCGGAGGAGATGCAACGGGGTTGGCCTCGAAGTAGTCGACCATGCTGCCGAGGTCGATCTTTCCGCTGTCAGCGCGGTTGGTGCCCTCGCCGAGGGTGAGGAAGTTGTCACCACCCGCGGCGAGGAACGAGTTGGCGGCAACCGTGTAGCTGCCGGCGTCTGTGACGAGCTCGTCGTTTACCCACAGCTCGGTGATGTGTGAACCTGCCGCGGCGTCGGGATCGTAGGTGTAGCGCACGTTCTCCGAGACACCGAGCTTGAGGAACGGACGGCTGGAACCTGCGGGCTGCCATTGCTCCTCGAACACCTGCACAAGCTGCGCGCCGGTGAGGTCAACGGTCTGCAGGGTGTTGGCGAAGGGCTGCACTGCTGCGGCCTCCGCGTAGGTGACGTTGCCGTCGGGGTCGCCGGCTCCGCTCGACGCGTACTTGAGATCGGCACGGATGCCGCCCGGGTTCATAATCGCGAGATCCGCACCGTTGTCGAGCGTCGCCCAGAGGTGAACATCCGCAACGAAGTTGCCGATCGTCGACTCTCCGCCGCGATTCTCCGACGGGGTGGCCGTCTGCTTTGCACGGGTGAAGTCGCCGGTGATGTCGCCGACCTTGACCGAGCCGAGTTCCTTGGCGATTGCTACCGCGTCGGCGACGATTGCCGCGACCTCGGGGTCGGGCTCATAGGCGCCAAACAGGGGGAGGATCTCGGCGGAGATGTCGAGCAGCTCACCGCTCTTCGGGTCAACCGAGAGGCTCATGTGGCTGAACTTCTCGCCGTATTGGCCGGAGGAGAGCACGGGGCGCGTCTCGTCGGTGCCAGCAATCGGTATGTCGTGGTTGTACGCGAGGTGCGTGTGACCGGAGACGATTGCGTCGATCTTCGCGTTGGCTCCCGTCACGATTGTGCCGAATGCCGAGTCGTCTGTCGCACTCGCGATGGCGGTTGTCGCCGCACCCTCGTGAACGAGCAGCACGATGACGTCGGCCTCGCCGTTCGACGCGTCGCCATCACTGAGCTGGTCGGCGACGCGGTTGACCTCGGGCACAACCTCGCGCACCTCGAGCGTTGCGATTCCCGCGGGGCTCACGAGGCTCGGCAGCTCTTCGGTCATCGCGCCGATGAAGCCGACAGTCACACCGTCGAACTCGATCGTGTCGTACTGCTGGTAAGCCGGTTCACCCGTCGCGCGGTCGTAGATGTTGGCTGAGAGGTAATCCCAGTCGGCGTGCGGGATGATGCGCTCGTCGACGTCTTCACGGCCCTGGTCGAACTCGTGGTTGCCGAATGCGCTCGTCTCGAGCCCGATCTCGTTGAGTGCGTCGATCGTCGGCTCGTCGTTCTGGATGAACGATGTGAAGGTCGATGCACCGATCAGGTCGCCGGCTCCGACGAACACCGTGTTGGGGTTCGCGGCCTTGAACGAATTGACCATTCCGCCGAGCACAGCTGCTCCGGCCGCCGGCGTCGCGGCTTCGAGACGGCCGTGGAAGTCGTTGATCGACAGGATGTCGATGTCGACCGGCACGGGATCGGTTGAGATGCCGACAACGATCGGATCGTGGTCGCTCGAGCGGAACGGGGTGCCAGCTTCGGCGGCGCCGAACGCGTAGCCGCGATCGCTCCACTCCGGGGAGTTGATGGTCCAGACATCCACGCCGGTAATCGATGCGGCGAGCGCCTCGGTCGCAAACGCGTGGTCGAGCGAACCGAGCTCCCCATCGAACGTGTAGGTGTATTCGTCGGTTTTCGCGGGCACGAGGTCAACGAGGCCGGATGCCGTGAGCGCCTGCGCGGGATCCTCTTCTGCGTACGCATTGAAGTCGCCGAGCGCGATCACGTTCTCGCCCTTGGCCGGGTCGGCCACGATGCCGTCGATGAACTCGGCGAGGCTGGTGGCCTGCTCGACCCGCTCGGCGTTGAAGAAGCCCTGCAGGTCGGCGGGCTCGGGGGCCGTGTTGCCGCTTGGCGGGCTCTTCGACTTGAAGTGGTTGGCAACGACGGTGATGACCTTCTCGTCACCAACAGTTGAGAACGTCTGGGCGAGTGGTTCTCGCGCGATGTCCCATACCGTCTCGTCGATGTCGGCGAAGCTGTCGCCAACGGGCGTTACGGCCGCAGGCTTGTAAATGATGGCGTTTGTAATGAAATCGGTTGTGGATGCATCGCGCAAAGCGAGGGGTGTCGCAACGAAGGCCCAGGTTCCGGCGCCATCCTTTTCATTGAGACCCGCGACGAGGTCGGCGAGCGCCTCATCGGGTTCCTCGCCGAGCTTGACCGAGTTCTCGATCTCCATCAGCGCGACAACGTCGGCGTCGAGCGAGCTGATCGCCGAGACGATCTTTGAGCGCTGCAGCGCGAAGTCTTCTGCGTTGTCTGCACCCCGGGCGTCACCGCCGAAGGTCGTGAAGTAGTTGAAGACGTTGAAGGCGCCGAACCTGACGTCACCGCCGACGTCTTCGGGCGCGTTTGTGCGGGGGTTCTTCGACTCCCAGGTCGGTTCGAACGCCGCGTACGTCGCCGGGGAGTCGCTGCTCAGCGGTCGCTGCGGCTGCAGGCGCCAGTCGTCGAAGCCCCAGCCGAGGATCATGCCGGCCTCGGGTGCGATGAACTGGTCGCCGTTGCGCACAACTTCTGCCGATGTGAAGTACGGCTGGGTTCCGGGGTGCGCTCCGTTTGTCACCTGGATGCTGTAACCATCGTCGAGCAGCAGTCGACTCGCGCGGTTGGCGACGGCTATCGCGTTGGCCTCCGCCCCCGCGTCCGTAGTCTCCGTTGCCTTAACCGGCAGCGAGCCAATGCCGAGCCAGAGCGAGCCGAAGTTGAACAGCTGGTGGCTCGAGCTCAGGAACGCCGACTCGGGGCTCACAAGCATGCCCTCGTATGCCTCCCGCGCTGCCCCAACGACACTGTTGGGAAGCACGGTAGACGGGGGTACGCCGACACCGTCGTCGACGAGTTCGTAGGCCGTCGCGACGGTCGCCGTGATCTGGGTCTGGCCCTGGTACTCACCGGCGGTGCCGGTCACGCGAACGAGGTCACCGAGGGCAACCGCCGGGTCGGCGTTGTTGGCATAGACGAAGATGCCGTCAGAGCGGCCGTCCGGCTCGCCCGGGGTGGCGGACTGCAGGTAGAAACCCTTGTAGCCGCTACCCGTCGCGGCACGATAGTCACCGGTGACGACACCCTCAACGGTGACGACGGACCCGGCGAGCGGGGTGCTCGCGGCGTCGCCCTGAACATCGGCGATTTCGTGTGTGACCTCTGCCGCTTGCGCGGGGGTAACCACGAGAAGCGAGAGGGCGAGTGTTGCGGCGGACAGGACAGCGATTGCGGGCGTGCGGCGTTGCATGACTCGATGGTCTCCTTGGTGGGCAGATCACGGCGTCGGGTATACCCCCTCTTTGGGGGGTCGCCATTTACCCTAGGCGGGGCGGCAGACATTGTCGAGCCGGGCGCGTGAATTCCGGGTGAACGTGGCCGATAGCGCGGCCGGCGCGGAACTCTGTAAGGTAAGGGTGTCCTAACCGAGCCGAGGAGTTCCGTGACCACGCCTGCACCCGCCGAGACCGTCAAGCCCGCGCGCCGCAACCCGTACACAACGCGCTACCTCCTGACCTGCGCGGCCATCGGTGCAGCGGGCGGCATCCTCATCGTCGCGCTCAACTGGCTGTCGATTGGCACCGGAGCGTTCGCACTGTTCCTCTACGGTGCAACCTTCGGCATCTGGGTTCTTCCACAGATGGTGGGCCAGGCCCTGCTGCGCGTTCCCGGAACTGCGCTCCTCATTAGCCTCATCATGGCTCTTATCAACGCGCCGCTCAGCCCATTCGGCTTCGCGCAGATCTCCAGTGCGCTGCTCTTCGGTCTTTTGCTCGAGTTTCCGTTCGCGATCTTGCTGTACCGCAGCTGGAGCGACCGCCACTTCTGGATCGCACACCCGATCGCCCTCGTCGTCGCGAGCAGCTCCTACTTCTTCGCCATCGACCTCGGCTCGCTCGCGCCCGTGCTCGTCATCGGCATGTGGGTGCTCGCTGCGATCAGTGGTGTCGCGTTCACGGCACTCAGCATGCTTCTTGCGAGCCGGCTGCGCGCCGCCGGGGTCGCCAAGCCGCAGCGCGCTCCTCGGTGAGCGCTGGCGCTGCGCCGCTGGAGGTTCGAGGCCTGCGCGTTCACCACGACGACCGGCAAGGCTTTACACCCGACGACGTGAGCTTCACCGTAAATCGGGGCGAGGTTGTGCTGCTGCTCGGGCCGTCGGGGTCGGGTAAGTCGACGCTGGCTCTCGCGCTCAACGGGCTGATTCCTCGGGCCATTCCCGCGACTGTTGAGGGCGCTGTACTCGTCGCGGGAATCTCAACCGCCGACGAGACTGTCGGCCGCCTCAGCCAGCACGTCGCAATGGTGTTTCAGGACCCGGACTCGCAGATCGTCACCGGCACACTGATGGACGAGGTGTCGTTCGGGCCGGAGAACCTGCGCGTTCCCGTTGCCGAGGTGCTCGAACGAGCCGAGCGCGCACTGCGCCAGGTTGGGCTGTGGGAGAGGCGCGGCGACAACCCCGACACGCTCTCCGGTGGTGGACGCCAACGGCTCGCGATTGCCTGCGCGCTCGCACTCGGCTCTCCGCTCATTGTGCTCGACGAGCCGACTGCCAACCTCGACCCCGCGGGCATCGACGAGATCTACGCCGTGCTGCGCGAACTGGTCGACGCTGGTGGCCACACGATTGTGCTCGTCGAACACAACCTCGACGCGGCGATCGACCTCGTCGACCGCGCAATAGTTTTCGACCGCGACGGCAGGCTGGCCTTCGACGGCCCCGTGCGCGATGTGCTTCTCAGCAACGTGGATGCTCTGCTCGCCATGGGAGTCTGGCTGCCGGTGTCGACGCTCGCCGCTCTGAGGTTGCGCGACGCCGGGGTTGCGCTGGAGGAGCTGCCGTTGACGCCGGCCGAGTTGGCGATGGCGTTGGATGCGACTGTGCTGCCGTCGGTGGTCGAGCGGAGCCGAGACCAGATCGAGCGTGCCGAGATCTCGACTTCGCTCGACCTGATTTCGACGAGCTCAATCGCCGTGACCGGGCTCACCGTCACGCGCGGCAAGAAGACCCTCCTGCGCGATGTTGACCTGGAGATTGCACGCGGCGAGTTTCTCGCGATCGTCGGCGTCAACGGCGCCGGAAAGACGACGCTGCTGCAGGCGATCGCTGGCGTTATCGCGCCGCCCAAGGGCACGGTGAGCATCGGCGAACTCGACCCGGCACGGGCCGACGTGCGGGAACTTGCCGCGTCGATCGGGTTTGTGTTCCAGAATCCGGAGCACCAGTTCATCCGCACAACCGTGGGCGAGGAGCTCGCGCACGGCCTCGAGATCGCCCGGGTTGACCCCGACGAGATCGAGCGACGCGTTGCCGCGATGCTTGAGCGCTTCGGGCTCGAGGCGGAACGCGACATCCACCCGTTCCTGCTGTCCGGTGGGCAGAAGCGCCGACTCTCGGTGGGCACTGCGCTCATCGCGGGGGCTCCCGTGCTCGCGCTCGACGAACCCACCTTCGGGCAGGACCGGGAACGCGCCGCCGCGCTGCTCGACCTGCTCGCGCAGCTGAATGCCGAGGGCACAACGGTGATCGTTGTGACACACGACATGCAGCTCGTCGCGGACTACGCCTCGAGCGTGGCGATAGTCGCCGACGGGCAATTGGTCAGCCACGGACCGACGACGGATGTGCTCGCGGGCGACGCACTCGAGCTGGCGGGGCTTCGGCCGCCGCCACTCGCGCGGGCCATGCGGGCGCTCACGCGACATCCAGCGTGGCGGTCGATCTCACGCCTGGCGGATCTTCCGTGACGGCGCTCGACCCGTTCCGCGAGCGCGTGGATTACGGGCCCATCCGGTTCTTGCACCGGCTCAACCCGCTCGCGAAGATCGCGGCACCGCTGCCCGCAATGGCTGTGCTGCTCATCGCGCGCGATGTGCCGACGCCGGTTGCGTTTCTCGGGCTCGCTTTTGCCATGCTCGCAGTCGGAGCGCACCTCGACGGCAGGTTATGGCTCGCGCTCATCGTCGGGCTGCCGCTGCTTGTCGCGGTGATGAGTGTCAGTTTTGGTCTCTGGACCAATCCGGCGGGTGTCGACCGCAGCGTGACCCTGCTCTCCATCGGCGACTACCGGCTCTACCTCGGGTCGCTCGCGGTCGGGCTGGCGACGGCCCTGCGGCTCGTAAGCCTGCTCGCGCTCGGGCTGCTGGCAGGCGCGACATCCACCGGTCCGGATCTGGTGCGCGCGATGGTGCAGCAATTGCGCGTGCCGTACCGCATCGGATACACGGCGCTCGCGGCCTACCGTTTTGTGCCGCGATTCGGTCACGAGCTGCAGGTGATCCGCTCGGCCCATCGCGTGCGTGGCATGGCCGGAGGGCGCGGCCCGTTCGCTGCCGTGCGCCGCGTGCTCGGCTACGTTGTGTCGCTGCTCGCGGGTGCCATCCGGCACGCCGAACGCGTCGCCCTCGCCATGGACGCCCGCGCGTTCGGCGCTCACCGCGACCGCACCGAGCGGCATCTTGTGCCGTTCCGGGCTCGCGACTGGATCTTCATTGCCCTGTTCTGGGCGGCCACCGCCGCCATCGTTATCTCCCTTAAGGAAATCCCGTGAGCCAGTCAAAGCCCCAACCGCCCAAGAATGCGACGATGCTGCACGCCGATGTTGTGTGCGTGAGCAACGTGACGCCCAACATGATCCGCGTAACGCTCGGCGGCGCCGACCTCGCGAACTTTGTGCCGATGGGGTTCGACCAGTGGTTCCGACTGTTCCTGCCGCTCGCGGGCGAGACCAACTTTGCGCTGCCGAAGAAGATCGACCTGCTCGGCTACGTTCAGTACCTCGCGATGCCCAAGGCCACGCGCCCGCCGATGCGCAACTACACGGTGCGCGCGTTCCGCGCCGACTCGAACGAGCTCGACATCGACTTCGTCGCGCATGGGGACGCGGGCATCGCCTCGGGTTGGGCCGCGCGCGCCAAGCCCGGCGATCGCGTCGCCCTGCTCGACCAAGGGATTATGCACAACCCCACCGAGGGCGTCGACTGGCAGCTCTTCGTCACCGAAGAGAGTGGTCTTCCCGCCGTCGCGGGCATCCTGCGCGACCTCCCGCGCGACACCCGCGGCCACGCCTTCATCGAAATCGCCTCGATGAGCGACGTGCAAGAGACAGGCACGCCCGCAGGCGTCGAGGTGCACTGGGTGGTCCGCCGCGCGGGTGAGCGCCCCGGCATCGCAGCGCTCGCGGCCGTTCAGGCATTCGAGCTTCCGCAGGGGAGCTTCCACACGTTCGTCGTCGGAGAACAGTCGCTCGCGACATCCACTCGCCGTTGGCTTGTTAACGAGCGAGGCGTGCCGAAGTCGCACGTTACGTTCTGCGGATTCTGGCGAGCGGGAACCGCCGCGCACTAGCTCGTTCTTCCAGTTCTCATCCCGAGTTCACCCCGATTTCGCTTTGCAGGTCTTTGGTTGTCGCGACCCCCAAAACGGGGGCACCACCAAATTTGGAGACTGAACCTGTGAGCGAAAACACCACCTCGCGCAGCCGCTTCCTGCTGCCCGCGGCCATCATCGCGGCCGCCGCAATTTTGCTACCCAGCGCTGCCATGGCTGCCATCGACGACAACAACGGCGCAACTCGCAGCACCGGCGATCGCACAACCGCGATCAAGGCGCAGATCAAGCCGAGCAAGGCAAAAAACGTCATCCTCCTTATCGGCGACGGCATGGGCGACTCTGAGATCACCATCGCCCGCAACTACGCCTACGGCGCCGCGGGCCGTCTCCCGGGCATCGACGCCCTCCCCCTCACCGGCCAGTACACGACGTACTCGCTCTACAAGGATGGCGAGAACAAGGGCAAGCCCGACTACGTGCCGGACTCGGCAGCAACCGGCACCGCCTGGGCCACCGGAACCAAGACCTACGACAACGCGATCTCGGTCGACATCGACGGAACGCCGCAGGACACGATCCTCGAGATCGCCAAGGCCAACGGCTACAAGACCGGCAACGTGTCGACCGCCGAGATTCAGGATGCGACGCCCGCCGTTCAGGTCGCGCACGTTGATGCCCGCAGCTGCTACGGCCCGGACAGCCCCAACTGCCTCGACGACGCACTGCAGAACGGCGGCCTCGGCTCGATCAGCGAGCAGCTTCTCGACACGCGCGCCGACCTGACTCTCGGTGGCGGCTCGGCGAGCTTCACGCAGACCGCCAAGGCCGGCAAGTGGGAGGGCAAGACGCTCTTCGAGCAGGCAACGGAACGTGGCTACCAGGTAGTCGGAACCGCTGACGAGCTCACGGCAGTCACCAAGGCGACCCAGTCGGCACCCGTGCTCGGTCTCTTCACGGCCGGCAACTTCCCGACGCGCTACACAAAGACAACGGCAACCGTCGGCGGCGCCAACACGGCGGTCACCTGCGAGGCAAACCCCGCGCGTCTCGACACCAAGCTCTCGCTGGCTTCGCTCACCACCAAGGCGATCAACCTGCTGAAGACGCCGAAGTCGAGCAAAAAGGGCTTCTTCCTTCAGGTCGAGGGTGCGAGCATCGACAAGCAGGACCACGCTGCTGACGCTTGTGGCCAGATCGGCGAGACCATCGACCTCGATGAGGCAGTAAAGGTCGCGCTCGATTACGCCAAGAAGGACGGCAACACGCTCGTCATCGTCACGGCCGACCACGCGCACTCCAGCCAGATCGTCGACTCGACGCCTCCGACCTCGCTCAGCACCGCTGTCACGACGGTCGATGGCACGGTTATGAAGATCTCGTACGGAACCGCAGCTCTCGGCGGATCGCAGCAGCACACCGGATCTCAGCTGCGCATCGCCGGCTACGGACCGGGAGCGGCAAACGTCATCGGGCTCACCGACCAGACGGACACGTTCTTCACGATGTCCCGCGCACTGCACCTCGACCGCAACGTCGATCACCTGAGCGCCAAGGCTCGCGTCACAACGCCGAAGTCAACCGTTGCGGTTGGCTCGACGTTCACCGTCTCGGCTGGCTACTTCGGTGGCGACCGCCAGCTCGTTGCCAGCATCGGCGACGAGCCGGTCGGTGTCGCTGACGCGATCCGCGGTTCAGCGAAGTTCAGCGTGACAGCGCCAGAGACGAAGGGCACCTACGTCGTCAAGATCACGGGCGCCCAGAGCGGCAAGGTTGCCAAGGTAACCATCCGCGTCAAGTAGCACGACACGGAAGGCGCTCATCCGTTTCGCGGGTGGGCGCCTTCTGCTTTACTCGCCCGGCGTCATGTACCACTCGGTGAACTCGCTCGCTCGGCCGTCTTCCGCCAGCCGCACGACCCAGAGGTTGTAGTACAACGGGCGATTGCTCGACCGGTAGTCGGTCAACCCCTGGATGAAGGCGAGGTTTCCATCGGTGCCGAGAACCTTCGATTCGAAGGTCCAGTCGCCAACCTCGTCGCGGTCGGCTATCCAGTTCTCGACAATCTGGTCGATGCCGGTCTCCACCTTGTCTGCGTACGGATTCGGCGCGTAGGTCGCATCATCGGTGAACACCGCGCGGATGTCAACGGGTTCGTTTGTCTCCCAGGCTCGGCGGTAGCGCGCGACCCAGGCTTCGGCTGCATTCGTCATGCGACAGGTGTAGACCCGGCCACTGACAGGGCTTTCAGGTTCGCTCTAGTCGTCGGCGATCAACCGCTTGCCCAGCACAACCGTCGACTCCTGCGCGTAGCCGAGACCCTCGTACATGCCGAGCACGGCGGCATTGTCGGCGCGCACCATAAGCATGATCTTGGGGCAACCGAGAGCCGTGAGACGCGCTTCCGCCTCCCGCATAAGCGCCCGCGCGTGGCCGAGCCCGCGCTGCTCGGGGCTCACCGCAAGGTAGTAGACCCAGCCACGATGACCGTCGAAGCCGATCATTGCGGTCGCCATAACGCGAGCCGCGACATCCACCCCGACTAAAAACAGTTCCGGCTGCTCGGTGAGCTTTCGCGCAATGTCCTTCGCGGGATCATTCCAGGGGCGCACGAGCCCGCACTCGGTCCAGAGGTCGATGACTGCGGCGGTGTCGGGTTCGGCGAAGGCGCGGATGAGCATTGGGCTATTAAACGCGAAAGGCGCCCACCCCTGGTTACGGGGTGGGCGCCTTGGTTTCGATACGGCCGTGAACGGCCTACTCAACCAGCGAGAAGGACTACAGAGCGGCGAGCTCTGCGATCACTGCGTCGCCGGGTGCTGCGTTCTCGCTGCGTGCGTCGATGTCGGCGCGGCCGAGAAGCTCGTCCATCTTGCGACGACGGTTCTTCGGGATCAGCGTGACGACGGTGCCCTGCTTGCCAGCGCGGCCCGTACGGCCTGAGCGGTGCAGGTACGTCTTGTACTCCTCGGGTGCGTCGGCCTGGATGACCAGCGAGATGTCGTCAACGTGGATGCCGCGTGCCGCAACGTCCGTGGCAACGAGAACGTTGACGCGACCGCTGGTGAGCAGCTGGAGGTTACGTGTGCGGCGGCTCTGGTTGAGGTCACCGTGGAGGCTCGTCGCGGGAATTCCGGCGTCTTCCAGGTAGTCGCTCATCTCTTCGGCGAACGCGCGGGTGCGGGTGAAGACGAGGGTCTTGCCCGATCCGGATGCGAGCTGCTCGATGATTGCGCGCTTGTCGCGCTGCTCGATGAGGAGCACGCGGTGGTCGATCGTCGAGGAGGCCTGGTCTTCACCGGCGACCTCGTGAACGGCGGGCTCAACGAGGAACTGCTTGACGAGGGTTGCGACACCCTTGTCGAGAGTTGCCGAGAAGAGCAGCTTCTGTCCGCCGGGCTTGGTCTCCTTGAGGATGCGCTGAACGGGCTCGAGGAACCCGAGGTCGCACATGTGGTCAGCCTCGTCGAGAACCGTGACGATGACGTTCGAGAGGTCAAGACGACCCTGCTCGATGAGGTCTTCGACGCGGCCGGGGGTCGCGATGATGATGTCGACGCCGCGCTGCAGTGCAGCAACCTGGCGGTACTGGGGAACTCCACCGACGATGGTCGTTGTGAAGAGGCCAACGCTGCGCGCGATGGGCTGCACGGTGCGGTCGATCTGCATCGCGAGCTCACGGGTCGGAGCGAGGATCAGCGCGCGGGGCTTGCGGCCCATCTGGCGATCCTTGCCACCGTTGTTCTCCATCAGGCGCTCGACGAGCGGTGCACCGAAGGCGATGGTCTTGCCCGAGCCGGTCTTGCCGCGGCCGAGAACATCCTTGCCGGCGAGAACGTCGGGGATTGTCGCTGCCTGGATGGCGAAGGGAGCTGCTGCGCCCATCGACTCGAGCTGGCGAACGATGTTGGCGCCGAGGCCGAGGTCGCCGAAAGTTACGCCCTCGACATCCTTCGCCGTGATGACTGCTGCCTCGAGACGCTCGAGAACAACGTCTTCCTGCGGGCCGCTGTTCTGGCTGCGGGTGTAGAAGTCGCTCTCGCGGCGGGGAGCCGAGTCGCGGCCTGCGTCGGAGTCACGACGCGGGGCGCGCTCGCTGAAGTCGCGACGCGGTGCGCGGTCTTCGAAAGAACGTGCCGGGCGGTCGGAGTTGTAGGCCGGGCGCTCGTTGCGAACGGGACGGTCGTCGCCACGGTTGTTGTACGCGGCGCGTGCGGGACGCTCCGCGTTGCGGTCGTTGTTGTAGGCGGGGCGCTCGGTGCGTGCCGGGCGGTCGCTGTTGTAGGCGGGACGCTCGGTGCGCGGGGCGCGGTCCTCGTAGGAACGGGCAGCGCGCTCGTTGCGGTCGTTGCTGCGGTCGTTGTTGTACGCGGGACGCTCGCTACGTGCCGGGCGGTCGCCGTTGTATGCGGGGCGTGCCGGGCGGTCGCCGTTGCGGTCGTTGTTGTAGGCAGGGCGGTCCGTGCGTGCCGGGCGGTCGCCGTTGTATGCGGGACGGTCGCTGTTGTAGGCCGGGCGGTCGGTGCGTGCCGGACGGTCAGCGTTGTACGCGGGGCGCGACGGACGCTCGGTGCGGTCGCCGTAGGTCGGGCGTGCGGGACGGTCGCCGTAGGCGGGACGGTCGTTGTTGTATGCGGGACGCGCCGGACGCTCCGTGCGGTCACCGTATGCGGGACGCGCGGGGCGGTCGTTGTTGTATGAGGGGCGGTCGTTGCTGCGATTCGGGCGGTCGCCGTAGGCCGGCTTCTCGCGCGGGTTCCAGTCGGGACGCGCGTCACGAGCGGGGCGTGCGCCACCCGTGCGGTCGCCGTATGCGGGGCGGTCGCCGGTGCGGGCTGCACGGTCGTCCTGGTTCCAGCGCTTCTTGGGAGCTGCTGAGTCACCGTGGAAGCCGCGGTGGCCTTCGCTGCGTGAACCGGGCTTTGAGCCGTTGCGGTCGGACGGCTTGCGGCCGTCGCGGTTTGCGGGAGTGTAGGGAGACATAGTTCTTTCTGGGTTTTGTTCAGTGCAGTGGAGTACATACGCATACGTAATCGCTGGATGGGCGATGGAACGTTGCTGAGCACTACAGAACCCGGGCAGTCTTTGACCGAGGCCGTCACATACATTCGTGTGATTTTTCACTCGCGTTTTGCGAGGAAACCGGCCTACAAGACTTACAAACCCACGTGCGCTTTACGCGCACTGTCTCGAGCCGACTTGTCAACGTTACAGCAGAACCTGAGACTTGTCTATCGTTGACTCGTGCTTTCCATCGCCATCGAGTCCCCTCGCCAGCCCGACGTCATCGCGCTTCTCGACGAGGGTGACGCGTTCGCACTCGAGCTGTATCCCGCAGAGAACTACTACGGGCTCGACCTCGACGCGCTCGACAAACGGGGTGTTGCGCTCTTCGTCGCCCGCGATGACAGCAGGGTCGTCGGCACCGCCGCCATTGTCACCGGCTTGGATGCAACGGCAGAGCTCAAGCGAATGTTCGTGTCGCCCTCCGCACGTGGACTCGGTGTCGCCACCCAACTTCTGACCGCGGTCGAGCTGCACGCCCGCACCGCCGGAGTGCAGCGGCTCCTGCTCGAAACCGGCGAGCCCCAGGCTGCCGCGATTGCGCTCTACTCCAAGCACGGGTTTGTGCACATCCCGCAGTTTGGCCAGTACGTGGGCGACCCGACGAGTGTGTGTATGGAGAAGCGCTTTGTGGTTGAGTAGGTCGCTCAGCGACCGTATCGAAACCTGGTGAGGTTTCGATACGGCGCTGGCGCGCCTAGGTTGCGATACGGCGCTGGCGCGCCTACTCAACCAACGAGCGCGAGTGCGCCCTACTCCGCCGCGTGCTGCGGCTGGTGATCGTGCTGCCTGGCGCGCAACCTGTCCATCTTGCGCTCGCGCGCACCCTCGACGACGTAGTACAGCGTCGGCAGAACGATGAGCGTGAGAAGCGTTGACGACACGAGTCCGCCGATGACGATGATCGCGAGCGGCTGCGAGATGAAGCCGCCGTGTCCGGTGATGCCGATACCGAGCGGAAGCAGCGCGAAGATTGTCGCGAGCGCCGTCATCAGAATGGGGCGCAGGCGTCGCGACGAGCCGTGCACGATCGCGTCCCACACCTTCATGCCGTTTTCGCGGTACTGGTTGATGAGGTCGACGAGCACGATCGCGTTTGTCACAACGATTCCGATGAGCATCAGCGCACCGATGATGGATGCGACACCGAGCGGCACTCCGGAGATGACCTGCAACGCGATCGCACCGGTCGCGGCGAACGGCACCGAGACAAGCAGCAGCAGCGGCTGGCGCAGGCTCTTGAAGGTTGCAACCATCACGACGTAGACGATCAGGATCGCGATGAGCAGCGCGAGACCGAGCTGTGAGAACGAGTCGGACTGCTGCGAGGTCACACCACCGAGCTCGGCCGTTGCGCCGGCCGGAAGGTCGATCGCGTCAACCGCGGTCGCCACCGCGGCGGATGCGGTTCCGACGTCGTCACCGTTCGGCGTAATCGTCACTGTCGCGCTTCGCACGCCCTTGATCGCGGAGATGCTCGACGGTCCTTCGACCTGCGACACCGACGCGAGCTTTGCAAGGCGCACGTCGCCCGTCGGAGTCTTGATGATGAATCGCTCGATCTGGCGCACTGTCTCGGGGGCCGACGAGTTGTCGATGTAGATCGACAGCGTCTTCTCGTCGATGACGACCGACCCCGTTGCGCTCGGGTTCATGGCCTCGGCGACCTGGCCGCCGACCGCGACCTCGCTGAGTCCCTTGTCTGCGGCCTTGGCCCGGTTGACGCGAACCTCGATGTAGGGCTGCGTGACCGAGAGGTTGCTCGCGGCTTCGGCGACGACATCCAAATCCTGCGTTCCGTCAAGGATCGCGTCTGCTGCTTCGCGCAGCGCCGAATCGGTGGGCGCCTTGATGTTGACTTCGATGTCGGATGACGCGAAGCCTCCGCCCGAGGCAGCGACGGTGATCTCGCCGACGTCGTCCAGACCTGCGACGGCATCGCGCACGTCGGACTGCAGCTCGACCTGGTCGACGTCAGGGTCGGTGGTGAGCGAGAACGAGGTGCTTCCGCCGCCACCTCCGAACGCGGAACTGAGCGAGGAGCCGCCCGAGCCGATCGACGTCTGCACGATGTCGACGCCCGCGACATCCACGAGCACGGCTTCGACCATTTGCGCGGCCTCGTCACGCACCTCGAGGCTCGCGCCGAGGGGGAGCTCCTGGGAAACGGTGAGCGTATTCTGCCCGCTGTCGCCGAGGAAGTTGGTCTTCATTGTTCCGGCGAGCGGCACGGTGACCGCGAGCAGGAGGACCGCGGCGATGAGGGTGACTGCCGGCCAGCGGAGCGTCCACTTGATGATCGGCAGGTAGGCGCGCTGGAGGCGGGTGGGGTGCTCGAGGTCGTCCTCGTTTTTGACGGCAACGGCCTTGAGCGGCTTCGCGGCCTTGCGCTTTGTGAGGTACAGCGCGAGAAGCGGCAGCAGTGCAAAGAGCAGGAAAACGATGACCGCGACGACGACGATGGGCGCGAGGTAGCTCGAGTCCCACATGTCGGTCGCGAGGATTCCGCCGATCGCCGCCGCCGCGAGGAGACCGGCGACAACGAGGCCGGTGATCGCCGACCAGATGAGCGTGCGCGAGTAGCTGCGCGTCGCCTTGTCTTGCAACACAAGCTCCTGGTCTTCGGTGCGCGTGGGCGACCCGAGGAACCAGAAGGCGAGAACGGGAACGATCGTGAGCGAGACGAACAGTGACGCCGCGAGGGCAATCGTCACCGTGAGCGCGAACGGCCGGAACAGCTCGCCCGTTACATCGCCGACGAGAGCGAGCGGCAGGAACACCGCGACGGTCGTGACGGTCGAGGCCGTGACGGCACCGGCGACCTCCTTGACGGCGTCCTTGATGGCGGTCATCTTGTCTTGGCCGAGCCCCAGGTGTCGCTTGATGTTCTCGATGACGACGATTGAGTCATCAACAACGCGACCGATCGCGATCGTGAGCGCGCCGAGCGTGATGATGTTGAGCGTGTAGCCGGAGACGAGCATTCCGATGAAGGTGATGAGCACCGAGACCGGGATGGAGATCGCCGCGACGAGTGTCGACCGGAACGAGAACAGGAAGACGAAGATCACGATGACCGCGAAGAGCAGACCGAGAAGGCCCTCTTGCGTGAGGCTCTCGATCGACTGCTCGATGAACGGCGCCTGGTCGAAGACGAGGGTGAACTTCGTGTTGCCGCCGACAGCGTCTTCGAGGTCGGGAATCAGCGCATTGACCTCTTTCGAGACCTCGACGGTGTTGCCCGAGGGGCTCTTCGTGACCGAAATCGTGACGGCGGGCTCGCCGTTGACGCGCGAGATGCCGGTCACCGGGTCGTCGACGATCTTTACGCTCGCGAGGCTGCTCAGACGGTAGAGCTTGTCGTCGGGAACCTGCTGCTTTGTGACGGTGGCCGGCGCACCGGGGATCGGCGACGGCGTTGTGATGTTGATGGTCTTCATTGCGCCGAGCACGGGAAGCGTCTCGATCGACTCGACCGACTCGATCTTCGTTCCGGCCTGCACCGTGAGGGTCTTGCCGTCTTCGGTGATCTCACCGGCGGGCAGAAGCGAACCGTTGGCGTCGAGCGCGTCGCGGATCGCCTGTGTGGTGAGTCCGCGATCCTCGAGGCGCTTCGCGTTCGGTGTGATCACGATGCGCTGCGTTGTTGTGCCGAGCAGGCTCGCGTCGCTCACACCCTCGATGTCGCGGATCTCCGGCAGCGTCGAGTTCTCAAGCAAGTTCGCGAGCTCGGTCGGGTCGAGGTCGCTCGTGATCGCCATCTGGATCACCGGCAGGTCGCTCAGGCTGAACGTGAGCACCTGCGGGTCGACGCCCTCGGGCAGCGTCGACGAGATGCGGTTGATGGCGAGCTGAACCTTCTGCTCCGCCGTGGTGATGTCGGTGCCGTAGGAGAACGACGCGGTGACAGTCGAAGAATTTGTGCTGGATGTCGCGGACGTCGTATCGAGCCCGGGAACGTTCTGGATCGCATTCTCGATCGGTGCGCTGATGTCATCGTTGACCACCTCGGGGCTCGCGCCCGGGTACGTGGTGATGATGAAGAGCTGCGGCAGCGACAGCGAGGGGATGAGCTCCTGCTTGAGGCTTGTCAGCGCGACGCCACCGAAGATTCCGACGACGATTGTGACGAGCGCTATAAGCGCGCGGTTGCGCAGGCTGAACAGCGAAAGAAAATGCACGGGGTTACTCCCAGGTGGAATGCCGGACGCCGCTGAATAACCGCGCCAGTGATCTGCGCACGCCAGCGTGCCTCGCTTGGAATTATCCCAGCGGGGGCTGTGAACAGGCATACTCCCGCGGGATGAGTTTGAACTACTCAACTTCTCGGTGGTTGAGTAACGCGCTCTGGCGCGTGTATCGAAACCCGCGTAGGTTTCGAAACCCGCCTGGGTTTCGATACGGCGCTGGCGCGCTTACTCAACCAACAAGACGGCTCAGACGACCTCGGCCAGATACCCGGTGTCGACCTGCGCCGGGTGGCGGCCGACCGTCGCCCACGCCGCGGCGAGCGCATCTACCCCGCGCTCGATCTCCGACAGCGACTGCCCAAACGGCACCCGGATGAACCGCTCGAACGCGCCGTCGATGCCAAACCGGGGGCCGGCCGCGATCTGCAGCCCCTGCGAGCGCGCGGCGATGGCGAGCTGCGAGCTGACGGGCGCTCCGAGGTTGATCCAGGTGGTGATACCTCCCGCGGGGCTCGGCACCTCCCACTCGGGGATGCGCTCGGCGAGGAGGCGCAGCATCCAATCGCGTCCTTCTTTGAGTTGCGCCTTGCGGGTCGCGAGGATGCCGTCGAAGTCGTCGAGCAGGTTAGTGACGAGCAGCTGTTCAAGGGCCGGGGTGCCGAGGTCGCCCGCGCTGCGGGCGCGCACGAGGCGCTGGATGACGTTGCGTTCGGCGCGGATCCAGCCGATGCGCACGCCGCCCCAGACGGTCTTTCCGACAGAGCCAATGAGGATGGCGTCGCCGTAGGCCGCAAACGGCAGAACCGGGTCGACGTCGTCGATCGCGAGCTCGGCCATCGTCTCGTCGGCGATGAGGGTTGTGCCGTGGCGGGCGGCAAGGCCGAGGGTACGCTCGCGCAGCTCGGCCGACATCGACCGGCCGGTTGGGTTGTGGAAATCGGGCATGAGGTAGCCGAGTGAAGGAGAGGTGCGTTGAATGGCCTGCTCGAGTCCGAGCTCGTCCCAGCCCTCGTCGGTCGTGACTGTGACGGGAACGAGCCGGGCGCCCGCATTCTTGAGCGCCTCGTACGCGTGCGGGTAGCTCGGACTCTCAACGAGCGCGCGGTCGCCGCGGCTCAGCAGTGTGCGCGAGAGCAGCGCGATCGCGTGCTGTGCGCCGATCGTCACCATGATCTGCTCGGGGTCGGTCGGCAGTCCGCGCGCCGTGTACCTCGCGGCGATCGCTGACCGAAGCACGGGGATGCCGATCGGGTCGAAGCCCGAATCGCCGAGGTACGCGGGCAGTTGCTCGGCGGCGCGGCGGGCGGCATCCGCGATCGCGGGAATCGCCTGCATCGTCGCTTTGGTGAAGTCGAGGAACCCGGGCTCCGACTGCTCACCGATCGGCGCACCGCGGTGCGGCAGGCGCGCGACGCTGCCCGAGCCGCGAACGCTCGAGAGGAAACCCGCCTCACGAAGCTCGGCGTAGGTCGCGCTCACGGTGGTGCGGCTGAGGTCGAGTTGGGCGGCGAGGTCGCGTTCCGCGGGCAGGCGTGCGTCGAGGGTGATGCGGCCGTCGAGCACAAGGAGGCGGATGCGATCGGCGAGCGCGACGTACGCGGGAGCCGCGGCATCACGCCAACCATCCAACAAGAGGGCCAGTGAGCGGGCCGAGATCGACGTCATGAGGCCACTTTAGGCGAATTGGCCTCTTGTTGGCAGGCCAATTTCGTAATTGGATATCGATCATGACTTCCCGCTTCACCATGACCCGCCGCATCGCCCAACTGCTCGTTGGCCTGTTTTTCTATGGGTTCGCGATCGCCCTTATGGTGCGCGCCGGAATCGGTGTCGCCCCGTGGGACGTGCTCACGCAGGGCATCGCCGTACAAACCGGACTGCCTTTTGGCATCATCACCAACATTGTTGGTGTTCTCGTTCTTCTGCTCTGGATTCCGATCCGGCAGAAGCCAGGCATCGGCACTGTGCTCAATGTTCTGCTCGTTGGGCCCAGTGCCGAGATCGGCCTGGCCGTACTTCCCACGCCCGAGGGACTGGTGATGCAGATCCTGTTCTTCGTCGCCGGCCTTGTGCTGCTCGCGATTGCGACCGGCCTCTACATCGGTGCACGCTTCGGGCCTGGTCCGCGCGACGGGCTGATGACCGGCATTCACCACAAGTACGGCTGGAAGATCTGGATCGTGCGCACCGTCATCGAGGTCACCGTGCTCTCGATCGGCTGGCTGCTCGGCGGCAACGTCGGATTCGGAACACTCGCATTCGCCCTGCTCATCGGCCCGATGGTGAACATCACGATCCCCCGGCTGCTCGTGCCCGCGGCCGTTACCGAAAAGCCGCTAGAGCCGGTCGCCCACTAGTACCGTCGAAAACTGCTCCCACCCCGAAGGTTTGGAGCAGTTTTCGACGGTTAGAGGTTGGCCTCGGCGTAAGCACGGAGCGCATCGCGCACGAAGGTCGCTCCAGCGGTGCCGCCGTAGTTCGCGGCAAAACGGTCGTCCGCGACGTACATGTCGCCGAGACCGAGCACGTACTCCTTCTCGCGCGGCGTGCCCGGGATCGACCCGAGCCACTCCACGTGTCGCCGCGCCAGAGCCTGCGCCTCGGCGCTGTTTGGCGCAACCGCACTCTCGGCAGCCGCGACCCAGTCGGCGGCGAGTTGCTTCTGCCGCGACATCCATGCCGCTCGTTCTTCTGTCGACATCGCCCGCCACCACGCGTCGCTCGTCTTATAGGCCTCAGCGCCCCAACGCTCTTCGACCTCGGCCTTGTACGCCGTGTGGTCGAACCCGTCAAACATGTCTTCTGCCATCAACTGGCTCCCTTCGTGTAGTGCTGTGATCGTGAGCTCGACGCTGGCGATCTGCCGGTCGAGCCGTTGCTGCTCCTGCCGCAGCAGCCCGAGATGCGTCTCGAGGGCGCGGGCGTCGTTGGTCTGCCCGGCCAGCACTTCCGCGATCGCGGGGATCCCGAGCCCGAGATCGCGCAACAGCAGAATGCGCTGCAGCCTCCTCAGACTCGCTTCGTTGTAGTAGCGGTAGCCATTGCTGCCCATGCGGCTTGGATGCAACAGTCCGACGTCGTCGTAATGCCGCAGTGTGCGGCTCGTCGTTGCGGCGAGCCGTGCAACCTCCTGGATCGACCAGTCTCGTGTGCTCATACCGCAACGGTAAAGCTTGACGCAGCGTCAAGGTCAAGACTTTTCTGTTGCAGATTTCTATGACGCGATATATCGTGACTTTTACCAACACGCGATATATCGCGACTTCGAATTTGCAAGGAGAAATCATGGCCCAGGAAAAGTGGCTCGTCGAGGACGCCATAGTCATCGACGTCGGTCTCGTGCGCAGACTCAAGGTCGGCCTCATCGCCGGCAAGGTCGACATCATCGGACACGATGAGCCGACAGCCCACATCGAGGTGCACTCGGTGAGCGGCAAACCGCTGAAGGTCAGCATCGACGGCGACACCCTCGAAATCGACCACCCCCAGCTCAGCTGGGACAACTGGATCGAGGTCTTCAAGAACTTCGGCGCGAGCGCGCGAGCCGACATCAGCATCATGGTTCCCCGCGACGTCGAGCTGAAGTTCGGCGTCGTCAGTGCAACGGCCCTCGTCAGCGGTCTCACCGAAGATGCCTCGATCAGCACGGTAAGCGGCGACGTCGTTGTCGACAACCTGTACGGCGACCTGCAGCTCAACGGCGTCAGCGGCGAGATTGCCGTGCGCAACCACTACGGACAGATCAACGCCAAAACCATCAGCGGTGACATCACCGCGAGCGGCGAGATCATGAAGTTCACCGGCAACTCGGTGAGCGGCGATATCTTCCTCGACGTGACGGGCACCCCCGACGAGATCACCGCGAGCACAGTGAGCGGCGGCATCACGACCCGTCTGGCTCCGGGAGTCGCGGCACAGTACAAGCTCAATACCGTGAGCGGTCGCATCCAATTGGATGACGCGGAGATCAAGGGTGTGCACGGTAGCTACACCGGCAAGTACGGCGAGCTCAGCAAGACCTGGCTGGAGTTCCGGGCCAACACGGTTTCGGGCGGCATCTCGGTGCTGCACGCGGTGTCCGTATGACCCCGCCCGTCTTCGCCCACGGCCACCTGCGTCTCTACCTGCTCTCACTGCTGGCCGAGAGCGACACCGGCATGCACGGTTACGAGCTGATGCAGGCTCTCGCCGACCGCTTCGGCGGAACCTACGTGCCCTCCGCGGGCACCATCTATCCCCGCCTCGGCAAGCTCGAAGAAGAGGGGCTTGTCACAAAGGAAGCCGACGGACGCAAGACCGTCTACGCGATCACTCCCGCCGGTCGTGCCGAGCTCGAAGCGAGGCAGTCCGACCTCGACGGCATTGAGGAGGGCGTCACCGACTCGGTGCGCCGCCTCGCCGATGAGGTGCGTTCGTCGGTCAACGACGCGATGCGCACCTTGCGCGCCGACCTCGCCTCCGCCGCGCGCGAAGCCCGCACCGAAGCCCGGTCTTCCGGTTTCACCGTCACTGTGACCTCGGGTGCCGAAAGCCGAATCCATTTGCAGGAGGCTGAGGCGGCGCTGCAGTCGTTCCGCCACGTACTGCGCGCAGACCTACGCGGATCGGTCTCGAACGACAAGCTCACCAAAGAGGTTGTCGACCTGCTGAAGACGCGGCTCGATGCGGTGCGCGACGAGGTGAACGCGGCACTGAAGGGTTGAGGGCGCTCGGTGGTTGAGCTTGCCCTCGGTGGTTGAGCTTGCGCGCGGTGGTTGAGCTCGCCCTTGGTGGTTGAGCTCGGCGAAACCAGGTCGAGCGAAGTCGAGAGCTGTAGGCGGGCCGCGGCTTCGCTCGGCCTAATCTCGGCTTCGCTCGATCGCCGAGGCGGTCGCTCGACCACCTTTCTCTTCGCCTGGCTCCTGTTGCTCAGGACGCTGTCCTGAATAACGGGAGCAACGCAGGGAGGCGGCACCTTCGACTCTCGCAGGCTCCGCCGGCGACCAGCTTGGTGATTGAGTAGCTCGCGAGGAACGAGCGCGCGTATCGAAATCCCGCGCGTCAGCGCTTGGGCCAGGTCCACGCGGGCGAATCCAGCAGCCCCTCGCGGCCGACGACGGTCGTCTCACCCACGGACTTCGCGAGCTCGTGCACGAGTGCGCCGGCCCGGGCGAGCTCCTCGATGAGCGTCGCCGAATGCGACACAACAAGAACCTGCGAGCTAGTGGATGCCGCTGCCACAAGCCGCGCAAGCGGTTCAAGCAGCGCGGGGTGCAGGCTTGTCTCCGGCTCGTTGAGCACAAGGAGCGGCGCGGGCCGCGGGCTCAGGAGTGCCGCCACCCAGAGCAGGTAGCGGAGAGTTCCGTCGGAGAGTTCTGCAGCCGAGAGTGGGCGAAGTAGTCCCGGTTGGTGAAGCGCCAGGGTGAAGCGGCCGTCCGCGACATCCACCTGTATGCGACTGCCGGGAAACGCGCTCGCGATTGCCGCGTCGAGTTCTTCGGCGACGCCTATTTCGCGGATTGTTTGCAGGGCCGCCGCCAGGTCCGCGCCGTTGGCATCGAGCACGGGGGTGCGGGTGCCGATCTGCGACTGGCGCGCTGGAGCATCGGCGTCGGTGCGCACGTGGTCGTAGAAGCGCCAGGAGCGCAGGGTGTCGCGCAGCGCGAGCACCTCGGGAGCCGTCGTCGGGTCGCCAATCTCCCCCATCATGCTCGACCACGGAGCCAGTTTGCGTTCGTGGCGTTGCCAGTCGGTGTCGGTGCGCACCCGCACGCTCGGCCCGTGGCGTTCGGTCAGGAGCGTGCCGGGGCGCAGGATCGGACCGCTCCAGATGCTTTCCATCTTGATCTCGGGGTCGTGCGAGAACGCGCTGTCCGAGGGCACCGGCAACCCGAAATCGATCGCGTAGCTCAGGTCGTCGCTCGCGAAGCCCAGCTTGAGGCCGACCGGGTTACGCCGAACGGTGCCCTGGGTCGGGTGTCCGGCTGAGCCGTTTTCCGGCCCGGCCCACAGCGTTGACGAGAGACCGCCCTCGCGCGCGAGTGCCGCAATCGCCCCATCGGTGGATGCCGCCGCAAGAAGCCGGAGCGAGCGGTACAGGCTCGACTTGCCGCTGCCATTGGCGCCCGTGACTACCGTGAGTTGGTCGAGCTGCAACACGAGTGAGCGAAGCGAGCGGTAGCCGTCGATGGCAACTGTTGTGATCACGGTTCCATTGTTGCGTGGGCCTCTGTCAGAGTCCGCGAGTATTGAGCAATGGAAATACTCGTGAGCATTGTCGGCTGGGCTGGCACCATTCTGCTTGTGGCCGCGTACGGGCTTCTCACCGCTAAGCGCATCGCCGCCGACGGCTGGCAGTACCAGACCATGAACCTCATCGGCGGGGTGTTTCTCTTGCTCAACTGCGCGTACTACGAGGCCTGGCCGTCTGCGGCGCTCAACCTTGTCTGGTTCGTGATTGGGGCGGTGGGGCTCGTGCAGGCGCGGCGGGCTAGAACTCAGTCGACGGCGGAAGCGAACGCAACCGGAATATAGAGGTCTTGCACTCGGTCCTTCAGAGCCGTGTGATCGTTGCGCGTGAAGATGCCGCACTCAGAGACGGTGCAGTCGATTCCGTCGCCCACGGGGTCGGTGATTTCGAGGTAGGCGGTGAAGGTGCCGGTCGCGGCGTCGTCGTAGGCACGGGCACCGAAGAGCTTCCACGCCCAGTCGTCATTGATCCAGTTGCTCGGGGCGAACTGGATGGTGCCCTCGGCCACCTCTTCACCGTCGCTCGACGGTACGCCGCCGAGGCAGGGGCCGGGCTTTTCGGTCGGCGAGGAGGGGATCACGCACACGGCGACATAGATGCCCTGCGCTGTGTTGTAGCCGGATCCGCTGACGACTATCTGGTCGCCCTCGGCGAGCGCAGAGGTGTCGACGTCGGCGCCGGGTGTCGCGGCGACAACCATAAGTTCGCGCGTGCGGCCATCATCACCGACGGCCGTGACCGACTGCGGCCAGGGTGTTGCGACGGGATCCGGCGTCGAGATTCCGCCGTCGACGTGGGTGAGCACGGGAATGCCGAGTACCGCGACGGGCACCAGCAAAACAATGGCGACCGGCAGAGCGATCCACCACCAGCGCACGCGTCTCTTCGCCATCACTTGTGCAGTCTAGAACTCGCGCACTGACACAACTCGCCCGGAAACATTGCACCCCTATACTTCGGGACATGTCCGACACAACCTCAACACCTCAGCCCGCAGCGCCCGCAGGTGGCGTCAACCACAAGCCCCGCTTCTTCGTCAAGCAGAAGATCACCATGCTCGTGAACCGCTACGAGATCCGTGGCGCGAACCCCGACGGCAGCGAGGGACCCATCATCGCGATGGCCCAGCAGAAGCGCCTCGCGTTCAAGGAGCAGGTCACCTTCTACGAAGACGAAGCCCGCAAGGTTCCCGTGTTCTCGTTCAAGGCACGCCAGGTTCTCGAGCTCGCAGCTATCTACGACGTCTTCGACGCAGCCGGAACCCCGATCGGCTTCTTTCAGAAGGACTTCAAGGCGAGCCTCCTGCGCTCGAGCTTCCACTTCGGCGGACCGGGCTTCGACGCCTACGGCCAGGAGCGCAACGCAGTTGTTGGCATCCTTCGCCGCTTCATCGACGTGCCGTTCCTCTTCCACTTCGACTTCACCGACAAGCAGACCGGCCAGATCGTTATGTCGAGCGAGAAGAAGTTCGCCCTGCGCGACAAGTACACGGTTGACGTGCCCAACCAGAACATCGACTTCCGTCTCGCGGCTGCAATGGCCGTCGGCCTCGACGCCCTGATGAGCCGCTAACTTCTCCTCCACAGATCCCCGGCGCGCATCGCGTGCCGGGGATTCGTGCGTTAAGAGTTGAAAACCGACGAACGAGGAGTAGAGTCGCCCCTCGTGACTACCGAAGGTCGGTCGCCGAAGCGTTGGATCATCGGCGAACCACTCCCATCTGAAAAGCTTGAAGGCCAGCTCCTTCCCAAGCACCTGGCACTCCCGATCTTCGCGAGCGACCCACTCTCGTCTGTGGCGTACGCGCCGCAGGAGCTTTTGCTCATCCTGACCCTCGGCGGGCTCTCCTTTCTCTCCTTCACACCGTGGATCGCCGCTGGCGTTGTTGTGCTCCTCATCGTCGTTGTGGCGAGCTATCGGCAGCTCATCAAGGCCTACCCCTCGGGTGGTGGCGACTACGAGGTTGCGCACCGAAACCTCGGTGAAAAGGCCGGCCTGATCGTCGCATCCGCCCTGCTCGTTGACTACATCCTGACCGTGGCGGTGTCTGTCGCGAGCGGCGTTGACAACATCATTTCCGCGTTCCCCGGGCTCAACCCTTTCCGTGTCGAGCTTGCCGTCGGTTTTGTTGTGGTTCTCGCGGCCATCAATCTGCGCGGTGTTGCCGAGTCGAGCAAGGCCTTCGCCCTTCCCACCTACCTGTTCATCGGCAGCGTCGGAATTATGGTCATCACCGGCCTCGTGCGCGTTGCAATGGGCGATACGCCGATCGCTGAGTCCTCGAAGTTTCTTGTCGAGAGCCACGACCTCACGCAGGTGGCGGTCATCTTGCTGCTCCTCCGTGCCTTTGCGAGTGGATGCAGCGCACTCACGGGCGTCGAGGCGATCGCCAATGGTGTGCCGGCCTTCCGCCAGCCCAAGGTCAAGAACGCCCAGCGCACGCTCGTGCTTATGGGCGGCATCGCTATCGCCATGTTCATCGGCGTGACGGCCCTCGCGCTCATCACGCAGGTGCACTACGCGGAGCGCTCGGGTGACCTCATCGGCTTCGACCCGGATGCCCCACAGCGCACAGTGATCGCGCAGATCGCCGCGGCGGTCTTCGGCGGCGACACAACGATCATGTTCTACGTTATGCAGGCGACAACGGCCGCGGTTCTGCTGCTCGCCGCCAACACCGCCTTCAACGGGTTCCCGCTGCTCGGCTCGGTGCTCGCCCGCGACAAGTACGCGCCGAAATCGCTCAACACCCGCGGTGACCGCCTCGTCTACTCGAATGGTGTGCTCGCACTCGGCGCCGTCGCTGCCGTGCTGCTCATCGCGTACCAGGCCAACCCGACGCAGCTCATCCAGCTGTACATCATCGGCGTCTTCGTGAGCTTCACGCTCGGGCAGACCGGCATGGTCGTGCACTGGACACGCATGCTCAAGAGCGGCTGCGCCAACCCGCGCCAGGTGTGGCGATCGCGCGCTATCAACGCGGTCGGCGCGACGTTGACCTTCACGGTTCTGCTCATCGTGACAGTGACCAAGTTCACCCACGGCGCGTGGCTCGTGTTCGCGATTATGCCCGTGCTGTTCCTCGTGATGCTGCGCATCAATCGCTACTACCAGCGCGTCGACCGCGATGTCGCCGTCGACGAGACGACAGTCTTCGGCGCAACCGGTGACCACGCAATTGTGCTCGTCGGCAACATGCAGAAGCCGATGCTCAAGGCCATCGACTACGCGATCGCAGCGCGCCACGACAGCCTCGAGGCCATCCACGTGAACATCGACGACGCCGCCTCCGAGCGACTCGTTGAGGCGTGGGCTGCCGCGAACGTGCAGGTGCCGCTGCGCATCATCGAGTCGCCCTACCGCGACATCTCGATGCCGCTCATCAAGTACATCAAGGCGCATCGCGAGGAGCACGGCTCCGAGGTCGTCACCGTCTACACACCGCTCTACATCGTCGGTCACTGGTGGGAGAGCTTTCTGCACAACCACAAGGGCCGCCGCATTCGCCAGAAACTTATGCTGTGCCCCGGTGTCACGGTCGCGCTTGTGCCGTGGCTTCTCGATTCGACCCGCGCCCTCTACCTGCGTCCGCAGCGTCCGCTGCCCGGGCAGGATCGCCGCGGCGAGCCCGTTCGCCCAGTGATGCGTAAGGCGCTGCCCCCGGTCAACACACCCCCGGTGAAAAAGAGCCGCTAGTGAAGCTCGTCGCCGTGATCGCCGGCGCCCTCGTTGGCACGGCGCTGCGCGTCGGCATCGACACGATCGTCGGCACACCACTCTCGACCCTCGGCATCAACATCGTCGGATCCTTCGCCCTCGGACTTCTCGTCGCCCGCGTCTGGCCGACAGCGTCGCCCGTGCTGAGGGCAGCGCTCGGGCCGGGCCTGCTCGGCACCTTCACGACCTTCTCGGCCGTGGCGGTCGCCGTTGTCGACCTCACCGCGAACGACGAATGGATGTCGGCACTCGCCTACCTCGCAGCAACCGTGTTGGGCGGCCTCGCGGCAGCCTTCCTCGGACTCAGGCTCGGCAGGCGCCGATGACCCTCGTGGCCCTGCTCGCTGCCGGAGCGCTCGGCGCCGTACTCCGCTACGGCGCAACAACACTCAGCCCGCGCTGGGGGGTGCTCGTCGTCAATATCGTCGGATCGCTCATCGGCGGCATCGCGCTCGCGGCCCTCAGTGGAGACGCCCGGCTCATCCTGCTCACCGGTTTCTGCGGCGGGCTCACAACGTTCAGCACGTTCAGTGTCGAGACGGTGCAGGCCGTGCTCGATGGGCACGCGCGGCGTGCGGCCCTGTCGGTGCTGGCAAACCTCGCGCTGGGAATAGCGGCGGCCGCCCTCGGGTACACGCTCTTCGCTTAACTCAACCGTTGCGCGCTACTGGGTACCTTGCGCGCTACGGCGAACTAGCGCGCGTGAGACGCGGTAGCGCGCAACCGGATGTGCGGCGCGGTGGCTACGACTGCGGCCGCATCCAGTCGTCGTCATCTACCGGCTCCTGCACCGGCACAATCGTGTCTGCCGCGTCTCCGTCACCGAAGAAGTCGAGCGCTGTCGGCGAGTGCACCTCGACCGCGGGCTCGGGCTGCTGGTAGACAAAAGCCGGTGCGGCTGCCGCGTCGGCGAGCGCACGCTCTTCGCGCTTGAGGCGGCTGAGGGTTGCGACAGCCTGGCGGGCGATCGTGCGGCCAGCGCGCTGTGCACCAATCGTGGACGCCTGCGGCCCATACCCGGCGAAGAAGACGCGGCCGTCCTTGAACGCGGTGCCGTTGGCGACGGCGACGCCGCCCTCCTTCTCGCGCAACTTGAGCGCGGCGAGGTGGCGCAACTCCGGCCGGAAGCCCGTCGACCAGATGATCACGTCGGCCTCCTGGAATGAGCCATTCTCCCAGCGCACACCGTTCGGTTCAATCGTCGCGAACATCGGACGTGCGGCGAGCAGACCACGATCAATACCGGCTTGGATGCGACGCGTGCGCGGCACCCCGGTGCCAGCGACGATGCTCGGCAGTGCACGTCCGGCGCGGGCGGCTTCGTCCTGCATGGCGACCGCAGACTTTCTGGCCTCGAGGTTGAGCTCGCCGTCTTCGAGGAATTCGATCGGACGTCGGGAGACCCAGGTGAGCGACTCCGCGACATCCTCTAGTTCTAAAAGGAAACCGATCGCGCTGGTACCGCCACCGACGACAACAACCTTCTGGCCGGCGAATTCTTCGGCGTTTTCGTACTCGGTCGTGTGAACGTGGCGACCTTCGAAACTCTTGAGTCCGGGGTACCACGGAATGAACGGCGAACCCCACGTGCCCGTCGCGTTGATGACGATGTCGGTGGTGACGTGCTGGAAACCCTGCGAATCGGCGAAGGTAACGCGCAGGTTGGGCCCGAAGTTCTCAACGGAGGTGACCGATGCCGGGCGCACAACCTGGAAGCCGTAGTGCTCTTCGTACTGCCGGTAGTAATCGGCGACAACCTCTTTCGCGGGCGACTGGCGGTCGGCTGATTCGAAGCTCAGGCCGAGCGCATCCATGCCCGGAAGGTCGTTGATGCGGTGCGCGGAGCCGATTCGCAGCGCATCCCAGCGGAACTGCCAGGCGCCTCCCGTGCTCGGCCCGCGGTCGAGAACAACGAACTCGTTACCGGGGTCAAGGCCCAGACGCTTCAGGTAATACGAGACCGAAAGGCCTGCCTGGCCACCGCCAATGACGACTACGGAGGTGTCGATGCTGTCAGTGGTCACGGCTCAACGTTACCCGCTGGGCCGCATGCTAAACTGCTAGCTACTTTTCACCCACGTTGTTCGCAAATTCCCGGGACCACGAAGGTTCTCTTCGGACTGATTAATGAGGGGGTCACGCATGGGGCGAGGCCGTCAAAAGGCGAAGCACACGAAGGTCGCTCGCGACCTGAAGTACTTCAGTCCTGACACGAACTACGGAGCGCTTGCCGCGGAACTTTCCGGCGCGCCCTCTGACCCTCGACTCGAGGAAGATCTCGCCGCCTGGCCTGAGTACGTCGCTGGCTCCTACACGGGCGAGGACGACGAGGAAGACGACGACGAGACGCAGGACAAGAGCGCGTAGCTCGTCTTTCCTCATACCCTCGCTGGTTGAGTAGGTCGCTTAGCTACCTGATCGAAACCTCGGACGTGAGGTTTCGATACGGCCGCAGGCGGCCTACTCAACCACCAAGGTTGTCTGTGACCTGCTCGACGATCGGTTGGCGTTAGCCGGCGAAAGCGCCCGTCAACCGCACGGCCCCGCCGTCGACGCCCTTTGCACCCTGCTCGAAGCCGGTGAAATCTCGGTCGCCAACGGTCACGCGACCGGCGACCCACGCGGGGATTCCCTGGGCTTCAATCGAGCGAATGACTGCCGGAGCGGAGTCAGCCGCGACAACGGCGAACATGCCGATGCCGAGGTTCCAGGTGCCTTCGCTGTCTTCGAGCGTCATGCCACCCATGTCGGAGAGCACGCGGAACACGGGCTGGGGCGACCACGAGGCGCGGTCCACCTCCACCCAGGAGCCGCGCGGCAGGACGCGCGCGAGGTTCGCGGCGATTCCTCCGCCGGTGACGTGGCTGAGCGAGTGGATGGCGCCCGGCAGCTCATCGAGCACATTCGCGAGCACACCCGTGTAGAGGCGGGTCGGCTCGAGAAGCACTTCGCCGACAGTTCCTCCGAGTTCTGCCGAGACATCCAAGTAGCCGATGTCACGTGAGGCGAGAATGTGGCGCACGAGCGAGAAACCGTTGCTGTGGATGCCTGAAGACTCGAGTGCGATGACGATGTCGCCGTTCTGCACTTTCTCCGGGCCGAGGGCGAGGTCGGCTTCGACGAACCCGACTGCCGCGCCGGCGACGTCGTAGTCGTCGGGGCCGAGGAGTCCGGGGTGCTCGGCGGTTTCTCCGCCGACGAGGGCCGTGCCGGTTGCGGAGCAGGCCTCAGCGATACCGCGCACGATGTCGGCGATGCGCTGCGGAACAACGCGGCCACAGGCGATGTAGTCGGTCATAAACAGCGGGCGAGCGCCGACAACGATGATGTCGTCGACGACCATGCCGACGAGGTCCTGGCCGATTGTGTCGTGCTTGTCGAGCGCCTGCGCGATGGCGACCTTTGTGCCGACGCCATCGGTCGAGGTCGCGAGAAGCGGCTTATCGAAGTTTTTGAGGAATGACACATCAAATAGTCCGGCGAAGCCACCGAAACCACCAACGACCCCGGGGCCGTGAGTGCGGGATACCGCTGATTTCATGAGTTCTACGGCGAGATCACCCGCCGCAGTGTCAACTCCGGCCTCCGCGTACTTGTTTGCCATGCGATGTTCCGTTCCGCGACGTGAAAGACTGTCCTACGTACCATCACTCTACGGTCTGGAGCAGACACCGCATGTGCGGAATCGTTGGCATCGTTTCTTCTCAGCCAGCAAACCAGCAGCTGTATGACGCTCTTCTTCTCCTCCAGCACCGAGGCCAGGATTCGACCGGAATTGCAACCGCCGACGGCTCGACCTTTCATTCACACAAGGTCAAGGGCCAGGTTCGCGAGGCCTACCGAACGCGTGACATGCGCGGACTCCCCGGCAACATGGGCCTCGGCCACGTGCGTTACGCGACAAAGGGCACGGCCGGCAACGAGCAGGAAGCCCAGCCGTTCTACGTCAACGCGCCCTACGGCATCACGCTCGTGCACAACGGAAACCTCACGAACACTCGTGAGCTGACCCGCGAGCTCTTCGACATCGACCGCCGTCACCTCAACACTTCGAGTGACACCGAACTGCTCGTCAACGTGCTCGCGCACGAGCTGCAGGCGCAGGTCTCCGGCCTTGACCTCGACCCCGACCAGGTGTTCAACGCCGTCTCGCGCGTTCACGAACGCGTCGAGGGCTCCTACGCCACGATCGCGCTCATTGCCGGGCACGGACTGCTCGCGTTCCGCGACCCGTACGGTATTCGCCCGCTGGTTCTGGGGCGCCGCACAACGGGTCTCGTCGGAGATGAGTGGATCGTCGCATCCGAATCTCTCGTTCTTGAAAGCGCCGGCTACGAACTCGTTCGCGATGTCGCACCCGGTGAAGCGATCTTTATCACCCGCGGCGGCGAGATGTTCTCCCGCCAGTGCGCGGCGAACCCGCGCCTCATCCCGTGCTCGTTCGAGTACGTCTACCTCGCGCGCCCCGACTCGGTGATGAACGGCATTTCGGTCTACGACGCTCGCCTGCGCCTCGGCGACCGCCTCGCCGACACCATCGCGCAGTACACGCCGATGGGCGACATCGACGTTGTTATGCCGATCCCCGATAGCTCGCGCCCCGCAGCCATGCAGGTCGCCCAGAAGCTCGGCATCGAGTACCGCGAGGGCTTCTACAAGAACCGCTACGTCGGCCGCACCTTCATCATGCCCGGCCAGGCGGAGCGCAAAAAGAGCGTCAAGCAGAAGCTCAACGCGATGGGCTCTGAGTTCAAGGGCAAGAACATCCTCATCGTCGATGACTCGATCGTTCGCGGAACTACCTCCAAGGAGATCGTGCAGATGGCCCGCGAGGCCGGAGCCAACAAGGTCACGTTCACGTCGGCGGCTCCGCCCGTGCGCTTTCCCCACGTCTACGGAATCAACATGCCCTCGCGCCAGGAGCTCATCGCCCACGGACGCAAGATCCCCGAGATCGCCACAGAGCTCGGCGCCGACTACCTGATCTACCAGGAAGTGGCCGACATGCAGGCCGCGATCCTCGAGGGCTCAGACGTCACGGCGCTCGAAATGAGCTGCTTCACGGGCGACTACGTCACGGGCACGGTCTCCGAGGAGTACCTCGCCTGGGTCGAGGCGAACCAGCTTTCCTAGCGAGTGGATGTCGCGGCAGAGCTTTTTGCCGCCAGACGTGGCTTCGCGCCGCACATTTGTGAGTTGCGCACTCTCGGTCGCGCTGTGAAGGTGCGCAACTGCCAATTGTGTGACCGCGAGTTGCCGCAATTGTCTAGTGCTGCTCAGGCAACTAGACATCTGCGGCAATTGGTGAACGGCTAGTCTTCGATCTCGCCCTCAACGGGCGGCGCCTCGACGACCGTTAGCTCGATCGTTGCATCCTTTGCGCGGCGCAGCAGAAAGCGGTCGACGAACAGGGCAAGCAGTGCGCCGAGGACAACTCCGGCCGTGACGCCGTAGAGCGCGAAGTAGCCGAAGAGCGCCGCGAACCCGACGTTGGGGTCGGAGGGGAACAGCATCGTGAGAATGAAGGTCACGATCGCGCCGATTCCGCCGCCGACGATCATAAACGCGGGGTACTTGGGTGCGCGGCGAATGCGTGCCTGCGTCTCCGTGACGATCGCGCGTTCTTCAGGGTCGGTCATATCCCTATTGTCGCAGCCAGAGCTGGCAGGTATTCGCGCAGGTCGGCGCGCTGGCCGGAAGCTGCGACGCGACCGGCCGCAACCGCGTCGTCCCATGACTCACGTGCTGTCGCGAGCGCGAGCCAGGTCGCGGCATTCATCTCAACCACGTTCGGAGGTGTACCTCTCGTGTGGCGCGGCCCCTCGATCGCCTGCACAGCGCCAAAAGGTGGCACGCGCACCTCAACCGTGTTGCCCTCGGCCTGCTCGGAGAGCAGTTGCAGCGAGTACCTCACCGCCGTGGCCGTTGTGTCGCGGGTCGGCCCCTCGGCGAGCGCGGCTCGCACGGCTGCCGTGCCGATCTCGTCCGCGATGCGTGCCCTGGCCATGCCCCAACGCTACCCCTTTCGCAAATTCAGGAGATCCGTCGGCGAGCGCGGGCGACACGCGGGTGCAAGGGCTGCGTCGGCGCAGTTTTCCTGAATTTCCGTTGGGGTGTCCTAGCGTGAGCACAGCGCAGCCGCGCTCACTCGTTCCGGTAGCCGCCCACCACAGTTACGCCGTCGGAGGCGTAGAGCGTGAGCGTTGCGGGTCGGCCCAGGTCGGCGCTGCGCACGTAGCCTTCGACACTGTTGCCGGCAGCGTTCGTGCCCACCTGCGCGAGCAGGTCCGGCACGGTGTCGTCGCTCTTGCGCATGCCGTAGGTCTGTCCGGTGTCGTTTGTTTTCCACTCGATGGGGCGCGGGCGTGCCCAGGTTGTGCTGAGCTCCCAGGTCGCGTCCGGGCTCGCGTCGACGACGAAGGTGTGCGGGCCGGCGTCGAGTTCGTAGGTGGTTCGTGCGGCGTCGGCGGCTGGCCCGGCCGCGATGCGCTCCGCCGTGCAGAGATAGGTCTGGCGCACGTCAGTTTCGAAGGCAGCGGGCTTCCAGCTGAACTCGCCGGCACTCGTGCATTGAAACTCGACGGCGAGCAGGGTCGCGCCATCCGGTCGCTCGCCGAGGTCGAAGGTCTCATCACCAGCGCCCGTGCGCACAACGGTGTCGCCGAAGTAGTCGAGCGGGACGGTACCAAAGTGGTTGGCGGGCGTGCCGATCACGTACGGCACTACCTCCGGTTCGACGCGAGGAGCAATCGCGGCGACGGCACCTCCCGTTGCGGCGCCGGAGATCGCGAAGATGAGCGCTCCAACAACGAGCGCGCGGCGAGGCACCGCGCGCCGCACTGAAACGTTGTCGACCAGCATGCGTCGAACAGCAAAGGTGCGGTCGTTGCTCATGAGCTTGTCCTTTCGAGAAGTGCGGGGGCGAGGTCGGATGCGAGCCGCCGTTTGGCGCGAGAGAGTCGGGACTTCACAGTGCCCCGCGCGATTCCCAGGGCGAGAGCAATCTCGGCCTCACTGAATCCCTCGAGCACGCTGAGAGTGATGACCTGACGATCGGCGAGCGACAAGCCCCGAAGAGCCTCGATAGCTGACCCCTCCGCGGAGGAAAGGGCCGGAGCGAGAGGCGCCGGCAGCTTGTCCAGAAGCGCCGCATACCGGCGGGCACTGCGCGACACATTGCGCGCAACATTCGTCGCGGTCACAAGCAGCCACGGCAGCAGCGAGTCGTCGACGAAGCGCACCGACTGCCGCTTGCGCCAGGCCTCGAGAAAGGCGACGGCAACCACTTCTTCCGCATCGTGCCAGGACGGCACAAGTCGCAGGCTGTGGCGCAGCACACGATCCCGATGTCTGTCGAAGATCAAGCCGAAGGCTTCACCCTCGCCAGCCAGGGCTGAGGTCCAGAGCGCGGCGTCGGAAGTGGCATCCATACCCTGTAGTGTCCGGCATCGGCCGATCGGTTCCCCGGAACTGTTCGGTACTCTTACCCAGTGCGAATTCTTGTTCTTGGCTCCGGCGCGCGCGAGCACGCCATCATCACGTCCCTGCTGAAGGAAGACGCGGGCCACGAGATCACTGCGGCCCCCGGTAATGCCGGCATCGCCGCGCAGGTTGAGGTCGTGTCACTCGACGCGAGCAACGGCGGCATCGTCACTCAGTACGCGCTCGACAATGCGATCGAACTCGTTGTGATCGGGCCAGAGGCGCCCCTCGTCGCCGGAGTCGCCGACAAGTTGCGCGTCGCCGGCATTCCTGTCTTCGGTCCGGGCAAGGCGGCAGCGGCACTCGAAGGCTCGAAGACGTTCGCAAAGCGGATCATGGATGCGGCGAACGTGCCCACCGGACGCGCTGCGCGAGCCGCGACATCCACCGACGCTATTGCAGCTATTGACGAATATGGCGCCCCCTACGTTGTGAAGGCCGACGGACTGGCCGCGGGCAAGGGCGTGCTCGTCACCCCCGACCGCGACGCCGCGATCGCCCACGCCGAGTACTGGCTGCAGCACGGCGATGTGCTCATCGAAGAGTTTCTCGCCGGCCAGGAGGTCTCGCTCTTTTTGCTGAGCGACGGGGAGAACGTTGTGCCGCTGTCGCCCGCGCAGGACTTCAAGCGCGCCTACGACCACGACGAAGGCCCCAACACCGGCGGCATGGGCGCGTACTCGCCGCTGCCGTGGCTGCCCGAGGAGTTCGTCGACGACATCATCGACACCGTTGCGTTGCCGACAATCCGTCAGCTGGCCGCCGAAAACACCCCGTTCATCGGCCTTTTGTACTGCGGACTCATCATCACCAAGCAGGGCACCCGCGTCATCGAGTTCAACGCACGCTTCGGCGACCCCGAGACGCAGGTCGTTCTGCCGCGCCTCGTCACCCCACTCTCCGGCCTGCTCTACGCGGCGGCGACCGGTGGCCTCGGCAAGATCCCGTACCCGAAGTTCTCCGACGAGGTAGCCGTCACGGTCGTTCTCGCGAGCGAGGGCTACCCCGAGGCTCCGATTACCGGACGTCGCATTAGCGGCTTGGATGTCGCAGCCGCCGTTGAGGGAGTGCACATCACCCACGCGGCAACCGCCCTGCTCGACGGCGCCTTTGTTGCGACCGGCGGGCGAGTGTTGAGCGTTGTCGCCACGGGGACCGACTTCGTGAACGCGCGGGCTCGCGCCTACGAGGCCCTCGGGGCGATCGCGCTCGAGGGCAGCCACTTCCGCACGGACATCGCCGAAAAGGTCGCCCACTAGCTCGGCCCCGCAGCCCAGCGCGCCGCGCGTGACGCCCCAGAGTGCACAAAGTGTGGCTCTCACCCGCGTTAGCCACAGTTTGCGCACTCTCGTCGCGGGATAATGGAACCATGACCGACGCGCAGGATCTCCCCGGCTGGACTCACACCTACTCCGGCAAGGTGCGCGATCTCTACAGTTCTGCCGAGCATCCAAACGCTGTATTGCTTGTTGCGAGCGACCGCGTGAGTGCGTTCGATCACGTGCTTGAGCCCGGGATCCCGGGAAAGGGTGCGCTTCTCACAACCCTGAGCAAGTGGTGGTTTGCCCAGCTCTCAGACGTGCCCAATCACCTCACCGACATCGAGGCGCCCGCCGCGGTCGCAGATCACGCGATGGTCGCCAAGACGCTCGAGATGTACCCGATCGAGTGCGTTGTGCGCGGCTACCTGGTCGGCAGCGGCTGGGCCGAGTACCAGGAGACGCAGTCGGTGTGCGGCGTCAACCTGCCCGCGGGGCTCAACGACGGCGACCGCCTGCCGGAACCGATCTACACCCCCGCGTGGAAAGCCCCGATGGGTGAGCACGACGAGAATATTACTTTCGAGCGCACTGTCGAGCTCGTGGGCATCGAGGCGGCGCGTGCCCTGCGCGATGCTTCGCTTGAGATTTTCTCTCGCGCGTCGGCGATCGCCGAAGAGCGCGGCGTGATCCTCGCCGACACCAAGTTCGAGTTCGGCGCCGACCCCGTTACGGGCGAGCTCACCCTCGGCGACGAGGTTCTCACGAGCGACTCGAGCCGCTACTGGGATCTCGACCTCTACGCCGCGGGCGGCCCCGACCGTCTTGCCAGCTTCGACAAGCAGATCGTGCGCAACTGGCTCGCGGCGAACTGGGACAAGAGCGGCACCCCGCCGACGCTGCCGCAGGACATCGTCGAGCAAACCGCTGCCCGCTATCGCGAGCTCATCGAGAGGCTCACTGCAGCGTGAGAATCGAGCGGGTTGCCTTCGATCATCCGGCGAGTGTCGAACTTCGACAGGCTCAGCGCGATGAGCTGGAGATCCGCTACGAGACCCCGGACTCCGAGCCCGGCATCGCTCCGACCGCGGCCGACGTCACGGCGTTCTACGTTGCCTTCTCCGACGACGGCGAGCCGATCGCGTGCGGCGGACTTCGCGAATTGGATGCGACGCACGGCGAAGTGAAGCGCATGTACGCAGCTCCCGGCGCCCGAGGTACCGGTGTTGCGGCCGCCGTCCTGGCGACGCTCGAACAGGACGCTGCCGCTCGCGGCTGGACTCGACTGCTGCTCGAAACCGGCGATCGGCAACCCGACGCCATCCGGTTCTACACGCGCGAGGGGTACGCGCCCATCCCGAACTTCGGGCACTACGCCGGAGTCGAAGCGAGCCGCTGTTTCGAGAAGCTGCTCATCGCCGAGGATCCGGCGCTCGACACCGTGTGTGAGGGCTGCGAGTAGCTTTCGAAGCGCGGCCCTCGCTGGTTGAGCAGGCCGCCCGCTGCCGTATCGAAACCCGAATCCGACACAACGACGAGCACCTTGCTCAACCAGCGAGAGCTATCGCGCTCCCCCGAGCGCGGTTGTCACAACTCGCTCGATCACGCTGGAAGTCGATTCCCCAGAACCTTCCAACGCACAACGGTCGAACCAACGCACACCAATGGTTCGGAATCCAACGTCAGTCGGTTTTGACCCACTCCGGGGGTAGACAGACGCGCTACTCAATGAGCAAGTACGGGTTCCTGCTTTTCCGACCGCACAAACGCGATCCCCACGAGAATGAGCGCTCCACCGACGAGCTGCCAAAGCGCGAGCTGTTCGCCGAGGAGGATCCAGGCGTAGAAGGTTCCCGCAACAACTTCGAGCAGTCCGGCGAACGACGCGAGGCGCGACCCGAGGATCTCGGTCGCGGCGATGCTCGTTGCGTAGGCGAGGGCGGTCGCGATGACCCCGACGATGAGCATCGGCACCCACCACTGCACGCTCACGCCGAAGAGCGGCAGCTCGCCGTAGTAGCCGGTGAACGGAACGATGCCGAGGAGTCCGACGACGCCGAGCAGGATGCCACCCAAGAGCAGTCCGAAGGCGGCGAGTGCGACAGAGGGGAGTCCGTCGCTGGGGCGAGCTGCGACGACGTAGTAGACGGCGCACCCGATCATCGCGAGAATGCCGAAGAAGAGGCCGAGCGTATCGAGCTCCCCGCCGCCACCCGGTGAGACAACGAGCACAAGACCGGCGAGTGCGATGACCGAGCCGATGAGCACAACGGCCTTGGGGGTGTGGCGCGTGCGCGCCCAGGCGACCGCGACGAGCAAGAGCGGCGCGATGTACTCGAGAAGGATCCCCGTGCCGACCGGGATGCGCTCGATCGCCGCGAAGTAGGCAAGCTGCGTACCCGCGACACCGACGCCGGCCATGCCGAGAATTCGCCAGCGTCCGCGCCAGACCGCATCCCACTTGCCGCGCAGGGAGACGAGTGCGAAGGGTGCGAGCACAACGCCGCCAACGAGAACGCGCACGGTGACTGCCGCAGCGGGGCTCCAGCCGGCCTCGAGCAGCGGCTTGATAAACGCGCCGGACGCGCCGAAGCTCGCTGCCGCGATCACGGCGATGATGAGGCCCTTAGTCGTTGATGATTTGCTCACAGCGAGACGGTACAGTGATTGTGAGTAAGGAGTCAATTTGCATTTTGCCCCTGACAGCGAAGACGTGCTGGAATTCACGGTCGCCCTCGTCAACACCGCAGCGGCCGCGTCTCGGAGCGGCACCGACGAGCTCTCGACCATCGACCAACTCGCGGCTTTCATCACCCTGCACCGTTACACGGGACGCGTCGACCACTCGACCGCCGAGCTCACCGAAGTGCACGAAACGCGCGAGCGCCTGCGCCGAACCTGGCTGATGCACCGGGATGTCGCCGCGGCCGAAGTCAACGACATGCTGCGAGCCGCGCGGGCACTACCGATCCTCGTGCGGCACGACGAGTTCGACTGGCACCTGCACGCAACAGACCCGGAGGCTCCGCTCGCGGAACGCATCCGTGTCGAGGTAGCGCTCGCCCTCGTCGACGTCATCCGTTCAAACGAGAGCGGTAGGTTGCGCGCCTGCGGAGCGCCGGACTGCGAGGGCATCCTGCTCGACGTCTCACGCAACGGGTCGAAACGCTATTGCAGCATCCGGTGCGGCAACCGGATGAACATGATCGCGTTCAGGGAGCGGAAGGCAACGGCTGACGCCTCAGCACGCTCGACCTGATTTTGACGAGCTCAGTCGACGAGGTGACCATCCGCCAATCGCACTGTCCCATCTGCCATCGCCTGAAGCGAGGGGTCGTGGGTCGAGATGAGTGCCGTTGTTCCCTCGGTCTTCACAACTGACCTGAGTAGCTGCATGATCGTCGCACCCGTCTCGGCGTCGAGCTGGCCGGTCGGTTCGTCGGCGATGAGCAGTCGCGGCGAGTTGGCGAGCGCCCGGGCGATGGCGACGCGCTGCTGTTGCCCGCCCGACATCTCACCGGGGCGCTGCTCCGCGTGCGCGGAGAGCCCAACGAGGTCGAGCAGGTGGGCGACGCGTTCGCGGCGCTCGGTGTTTGCGAGTCCGCGCAGCCGCATCGGGAGCCCGACGTTTTCTGCCGCGGAGAGCAGCGGCATCAGCCCGAAGGTCTGGAACACAAACGCAAGCCGGTCGCGGCGCAGATCCGCGCGCTGGGCCTCGGTGAGAGCCGTGACTTCCGTGCCGTCAACGTGCACGGTTCCGCTTGTGGGCTGGTCGAGTCCGCCGATGCAGTTGAGCAGTGTCGTCTTGCCGGAGCCCGAGCGGCCGACGAGCGCGATGATGCTTCCGGCCGGCACGTCGAAGGAGACGTCGGTGAGCGCGTGCACCGCCTCGTCGCCCGAGCCGTAGCTGCGCGACACCGAACGCACCGACACCATCGGCGGCGTACTTTCGAGCGAGTGTTTGCTCATTGGGAGCCCCCTTCGTCGTCGGGCCAGAGTCCGACGTGATCCTGTTCGAGCTCGAGGCGAACCCGGTCGCGCAGCCCGAGGCTCGTGCGGAAGTCCGCCGGCAGCTGCAGACGGCCAGCACGGTCGAGCACCGCGTACTCCTTCGCGACAACCGCGGAGGTGCCGAACTCGTCGACCTCGGTGCGACGCACAACCTCAGAGCTTGTGCGGCCATCGCGGATCGCGACAGTGCGCTGCACCTGCCCCGACACACCCTGGTCGTGCGTGACGATGACAACAGCGGTGCCGAAGTCGGCGTTGGCCGCGCGCAGCGCTTCAAAGACCTGGTCGCCGGTGGCGCTGTCCAACTCACCGGTCGGTTCGTCGGCGAAGAGCACCTGGGGCTCGTTGGCGAGGGCAACCGCTATTGCAACGCGCTGCTGCTCACCTCCCGACATCTCACTCGGCAGCCGCTTCGCTTTCGCCCCAACACCGAGGGTGTCAAGCAACTCGAGGGCGCGGGCGTTCCGTGTCCGCGCGCTTGAGCCGGTGAACGCGAGCGGCAGCGCGACGTTCTCTGCCGCGGTCAGGTAGGGAAAGAGATTGCGTGCCGTCTGCTGCCAGATAAAACCGACGACCTTGCGCCGATACTCGAGGCGCTCAGCGGCTGTCATCCGCAGGAGATCCCAGGTGCCGACGCGTGCTCGACCGGCGGTCGGGACATCCAAGCCGGAAAGTACGTTGAGAAGCGTCGACTTTCCCGATCCGGAGGCGCCGACGATCGCGATCATCTCGCCCGGTTCGACGAGCAGGTCGAGGCCCTGCAAGGCCTGCACCTCAATGTTTTCGACCTGGTAAATGCGCACGAGGTTGTCGCAGACGATGAGCGAACCCGCGCCGTATTCCGCTGTCATTGTGTGTCTCCTACTCTGAGAACGTCGCCCAACCGGTCGCGCCGGTGGGCCAGGTACTCGACGAGGGTTGCGAGTGCCAAAAGGATGAGGGCTGCCGCTGCGCCGCCGAGGATGACGCCGAGCGAGAGGCTCGCGGCCGGCTCGCCGATTCCGCCGGCGAGCGACCCGAGGCCGAGAACCGGACCGAGTACTGTCGAGATCGCGATGGCAGCCGCGACACCGCCGAGCAGCGACGCAAACACCACCGGTCCGACCTCGGCGAAGACGAGCCACCAGCCCAGGCGGGCGCGGAGCCCCAGGGTGCGCAGAAGTGCGAGGCTGCGCGCACGGTCGCGGGTTCCGGTGAGCACGCTCGCGACGAGGGCGATGAGCGCGAAGGTCGCGATCGCGAGAGTTGCCACGGTCATCAGCTGCGCGACGCCGGAGACGAGAGCGAGACCGGTGCGCTCCTTGAGCCAGCCCGCGCGTGTCTCAACCTCGCCGCGGTCGAGGGTTTCGAGCGCTTCGCCAGCGCCAGGGCCGATCGCGAGGAGGCTCGTCGCAGCAACGGGGCTCTCGAGTCGCTCGAGCAGCGAGTCGTAGTCGACGAAGAAGAACGGACCGTTCATGTAGCCCTCGGGGGTGTCGTCATAGACGCCGACGACGCGCACGTCGACCTTCTCGTTGCCGAACATCATGATGAGCTCGTCGTCTGACAGCCGCGTCGACAGCAGCCTGTCGACGAGGATGGGCAGCGCGTCACCGCCCTCGGTCAGCAGGTCGAGCTGCGAGGTGCCGCCCGAACCGGGCAAACGCCCCGCGACATCGGCGTAGTTGCCGTCGACAGCGAGCAGGGTCGCGACCGAGCGCAGGCTGCCCGCAGCAAGGTCGGTGCCGGTGTTGACGTAGACACCGCTGGCGGCCTCCACACCGGGCTGCGCGAGAACCGCCGCAACGTCGTCGGGGCCGACCTGGCCGTCAAGACGTGCATCGGCGCCGACGCGGTCCCACGCGGCATCCATCTGCCCACCACGCACCGTCTCGAGCAACAGCGCACCGCCGATACCGAGTCCGATGGCGAGGGTCAGGGCGAGCACTGGGATGATCGAAATCGACCGCTGTGCCTGCGTCGCACCGAGGATGCCGAGGGCGCCGCGGGAGCGCGCAGCCGCTCGAGCGATGCCTCGCAACACAAGCGGGAAGAGGCGCAGAATCAGCACGCTCGCGGCGAGCGCCAGAAGAAGCGGGGCGGATGCGAGTAGCGGATCGATGCCGTCGCTGCGGGTCTGCAGCAACCCGCGACTGCGGATCGCGTACAGCGCGCCGCCCGCAAGCAGAAGCACCGTGCCTTCGAGCACAAGCCGACGCACGCGGCGCTGGTTCACAAGGGCCGCCCGATCGGCGCGGTTCGCGGGTTCGCGGCGGCCGCTCCACAGCCTGCGAGCGACGATCATCGACTGCACGGGAGGCGCGAGAGCGGCGACCGCGACAACACCGAGGGCGAGCCGGGCATCGGTAGCGCCGAGCAGCAGCGCGACGCCAATGCCGAGGGCACCACCCACGACCGCAATCACCGCGGACTCCGCGAGCGAGCGCAGACCGATCGACACGAGCGTCGCACCGCGCGCCCGCTCAAGCCCGAGCTCGCGAGCCCTGCGCAGCACAAGCAGCCGCCCGACCAACACAAGCGCGAGCAGCGCAACACCGCCCGCTCCCGCGACCATCATCGTCATCTGGGCAACCGCGGCGCGTGCCTGAGCGCTAAACGACTCGAGGGTCTGGATAAACCCCGACGTCACCCGCACGATCACAAACGTGCCCCCGGCGACAGCACTGCCCTCGCGCTCGAGGCCGGTGAGCTCCGCGATCACGGCGACCCGCAGCGCGTTTGTGAACTTATCCGGGTCGAGGCGGATGCGCACGGTGCCGTCCCACGGGTTGCCGAACAGCGCCTGCGGCTGCGCGTGCGCGATTCCCTCGGTGCTCGCGAGCACCGAGATGTTGATGCCGAGTCGCCCGGTCGACGACTTCGGCAACGCGGGTTCGAGCACCGAGATGACGTCCTGCCAGGGCCACTGGTCTGCAATCGCCGACTCCTCGGGCTCGACGATTCCGACGACCTCGAGATCCGCTGTCGAATCGAACAGGTGGATGGCGCTGCCAACCTCGAGGCCAGCCCCCTCCGCCGTCGCCGTTGTTACAACGACCTCGGTCGGGGCGTTCGCGCCGGAATCGCCGGGCAACCGGCCCTCGACCAGTTCAACCCGTTGCTCGATCGCGGGGCTCAGTAGCGCCACCCGAACTCCGAGGTCGTCGTACTCGGGCAACGTCGGTTCGGCCTCGAGCAGCGGGCTCACGATGGACGGCGTCGCATCCCGCGCGACCGCGTTGAGGGCCGGCGGCAGGTTCTCGATGGCGAAGTCGGCGAGGATCCCGATCTGTTCGGGGGTGGCTTCGGGCATAAACGCGTCGGGGTCACCGACGAGCGCGTGCACAATCACGTCTGCACGCGGGCCCGCAGCGGCCACGGACTCGCGTGCACCGTCATCCACTCGCTGTTCGATGAGGAACGGTGCGGCGACAACGAGCACACTCGCGAGCGCGACAACGAGCAGCGTGGCGATGTGCAGTGGCAGGTCGCGGATGGCGCGGCGCAGGGTAAGGGCGATCATTCGCCACCCCATCTCAACAGCTCCGCGGGCTGGGCGAACGAGCGGCCGCGCGCAACAGCGAGAACAACGGCCGCGAGCACAACGGCGACACCGACGTCGAGCAGCAAAAACTGCGCCCACGGCAGCTGCACGATGACGCTCGGCACGGGCGGGTTACCGTCGGGCGATGACGCGACGAGCGGGCCGACCAGGAGCGCGAGCAGCACACCGATCGCGGCGCCGAGGAGCGCGCCGAGCACACCCGTGACGAGCGACTCGAGGGTCACAAGCGCGAGCAGTTTCGGCCGGGGAACACCGATCGCCGCGAGCTGCGCGAGTTCGAGTCGCCTGCTGCGGAGCCCGCTCGTTGTGTGCATCACGAACCCGATGGCCGCGAGCAGCGCACCGGAGAGGATCGCGAGCCACAGTGCCATCGGAGTCGCGATGCGCAACGGCGATTCCTGCAGCGCGAGGCCAAGCACCTCTGCGCTCACCGCGTCGGGGTCGTCGCGCACAAGCGCGGCACCGTCGCCCGGAGCGACGTCGACCCACCACTCGTCGACGAAGCTGCGCGAGCTTCCGCCCTCGACGAGCGCTCTCTCGAGAAGCGTGTGGTCGACAACAACGCTTGTCGTCGACGCAACGCTGCCGCCGTGCACCTCGGAGTAGGTTGCCGAGCCGGGCGCGAGGTCGCTGTTTCCCGCGATCGCGATGTCGACGATCGCGCCGCCGACAAAGAGCACGATCTTCTGCCCGGTCTCAAGGTGTTCGGTGGCCGCGACCTCGGAGGGGATGATCGCGCGCAGGTACTTTTCGGGCTGCCAGCCGACGAAGGCGATCGTCGCAGGAGTCGTCGCGTACGAGCCGGGGATCAGCGACGTAAAACTGAGCTGGCCACCGGTCGAAGTCTCAGCGGGGGTCGAGTTCTTGAATGCGTCGCGAATGTACCAGCCGGCGGTCTCAGCATCGACCGGCTCGGTCGACTTGTCAGCGCGCACAATCTCGAGATCGTCGACCACCGAGGCAACGCTGAGCGACTGTTCGAATCCGCCACCCACAAAGAATGTCGCCGTGACACCCACGAGTCGCACGTTCTCAAGCTCCGCGACGCCCTCGACCGCATGCACATTGCCATCAACGGGAACCTCGCCCCAGTTGACGGTGTGCAGCACTCCGGCGTCGTCCTCGAGCACCGCAATCACGAGTGCCGTGATGCCAACGGCCGCGCTGCCCTCGTCGCCGAAGCGCACGTTTGCGTTGAGCCCGCTGAGCGAACCCGGCAGGGTGACGCCACGAGACGCCGCGGGCTCAAGACCGACTTCTGAGTGAATGAGCGCGCCGCCCAGTTCGCTCAACCTGCCGCGGTCGATGAGCGAACGCGCGTCGGTCGCGAGCGCGAGCACCTGAACGGATCGACCGCTACCGCCGAAGTTCGCACCCAGCCCCTCCGCGCCTCCGAGCCGACCCGAGATGCGCAGAACCGGAGACGCGTCGCCCGTCGGCTGGGCGAGGGTTCGCGCCGGCGCACCAACGGCGAGCGAGGCCTGGTCGTCTTGCGACTGCCGCCACGTTGCGAGAAACGACAGGCTGAACGTGCCGACGGCGAGCGCGAGGCTCAGCAGCAGCACTGCGGTCGCCGCGCGCTGCGAGCGCCGCCCGACCTCCCACGCGACAAGCGGCAACACGATGCCCTTCGCCCGCGCACCGATGTGCCCGATGAGACGTGCGACGAGCGGCAGAAGCCTGAGGCATCCAAAAGCCCCGGCAAGCAACACAATCGCCGGGCCGACGACAAGAATCGGGTCGACCTCGAGCGACGAATCCGTGTCAACCGGCGTCTTGTACGACTGCAACTGTGTGTAGGCGACGACAGCGAGCACGAGCAGCGCGATATCGAGCCCGGTGCGCGTGACCTTTTGGCGCCCCCGACTCTTAGCGGCATCGGATGTCGCGGACCCCCTCGCCAACAACGGCCCGATCAGCACAACAACGAAGATGACAGCGGTGGCCGCGGCGGTGAGCCACGCGAACAGGGTCAGCTCCGCGGTCGACGGAACCCCCGCCGCAACCGCCGCCGGGGTCGCGGCAAACGCGCGGTAGACAAGGCTTGCGAGCAGCGGGCTCAGGAGCGCCGTGACGAGCCCGAGCGCGATCGCCTCCACTACCGCGATCGACAGCACGTGACCACTCGACGCCCCGCGCGACCGCATCAACTGACGGTCTGACGCGCGCGCATCGGCGAGCAGCCTCGCGGTCTGGCCGATCGCTGCGACCGCGAGCACAAGCAGCAGAAGACTCACCACGATGACCGTCGAGCGAGTCACGATGAGACCCGAGGCGACCGAGCGCACGCCCTCGTCGAGGTCTGACTCGTAGAACAGGCTCGAGCTGACGCTGCGAAGCTCCTGCCGCGCGGTGATGTCGGCGTCGTCGAGGCGCTCGGCGAGCGGCCCGAGCTGATCGACGGTCGTTCCACTCAGGTCGGGCAGCACGCTGAGTTCCATGCGGTTCGCCTGCACACCAATCGCGGCGAGACCGCCCGGCGACACAATCAGCGGACCAAAAGCGTGCACCGGCTCGAAGTCGAGAATGCCGGGGATGGGAAAGGCCGGGTCCTCGCCCCTGCCACCGAGCGGGTCCTTGTCCCAGAACGGATCTTCCCGGTCGAGCACCGTGTAGACGCCGCCGACGGTCAGCTCCGTGTCTTCCACTGTGAAGACATCACCGGTCGCGAGCCCAAAGGCCTGCGCCGCAGGCTCGGGTATGGCGACGGCGAGAGGGTCCGCGACATCCGCCCATTGCCCGTCGATGAGTTGCGCATAGTTCTCGATGCCATCGAGCTCGGCGTAAATGGCAACGGCCGGGTTGAGTGACTCGAGGTCGGCGTCGTAGAGGTTCGTGATCGCGAAGCTCGTCGTCTCGAGCGTCGCCGACGGGCCGAGGATGCCGCCGAGGGCCGACTCGACCTGCTGCCTCGTCTCGGCAACTGTGCCGGTCGGGTTGATCATTGTGAGGTCGACGCGCGCCTGCTCGGCGGGCAGGGCGCCCAGCGCGGAACTCACGCCATTCTGCTCGGTCGCCGTGACGAGCAAACCAAGGGCCGTGACGAGCGAACAGGCGAGGAGTGTGACGGCGAGCACGGCACCGACGAGGCGCCACTGGGCACGCCAACGGCGCACCATCGTGCTCCACAGCCAGCTCACGCAAAAACCCCCATCGGTTCACACTGGGGATGACACTACCCAATGAACGTCAAGAAGCCAGTCATGGCCGTACCTCGACAACGTGGCGTGGATGTCGCGGTCGCTGCCCGGGCACGCGACGGCGGCACGGGCTGCAACCCGGGCCACGGTGCGTAACCCCTGCCACGACGTCGCGGACCCCGGGATCCCTCGCGGAGCCTTACCGTTCGGACTCCGCGAGACCGGCGAGGGTCCGCGAGCGCGTCAGGCGTCGAGCCCCGCCACGAGCGCGCGACCAATCTCGGTGAGCTGCTCAACTTGCTGCGGGCTGAGTTGCGCGAAGGCTTTCTCCCGCACGTCGGTCGCTTGTCGCGGCGAGACGCGGCGCACGAGCTCGATGCCCGCCGTCGTGAGCTGCACAATGCGCACACGTCGATCGTCGGGGTCGACACTCCGCTGCAGCCAGCCGGACTTCTCCATGCTCGACACCGCATGCGCCAGGCGGCTCACCGAGTACCGCTGCGTCTGTGCGAGTGCGCCCATAGTCATCTGGCGGTCGGGAGCCTCGTACAGAAAGACGAGCACCTTGTAATAGGCGTGCGGCAGGTGGCCGTCCCGCTGGGACTGCCGGTCGAGCGCATCGTCGAGCACGTGAGTGGCGAGCACAAGGGAACGCCACGCTTCGTTCTGCTCACGAGTGAGGCCCATGCATCCACTCTATGGGAATAGTTGAACTCTCAACTAAGTTGGAATGGATGCAGCGTGAGATACCCAAGCGCCGCACCCACCTGAGAGGGCACAATGACAGACCTGCTTGCTGCTGACACTTCCATGGGCGCCGTAACGCTCAAGGTCGGCAACGTCGACGCGATGACGAAGTACTACCGGGATGCTGTCGCCCTGCAGGTGCTCAGCGAGGAGGCGGGAACCGTGACCCTCGGTCGCGGCTCCACCCCCGTTGTGATTCTCGAGCACGCCCCCGAGCTCAAGCACGCGTCCCCGCGCGATGCCGGGCTGTTCCACACGGCAATCCTGTTCGACAGCGAGCTGGCTCTCGCCGCAGCCGTCTACTCGGTCGCGCAGCTCTACCCCAACACCTTCACGGGCAGCTCCGATCACCTCGTGAGCAAGGCCTTCTACTTCACCGACCCCGAGGGCAACGGCGTCGAGCTCTACTGGGACCGCGACCGCTCCACCTGGAGCTGGACCCACGGCGTTATCGAGATGGGCACCCTGTTCCTTGACCCGAACGCCTTCCTGCAGGAGAACCTCACGCAGGAAGCCGTCGACCAGCCACTGATCGGCGGCGCGTCTGTCGGCCACGTGCACCTGCAGGTCGGCGACGTGCAGAGCGCTCACGATTTCTACGTCGACAAGCTCGGCTTCGAGCAGACAATCAACTACGGCGGCACCGCGCTCTTTGTGAGCGCGGGCGGCTACCACCACCACATGGCGATGAACGTCTGGAACTCGGCCGGGGCCGGCCCGCGCCTCCCCGCTCTTGGGCTCGGTCAGATCGACATCAAGGTTCCGACGACAGACGACGTCGCATCCATCACCGAAAGACTCAAGCATTTCGGCGTCGCGACACGCGATGACGGCCAGACCGTCTCGTTCGACGACCCGTGGGCGAACCTCATCAAGGTGTCTGCCTGAACGCGTAGTTTCGCATCCCCAAACGGGGGAGCGCTTGGATGTCGCGTGGCCAATACTCTTTCGCTATGACTACTCCTCTTCCCGAGCTGCTCGCCAAGGTCGCAACACTCAACGACCCCGCCAACCCGTTCACCTACGAGGTGGACGGTGACAAGATCGTCGGCAAGTGGGACATCGTGCGTGCCCAGTCGCTGTACCCGACCGAGTTCTCGACGATCGACAAGAAGTTCTCCGTGATCATCACGCTCAATGAGGGCAAGGGCACCTGGAAGCCCCGCGAGACAGACTCCGAAAGCGGCCTGCAGGTCGACGGCGACGGGATCAGCCTCGGCGGAAGCGTCGGCTCGTTCTCGGGCAAGCGCACGCAGAAGTCGTTCAGCTTCGAGTTCGGCGGCATCAACAACACAAAAGACGGCCTGAGTCCCGTGCTGGCGTGGTCGTTCGACTCCGACAAGATCAAGAAGCCGCTCTTCGCATTCCTCGAAGAAAACGGCTGGAAGCGCAAAAAGGGTCTGTTCGGCTAACCCCGCGGCGCGGTCTCCTCGAAAGTGATCGCCGCGTTCACAAGCGCGAGATGACTGAGTCCCTGCGGCAGGTTTCCCCAGAAGGAGTTGTCGCTGGGCTCGATCATCTCGGCAAACAGGCCAACGTCGTTCGCGAGCGCGATCATGTCATTCATAAGAATGGATGCCTCGTCCCGACGCCCGACACACGCGAGTGCGGCGACCATCCAGAACGAGCACGCGACAAACGCACCCTCTTCGGCCTGCGCTCCGCTGTAGCGGTAGACGAGCGGGCCGACGCCGAGCTCATCACGCAGCGCGTCGATGGTGCGCGACATCCGATCGCCTCGATCAAAGCCGCTCGGCGCGTGCAACAGCACCGACGCATCGAGCTCGTCGGATCCTTCGAACGACACGTACGACTGCTTCTCTTCTGACCAGCAGCGCTCGTTGATGAAAGCCGCGATAGCGTCGCGCTCGCGCGCCCAGCGATCGGGGCTGCCGGGGATCTGCCCCAGCTCGCACAGCTTGACCGCCGAGTCGAGCGCCTGCCAGCAGCCCATCATCGATGACGTGTAGCGCTGAAGTTCGGGCAGCTCCCACATGCCGGAGTCGGGCTGGCGCCAGATGTCGCTCGCGCGGTCAGCCGCCGCGAGCAGCATGTGCGCGGTCTGCTCGTCGAGCACGTTGCCCGCGCGCACGTAGTTGAGCATCATGCCGAGCAGGTCGCCGAGCACCCCGTGCTGGCTCTGGTCGGCGGCGGGATTGCCCGCAACCACCGGGCCGATGCCGCGCCAGCCAGGGGCGGGCAGCTCGGAAACATCGCCCGCGACCGAGCCGTCGAGGTTGTAGAAGATGTGTGGGTGCGGCCCGTGTTTACGAATGGTGCGCACAAGCCAGGCGACCGACGCGTGGGTCTCTTCGCGCAGTCCAAACCTGGTGAGCGCGTGCACCGTGTACGCCGCATCGCGCACCCAGGCGAACCGGTAGTCCCAGTTTTTGCCGCCTCTGGTGTTCTCCGGCAGAGACGTGGTTGGCGCTGCGGCGATGGCACCCGTCGGCGCGAAGATCAGCAGCTTGAGGGCAAGGGCGCTGCGCTGCACACTTTCGGCCCAGGGCCCCTCGTAGTTAAACTCGCGCGACCAGTTCTTCCAGTTGTTGATCGACCGGTCGATGCCAACATCGGTCTTTTCGGCGACCGGCAGGTGAAGCGGTTCATCAGCCGTACCGACGACGGTGACGAGGTGGTGCGAGCCCTTCACGGTAACGAAGGTTCCGGCGAGCGCGCGATCACCGCCGCCGCGCGGGCCGTGATCGATGCCGCGAACCGCGAGGGTCACGCCGTCAACGCGCAGCACCGTGTTATTCGGAGTCTCGTCTTTCCACGGGGACGCCGCGTCGAACATTGTGCCGGGAGCCACTCGCCAGCGGAACCGCATGGAGCCCGATAGTCCCTCGATTCGACGCGCGAGCTCAACCCACGGAAGGCGACCGGCGATGCCCGTGACCAGAGCATCGGTCACGCGGGCGGTCGCGGTATCCGTTGTAAAAGTGGTCTCGAGCACGTTTGTGCCCGGAACATAGCGGCGCGAGACCGTGAATGTCTCATCGGGCGCAAGCTCGATACATCCGCCGCTTTCGGCATCGAGCATGCGCGCGAAGGCGGGCGCCGAGTCGAGATTGGGAATCGGCAGCCAGTCGATCGATCCATCGCGCGCGATGAGGGCGACCGTGCGTCCATCGCCGATCGCCGCGTACTCGCGAAGGTCGACGTAGCCGTCTACGCGGGTGGGTGAGAGCTGCTTGCGTCGGGCCATATTTTCACGTTAGCCCTCCCACTTCTGCGCCTCTTTCAGGCTGGGAGAACGCCGTCAGTCGACAAGCTCGTCGATCTCCGTGATGACATCCCACGCGCCATCCTCCTCGTTGGAGAGAACAACGACGTCGATGTCTGCCTCGAGGTAGTGGCGCACAATTCCACTCGCGCCGGTGTTGATGCCGTCCTTGTACCAGGAGCGCACGGTGCCGTCCTCGTTGAGGTCGAACTCGAGCCCGAAGCCGTACTTGGTCTCCTCGTCGTGCTCGACCTGCGGCGAGAAGAACTCTTCGGTGTACTCGGTGTCGAGCAGGCGGCCGTCTTGCACTGCATCGACGAACTTGAGCAGGTCGGCGGCCGTGACGTGCGCGCCGTCAGCCGGAGAGCCGATCGGCGGGTAGCTGAAAATGTTCGACTTCCAGCTGCCGTCTTCGCGGCGATCCCAGCCCTCGGCGATTCGCGGGGCAGCATCGCGACGGTCGTAGAAGCCCGAGTCGCTCATACCCGCCGCGGCGAAGACCTCGTCGAACACGTACTGGCGGTAGGGAACGCCCGTGACCTTTTCGAGCGCAAGCCCGGCAAGGATGTAGCCGACGTTGCAGTAGCGGCACTCGACTCCCGGCGCCGAGTTCGGCTCCTTGTTGACGAACTGCGGCAGGTAGTCGGCCGTCTCGATGAAGCGGTAGTTGGGGGTGTCAACAAACAGCTCTTCGTACGATTCGCCGTCTTCCTCGTCGGCGTCGTCACGAATACCGCTCGTGTGGGTGAGCAGGTGCAGCAGGTTGACCTCGATCGGAATCTGCGTGCCCTCGAGCGCATCAACGTAGTGATGGATCGACAGCTCGAGGTCGAGGTTGCCCTTGCCGACCTGCTGCAGCACAGCGACCGAAGTAAAAAGCTTGGTGATGGATGCGACGTCAAAACGTGTGTCGAGCGTGTTCGGCACGTTCCAGCGCCGACTCGCGAGCCCGGATGCGTGCTCGAAAACCGTGCCGCCCGACTTCCGGATGAGCACTACCCCGTTGAAGTCGTGTTCTTCGAGGAATGCGCCGAGTTGTGAGGTGTCCATGTGTCGAGCCTAGCGAGGCGCATAGCATTGGTGCGTGCCCGGCCTCCGTCAGATCGACCCCTACCTGCTGAGCCGGGTAGCGATGATTCCGTTCGCGCCGGTGCTCTACGCGCAGGGCCGGTACATGCGCAGCCAGACGCCGTACCTCCCCGATGCCGCGCGTCCGTGGCGCGGGCGGTACACGTCGGGCAATGAGCAACGCGGCGTGCGCCTGCTGGTGCTCGGGGATTCCACCGCGGCCGGCGTCGGCGCGGCCACCCAGCTTGAGGCCCTTCCCGGAAACCTTGCGCGCGAACTCGGCACCCGATTGAACCGGGATGTCGCGTGGACAGCGATCGGGCGCAACGGCGCAACGGCAGCCGACCTCATCGCTCGCTTTCTCGAGCCCGCGACAGCCAAACGGTACGACTATGTGTTCCTCAGCATTGGCGCAAACGACGCGATAGGTGTTCGCTCGCGCCGGGCGTTCGGGCGCGACATCCGAACGATTCTTGAAGCGTTGCGCGCTGCATCGCCCGACGCCACGATCATGATGTCGTCGTTGCCCGCATTCTTCCGGTTCGCGAGGCTCCCGAACCCGCTGCGTTTTAACCTCTACCTGCACTCGCAGAACCTCGAACGAGAGGCTCGGCACGTCGTCGCCGATTACCCCGGAGTCATCATGTCTCCTCCTCCCCCGCCCTACACGGACGGCTTTTTTGCCACAGATCTTTTTCACCCGTCGGCCAGCGGCTATCGCGACTGGGCGCGGTTCGCGATCGATGACGCTGCTGAGCGCGGGATGCTGAAGTGAGCGACAACACACCCGCCGACAACACACCCGTGAGCGATGGCGCACCCGCTACCGAACCCACTTTTCCCGAGCGCGGCACAACCCCACGCGTGAGCGCGTCCACAGCTGACCGCATCGGCAACGCTCTCGCGAGCCAGCGTGCCCGACGCGGTGTGGGCTACGGCAGTCGCCTGCTTGCCTTCGTTCTTGCTCCTTATCTGTTTCCGCAGAGCCGGGTGATCCTCTCGCACTTGCCCGTGCTGCCCGAGGCCGAGGCAGATTGGGAAGGAACCGTCGACGGCCCCGACCCGCTGCGCCTGCTTGTGCTCGGCGACTCAACTGCCGCGGGCGTCGGTGTCGGGTCGATCACCGATGGGCTCGCTGGCAACCTCGCGCGCGAGCTCGCCGCGGGCCTCGGTCGCGGCATCCACTGGAGCGTTATTGCCCGTTCGGGGGCGACGACCGGGGAGATCCGCAACTTCTTCCTCGGCCTCGCGTCACGGCAGAGCTTCGACATCGTGTTTGTCACAACCGGCGTCAACGACGTGATGCAGTTGCGCACCAAGCGCGCGTTCGCCTCCGACCTCGCCCTCATTCTTGACGGGCTCGAGTCGGCTTCGCCGGATGCGTCGATCATTCTTGCGGGCATCCCGCGGATGGAACACTTCACCTCCCTGCCTGATCCGCTGGGCACGATTCTTGGTGCACGGGCGTACCGCATGAACACCGCTGCCCATTCGGTGCTTGCGGCACACCCGCGCATTGTGCACACTCCGCCGTGGCCGATTTCGACCCCCGGCTTCTTTGCGCGCGACAATTTTCACCCCTCCGCCATCGGCTATGCGGCGTGGGCGAGGAAGGCTGTGGAGTATTGGCTGCCACGTCGCTCAGTGAAGTAGTAGAGGCCATCGAGGCCGCTCGCGGTTCCGACCGAATGCTTGTCGGCATCGCGGGCGAACCGGGCGCGGGTAAGTCGACGATTGCCGCGCTCGTCGTCACGGCGCTCGGGCCGACGGCGGCGCTGCTGCCCATGGATGGCTACCATCTGCCGCAGCAACGCCTGCGTGAGCTCGGCCGCCGCGATCGTATGGGAGCCCCGGACACCTTCGACGTCGTGGGGTTCGTCGACGCCGTTGCGCGACTGAAAAACGATGGCGAAACCCAGTTCGCGGCGGACTTCGACCGCGAGATCGAAGAGCCCGTACCGAACGCGATCGCGTTCCAGCCCGAGCTGCGCACGATCGTCGTCGAGGGAAACTACCTGCTGCTCTGGCCGGAGGTGCACGAGCTGCTCGACCTGACCTTCTTCGTGGAGGTCGATGCCGCGATCCGGCAGCAGCGCCTCATCGAGCGCCACATTCGCTTCGGCAAGTCGCCCGACGACGCTCGCGCATGGACTCTCGGCCCGGACGAAACAAACGCCCGCGTCATCCATGCGTCCGCAGCCCGGGCAGACGACGTGATTCGCCTGCCCTAGCGAGCGGAGTTGTGAGTTGCGCACCCTCGCGGCGCAAAGGAAGGTGCCGAACTCACAATTGGGCGCGAAAAAGCCCCCGCACCGAAGCGCGGGGGCCTTTGCAATGGAGCTAGACGGTTGTTGACTCTGGAACAACCTCAGCCGCAGGCTTCTGCGCCCAGGCCGGCAGGCCCGGCTTCGCAAAGAAGATCGACGCGATGATGCCGATGATCGCGACTGACGCAGGCAGGAACATCGACTGTCCCATTGCCGCGCTGAAGCCCTCGGCGATCGCGGCGGGCATTGAGCCCTCGAAGCCGGAGCCACCGGCTGAAGCGCCAGCACCCAGTTCGGCGGTGAGGCGTGCCTGCATCAGCGCGGCGATCGCGGCGGATCCGAGAACCGCACCGATCTGGCGGGTCGTGTTGTAGACACCCGAGCCGGCACCGGCGAGCTGCATCGGCAGGTTGCGCGTTGCCGTGGACGACAGCGGCGCCCAGATTCCGGCGTTCGCGAGTCCGAGGAGGGCGGCCGGGAAGAGCAGCACCCAGATCGGCACGTCGGGCGACAGGAGCCCACCAAACCAGAACAGCGCGACAGCGAGAAACACAAAGCCGGTTCCGGCGATCCAGCGGGGGTTGACCCGGTCGACGAGCTTGCCGACGACGGGGGCGAGACCACCGGAGATGACGGCCATCGGGATGAGCATAAATGCCGACTGCGTCGGGGTGAGTTCACGCACCGACTGGAAGAAGATCATCAGCGGCAGCACCATTCCGGTGATGACGAACCCCATGGCCGTGATGGCGATGTTCGCGAGCGCGAAGTTGCGGTCTTTGAACAGGCTGAGCGGAAGAAGCGGTTCGCCCTTCTGCACCGCCTGCCAGATGACAAAGGCGATCAGCACAACAACGCCGGCGCCGATGAGCAGGGGCACCGAGATGAAGCCGGTGATTGTTCCCCAGTCGTAGGTCTCGCCCTCCTGAAGGCCGAACACAACGAGGAAGAGTCCGACGCCCGACAGCACAACACCGAGGATGTCGAACTTGTGCGGGTGAGTCGAAAGCGCGGGAACGAGGCGCCAGGCGAGAACGAATGCGACGATTCCGACGGGAACGTTGACGATGAAGATCCACTCCCAGCCGAAGCCGTCGACGAGCACGCCGCCGAGGATCGGCCCGACGAGAGTCGCGACACCGGCGGTCGCGCCCCAGAGGCCCATTGCCGCACCGCGCTTGTTCGGCGCGAAGATGCGGGTGATAACCGCCATCGTCTGCGGCGTCATCAGTGCAGCGCCGAGGCCCTGAACAACACGGGCGATGATGAGCATGTTGATGTCGCCCGCGAGTCCGCACCAGAGCGACGAGAGCGTGAAGATCACGAGGCCGACGAGGTAGAGGTTCTTGGGTCCGAAGCGGTCACCGAGTCGCCCGGTGATGAGCAGCGGCACGGCGTACGCGAGGAGGTACGCACTCGTCACCCAGACGACACTTGTGATGTCCGCATCCAAGTCCGCGATGATCGCGGGGGTCGCAACGGAGACGATCGTCGAGTCGACGAGGATCATAAAGAATCCGATGACGAGCGCCCAGAGCGCTGGCCACGGTTTTGCTATTACTTCTGGCTGGTTCATTTCTTAGTCCTTGATGGTGTGCTGGAGGCCTGCAGGTTTCTGCGCCTCCCAGTCGATGGCGCCGCTCTCGAGGTCGACGACGAGTTGTTCAAGCCAGGCGACCTCGGCTTCGTGCATTGCAAAGAGGTACGGCGCGTCGAGCAGAAAGCGCGTCGGTACCCCCTTCGCCTGGACTTCGTTGTAGTCAGCCATTCCCTGCTCCCGATCGACGGCGAGAGCCGCGAGCCGGGTGCGGAGCAGCTGGACGACCTTCGGCAGCGGCAGGTTGTGCGCCTCTCCGATCGCGAGCGGAAACCGCGGAAATTCGTTAATCGGTTCAGCAATGAGCTCCTCGACGCGATTCAGAAACTGTTCGTGGCCGTCGTCGGTGATCTCGTAAGTTGTGCGTTCTGGCCGGTTGCCCTCGCGGTCGATGCCCGTGGCACGCACGAGTCCGGCTTCTTCGAGCTTGTTGATGGCGTGATACAGCGAGCCGGGTCGCACCTTGACGATGCGGTCTTCCTTGCGCAGCAGCAGCACCTGATACATCTCGTACGGATGCATGGGGCGTTCGGCAAGCAGCGCGAGGGCCGCCATTCCGAGCGGCATGAGTTCGTAAGACATGTCTATTCCAATGTGATTGTTCGGTGTGAACTATTCCAGATGGAATATACGCCTGCCCGGGCACGGAACACAAGCCCGTACCCTCAATGAATGCGCTACCTCGCCCTCGCCGCCGTTCTCCTCCTGGCCGGATGCGCCGCGGTGCCCGTCGAAACACCCATCGGCGCAACCCCTCTCGCCTTCACGGCGTTTCAGGGCGAATGGTCAACTCCTACGACGATGGATGCCTCGGCCGATGCCATAACCGTGCTCGCCGTCGACGGTCTCAACTTTCTCCCCGGTGGCGCTGGACTCACCGAGGCAAGCGACGGGCAGCGCGCCCTCCTCGAGCACGCTCACGCCAAAGGACTCAAGGCCGAGCTGATGGTCGGCAACTTCGACGCGACCCTCGAAGACTTCAGCGAACCACTCGCCTACGACACGCTCTCCGACGAGGGCGCTCGAGAGCAGGTCGTCGACGAGCTCGGCACAATCGTCGAGACCCAGGGCTGGGACGGCATCAGCATCGACCTCGAATCACTCGAGAGCCGCGACACCGAACTGCTGTCGGCATTCTCAACTGAGCTGCGGGCGCGGCTCGGCTCCGCGCCATCCATCAGCATCGCTCTGATGGTCGCGCCCGACGCGGCTACCTATGCAGACATGGGGTACGACTTCCCGGTGCTGACTCAGAGCATCGACCGCTTCGTTCTGATGGCGTACGACGAGCACGGACCGTGGGAGAACATCCCCGGCCCGGTCGGCTCGCTCGACTGGCAGCGCGCGGGGCTCGAGGCGCTGCTCGACGGTGTGCCCGCCGAGCAGGTCGAGCTCGGGGTCGCCGGCTACGGCTACGCGTGGGGGCCATCGGCACCCGACGGACAGTTGAGCGTCACCCAGGCGCGCGAGCTCGCACCCGATGCCACTTTCGACGAGGCGGCTGGCGAATGGACCGCGACACTCGCTGACGGCACCGAGCTGTGGTTCAGCGACATCCAATCATTCGAACTGAGAGTGGAGCTCGCGAAGGAGTACGAACTCGCCGGAGTTGCCCTCTGGTCACTCGAGCAGGGCGACGCAATCAGCGAGAACGACCTGAAGTAGACTTGCCCCATTCCCCCGCCGCGCGAAACCGCTGGAGTTACTTGTGCCAACAATCGTCGTAGAGGTCATGCCGAAGGCCGTTCTGCTTGACCCCCAGGGCAAGGCCGTCACCGGCGCCCTCCACCGCCTCGGCAAGGAGCACATCTCCGAGGTGCGCATCGGCAAGCGCTTCGAGCTCACCGTCGACGAGGTCACGCCCGAACTGCTCGAAGAGGCACGCTTGCTGGGCGAAGAGATCTTCGCGAACCTCGTCATCGAAGACGTCGTCTCGGTCACGGCCCTCTAATGCGCATCGGTGTTGTCACTTTTCCCGGTTCTCTCGATGACCGCGACGCCCAGCGCGCCGTGCGTCTCGCGGGTGGCGAAGCCGTAGCCCTCTGGCACGGCGACCACAGCCTCGACGGTGTCGACGCAATTGTTCTTCCCGGTGGCTTCAGCTACGGCGACTACCTGCGCTGCGGAGCAATCGCCGCGCACTCACCGATCATGAGCGAGATCATCGATGCCGCCAACGCCGGAATGCCCGTGCTCGGCATCTGCAACGGCTTCCAGATTCTGGTCGAGGCGCACCTGCTGCCCGGCGGACTTGTGCGCAACGATCACGGCGACTTCATCTGCCGCGACCAGAAGCTGCGCGTCGAGAACACGTCGACAGCGTGGACGAGCGGATTCCAGCTCGAGCAGGAAATCACCATCCCGCTCAAGAACGGCGAAGGCGGATTCATCGCCGACCAGGAGACAATCAACCGTCTCGAGGGTGAAGGCCAGGTCGCGTTCCGCTACCTCGAGGTCAACCCCAACGGCTCGATGAACGACATCGCGGGCATCTCGAACGCCGCGGGCAACGTCGTCGGCCTGATGCCGCACCCCGAGCACGCGACCGAGGAGGGCTTCGGCCCCGACACCTCGCTCGCGATGCGTTCGGGCACCGACGGACTCACGTTCTTCACGAGCGTCATCCAGTCGTCGCTGCTCGCTCGCGCTTGAGTCCCCGCTCCGTCTACCGGCTCGTTTCGGTAGCCGAGACCATCACCTGGGCTCTGCTGATTTCCGCGCTGATTCTCAGGGCAACGACGGGCTTCGCCTTTGCCGTGACGCTGGCGGGCGGCATCCACGGATTCGTATTTCTCGCTTACGGCGCGACGGCCCTGCTCATCGCGATCAACCAGCGCTGGAACCCCGCGCTCGCCCTCGCCGCGGTCGCAACTGCGGTTGTGCCGTTCGCGACGATTCCGTTCGACCTGTGGCTCGAGCGACGCGGGGCTCTCGCCGGCGGCTGGCGCACAACCGCGACCGACGACCCCCGTGATGCGACCCGGCTCGATTCTTTAGTGCGTTGGATGCTGCGCCACCCCGCCCTGCTCGGCGGCATCGTTGCGGCGGCCGTTGTGCTGCTCTTTGTGGTGCTGCTGGCCGCGGGGCCGCCCGGGTCTTAGGCACCCTCGGCAGACCGCGACGGCGTTTGCCAACCGTGACCGCGGTTGCTCGGCGTCCTGGTTGTCAAACGGGGTCTTGGCCTAGAGGTCAGGCAGCCGCTGGCGCCACCCGCCGCGCCGCCGCGAGATCGACGAGCGCAATCACAACTGCCGCGACGCACAGCAGCGCGAGCACGGGCGCCGCAAGGTCGACCGCCGCGCGAATCCCTAGGGCCGTGGCGAGCGCTCCAGCACCGACCGCGGTCGCGGCCTGCAGCAGGTACGAGAACAGGTAGAGCAGCGAGAGGGTAGCTCCGCGGTGGTGCGCCGGGGCGACGCGATTGAGCAGCCCGAGGCCACCCGAGAAGGCGAACGAGTAGGCGACGCCACCGACGAGGCACCAGAGCACAAAGAGCGCAACGGATCCGGCGGCGGCCGTGGCGACCATCACCCCGAGCCCCACTATCGACAGCAACCCGCCAACGAGAATCGCGACGTGCGCGGGCACCTTCGACAGGAACAGCGCGGTGAAGCCGATTGTGAACGACGAGGTTCCGAGCAGGAGACCCACGACGAGCAGGTCGGTTGTCGCGACGAGTTCACGAGCCATCTGCGCGCCGAGCGACAGGAAGAGCGCTCCGACGCCGTAAGCAATCGAGACCGAGAGGGTCGCGAGCACAAACGGGCGTCCGATACCCGGCGCGAGCTTTGGCACCCGGAAGACAAACGGAACGCTGCCCGATCGGTCATCGGGCGTGAGCGCCACGAGAGTGAACGCGACGATGCCCAGCACAAACAGCACGGCGAAGCTCAGCACAAGCGGTAGCGGCGCGAGCTGGGCGAGAGCGCCCGAGACGACGAGCGCGAGGGTCAGCCCGGTCGCCGTTGAGATGGTCGCAAGGGTGCTCGAGAGCCGCGGGTTCTTTGTGTAGTTGTTCTCTACGAGTGCGGCCGATGCCGCTCCGATCGCGAACCCGGTGCCGATCCCCTGCATAACCCGACCGAGGAAGAGGAACCCGACGTTCGGTGCAACGGCGAAGATGATCGCCGCGAGGGTGATGAGCGCGACACCGATGAGCATCGAGCGACGACGACCGATCGTGTCCGAGAGGCTGCCGAAGAACAGCAGAACGATAAGCAACGCGAGCGGGTATGCGCCGAAGACCGAGGTCGTCACAACAGCCGGCAGGTTCCATTCGGCGGCGTAAACCGGATAGAGCACACTGGGCGCGCCGCTCGCCCACAGCGACAGGGCGAGTACAACGGCTGACGACCAGAAGGTGCCACGACGGTCAAAACGAATCATCGGGCAACCGTACACCCCTAGGTTTGTTTATCCAACTTAGCTGGTACCATCGACAGCATGAGCAACTGCCAGGTCGTGCGCACCCTCGACATCGTCGGCGAGAAGTGGTCGCTGCTGATCATTCGCGACGCACTACGTGGCCGCACCCGATTCAGCGAGTTCCGCGAGAATCTCAAGGCGCCGAGCGACATTCTCACCGCGCGGCTTGCAACACTCGTCAGCGCCGGAGTGCTCGAGAAGCGCGCTTACCGCGAGCCGGGCAGCCGCGAGCGCTCCAGCTATCACCTCACCGAAGCCGGCGAAGGGCTGCGCGTGGTCATCGCAGCGATCATGCAGTGGAGCGACGAGTTCGACCCAGCACCGGGCGGTGCCTCGCTGCGCCTCGTGGGCGACAACGGGCACCCGCTGCAGCTCGCCTACGTCGACGCGAGTGGCGACATCCACGAATCTGCTCAGCTCGTGCGCGCCTAGTCAACCTTCTGAATGGGGATCGACGACGTAAACACCGTCGCGCGCTCCTGCGCCTCGACCGTGCCGGTGAACAGCCCGATCGGCTCGGTGTGGGTGCCGGCGCGCGGCTTGGGTGCGGCCTCGACGATCTCGACCCGCTGGCGCGGAAGGCCCGAAGCCTGACGCTGAATCCACTCAACAAGTTCCTCGCGGATGGCGCAGCGCAGGTCAAACAGCGTCGGGGCATCGACTGCCGTGACCAGAATGCGCACGCGCACCATGCCGCCGACCGCGTCGGTCACCTGCAGCACGGACGCCCGGCCGTCCCAGATGGCGGTGCGCTCGAGAATGCGATCGAGCTCGTCACGCATCGAGGCGATGCTCACAAACCAGTCGAGGTCGAACTCGACAGAGCCAAGCAGCTCTGACGTGTTGCGCGTCCAGTTCTGGAACGGCTTCGACGTAAACCAGGTCGACGGAAGCACCATCCGGCGGTCATCCCAGATGTGCACAACCACGTAAGTGAGCGTGATCTCCTCGATCTTTCCCCACTCACCCTCGACGATCACAACGTCGTCAACGCGGATCGCGTCGCTGAAGGCGAGCTGGATTCCCGCGAAGACGTTCGCGAGCGTCGACTGCGCGGCGAGACCGGCGATGATGCTCACGAGGCCCGCAGACGCGAGCACGCTCGTGCCGACCGCCTGCACCCCCGGGAAGGTCAGCAGGATCGCCCCGATCGCGAGAATCGTGATGATCACAACAGCGAGCCGACGCACAATCGCGAGCTGCGTCTGCATGCGCCTCGCAACCTTGTTGTCCGGAATGTCGGTGCGATAGCGCGCCATCCCCATCGAAATCGCAAAACTCACGATCGCGCCAACAAACCACGCGCCAATCGCGATCGCCGCGATCAGCAGGCCGTGCGTGATGGTCGGCACCCAGTCCGTCTCGGGGAACGCCACAAGCGTCGCCGCCCATACCGCGACGATCAACGCAAACAGGCGGAATGGATGTCGCGCACGACTGATCAGCGCCTTCGGCCACTCGCGGCGCCGGGCGGCAATCCTCGCGGCGGTGGCCACGATGACGACAACGACTATTGCCGCGGCGAGCGCGATGCCGAGCACGATGGCGAACTGGATCCAGCTGTCCCATTCGGGCATGGTTCCTCCTCAGGTTGGGGGCGGGTGAAGCCCTCGACGCTGAGGTAAGCCCTCCACCGTAGGGGTAGCGGCTGGCAAGCGCCTCCATGGAGGGGCGCTTGGGCCGGGCCGCACACCCCGCGCAACCCCACCCCGCCCCCAAAGGTAGAATTGCTGCATCCGGCCGCCCCCTTCTTTTCAGGAGCCTCGTGAGCACCCCCACGCTTCCAGTTGCAGACACCGTCGCCAACGCGGCTATCACCCCCGACAAGGAGCAGCCGTACGGCGCTCTCGGACTCAAGGAAGACGAGTACCTGAAGATCCGCGAGATCCTCGGCCGCCGTCCCACGAGCGGTGAGCTCGCGATGTACTCGGTGATGTGGAGCGAGCACTGCTCCTACAAGTCGAGCAAGAACTACCTGCGCCAGTTCGGCCAGAAGGTCAGCCCTGGCATGAAGAAGAACCTCATGGTGGGCATGGGCGAGAACGCGGGCGTTGTTGACGTCGGCGAGGGCTGGGCTGTCACGTTCAAGATCGAGAGCCACAACCACCCGAGCTTCATCGAGCCCTTCCAGGGTGCGGCGACCGGCGTCGGCGGCATCGTTCGCGACATCATCTCGATGGGCGCTCGCCCGGTCGCGGTTATGGACGCGCTGCGTTTCGGCGCCATTGACCACCCCGACACCGCGCGCGTTGTTCACGGCGTTGTGAGCGGAATCAGCTCCTACGGCAACAGCCTTGGCCTTCCCAACATCGGCGGCGAGACGTACTTCGACGGCGTGTACCAGGCCAACCCGCTCGTCAACGCGCTCGCCGTTGGCGTGCTGCGGCACGAAGACCTGCACCTCGCGAACGCGCGCGGCGTGGGCAACAAGGTTGTGCTGTTCGGCGCTCGCACGGGCGCGGATGGCATTGGCGGCGCATCCATTCTCGCCAGCGACACCTTCGCCGAAGGCGGCCCCACGAAGCGTCCCGCAGTGCAGGTCGGTGACCCGTTCGCCGAGAAGGTGCTCATCGAGTGCTGCCTCGAACTGTTCGCACAGGACCTCGTCGAGGGCATCCAGGATCTCGGTGCCGCCGGCATCAGCTGCGCGACATCCGAGCTCGCCTCTAATGGCGATGGCGGCATGTTCATCGAGCTCGAGAAGGTTCTGCTGCGCGACCCGTCGATGACCGCGGAAGAAATTCTGATGTCGGAGAGCCAGGAGCGCATGATGGCGATCGTGACTCCCGACAAGCTCGAGGGCTTCCTCAAGGTCGTTGAGAAGTGGGACGTTGAGACCTCCGTGCTCGGCGAGGTCACCGACACCGGCCGCCTCATCATCAACTGGAATGGCGAGGAGATCGTCAACGTTCTCCCGCGCACGGTTGCCGTCGATGGCCCGGTGTACGACCGGCCCGTCGCCTACCCGACCTGGATCGACGCTCTGCAGGCCGACTCCGCAGAGAAGCTTCAGCGCCCGTCATCCCCCGAGGACATCCGCGAGCAGGTGCTGCGCGTTCTCGGTAGCCCGAACCTCAGCGACAAGAGCTGGATCACCAACCAGTACGACCGCTACGTGATGGGCAACACGGCCCTGAGCTTCCCGGACGACGGCGGCATGGTGCGCATCGACGAGGAGAGCGGCCTCGGCTTCGCCGTGGCGACCGACGCTAACGGACGCTACTGCCAGCTTGACCCCGCCCAGGGTGCACGACTCGCGCTCGCCGAGGCGTTCCGCAACGTGGCTGTCACCGGCGCGACCCCAGTAGCCGTGAGCGACTGCCTCAACTTCGGCAGCCCGGAGAACCCCGAGGTTATGTGGCAGTTCGCCCAGACCGTCGAGGCGCTCAGCGATGCCTGCCTCGAGATGGAGATCCCCGTCACCGGCGGCAACGTCAGCTTCTACAACCAGACCGGCGATGTGCCGATCCACCCGACGCCGGTCATCGCGGTGCTCGGCGTCATCCAGGACGTCGCAAAGCGCATCCCGTCGGGCTGGCAGGACGAGGGCAACAACATCTACCTGCTCGGCACAACGAAGCTCGAGCTCGACGGTTCGGCCTGGGCCGGCGAGATCCACGATCATCTCGGCGGACTCCCGCCCACCGTCGACCTCGCTGGCGAAATGCAGCTCGCTTCGCTGATCGCGGCGGGCGGCGACCAGAGCCTCATCGCGAGCGCACACGACCTCGCCGATGGTGGCCTCATTCAGGCGCTCACCGAGTCGGTTTTGCGCTTCGGCGTTGGCGCGCGCGTCTGGCTCGGCGAGATTACCGAGCGCGATGGTGTGGATGTCGCGACAGCACTCTTCTCCGAGTCAACCGGTCGCGTGATCGTGTCTGTACCGCGTGAAGACGACGTGAAGTTCCAGGGACTGTGCGAGGGTCGCGGGTACCCGGTGCTCCGCATCGGCGTCACCGACGCGGGCGGCGCGCTTGAGGTGCAGGACCAGTTCACGTTCACCGTCGAGCAGCTCAACGAGGCTCACCGCGGAACGCTTCCGGCGCACTTCGGACCGCTCGTCGGCGCCTAGTATTCGCTAAGCGAACACGACCGATCTGTCTACCCCAATCCCAGTAAAACACTGGGATGCAGGGGTACCAAACCCTTCTTTAGAGGGCTCCGAATAAGGTAGCGTCACTGGAGCCAAAGACCCCCGAAGTCTTGGCTCCTTTTCCTGTTGTCCCCACAACAGTCGCTTACCCCTGGAGTTCCAATGCTGCTGCGCTTTGCGCTGCCCGCTGCCCTCGTGGCCGCGATGCTTACCGCTGTTGCGGTGCCCGCTGCCGCGGCGCCCGCCGTTTCCATGTCCGCTGCCGCGACGCCCGCGGCCACCACCTCGACTGCCGCTGACCCGATTGAGGTCACCGACACCACGTTCGCCGATTCCCCGCAGGTCGAGGTCAGTGGAACGTTACAAATCGTTGAGGCCGAAGAGTCGCACAACGATGCCGAGACCGCGGAGCACGGCGACGAGCACTTCACTTTTCTTCTCACCGATTCCGGTGAAAGGTTTCAGATCACGGGAGACCTTCCCGACGAGGCAGTGAGCGGTTCGACCCTCGAGGGCACTCTCGCTCTCAGCAAGAACGTGCGCGCCGAGCTTGAGGTCACGCCCGAGGTTGCGGCCGCGGCATCCACCACCCCGCTTAATGAGGGCGACCCCGCTTCGCAGGAGATCCTCGCGGCTGCGACGAGCGAGCAGGTCGCAATGCCGGTTGCCGCCGCAACGATCGACCCGCCCGCGACCGCTGCGGCCTCGGCTGCCGCCGGCACACACGAGCTGTACATCGCCGTTGTTCAGCCCAAGGGCAGCTCGGCGAGCCAGAAGGCCTTCACCGACGCGAAGGTGCGCGCGCTCGTCTCCAAGGTGTCGAGCTACTGGAAGGGCCAGTCCCGCGGACTCGTCACCGGCATCGTCGTCGCGAAAATCGTGCGGTATAGCTCGTCCACGTCGTGCGCCGACGGCAGCTCGTCGGTGCAGAAGTGGTGGACGGAAGCCGCTGCCAAGTTCACCGACAAGCCCAACACATTCTTCTCCGGCACAACCAGCCGCCACCTCGTTGTGATGACTCCCGACGGCAGCAAGGGCCCCGGCAAGTGCTCGGCAGGCCTCGGATTCACCGGCCTCGGCACCGTCGGCCAGGGCAGCAATAGCGGCGGGTACATCCACACGACTGTCGGCTCGTCGATCGCGGGAGCAACTCTCGCCCACGAGTTCGGCCACAACATGAGCCTGCGCCACGCCAACGTCGCAGCGTGCGCGAGCACAACCGTCGCCGAGGGTGACAGCGCGAAGTGCGGCGCAGACGCCTACCTCGACCTGTACGACGTGATGGGTGCAGCGGTCGTCGGCCAGACCACGATCCCCGCCCTCTCGCTTCCCGCGAAGGAGCGCCTCGGCTTCGTCGAGTCCGGCGACATCGCCACTGCGGCGCTCGCGAGCGGCGAGACGACCGCCAGCTTCACCCAGGTTCTCAAGCCGATCGCGGCCGGCTCCGGCGCGCGCGGCGTGCACGTGACCGACCCGGTCAGCGGCGAGGTCTACTGGGTCGAGTACCGCACGGCTTCGGGTGCCGACCGGGGACTCCGCGCCAACAAAGACAGCTTCTCCATGTGCGCCCGCGGCTGCGGCTCGGGCTTCAGCTACACCTACGGCGACGGCGTGCGCGTTCTCAAGCAGGAGAGCAAGCGCACCGAGACCCTGGCTCTTGCCATCACGCCGCAGTCATCGTCGGCAGCCAGCAAGAAGCGCACCCTCGCCCTCGACACGCTCGAGAGCTTCTCGAGCGCAAGCGGCGGAGTGAACGTCGAGGTCAACTGGACAACAAGCTCCTACGCTTCGGTCACCGTTACTCTCGCCGCCACCCCGACCCTCGTCGCGTCAGAGCGCGGTATGACCCTGACCGGCTCGGTCGGCGTCGGCAAGACGGTCACGGCCGTCGGGCAGTTCTTCGGCCAGGTCGGCGTCGCGCGCAGCTTCCAGTGGTTGCGCAACGGCGAGCCGATTTCGGGCGCAACCCGCTCGACCTACCGTTTTAGCCGAGTGGATGTCGCAACCTCCGTTTCGGTAGAAGTCACCGGCACGATGAAAGGTTCCACCGACGCGACGGTGGTCTCGTACGGCGTCACGGTTCCGCGTTCCGGATCATTTGCCGCGTCATCCAAGCAGCCTGCAACAACGATCCTTGCCCGGGCAAGCGACGACCCGGCGCTCAAGGCAACCGTGCTGGTGTTCAACGGTTCCGGTGCGACGGCCGGCTCGGCGGCTCTCCGCTGGACCGCCCCGGTCGCCCGCACCGTCGGAGTGAAACGTTACGACGGCAACGGAATCGCCACGATCACCGTGCCCTGGACGATCGGCGCCGGCAAGCAGACGGTCGTGGCCCGGGCAACGGGCCGCCCCGCGTCGAACGCGCTGAGCTTCACCCTCGCGCGCCAGACACCGAAGCTGAGCCTCAGCCTCGGCTCAACCTCTGCGAAGACGCAGTCCACTGTCGCGGCTGCCGTCACGTTTACGGCCGTGTCCGGCAAGCTCCCGAGCGGCACCATCGAGATCTACGACGGCGACGAGCTCGTCGGCAGCAAGAAGATCAGCGGCAAGCGCGTTGCACTGACGATCCCGGCGTCCTCCGCGGGAACCAAAAACCTGCGCGCCGTCTACTCCGGCGACACGCAGTTTTTGCCGAGCGACTCCGCCACGAAGACGTTGAAGGTTAGTTAGTCCTGCTGCGTCGGAACCGACCCGGTCGAGGCAATCGCCTCGTGATGGTGAATGACCTCGGCGACGATGAAGTTCAAAAACTTCTCGGCGAAGGCAGGGTCGAGGTGCGACTCCTCAGCGAGGGCTCGCAGGCGCGCGATCTGGATCTTCTCGCGATCCGGGTCTGACGCCGGCAGCCCGGTCGTGGCCTTGAGCTTGCCGACCGACTGGGTGAACTTGAAGCGCTCGGCGAGCAAGTGCACAAGCGCCGCATCGATGTTGTCGATGCTCTGGCGCAGGCTGGCGAGGTCGTTGGACCAGTCAGATTCACTCATGGGTTAAATCTAGGCCTTCGCGAGCTCGACCGGCTCATCGCCGAATCGTGCGAGCCGCTGCTCGAGGCCTTCCCTAACGCGTGGCCAGTCATCGACGACGACCGAAAAGATCGCCGCATCGCGCCAGCTGCCGTCGGCGCGGCGTGCTTCACGGCGGGTGATTCCCTCAAAGGTGGCGCCGAGTTTGGTGATCGCGGCCCGCGAGCGATCGTTGAGCGCATCGGCCTGGATCTTCACGCGCCCAAACCCCGAGTCGAACGCGAGGCCGAGCATCAGCAGCTTCGCCTCAGGATTTACCGCGGTGCCCCAGACGCGCGGGTCGAAGGCTGTCCAGCCGATGTGGGTCGTCTCGGTGGCCTCGACGAAGTCGGCCATCGTCGAGGTGCCCACGAGAGTTCCGTGGGGCAGTCGAACCGCGTAGACGTTGCCCGCTCCCCACTGGTAATACGTCTCGGCGAACGCCACAAACTCGGCCTCCGTCGCTCGGTAGCCCGCCGGCCCGCCGCCGTAACCACCCGCGAAGACCTCTGGCCGACCGATCGCGGCGAACAGCTCGGGCAGGTCGTTGTGAGTGAGCGGCACGAGGCGAATGAAATGCCCCTCGAGCTCGGCGGGAACGGGTCGAACGGCGGTCATGCTCCCATTCTCCCGCTACAGCGACGGGCTTTGCCAACCATGACGGCGCGCGATGCGCGTCGCGGTTGGCAAACCCCGTCCTGGTGGGCGCTACGCGCTCAGGCGCGCGAGCTCGTCCGCACTGAGCTCGACGACCTCGAGCAGCGCGGGCAGCTGCTCAAGGTTGCGCGCACTCGCGATCGGCGCGCCGACGACGGGCTGCGCACGCAGCCAGGCGAGCGAGATGGATGCAACGGAGACCCCGTGTGCCGCGGCCAGATCGTCGAGCACCTCAAGAAGTGCACCGTTCGACTCGAGGTACGCGGAGGCGCCACCCGCACGCGGCGAATCGATCGTCACGCCGGCGCGGTACTTGCCGCTCAGGAATCCGCTCGCGAGCGAGGAGAACGGGAGTTCGGTGATGCCGAGCTCGACGAGCGTCGGAATGTTGCTGGTTTCGAGGCCGCGCTCGACGAGGTTGTAACGGTCCTGGGCAATCGTGAACGGGGTGAGGGCCGCGTCCTTCGCGATCGTGACGGCGCTGCGCAGGCGGTCGGCGGTGAAGTTGGACGCGCCGAGTTCGCGCACCTTTCCCTCTGCTACGAGCGCGGCGAAGGTGGCGACGTATTCCTCCTGCGCGACATCCATATCGTCCTGGTGCGCGTAGTAAAGGTCGATGTAGTCGGTGCGCAGGCGACGAAGCGAGCCTTCGACAGCCGTGCGGATGTTCTCGGCACCGAGCCCCGGCAGGTCAGACCACATCGCGACCTTTGTGCCGATCACAACGCTGTCGCGGTTGCCGCGCGACTCGAGCCACTCGCCGATGATCTGCTCGGAGTCGCCGCCCGAGTTGCCGTCGACCCAGCTGCTGTACACGTCGGCCGTGTCGATCGAGCGCCCGCCGGCCGCGACGAAAGCGTCGAGAACTGCGAAGCTCTCCGCCTTGTCGGCGGTCCAGCCGAATACGTTGCCGCCGAGTACTACCGGTCCAAAATCGAGAGAAGTCATACGTAATGCAACGACGGTGGCCTAGCCGTATTCCGACACCAAGACGGCGTTTGATAACGACGACGCCGATGGGAGGGCGTCGTGGTTGTCAAACGGCGTCGCGGTGTGGGTTAGTCGATCAGGTCGTGACGCACAACGATCGCGTCGCGGCCGGGGCCGACACCGATCGCCGAGATGCGCGAGCCGCTGATGGCCTCGATCGCGAGCACGTATTCCTGCGCCTTGACGGGCAGGTCTTCGAAGTTGCGCACACCGGTGATGTCTTCCTGCCAGCCGTCGAACTCTTCGTAGATCGGCACGGCGTGGTGGAAGTCGGACTGCGAGACGGGAACCTCTTCGACGCGCACTCCGTCGACCTCGTAGGCAACGCAGACCGGAATCTTGTCGAGTCCGGTGAGCACGTCGAGCTTTGTCATCACGAAGTCGGTGACGCCGTTGATGCGTGCCGAGTAGCGCGCGATCGGGGCGTCGTACCAGCCGGTGCGGCGGGGGCGTCCGGTGGTTGTTCCGAACTCGAAGCCCTTCTGGCGCAGCCATTCGCCCGACTCGTCGTGAAGCTCGGTCGGGAACGGGCCCGCGCCAACGCGGGTCGTGTACGCCTTGACGATGCCGATGACGCGCTCGAGGCGGCCGGGGCCAACTCCGGAACCGGTCGAGGCTCCACCCGAGGTCGAGCTTGAGGACGTAACGAACGGGTAGGTGCCGTGGTCGACGTCGAGCATCGTGGCCTGGCCACCCTCGAACAGCACAATCTTGTTGGCGTCGAGAGCCTGGTTGAGAAGTAGTCCGGTGTCGGCGACCATGGGGCGCAGGCGCTCGGCGTAGGAGAGAAGGTCGCTGACGATCTCGTCGACGGTGATCGAGCGACGGTTGTAGAGCTTGACGAGCAGCTGGTTCTTCTGGTGCAGCGCGCCTTCCACCTTCTGGCGGAGGATGTTCTCGTCGAAGAGATCCTGGATGCGGATTCCGACGCGGTTGATCTTGTCGGCGTAGGCCGGTCCGATGCCGCGACCGGTTGTGCCGATCTGACGCTTTCCGAGGAAGCGCTCGGTGACCTTGTCGAGCGTGCGGTGGTACTGCGTGATCACGTGCGCGTTCGCGCTGACAAGAAGCCGTGAAACGTCGACGCCGCGCGCGATGAGCGCGTCGAGCTCTTCGAACAACACCTCGATGTCGATAACAACACCGTTGGCGATGACCGGAATGACTCCTGGGCTCAGGATGCCCGAGGGCAGAAGGTGCAGGGCGTACTTCTCGTCGCCGATGACCACTGTGTGGCCGGCGTTGTTTCCGCCGTTGAACTTGACCACGTAGTCGATGCGGCTTCCAAGGAGGTCTGTTGCCTTACCCTTGCCCTCATCGCCCCACTGGGCGCCGATGATTACTATCGCTGGCATGGCGAACCTCTCGTTGAAACCGGGATTACAACCGATTCTATCGCGCGCGCCTGTTTCCGCCGTCCCGCCGCTCTAGTAACGTGCACAGGGTCAGACACAACGGGGAAAGGGCGAGCGGTGCAACCTGAGCTTCCCGCCGCCGCCGTGCGCGTCATCCATCGCGATTCTGCAGTGGATTTTGTCAAGGCCGCGTGCCTTCTCATCGTTGTTGGGCTGCACGCCCTGATGGCCGGAATCACCGTCGGCTCCGGCGGTCTCGCGATCACGAACCCGCTCGAGTATCACCCGATTTTTGCCTGGGCGACCTGGGCCGTGCAAGTTATGCCGCTGTTCTTTTTGCTGGGCGGCTTCTCGAGCGTGACGCAGTGGCGTCGAATGAAGGTGGATGGCGCGAGCTCAGGCGATTACATCCGTCAACGTGTGCAGCGACTTGCTCACCCGGCCCTGCTGCCGATCGGTCTGGTCGGTGGATGCCTGGCTGCCGTTGCCCTCGCCGGTGTGCCGAATGACGTTGTGCGCGAGGTGGGTTTTCGCATCGGGCAGCCGCTGTGGTTTCTCGCGGTCTACCTGGGCTGTGCAGGCTGTGTGCCGTTTATGAGCTGGTTGCACGATCGTGCGCCGAAGCTGACGCTGTTCGGGCTGCTGGGTTTCGCGATTCTCATCGATACGGCGTCGCAGACGATCAACCCGGGCATTGGTTACGTCAACATGCTCATCGCCTGGTTGTTCGTTCAGCAGTTGGGGTTTTGGTACGCCGATGGCTGGTTCCTGCGTCGTTCACGCTGGCTGCTGCTGGGGATGGCTGTTGCGTCTTTCGGCGTTCTCGTCTTTTTGACGATGGTCGTGGGCTACTCGATCGACATGTACGTCAATCTGAACCCGCCGACGGTCTGCATTCTTGTGCTCGGTATCGGCCAGATCTCGCTGTTCAGCTGGGCGCACCCGCTGCTTCTTCGGGTGTCACGTCTCGAGCATGCCGCCCGTATCTCGAAGGCCATCAACAGTCATTCGATGACCATCTACCTGTGGCATGTTCCCGTTGTTGTTCTTGTCGCGTTGACGATGATGTCGGCGCGGGTGCCCTTTCCTGAGCCGCTCAGCCAGTCGTGGTGGGAGACCCGCCCGCTCTTTCTCGGTGCCATAGCTGTCGGGCTTATTCCGGTTGTGCTGCTCGTCGCCTACTACGACCGCAGTCGCAAGCCTGCCGCTGCATCGCACACGGGCCCGCTTCTCGCGGCGGTGAAGGTGATCTTCAGCGTGCTCGGTGTGTCGATCATTCTCGTTGCGGGCTTCTCGTCGGCACCCGCCGTTGCGATAGCTTTTGCGCTGCTGCTGCTTGCCGTCTACCTGCGCTCGGCGCGCAAGAAGTCGCCCGCGTCGCAGTCGCTAGAAGGCGACGTGCTGCGTGACCCAGGAGTGCATAGCGACGGCGGCGGCCGCTGACGCGTTGAGGCTGCGGGTGCTGCCGAACTGGCTGATTTCGACTATTGCCTCGGCAACTTCGATGGCTTCGGGCGAGAGACCCGGGCCCTCCTGGCCGAAGAGCAGCACACAGCGCTTCGGAAAATCAAAGGTCTCGATGATCACGCTGCCCGGCACGTTGTCGATGGCAATGATCGGCAGTGTCTCTTCGTTCGCCCACGCGGTGAAGGCCGCGACATCCGGGTGGTACATCACGTGCTGGTAGCGGTCGGTGACCATCGCACCGCGCTTATTCCAGCGCTTGCGGCCGATGATGTGCACGGTGTCGGCAGCGAAGGCATTGGCCGTACGCACGATCGAGCCGATGTTCATGTCGTGCTGCCAGTTCTCGATGGCTACGTGAAATTCGTGGCGGTGCTCGTCGAGGTCGGCGATGATCGCCTCCATACGCCAGTACCGGTAGCGGTCGATGACGTTGCGGGTGTCACCGCGCTCGAGAAGTTCCGGGTCGTAGATCTCTTCTTCGGGTAGTTCGCCCTGCCATGGTCCGACGCCGTGCGTGGTGAGCTCAACGCTCGGGTTCGGTTCGGTGTCGCTCACTGTTTGAGGCTACAGCGCGCGCGTGTCTCGGGTTTCGCACCTGTCGCGTCTCGTGCGCCTGTTAAAGTCGGGACGTGAGTAATACGACGTGGACGCCCGAAGGCCCGAACGTCGTATTTGAAGGCGACAACCTGTCTGTGCTTGAGGCGCTTCCCGATGCCTCGTTCCGGCTCATTTACATCGACCCGCCGTTCAACACGGGGCGCACACAGAGCCGCCAGACGCTCACAACCGTGCGTAGCGCCGAGGGAACCCGCAAGGGTTTCAAAGGCCAGAACTACGACACGATCAAGGGCCTTCTCTACGCCTACGACGATGCCTTCGCCGACTATTGGGACTTTCTCGAACCTCGACTCGAAGAAGCGTGGCGCCTGCTCGATGACGAAGGCACGCTCTACCTGCACCTCGACTTTCGCGAGGTGCACTACGCGAAGGTTGTTCTCGACGCGCTTTTCGGCCGCGAGAGTTTTCTCAACGAGATCATCTGGGCCTACGACTACGGCGCCCGGGCCAAGCGTAAGTGGCCGGCGAAGCACGACACGATCCTCGTGTACGTAAAGAACCCCGCCACCTACTACTTCAACAACGAAGAGGTCGACCGCGAGCCGTACATGGCGCCGGGCCTCGTAACACCCGAGAAGGTCGCTCGCGGAAAGCTTCCGACGGACGTCTGGTGGCACACAATCGTTTCGCCCACCGGCAAGGAAAAGACCGGGTACGCGACGCAGAAACCCGAGGGAATCTTGCGCCGCGTCATCCAGGCGTCAAGTAAGCCCGGCGACTGGGTTCTCGACTTCTTCGGCGGAAGCGGCACCACCGGCGCGGTCGCCGCCAAGCTCGAACGTCGCTTTGTTCTCGTTGACCAAAACCCGGCGGCGCTTGAGGTCATGCGGGCGCGGTTGCCTGAGGAGACTGTGTACCTCTAGGGGTCGCCCTCTCCTCCACAGGGCCGCCCGCTGTGAACTTATCCACAGGAAGTGCTGGTCAAAAGGCACTATTGTCGGAGCGAGTGTCGGTGGTCTCTGTCACTGTGTAGGCATGAACCACACACGGAGCGACACAGAGTTAGGGGCTGCTGAGGTACTCAGCGACCCCGAACTGCTCGGCGCGTCCGACCCGCTCGGCACCCCCGAACTGCGCTGCCCGCCTGAGCAACTCAGCGACCCCGAACTGCTCGGCGAGGTCGAGCGTGCTTTTGCCGCGCACCGCGCCGCCGAGGCTCGTATCGTGCAACTGGCCGCCGAGGCCTCCTGTCGCTCGAACGTGCCCGACGGGCTCGCCGACCGCTACGGATGCACGAGTGCTGCGGCCTTGCTTGCCCAGATCGGGGGCGGTTCGCAAGCCACAGCCGCACGGTGGGTGCGGCTCGCGGCGCAGGTTCATTCGCGCGTGATGCTTTCCGGCGACGTGGCGCCGCCGCTGTTTCCGCTCGTGGGTGCTGCGCTCAGCGACCTTGAGATCTGTGCGGAATCTGGCGCGGTCATCGTGACCGCGCTCTCGTCGGCCTCGCCGCGTGCTGAGCTCGACGACCTCATCACCGCCGAAACGGCACTTGTGGCGTTTGCCCGCGATCATCCCGCCGATACGGTGCGAAAGCTCGCCGCGCAATGGCGCGACGCGCTCGACCCCGACGGGCTGGAACCCGCGGAACTCGTCAAACGCCGCTCGCTGCGGCGCTCCCTCCTGGCGTCGGGCCTCAAGCGATTTGTACTCGAGCTCGACCCGGAGGGTGCCGCCTACCTGGACGCCGCCATCGACTCGGCGGTGGGCGCCGGGCTACGGGTTCCGCGGTTTGAAGACACTCTCGACGACTCGGACCTGCCAGATCCAGCCTTGTCAGTTGCACAGCTCGGCGCCGACGCGGTCGTGGACCTCGCGCGGCACGGTATTGCCTGCACAAACACGGTGGTGCCCATCCCAGCAACGACAGTCGTTGTGCGAATGAGCATCGAATCGCTGCTCGAGGGCACCGGGCTGGCCGAGATCGACGGTTCGCTGTCGACAATTCCGGCGGATGTTGCGCGACGCATGGCGGCGGATGCCCACATCATCCCCGCTGTACTCGGTGGTCCGAGCGAGGTTCTCGACTGGGGCTACCGGCGCCGCCTGTTCAGTCAGGCTCAAAGGCTCGCCCTTGCCGAACGCGACGGCGGCTGCGCCTGGGGCGACTGCAACCGTCCACCCAGTTACACGCAGGCGCACCATATTCGCTGGTGGAAGGCACATGCCGGCCCGACCGACCTCGCCAATGGAGTGCTGCTCTGCTCCAAGCATCACCATGCAATTCATGATCACGGTTGGTCGGTCGAGGTTCGCGACAACGTTCCATGGTTTATCCCGCCCTCGACTGTCGATGCGACTCGCCGCCCGCGCCGGGGAGGGAGGTTGCGTGTGCCCCAGTTGACCTGAACATAATCAGCTATCTCGCATCGCTACGATGGGCGCATGGGTAACCGTTCCGAGATCGAATGCTGGCTGACCGACATGGACGGCGTTCTCGTCCACGAGAATCACCCGGTGCCCGGTGCGTCTGAGCTTCTGCAGCAGTGGCGCGACGAGGGCAAGCCCTACCTCGTGCTCACAAACAACTCGATCTTCACGCCCCGCGACCTCAGCGCGCGCCTCAAGGCAAGCGGTTTGGATGTCCCGGAAGAATCGATCTGGACGTCAGCGCTCGCGACCGCCGACTTCCTTGCCTCGCAGATGCCCGGCGGTTCCGCATTCGTGATCGGCGAGGCGGGCATCACAACCGCACTGCACGAGGCCGGGTTCATCATGACCGAGACAAACCCCGACTACGTAGTCATCGGCGAGACCCGCAACTACTCGTTCGAGGCGATCACAAAGGCCATCCGCCTCATCGGCAACGGCTCGCGCTTCATCGTCACCAACCCCGACGCAACGGGACCCTCGGCCGACGGCCCACTGCCCGCGACGGGTGCGGTCGCCGCGCTCATCACAAAGGCAACCGGCATGGAGCCCTACGTCGTCGGTAAGCCGAACCCGATGATGTTCCGCTCGGCGATGAATAAGATCGGCGCGCACTCGGAGAACACCGGCATGATCGGCGATCGCATGGACACCGACATCGTCGCGGGCATCGAAGCCGGCCTGCACACGATTCTTGTGCTCACCGGAATCAGCGACCAGACCGAGATCGACCGCTACCCGTTCCGCCCCGACGAGATCCTCAACTCGGTGGCCGACCTGCTCGCGACCGAACCGCTCGAGACAGAGAACTAGCGCTTACGGCTCCGGTTCGACCACAACCGGCACAACCGGCGCCGCGCGATCGGGCATCGCAACGTTTGTCGTGAGCTGCTCGCCCGACGAACGGCTCACGAAGCAGAAGTAGTCGTGCTGGCCGGCGACCCAATCGCTTTCGCTCGCTGCGAAGCTCGAGCTCAACTGAATGTCGTCGAACTCCTTCGCGGCCGAGTAGTCGATGTTCTTGCTCGACGCGCAGAGCAGGTTCATCCGCGACTGCAGCACCTCAATCCCGGGATACGGGTCGATCGCCGAATCGCTGAAAGTGCCGCGGTAGACGAGCTGCGCGGAGTGCGGTTCACCGCAGTCGACGACAGTAAAATCCTGATCCCAGGCGGAACCCCACGGCGCCACACACTCGGTGCCCAGCAGGTCATCCCAACCGTAGGTACCGGGAGCGACGGGCCCTAGTACCTCCCCGACGATTTCTGGAGCGATGGATGGCGCGGTCTCAACAACGGGCGCGGCTGCAAACGCCGGCGCAACGACCTTGCCCACGACGAACAGTCCACCGAGGGCGAGCACAGCGACGAGTGCCGATGCCACCCAGATGAGGCGCTTCTGCACCGGCGGCATCGGCCTGCGCGGAGCCGCCGGCACCGCGACGAGCTCGCTCCTCTGAAACGGACTCGCGCTCAAGTCGAGCCCCGGTTCGTACTCGACGAACTTCGCCTCTCCGAACAGGTTGTCGAGGGCGCTGCCGTCGCCGGGATCGGTGCCGGCCTCAGCCGACTGCTCAAAGTTGGGCTCAACCGGCGCGGGCTGCGCTGATTGGGCGGAGATCGGCTCGGCCGTTACAGGCTGCTGCCAATCGAAGGCCGCTGGCTGTTGTTGTTGCGGCTGCTGCTCAGCCGGGTACGCGGGCGCTGCGCTCCAGGCCGGGTTTGCCGGCTCCGGGTTCCACAACGGGTTCGCGTTGGTCGGGCTTGCATTGGTCGGGCTCGCATACGTCGGACTCGCGTTCGCCGAGTTCGCGTTCGCCGGGCTCGCGCCAGTCGGCGGCAGCGCGTGCGGATCGGGCACGGCGACGAAGTGACCCTGGTCGACCGGCGACACTGGCGCGACCGGACGAATCGGAACCGCATCCTCGGGCGT
>Ga0247805_1000081_pt1 | contig 76739 bp, 58 predicted proteins | sample UWRJL044104R1_FD_180930 | JGI IMG/M metagenome (GOLD analysis project Ga0247805, IMG submission 180930) | Plant litter microbial communities from Arlington Agricultural Research Station in Wisconsin, United States - UWRJ-L044-104R-1 | ecosystem: Environmental > Terrestrial > Plant litter >...
ATTGAGCAACTTTTGCATTAGATCCCTTTCTGATCTGTCTTGTTCCTGAAGTAGTGAAAGCTTCACTTGAAAGCGCATTATTGATTGCAAAAACCAATAATTGGGCATTTTTATCCTCAATTCCAGAAACCAGAACTCCCTTAGAACCAGCTGCTTTTAATTGTTGAGCCGCTTTAGTAACTTCGGCATCAAATTTTCCAAGATTTACAGCAACAGCAGAACCTGTTACTATATTGTATATTTTCACCAATGCTTGTTTCTGAAAAGCCGTAGTCATAGGAATACGCTTATCAGCCGCAGCACCAGACAAAGTCATATTTGATTCGAATTGAATATGCTTCGACATCACGCCATTCTTAGGCACTCTTCCTTTTGCATATCCAGAATCGTAACTTCCACCTTGCCAATCTCCAAGGAAATCAGCACCAACAGAAACAATTGTTCCTGCTTTTGAGAAATCATAATCAACCAAGGCTCTTTCTCCATAAACTGCTTCGAAAGCATCCAAAGCCTCTGAAGAAGAAACTGCATCGTAAACTACGTGTTTTGCAGATGGATTTGCAGCAATAAATTCAGCGATCAATTTCTCAGTAGATGGACTTGCCAAAGTATTCGTCAACAAAACCACTTGTCCACCTTTTGCTTTTGCATCAGCCAGACTTGCTTTTACTTTTGAATCAACCTCGTTCCAAGTTGCCGTTTTACCAGCAATCTTTGGTTGTTTCAAACGCATACTGTCATACAATGACAATATAGAGGCATGAACTCTTGCATTTGCTGAAAATTTAGCTCCAGCAATGTTATTATTTTCAATTTTAATAGGACGACCTTCTCTTGTTTTTACCAACAAATTAGCAAAATCAAAACCATCAAAAATAGTAGTTGCATAATAATCCGCAACTCCAGGAATGATTTGTTCTGGCTGAACTACATAAGGAATAGATTTGATAACCGGACCTTCGCAAGCTACAAGCGATGCTGCAGCCGTACTGAATCCTACGTACTTTAAGAAATCACGACGTGTTGTTGATGAAGCAGATAAGGTAGCTTCGTCTCCCAGAAATTCATCCGTAGGAATAGCCTCAACAAATTCGTTATTTCTTAACGTCTCAACAATAGAACTATTTTCGTTTAGCTCCTCAACACTTTTCCAGTATTTTTTGTTTGATGACATCTTATATAAATATTAGCTTCTTAATAATTTTCTTTACTTGTTCTGACTATTGTTTTTCAACAATAATTAATAGTGACATTTACCACACTCCAAACCACCCATATCAGCAGCTGTAAGTTTGTTTTTGCCATATTTCTTAGCAAGCTCTTCGTGAATTTTTGTATAGTATTCGTTTCCTTCCATTTTCACATCTGTCTGACGGTGGCAATCTATACACCATCCCATTGTCAAAGGAGCAAACTGTTTCATCACTTCGTAAGTCTCAACAGGACCGTGGCATTTCTGACACTCAAGTCCTGCAACCGAAACGTGTTGCGAGTGGTTGAAGTAAGCGAAATCAGGAAGGTTATGAATCCTGACCCATTTCACCGGTTTGGTTTTTCCTGTATATTTTTGAGTTGCTTTATCCCAACCCACAGCATCGTATAATTTTTGAATTTCAGCAGTGTAGAATTCCTTGCTGTATTCCACGTAAGTAGAATCTTTATCTCCTTGGAATTCAGAAATATTCTTGTGACAGTTCATACAAACATTCAAAGAAGGGATTCCTGCATTTTTACTGACTCTAGCCGAAGAGTGACAGTATTTACAATCAATACCGTTATCACCAGCATGAATCTTGTGCGAATAATGGATTGGCTGGATTGGAGCATAATTCTGGTCTACACCAACCTGCATAAAGAATCCATAAACAAAATAAGCACTTGAAAGCAACAATAGGATTGCAGTAACCAATACCAAGAATTGGTTTTTAGCATACGCTTTCCAGATTGGCAATGTAGCTTCTTTCTTAGCAACCTCAATACCATTTGCCCTTGCAATTTTATTAAGGACATTGCTAACCAAGAACAACATTACCACCAACATCGCCATTACAAGCACCAAAGCACCCAAGATGATGTTGTTTGAAATTCCCGAATCTGAACCACCACCACCAACAGCACTATCTTTAGGCTTCTCTGGAGCCGGAGCAACTTCAGAAGTATAGGCTAAAATATTATCAATATCAGTAGCCGACAATTGAGGAAAAGCAGTCATAACAGACTTGTTGTTTTCTTCAAAAACCTTCACAGCGGCAGCATCTCCTGATTTAATCAACGCCTGGCTATCCTTGATCCATTTGTGCAACCACTCATTACTGTGTTTATCAGTAACACCCCTCAATGCAGGACCTGTCATTTTTGCATCTAGCTTGTGACAAGCTGCACAATTAGCATTGAACAATGCTTTTCCCGCAGCAGCATCACCAGTAGCTGCCGGAGCAGCCGCTGTTGTTTCTGCAGCCGGAGCCGCAGGTGCGTCTTGAGAAAATGATTTAGCGGAAATTGTTAGCATCAAAGCTAAACTGAATAGTAAAATTCTTGAAATCGAATTATGGTTACCCACCTTTTTCATATTTTAAATGATTATCGACTAATTTGGTATGATTTTTTCTGATTGTAATTATAGAGAAAATCCTATAGGTCATTTATAATTTGCACAAAAATACGATTTATGAACTATTCTCAAAACCCTAAATATATCTTAATTCTTAATTTATATCTATTCTAAATAATTTTTTTCTTTCGATTAAATCTATATATAGTACATTTGTTTAAAAAACACCACTTTATGAAAACTTTCGGATTAAATTCTTTTACAATTGCAGTATTTTCAACGATGATTTTGTCGTCCTATTCCTATTCTCAGAATGAGAAAGTTACCGTGGCACAGGATTCAAAATTTGAGAATTTATTAAGCGAAAAAAGAAGAATAAACTCCTCCATAACCATAAATGACCGCTATAAAATTCAGATTTTTAATGGAGATAGTGAAAATTCCAAAAAGACGTTAAATGATTTCAAAAAGGAATTCAAAACCCTTGATGCAACCATAATTTTCAACACGCCTTACTACAAGGTATGGGTAGGCAACTTTAAAACCAAGATCGAGGCTGAAAGAAATCTTGTTGCACTGCAAAAAAAGTATCCGAATGCCCTGCTTATAAAACCTAACAAATAGGCATAAAAAAATCCCGAGCAATCGGGATTTTTTTATTTTATACAAAACTCTTATTTCAGTTTTTTCTTCACTGCAACTTCCTGGAAAGCTTCGATGACATCGTACTGTTCGATATCATTATATCCTTTGATCTGCATACCACAGTCGTACCCTTTGGAAACCTCCTTGACATCATCCTTGAAACGTTTCAGGGCAATCAATTCACCTGTATGAATAACAACTCCTTCCCTGATCAGACGTATTCTTGACGAACGGAATATTTTTCCATCGGTAACCATACAACCTGCAATTGAACCCACTTTTGAAATCTTGAATATCTCCCTGATTTCGGCAGTTCCTGTAATCTCCTCTTTCATTTCCGGAGACAACATTCCTTCCATTGCATCTTTCAAGTCATCGATTGCATCATAGATGATCGAGTAGTTACGGATATCAATTTCTTCCTTGTCAGCCAGCTGTCTTGCATTTCCAGCAGGACGAACGTTAAATCCGATGATGATGGCATCCGAAGCCGAAGCCAACATTACGTCAGTTTCTGTAATTGCTCCAACACCTTTATGGATGATATTGATTTGGATTTCTTCAGTAGAAAGTTTCGAGAACGAATCAGACAATGCTTCAACAGAACCATCCACGTCACCTTTAAGGATAATGTTCAATTCTTTAAACTGGCCCAATGCGATACGACGTCCGATTTCCGCAAGCGTAATGTGTCGTTGTGTACGAACGGATTGCTCACGCATCAATTGAGTACGTTTTGCAGCAATTTGTTTTGCTTCTCTTTCGTCTTCAAAAACGTTGAACTTATCACCAGCCGTTGCTGCACCATCCAAACCTAGAACAGATACTGGAGTTGAAGGACCTGCTTCTTTCACTACATTCCCTCTCTCATCGTGCATCGCCTTAATCTTACCGTGGTGTTTACCAGCAAGCATATAATCACCCACTTTCAAGGTTCCGTTTTGAACCAGGATTGTAGAAACATATCCTTTACCTTTATCCAAGAAAGCCTCAACAACAGTTCCAGAAGCTGGCCTGTTTGGATTTGCTTTCAATTCAAGGATTTCAGCTTCCAATAAAACTTTTTCCAACAGGTCTTTTACACCTGTACCCACTTTTGCCGAAATATCATGGGATTGGATTTTTCCACCCCAGTCTTCAACAAGCAAGTTCATACCAGCCAATCTTTCCTTGATTTTCTCTGGATTAGCATTTGGCTTATCAACCTTATTGATAGCAAATATAATCGGAACACCCGCAGCTTGAGCGTGACTGATTGCCTCTTTTGTTTGTGGCATGATATCATCATCCGCCGCAACCACGATAATAGCAATATCAGTAACCTGTGCTCCACGAGCTCTCATCGCGGTAAACGCCTCGTGACCCGGTGTATCAAGGAATGCGATTTTTTGTCCGCTATCCAAGGTTACCCCGTAAGCTCCGATGTGTTGCGTAATACCTCCCGACTCACCAGCAATAACATTCTCTTTACGGATATAATCCAGCAAAGAGGTCTTACCGTGATCGACGTGACCCATTACCGTTACAATCGGTGCTCTAGTTTCTAAATCTTCTTCAGAATCAACAACATCTTGAATAGAATCTTCCAATTCAGTAGTGATGAATTCCACTTCGTAACCAAATTCGTCAGCAACAATAGTCAATGTTTCAGCATCAAGACGCTGGTTCATTGTAACCATGATTCCTAATGACATACAAGTTCCTATTACTTTCGTAATTGGCACATCCATCATGATAGCAATTTCTCCTACGGTAACAAACTCTGTTACCTTGATCGTTTTACTACCTTCTTCAATAGATCTTTGTTCGTCATCCGATTTCTGACGGTGCGTATCTCTTTTATCTCTTCTGTATTTGGCTGCTTTTGACTTGCCGCCTTTACCTTGAAGTTTTTCAAGAGTCTCCCTGATTTGGTTTTTTACTTCTTCCTCAGTAGGCTCCACTTTTGCAACAATTGCCGGACGGTTTCCTTTTACGAAACCAGGTCTTGCACTTCTGTTGGCATTGTTTCCTCCTGCATTCGGAACAATTTTATTTGGATTATTCCCAGGTGTTCCCGGCGGCCTTGGAGTTCCCGCAGCACCAGGTGCTCCCGGTTTAGGAATAATTCTTTTTCTTTTATTCTTGTTCGCATTATTAGCACCTCCTGCAGCTGGATTTGTTCCAGGCTTGTTAGGTGTAATTTTAGGCTCTTCTTTTTTCTTCTTAGGCTTGTTGAATTGAGACAAATCAATTGTTTTTCCTGTAAAAGTAGTCCCTGACAATTGAACGTATTGCGTAGTGATTGATTCATCAGCAGGTTGTTCAGGAGCTGGAGTTGCGGCCGCTTCAACTTTCGGCGCCGCTTCTTTTACAACTGGAGCTGCTTTTGGCTCAACCTTTTCCACTTTATCTTCAGCTGCAACTGCTTTCTCTTTAGAAGCCTCTTGCTGAACAGGTTTTTCAACCACAACTTCTGGAGCCTTTTGTACTGGAGGAGTTTCAACAGGTTTTGCTGGAGCCACAGGCTCTTCTGCCTTTGCAACTGGTGCAGGTGCAGGCTTTTTAGGATTAAGATCAATTGTCCCTACTTGTTTAGGCCCTGTAACCGTAGCTTTCGCCTTGATAACTTCTTGCTGCCTTAAACGTTCTTCATCCTGTTTGCGCTTGTCTTCGATTTCTTTTTCTCTTTCGATACGCAAAGCTTCTTTTTCTTTTCTTTTCTCTTCGCTCACTTCTTTCGAAGCTTCCTTATTCCCCTTATCGCCAGCAAATTGATTTTGCAGGATACCATATTCCGCATCAGAAATCTTGGCGTTCGGATTTGCATCAATGGCAATTCCCTTATCTTTCAGATAATCAACGGCTCTTTCTAACGAAATATTGAATTCCCTTAAAACCTTGTTTATTCTTATTACTCTCTCTTCAGACATAAAAACTTTTTATTATTACCTATTTTGTTGTGTTGTTGTAGAAGAGTTAATTAGGCATTAAACTCTTCATTTAATATTCTCATCACATCCAGAATCGTTTCCTCTTCAAGATCTGTTCTTCTTACCAAATCGTTAACATCTTGCTTCAAGATGCTTCTTGCTGTATCCAAACCAATTTTAGCAAATTCTTCAATAACCCAAGCTTCGATTTCATCAGAGAATTCTGTTAATTCAACATCATCTTCTTCTTCAGCGATGTTTCCTTCTCTAATTACATCCAGCTCATATCCTGTCAATTGACCGGCCAATTTGATGTTATGACCTCCTCTACCAATTGCTTTTGATACTTCTTCTAGTTTCAAAAACACTTCAGCTCTCTTCGTTTCTTCATTGATCTTGATTGAAGATACTTTTGCAGGACTTAATGCTCTTGTAATATACAATTGAATGTTTGTTGTATAATTGATCACGTCGATGTTTTCGTTTCCTAACTCACGAACAATTCCGTGAATACGGGAACCTTTCATACCTACGCAAGCTCCAACAGGGTCAATCCTATCATCATAAGAATCTACGGCTACTTTTGCTTTTTCACCTGGAATCCTTACTACGTTCTTAACCATGATCAAACCGTCGAAAACTTCTGGAATCTCTTGTTCAAATAATTTTTCCAAAAACTTCTCAGAAGTTCTAGACATGATAATTTGAGGCTTATTCCCTTTCAATTCAACATTTTCAATGATTCCCCTAACATTATCTCCTTTGCGGAAAAAGTCAGACGGGATTTGTTTTTCTTTTGGAAGAACAATCTCATTCCCTTCATCATCCACCAAAATTACAACTCTTGGGCGAACGTGGTGCACTTCTGCCGTATAAATTTCACCAATTAGATCTTTAAACTGCTTGTAAAGATTTGTATTGTCATGTTCGTGGATCTTGGAAATAAGGTTTTGACGCAAGGCCAAAATAGCTCTTCTTCCCAAATCTATCAGTTTCACCTCTTCCGAAACCTCTTCACCAATTTCAAAATCAGGTTCAATTTTTCTAGCGTCTGTTAATGTAATTTCAAGGTGATCCAAATCCAGGTCATCATCCGCCACAATTACTCTTCTCTGCCAGATTTCCATATCTCCCTTGTCAGGATTGATGATGATATCAAAATTATCATCAGAACCGAATTTCTTTTTCAATGCATTTCTAAACACATCTTCCAAAATTGCCATAAGCGTTACACGATCAATAAGTTTATCGTCTTTAAACTCTGAAAATGAATCGATTAATGCTAAATTTTCCATAATTAAAATATTACTGTAACAATTGCTTCTTTTATATCCGTGTATGGAATTTCCTGTCTTTTCTGAACAGTTTCCTTACCTTTTCCTATTTTTTTAGGCTCCCTCGCTTCCCATGCCAATGTGATGAATTCATCATTTGCATCCACCAACTCTGCTTCTATTGTTGTTTCTGCCAGCTTTACAATCAACATCCTGCCCACATTTTTTTTGTATTGACGGACTAATTTTAAAGGCGAACCAACTCCAACAGAGGCAACTTCTAAAGAAAAATCTTGTTCTTCCCTATCCAAATTATGCTCAATTGAACGACTCACATCGATGCAATCCTGCAATACCACTCCGTTATCACCATCTAAAGTTACAATAATTTTAAATGCGTCCGTAATTGTCAAATCAATTAAAAAAACCGATGGCTTTTCTTGTAAGCCTTCATTTAATAAATCGATAACTTTTTCTCTGAATGTCATAATTTTATAAAAAGAGGGAAGCATTGCTTCCCTCATTATTCAATTTTTAATAAATAACGGTGCAAATATAGTGATTTTTTTATAAATCAAAAATGATTGTTTAATCTTAAAATATTCTTACCTTTAATTAATCAAAAAGAAACAATTAAAACACAAACCTTTATCCTTTTTTTATGAAAAGAATTTTAGTGCCCACCGATTTTTCCGAACACGCTGAATATGCCACCAAAGTAGCTGCTCAGATTGCTAAAAAAAATAATTGCGAAATTTTCCTGCTGAACTTGCTTGATTTGCCAACTCACATGAACGACGCTGTAAGTAGCGGAGTAAACATCCCAGAAGTAATGTTGTATTTAAGGAAAACCAACGAAAGGCTCGAAGAACTTAAGGATGAATCTTATTTTGAAGGCCTAACTGTTACTGCTGAAGCACGAATCGAACGCGCTTTTGAAGGTATAGTCACATACAGCAAGGAGCACAATGTTGATTTGATTGTCATGGGGTCTCACGGCTCATCTGGATTCCAGGAAATGTTTATAGGTTCCAACACCGAAAAGGTGGTTCGCGCATCTGACATTCCAGTTTTGGTAATCAAGAATGAGATTCCAGAATTCAAGGCCGGGAATTTTGTTTTCGCATCCGATTTCTCTGGAGAGATAAAAAAACCCTTTCAAAAGCTGGTAGATTTTGCAAACCTGTTCGATGCAAATCTGAATCTGGTAATGATAAACACCCCGAACAGTTTTAAAACAACCATCACTGCCGAGAAAATAATGAGCGATTTCATCAAGAATTTCTCTGTAAACAGGTACTCCTTGAACATCTATAACGATGCAAATATCGAGAAAGGAATCATTAATTACTCCAACAGCGTTGATGCAGATTTGATCGGAATGTGTACCCACGGGAGAACTGGGCTGGCTCATTTCTTTAACGGAAGCATCAGCGAAGATATTGTAAATCACGCAGTAAGACCTGTCATCACTTTTAAAATCTAAGCAAAAGATTTCTAACTTTTAGGCATAAAAAAACCTCTCAATTTCTTGAGAGGTTTTTTGTTGGTCTACTAGGACTCGAACCTAGAAAGACTGCACCAAAAACAGTTGTGTTACCATTACACCATAGACCAGCTTGCTTATTGCGAGTGCAAATTTAAAACAAAAATCATTTCCCGCAAGTTTTTTCACAAAAAAAATTAAAAATATTTTTTTATCATTTCATTCCGCAAAAAAGCTTTTTCTTTGTAAGCGGATAAATAAAAACAAATCATTACATAAACATGATGACATTTAACTTCAAAAAATGGAACACAATTTTAGGATGGACGGCTTTTGCGGTAGCATTGGCAACCTATACACTAACTGTTGAGCCAACTTTAAGTTTTTGGGACTGTGGAGAATATATTGCGACTTCTGCAAAATTAGAAGTAGGACATCCGCCTGGAGCTCCTTTATATCAAATGATAGGTGCCTTCTTTGCAATGTTTGCTATTGATGAAACCTATGTTGCTTTAATGGTGAATATGATGGCTGTTTTTTCAAGTGCCTTCACCATCTTGTTTATGTTTTGGTCGTCGACCATTTTACTAAAAAAACTGATTTCTCAATTTTCCGAGATTGACAATAACAATTCTATCGTAATATTAGGAAGTGCATTTGTAGGCTCTTTGGCTTACACCTACTCGGACAGTTTCTGGTTCAATGCCGTTGAAGCTGAAGTGTATTCGATGGCTTCTTTGCTGATCGCCGTTTTATTTTGGCTTGGCCTCCGTTGGGAACAGGATATGGAAACACCAAGGGGAAACAAATGGCTCCTTTTGATATCATTGGTAGTTGGATTGTCATTCGGGGTCCACTTTATGGCTTTGCTGACTATTCCTTCCATTGGGTTCTTATATTATTTCAAACACTATAAGACGATTACCATAAAAAACTTCATCATTGCCAACATTGTAGTGGTTTCGGTATTGCTCTTCATCTTCAAATTATTGCTGCCTCTGACGATGGGATTCTTCGGTAAAACGGAAGTTTTTATGGTAAACAGTATGGGATTGCCATTTGATTCCGGAACAATCTTCGTTGCCCTATTGCTTGTTGCCTTCTTTTATTTCGGCTTGAAATACACGAAGACCAAAGGTTACGTCCAGATCAATACCTTATTGTTAAGCATCTTGTTCATTCTTATTGGTTTTTCAACCTGGATGATGCTTCCTATCCGTGCCAATGCCAATACAGTAATCAACGAAAACAGGCCATCGGATGCACGAGAAGTCCTGGCCTATTACAACAGGGAACAATACGGTGTAAATCCTTTGTTTTATGGTCCCCAATTTACCGATACGTACGCAGGTTTGGATCCTGACACGCCTTATCTTGACAAGGCTCCTAATTACGAAAGAGATTACAAGACCGGAAAATATATAATTGTAAACAATTACAAGAATGCCGAGCAAAACAGCGACGACAAGCAGAAAGGCTACCTTCCGAGAATGTGGAGTGTGGATCACGCCGCAAACTACATGACGTTTACAAAACCTGTTGAGTTCAGGATCAATCCTGAATATGCCCACGAAAAAGAACTGGTCCAGATCATAGCTGAATTCAGGAAGGCATTCAATCAAAGAGAGATAGATCTGGATGGCTATCATAAATTCCTGAAGAGCTATGGAGAATATCTGATCATTGAAAAACCAACAATGAGCGATAACCTGAGCTTCATGTTCGAATATCAATTTGGATACATGTATTGGAGGTACTTGATGTGGAATTTTACCGGAAGGCAGAATGACAATCAGGGAAAATACGACAACCTGGATGGAAACTGGATGAGTGGTGTCAAATTTATCGATGAGGCACGACTGGGCTCCCAGGACAACCTACCTTCAGATGTCTTGAACAACAAGGGACGAAACTTTTATTTCTTCCTGCCATTTATTCTTGGCCTTATCGGATTGATATACCACGCCAATAAAGATTTGAAGAGTTTTTATGTATTGCTTGTACTATTCTTGTTTACAGGACTGGCATTGAAGATCTACCTCAACGAAAGACCTTTTGAACCTCGTGAAAGAGATTATGCCTTGGTGGGTTCATTCTATGTTTTTGCTATCTGGATCGGATTTGGAGTATATGCCATTTACGATACCCTAAAAAAATGGCTGCAACCTAAGATTGCCGGACCAATAGTAATTGCAGTTACATTATTGGCTGCACCGGTATTGATGGCTTCAGAAAACTGGGACGACCACGACAGATCTGGAAAATACACCGCACTTGCAATGGCAAAAGCTTATCTGAGTTCGTGCGAGCCAAACGCAATCTTATTTACAATTGGAGACAACGACACCTTCCCGCTTTGGTATGCACAGGAAATCGAAGGCTACAGGACGGATGTCAGAATTGTAAATACCAGCCTGTTCATGACCGATTGGTACATTGACCAGATGAAAGCAAAAGCTTATGAATCTGAACCAATGCCGATTTCATTTACGCACGATCAATACGTTGGAGATAAATTGGATTACATCATTCACAATCCAAAAACGGAAAACCGTTGGGACATCAAGGATTTCTTGAATTTTATCGCAATGGACGATCCAAGAACCATCTTGGAGATGAACAACGGACAAAAGATCCATTTTTATCCAACCAACAAGATCAGGATTCCGGTTGACAAGAATGCGGTCATAGCCAACAAGGTCGTGAACCCTAAATTCTACGATTCAATTGTTCCTTATATTGATGTGGACATCAAGGGTCAGGCGTTGTACAAGAACAGGTTGATGATGCTAGATATTGTTGCCAATAACAATTGGAAACGACCTATTTACTTTACTGGAGGCAGCTTCGGCGATGACGATTACATCTGGATGAAGAATTACCTACAACTGGACGGAATGGTTTACAAATTAATTCCGGTGAGAAATGCGATCGAGAAAGCAGCAAGTCCTTTGGACATGGGTCAGATTGATTCGGACAAGATGTATGATATCGTCATGAAATGGGATTGGGGAAACAGTGAAAGTCCAAACATCTACCACGATCCTGAAACAAGAAAAAACAGTATCACTTACAGGACAAATCTTGCCCGATTGATGGAGCAATTGATCAATGAAGGAAAAATTGAAAAAGCCAAAAAAGTGATCGACTTGGCGATGGAAAAAATGCCTTTGGAATATTATGGCTTCTACACCATGCTGGAACCATTTGCAGCAGGTTACTATGAAGTGAAGGAAACGGCCAAGGCCAGAAAGATCCTTTCGCAATTGATGGTAAAATACCAGGAAAACCTGAAATATTACAGTAATCTGAAATCAAATGACCAAGTAGACGTCTACGTCGAAATTGTTACCGATATCGAACGCTACAGGGATTTATTGCTGGTAATGAAGGAAAGAGGCGATATGGAGTTCTACAACGCCAACAAAGCCACTTTCAACAGTTACAACAAAATGTTTTCCCGTTTCAAGCGCGACAACGAGTAATTAAAATTTAATACATCTAAAATGCAGCGGAGTTGAAAAATACCGCTGCATTTTTTATTTTTACAGCATTACAAAAAAACCTTGCAATGAAATTCTATTGGATCAAGACACATTTCCTCATCAAGAAACTATTTTCGGGATTTGTTTGGGATTTACCCAACAAGGAAAAAAAAGTATACCTGACCTTCGATGATGGCCCTACTCCTGAGGTAACCGAATGGACGTTGAGCCAGCTAAAGCAATTTGATGCAAAGGCAACCTTCTTTTGCATAGGCGAAAACATCCTGAAACATCCTGAAATCTTCAACAAGGTCATCAAAGAAGGACATTCAATAGGCAATCACACTTTCAATCATTTAAAGGGATGGGAAACACCTACAAAGGATTACATTCAAAACATGATAGAATGTGACAATCAAATTTCGCAGCATTGCAAAACCTTCAATCTTCAATCTTCAATCTCAAACCTGAAATCCAGACTCTTTCGTCCGCCTTATGGCAAGATAAAATTTGCCCAATCGAGAATATTGAAAAAGATGGACTACAGGATAATAATGTGGGATGTTCTGAGTGCTGATTTCGATCAGGATGTTTCGCCTGAAGAATGTCTTGAAAATGTGATAGGAAATGTAAGCAGTGGCAGCGTGATCATATTTCACGACAGCATCAAGGCGTCTAGAAATTTAGAATATGCCTTGCCTAAAACATTGGCGTTTTTAAAAGAAAAAGGATATAAGTGTGAGGCAATCTAGAGTTGCTCCTGAACCAAACCGATAATTGTATTGGCATCCAGTTCACCTGATTGACGCCAGACCATCTGGCCTTCCTTGTAAATCATCATTGTTGGCAATACTTTTATGCGCAAGGCATCTGCCAATTCCTGATTCTTATCGACATCAATCTTAATCACTTTGGCTCTGTCCCCAAGTGCTGCAGCAACATCCCTGATAACAGGGTGCATGGATACTGACTGCTCATTCCACTCTGTGTAAAAGTCGATCAGAACAGGGATTTCAGCATTAATAAGTTCTCCAAATTTTGACATAAAAAGAAATTTTACAGTAAACTATTATACAAATGTAGCATTTTTAACGAATTAAGCTACACTCCGCCCTTTTTTTAGTTCGATAACAGTAATTTCAGGCCAAATTCCCACCCTTCCCGGATAGGCATGGAACCCAAAACCACGGTTCACATAGACGTATCTTCCCAGATTCTCGTACAGTCCAGCCCATTGCTTGTAAACATATTGAACAGGACTCCACTTGAAAAACCCGGGTATTTCAATCCCAAATTGCAATCCGTGCGTATGTCCCGAAAGGGTCAATTGAAAGTGCTTTTGATGGTCCTTGATTTCATATTCCCAATGCGATGGGTCGTGGCTCATAAGGATCTTGAAATCTGAAGCAGACAATCCTTCCGAGGCTTTTGCCAGATCTCCCGCTTGCTTGAAATTATGCCCCCAATTTTCCACTCCGACCAATGCAATCTTGTCTTCTCCTTTTTGGATCGATATGTTTTCATTTAGCAATAACTGGAATCCGATATCACCATACACACTCTTGATTCCTTCAAAATTATCAGCTTTTGCTTGCTGGGATGGCCAGGTTACATATTCACCATAGTCGTGGTTTCCCAAAACGGAATATTTACCAAAGGCTGGTTTTTTTATTCTCTTGAAAGTGTCAATCCACGGATGCATTTCTGTTGCATGCGTATTTACAATATCCCCTGTAAAGAGAATCATATCGGATTCCTGTTCGTTTACGAGGTCAATCGCATAATTTATCTTTTCGTAATTATCGAAACTTCCGCTATGGACATCTGAAATCTGAGTAATCCTGAAACCATCAAATGAATCCGGCAGATCCGGAAAATATACAGTCTGCTTGATCACCTTGAAATTATATTTTCCCTCAAAAATCCCATAAATCAAAGAAGCAAATGGAATTGCAGCAAGTCCTAAAGCAATCTGGCTGACGAATTTTCTTCTGGAAGGGATATTATCTACATCCGGATCATTATTTACAAAATACTTGATTGCGCCGGTTGCAAGACGGAAAAGGTCTTCTCCAAACATTATAAACGTAAGGACAATTTTCGGAACATAAATCAGCAACAACAATCCCAAAGTAAATAGGGACTGCTTGTTCTGTCCAACCGATCGGTCAAAATTTGCAACCGAATAAACGATATAAACAATTGCCAATAAGCTTATTACCTGATAGGAAATCAAAAGCGGCCTTGCCCTGATTACTGTCTTGAAAGCTTGAAAAGAATATAGTTCTATAAAAAGAATTACGATAACAAAAACAACCCAACGAATCATTTAATAAAATTTTGTACAAATTAACAACTTACGCAAGTGATTGTATTTTTTATTATCAAATATTTAACTAGAAAACGAATCCTACAACTTATGATTTTGGAATTTCTCCAACATAGAACCTTTTTTTTCTGATGAAATCGAAAGCTGGTCTCCATTTTCCATAATGACTGTCCCGCCATCTTGTTTCAGTATCTTCTGGATTCTGGCCAGATTCACGATATGGCTACGATGGATGCGCATAAAATTACCCATTGCCTCCAATCTTTCAAAATCGGATATTTTCTTAGCTACCGTTATCCTGTGCTTGTCCGTGGTATAAAAATGAGTATAGGAGCCATCAGCTTTCAAATACAAGATATTCTGAAGGAGCAGGAAAGTGATACCGTCCCCCGTGTTCAAGGCTACTTTTTTGTTCAGTGGGCTTTCGAGATTATTTTGCAAGGTTTTGAGCCTTTCAAGGTCATTATTATTCTCTTCCACCTTATGCAAGGCCTTCTCCAAGGCCTCCAATCTGACTGGCTTCAAGATATACCCAACAGCAGAAAGCTCGAAGGCATTGATCGCATATTCGCTAAAAGCAGTGACAAAGATAATCTTGAAACTGATCTGGCTTTCATCAAAAAATTTCAACAGTTCCAACCCAGAATACCCGGGCATTGCAATGTCAAGAAATACAAGATCGGGCTTATGCTGATGTATTACTTTTACCGCGTTAGGTACATCCTTGCTTTCGGCAACTATCTCTATATGCGGAAAATTCTCTTCCAATATTCCTCTTAACGCCAACCTTGCGTTTATTTCGTCATCTACGATTATCGCTTTCATAAATCGAATTAATTTGTGGGTTTTAAAGATATGCAGAAAACCATAATTATCTTGAATTTTCCTGACTATTCTATAATTGGTATGTATATCTTGATCCTTGTTCCTAATACTTCCTCCAATTTAGATTTCTTATCAATGGTCTCGATATCAATCGTGAGGTTTGAAGTCTTGTTGATGAGCTTCACTCGATTTTCTATTGCTTTTGTGGCAAATGAAATGTGTTTCTTTATCTTTTGGTTGATGATTTCAGAGGCCTTCCGTCCAACTCCATTGTCATCAATTGTAAAACACCAGATATCGTTCAGTATCTCTACTTTTATTTCAAGTCTTTTCGGGCCTTCCTTATGCATCAGTCCATGCTTTATGGCGTTTTCTACAAAAGGCTGAATGATCATCGACGGGATCTTGTACTGGCTCAGGTCGACATTTTCTGGAAATGATATCTTATATTCAAAATCATCTTCAAACCTTGCCTTTTCCAAAGAAACATACAAATCAATGGTTTCAAATTCTTTTTCAATTGTCACTTCATTCTTGTCTGAACTGTCCAGGATCTTGCGCATCAGATCGGAAAACTTTCCAAGATAATCTGTCGCCTTGTTTTTCTGGTTGGAATAAATCAATCCCTGAACAGCATTGAGGACGTTGAATAAAAAATGTGGATTCATCTGAGAACGGAGTGCCGTTAATTGCGACAATGCCAACTGTTCTTTTAATTCCTGGCTTTTCCTGGTCTTGATTTCAGCCCACCTGTAAACAATAAAGAGAAGTACAAGCAAGGCTGCGATTGCAAAGGCGATGAACCAATACTGCAGCCAGAATGGCTTCCTTATTGTAAAGTCGACTTCCTGTATCTTGGTATAATTATCTCCGATCCGGATCCGGATTTCAAATTTATATTCTCCCGGATTCAATGCGAGATAATTGATATTCTTGGCTGTTGAAGGTTGGGAATACCAGTTATCATCATAGGCTTTCAACCTGTATTCATAATTGTAGTTCCCGAGGCTCTTGAAGTGTATCGTATTGAATTTTATGTTGATATTGTTTTCATCGTGCCTCAGGAGGATGTCCTGATCAAGCGGGAGTTTCTTTCCGTTGGCTAAAATGGCCGTAAACTTGAATTTGGGAAGATTTTCATCTTCAACAATATCCTTATTGAAATAGTAAACGCCTTGATTTGTGGCCAATCCGACGGTCTTGTCATCTACAAACACATCATTTATAGTGATTCCCTTTATACAAAGATTCAATGCCGCATTTTTAACTTTCTTGGTCTTAAAATCAAAAAGGTCAAAACCATCATCGGTGACAATCCACAGGCTTCTATCATCAATCTCTATCCTCTTGCAATTGTTGTTGGAAAGTCCGTTTTTAACCGTTATCCTTTCAACAACTTCTTCCTGTTTTATTCGTACGATACCGTTTTGAAGCGTGGCAATCCAGATACTGCCATCTTCATCCTGAAGCATCTCCGATGCAATAATCTCCTTGTCATTTGGAAGTCTTATATGCTTTTCACCACCATAATTATCATATACATATAATCCATCAATATAGGCAACATAATACTTTCGCTCAAACTTGTCAAACAAGACACACTTGCTCCTTTTGTCCCTGAAAGTCAGAATCTTGCTGTCAAATTTTCCGTAAGTAATAATTTTATATTTGGAAAGCGGCTTCTCAAAACTGGGCATTCCGGTAAGCGATTTGGATATCAACCCTCCGAAGTTGGAATGGGCCATCAAGAAATTCCCCCTATCATCTTCAATAATTCCTTTTCCTAAATAAATAGGCTTCGTAAACATTGTTGCATTGCCGATATTAAAAAACCCATAGGTGGTCAGGAGGGTATTTTTTGAGAAACTTACAAACTCTATTGCATTATCCGATTTTGTATCATAAATAAGAATTACTTTGCCTTTCTTGTCAATCTCCATGACTTTGCCGTCACTAGTCCCAATAAAATAATTACCGTTCGTGCCTTTGGTTATTTTTGTGTAATTCTTATGTGCCTGTTGTTTGGACACATCCAGATTGAAGCTCATTATCTGCTTGCTAGGCATGAGATACAATCCCTCATCCAAGGTACTGATCCAGCTGTTGCCTTCGTGATCATTGACAATGTCGGTAATCCGCATTCCTTTTAAGAATCCACCCTTGAATTTATTATTTCTTATGTCTATTTCATACAAACCATTATTAGAACAAAGCCATAAACTATTTCCGGCACAGCTTAACTTATTCAGGTAGATATTCTTTAAATCATGCGATAATTCAATTTCCTTGCCATCAACAACACATTCATTATTGATTGATTTATAATTATAGCACAATTGCCCTCTGTACAATTCCAGAATTTTCAAGCCATCCTTGCCTGATTTTATATCCAGCAGCTTGTTATTGGCGAACGTCAATATTGCTGATGATGTTGAAGCATATAATTTTCTTGAGTTTCTATCATAAACCATCGAAAGGAAATCACCCGAATTATTATTCTTCAAAGTATAGACAAGCCTTGGCTTACCACCTTTCTTAAAAGTGAATATCTTGTTCTGGGTTAGGATCCAAAGCTGCTTCCCGGAAATGACATAATCAACAAGATTGGCTTTCTCTTCATAAAGCAATTTCTTGGTTACGGGGTCTTCCTCAAGAAAGTCATCTTTTAATGTAAAAAGTTGATTGGCGAAATTCTTGGACCAGATTAGCCCATCCCTATCTTCCTGGATGCTGTTCAAGGAATTTCCAAGATTATCCTTGTAGGCTATATGCCTGAAATTTACACCATCATAAGTAATCAGCCCCTTGTCGGTACCCAAATACAACAAGCCATTGGAACCTACAAACAAATCATAAATTACTTCAGACGGCAAACCCTCCAAAAAGGAAATCTTTCTCGTTAAAGGTTCTTGTGGATAAACAAACGGGGATAAAAACAAAAACACACCTAAGATAAAGGCTTCTGTTTTTTTGAATTTTAATAAAGAGGAAGGTGAATTAAAAAACACAGGTACTTATTTGTGTATAAAATTAACCAATACCCTACTAACTTCTGCATTTATTTTATGAAAGTCACTTTTTCGTTCTCAAAAAATCATCTTTCCGAGAATTTATCCTATTATTTCATAAATTATTTTTCTTGAATCAACATTTAAGTTGCAAAAATTGAATATTTCCATCAGACCTAATCGTTAATTATTTAATCAATCGGCAATATTAATCCGAAAAGATTTAAATATGATCAAAACATATAATCACTTATTTTTATTTAATCTAAATAAATAACTTTGCCTCGTAATTTAATAATTCCATCATGAGCAAAAATTATTCATTCCTTTTAGCCGTTGTGCTTTTCTGCAACTTTGGCTATTCTCAAATATTTGAAGAAATAACCGAGCCTGTCTTTCAAGGTGTCTTTTACGGAGATTGCACCGCAGTCGACCTCAACAACGACAACAAGAAAGACATTGTATTTTCCGGAGCGGTTACAGGCTATACGACAGGAAACACATCCATTTATACGAATACAGAAGAGGGTTTCAGCCAAGTTGAAGAAGCGTTTTCACAGATTATGTATTCTGCCATCACTACCGGAGATCTTGACGGAAATGGTTTTGCCGACATCGTCATCTCCGGTGTCAAAAATGAACCGGGAATACCTCAAACTCCCGTCTTTGAAATCTATTATAACAACGGGGATGGCACTTTCAACCAAGATTCCTCAACAGGAATCCTTCCTGTAAGTTATGGTTCTCTCGAAATTGCCGATTTCAACAACGATGGGATCAAGGATGTCCTTGTCAACGGAAACAATTCAAATGCATACATCAGCAAGATATACTACCAGGAAGAAGGCAACATCTTTGTTGATTCTAGCATTGCCTTAATGGGAACCTATTTTAGCGACACCAAGGTATTCGATGCCAATGCCGATGGTTTCCCAGACATCCTCATCACAGGCTTCAACACCAGCTATACGCCAGACACGATCCTTTACATCAATCAGCAGGATGGCACTTTCGTGCAACAAGAAAGTGGTCTGGACAATGCCTACTTTTCTTCGATTGATGTTGCCGACATAAACGGTGACGGAAGCTTGGATGTACTACTTTCTGGAATGAGCTCAATCGGCGAAAATTTTATTCCCATCCTATCCATTTATAAAAACGATGGTCAAGGCCTTTTTACAGCCATCGAAAATGATTTTACCGGAACTTACGGCGGAACTTCCACATTCGTAGATTATAACAAGGATGGATTCCTTGACGTGTTCACGATAGGCAGCAATGCCGGTGGCCAAAACACAGCCCTTCTCTACCAAAACAACGGAGATGGAACTTTTACCGAAGATACGACAAACAGCGAGGCACTCACAGGACTCAACATGTCAAAAGCCGTATGGTTTGATATGGACAATGATATAGATATGGACTTGCTGACAATTGGCTTTTCCGGAAGCGAAGGCATCACCAAGCTCTACCGAAATACCCTTTTCACAGAGGAACAGCCTTGCAACCTGCAACCGGGAAACAATATAGGAGACACTGGCTGTGCTACTTTCACCTATAACGGTGTTCAAACCACCTACACCACCGTAAGATCTGCCGATGGTAAAATTTGGATACAGCAAAATCTGGGAAGTGAAGCCGTTGCCAGCTCTCCGACAGACTCGAATGGCTATGGTGATTTATTCCAATGGGGACGCTGGGCTGATGGACACCAAGCTAGAAACTCACAAGTATCCTCAACCGCTCCAAATCCAAACAATCCGCTTGGTCTTCCTGAGGGAGATACGAATTTCTATGTTTCAAATCCGGAATGGTGGGCCGATACCCAGGCTACTGATACCTGGGAAGCCACGAATCCAGAAAACATCACCGCAGAGAATGGCTGCGATCCTTGCAAGGCTTTGGGCCAGGGCTGGAGATTGCCGACCGAGACTGAATGGGAGGCCGTTATTGAAGCCGAAAACATCAACAATATTGCCACCGCTTTTTCAAGCAATTTGAAACTTACGGTTGCAGGAAACAGGCCTTCAAGCAACATTTCAAATGCTGGTGTAAGAGGCTATTACTGGAGCAGCACCGTTAGCGAGTCAAATCCAGGTTTCTCCAAATATTTTTTCTACAGCAACCTCACCATAAATCCACACGCAGGTGCATCACGCGATCAAGGCACATCTGTAAGATGCTTGAGAGAAGCCGTATATTGCCCTGTAGCGGTAGATTACGATGTGGAACCAATTTCATTGGTAAGCTTCGGAGACATCTATAACGAGACTTCAGCAGTGGTAAACGCAACTCCTGCCTATGAAGATTTCACGGACATTTCAACACTTGTAGAAAAAGGTGAAACCTACACCCTGACCGTAAAAGGAAATACGGTTGGCCAATTCGAACACGATATCCGCATATTCCTGGACTGGAACCAGGACAAGGTTTTTGACATGGATACTGAATTCTACACCGTTTCCTTGCTTCCTTCAACAGGCAGCGACAACGTGAGTGCTTCTTTAAACATCATAATTCCAACCAATGCCGCGCTTGGAAACACAAGAATGAGAATCATCAAGGACCAATGGAACGTTTATGAAGAAGGAGAGTTCGATGCCTGCCTTAATGCCTATTATGGCCAGGTGGAAGATTACACCATCACTATTGTAGGCGAAATCATAGATAATCCTGTAACCGCCATCACCATTGCAACAGAAAATGATGTTGCGCCAATAATAACCGAAGAAGCCGGAACCCTGCAATTAATCGCCACGGCAACTCCTGCGGAAGGCAATCAAGAAGTAAGCTGGAGCATAACTTCAGGTGCTGCATTCGCAACGATAGACAGTAACGGATTGGTTACTGCCAGCCAAAACGGAACCATAACCGTCAAAGCCGCATCGGCAGAAAACAGCTCCATCTTCGGCCTGATCCAAATCGACATCACCAACCAGCCCGTTGCATTCTGCATCCCGCTATTTGGCAGCGGTGTAGAACCTATTACCTATGTAGCCTTATACGGTACTGATATAGACAACCCGACATCTGCATCAACATCTGGCAACGTAGCCTACGAAGATTTTACTTCCATCATCGGAAATGTAAGCCTCGGACAAACCTATACCCTTTCGGTAAAAGGAAATACTGATGGCAACTACAAGAGCAACATAAAAGTCTATTTTGATTGGGACAACAGCAGGACATTCGAAGAATCCGAAGGGACAACAATCGGACTCATCGAAAATTCAACCGGACTGGACGATCAGGAAGTTTCTCTAGACATTACCATTCCGGAAGATGCGGTAATTGGTGAAATCAGGATGAGAGTATTGAAAAGATATGTCAGTGCTGCTTCTTTTGAAATCCCTGCCTGTAACAACGGTGGATATGGTCAAGCCGAAGATTATACGCTAAACATTCAAGACGCACTTGGTACTGGAGATTTCAGCAAAAACAACCTGAAAATATATCCAAACCCAACAACCGACTTTGTAACGGTTAAAACAGAATCAGCCATAAAAACCATTCAAGTTTTCAATCAATTGGGACAATTGATTACCACCCAGGAAGAAGCCAAAATCAATCTTTCAGGTGTTGCAACAGGAATATACCTGGTTCAGGTTACCTTGGAAGACGATACAACCGTTACCCAAAAAATCATCAAGAAATAAAATGTAGAATTAGATTTGCCTTTAGTTAGTTGTAGTTTGAAAGCCGGTGCATTTATTTGCATCGGTTTTCTTTTTTACACGCTAAGTTTCGTATTTTTGAACCCTTACAAATTGCAATTATGTCTCAGAAACGCCTTTACCTGCTCGATGCCTATGCCCTGATTTTTCGTGGCTATTATGCTTTTATAAAAAACCCAAGGATCAACTCCAAAGGGATGGATACCTCCGCCATCATGGGATTTATGAATTCCTTGATGGACATCATCAAGCGTGAAAAACCCGACCATCTTGCTGTAGCTTTCGACAAGGAAGGCAGTGTCGTGAGAACTGAAATGTATTCAGAATACAAGGCAAATCGTGATGCCACACCGGAAGCCATAAGGATTGCAATTCCTTACATCCAGGAATTGCTAAAAGCTATGCACATTCCCATCATCGAATCTGCAGGTTGCGAGGCCGATGACCTTATCGGTACCATTGCCAAGCAAGCCGAAAAACAAAACTATCAGGTGTTCATGGTTACACCAGACAAGGATTTTGCACAATTGGTTTCAGAAAACATCTTCATGTACAAGCCTGCCCGAATGGGTAATGGAATAGAAATCTGGGGTGTTCCCGAAGTATTGGCCAAATTCGAAATCGAAAGACCAGATCAGGTGATTGATTTCCTCGGAATGATGGGCGATGCCGTAGACAACATTCCAGGACTTCCAGGTGTGGGCGAAGTTACGGCCAAGAAATTCCTCAAGGAGTTCGGCACCATGGAAAACCTGCTTGAAAACACACACCTATTAAAAGGCAAGATGAAGGAAAACATCGAAGCCAACAAGGAAAAGGGAATCTTATCCAAGAAGCTGGCCACCATCATCATCGATTGCGACGTCACCTTCAACGAAACCGATTATGAACTGACCCGTCCCGATATCGAGAAAACCGAAGCCATTTTCAAGGAATTGGAATTTAGAAGAATGTCTGAACAGTTCGACAATCTTTTTCGTACCGACCATAATGCTCCAGTAGCCAATAATCCTGAAGAGGCCCGCTTATACAAAAAGCCACAACCTAAAAACGACGAGCAGTTTGATCTTTTTGCAACCACTTCAACAGACGAAGTAACCGGCGAAGTAAAAACCAGCTATTACAGCACACTTGAGAATACCGAACACAGCTACCAGATGGTACAGGGCGATCTCGGCATAAGATTGCTGTTGCAAAATTTACTCAGCCAGCCATCAGTCAGTTTTGATACCGAGACTACAAGCATCGACCCGCTTACTGCCGAGCTAGTAGGCTTGTCCTTTTCTTGGAAAAAAGGAAAAGGTTTCTATGTTCCAGTTTCCGAAAATCAGGAAGACGCACAAAACCTGGTCAACAAATTCCTTCCTTTTTTCGAAGCCGAAAATATCGAAAAGGTCGGTCAGAATTTAAAATACGACATAAAAGTCCTTGCCAATTATGGCGTTACCGTAAAAGGACAATTATTCGATACGATGATTGCGCATTATCTGATCAATCCGGACATGCGTCACAATATGGACATCCTTTCGGAAACCTACCTTAAATATTCCCCTCAATCCATCGAGGTCCTGATTGGGAAGAAAGGCAAGAACCAAAAGACTATGCGCGAAGTTCCCGTTGAAGACGTGAAGGAATATGCCGTTGAAGATGCCGATGTTACCTTGCAGTTGAAAGAACATTTCAGTCCCGTTCTGGAAAGTACCGCAACCAAGCAATTATTTGACGAGATAGAAATCCCACTTGTTCCGGTCCTTGCCGATATGGAAATGGAAGGCATCAACCTCGACATCGATTTCTTGAAATCCCTTTCGCAGGAATTATCAAACGACATCCTGACACTCGAATCAAAAATATACGAGATTGCCGGTGAGAAATTCAACCTTGCTTCTCCAAAACAATTGGGCGACATCCTTTTTGACAAATTAAAGATTGGCGGAGCCAAGCAAAAGAAAACCAAGACCGGACAATATGCCACGGGTGAGGAAGTCCTTTCGTATCTGGCCTTGACCAGCCCGTTCGTGCAGGACATCCTGGATTGGCGCCAATTGGTAAAGTTGCAGAATACTTACGTGGAAGCCTTGCCCTTGCAGGTCAGTACCAAAACAGGCCGCGTGCATACCGATTATATGCAGACCGTTGCCGCAACAGGCCGTCTGAGCTCCAATAATCCAAACCTCCAGAACATCCCGATCAGGACCGAAAGAGGCCGACAGGTCCGCAAGGCGTTTATCGCAAGAGACGAAAACCATACCCTGGTTTCTGCCGATTATTCTCAGATAGAACTACGAATCATCGCCGCCTTGAGTGGCGAGGAAAATATGATCAAGTCGTTCCAGAACAATGAAGACATTCATAAATCTACCGCTTCAAAAGTATTCAATGTTCCTTTGGAAGAAGTAACGCGTGAACAGCGCAGCCATGCCAAGACCGTAAACTTCGGAATCATCTATGGTGTCTCGGCCTTTGGCCTAAGCAACCAGACCTCGCTTTCCCGTGCAGAATCCAAGGAATTGATTGAGGCCTATTATCAAACCTATCCAAGATTGAAAGCGTATATCCAGGAGCAGGTAGAAAGTGCACGTGAACTCGGGTATGTGCAAACCATTTCCGGACGTCGCCGTTACCTCAAGGACATCAACTCACAGAACATGATGGTTCGTGGAGGTGCCGAACGAAATGCCGTAAATGCCCCAATCCAAGGTAGTGCCGCCGACATCATCAAGATTGCGATGATCAACATCCATAAACGATTGACATCTGAAAACTGGAAAAGCAAGATGCTCCTTCAGGTGCATGATGAGCTTGTGTTCGACGCGCACAACTCCGAACTCGACAGGATCCAGCTTATGATCAAGCACGAAATGGAAAATGCATTTATCCTATCCGTTCCGCTTGAGGTAGAAATTGGGGTGGGCAAAGATTGGCTTGAGGCGCATTAAGAATCGCACTAAAAGAAAAGAATGAAATCAATAGTCCAACAAATAAGAGAACAAAAGAACCTGACCCAAACCGAGCTCGCCGAAAAAAGCAAGCTCTCCCTTAGAACCATCCAACGAATTGAAGCCGGAAGCACCCCAAAAGGCTTCACGCTGAAGACCCTTGCAGATACCCTCGAAATAGAATCCGAGAAATTAATTTTCCCAACCGAAAGCAATCAAACCGACAGGGCAAAATTGATCAACCTTTCTGTTCTCATAGGACTTATCGTTCCTTACGGAGGCATAATCCTTCCGCTGATTTTAACCTACAAAACAACCGACCCTAAAAACAAGGAACTGGGAAAAAACATTATAAGCGTCCAGATAGTAATGGCAGTCATCCTCTCAGTATCCCTTATCATAAGCCCGTTCATCCAAAACTCATTTGCTTTAAGTTTTCCCCTGTTTATGATTCCATTACTATTATTTCTTTGCCTAAAAGTCGTAATTGTCATCCTTAACGGCATCAGCTTGAATCAGAAAAACGACCTGCTCAAAAATTTAAAAATCAACTATTTATAAGTTACGACATCCAATTGACGTAAAATTGTCATATACCTTTTTGCAAAAAACTCCTTTCCAAAGCAGAAGTTTGCACAAAAAAACATCATGACCATTTTAAAGAAAATTGCATTGGCTATTGTAGTCCTTTTCGTTTTGACCTCATTGGGCGGCTACCTATATTTCGACCAAAAATTCACTCCTGAAAAAAATTATTTATCCGTAGAAAACGAAAGCGGTCCTATTCCGTTTACGTGGTTGGGCAAGGAAAAGAATGTTTTGCTACTTCCTATCCATTTTCCGGATGACACCGAAACTTATTATTTGCAATTTGACACAGGCTCGCCTTACACAATTCTCTATTCAAGATCAATCAGAGGGCTAAAAAGTATCACGGCAGACAAGGATAGAGCAAATGCTACTTTATATATCGGAAAAACAAAAATAACGTCCGACCAATTTAAAATTTTCCATCAAGCAAATGAGACTGATAAAATCGATTCCCTAAAAATAATAGGTACCATTGGAGCAGATATTTTAGAACATCGGAAAACAATCATCAATTTCAAGAAGAACTATATTGTACTTAACCTATCCAAAACACCTGAACAATTTCAAGCCAAGCTGACGGATTTCAAATTCAAGAAAAGAAAAATTATCTTCAAAGGAACATTAAAAGGAAAAGAGGAAGACTTTTTATTCGATTCTGGAACAAGCGCCTACGAATTACTCACCAACAAAGAAGTTTGGCAGGAATTAAAAGCACCCGATTCAAAAATCACCATTGAAAGATCAAATTCGTGGGACAAAATCTTGACCACCTATACCGCAAATTGCGACCAGAAAATACAGTTCAGCAAGAAAGAAATCCCACTGAACAACGTTACGTATGTAGAAGGTTTTTCACAAGTCCAATATGCACTTATGAAATTCTCAGGGATGACGGGTATGCTAGGCAACAAAATATTCCTGAACAATTGCTTGTATATTGACTGTGTCCAAAACAAAATGACCATTGAGTAACATTCTTTTATTTAAAAACAAAAAAGGGTCGGCTATTACAACCGACCCTTCTCTCAACCTATAATTACTATCTAATTAATTATAATCTTTTTCCATGATTGCTCAGAGGCATTCTGAAGCTCTAACAGGTAAATTCCCTGTGATAATCCTTCGGCACTAACTTCAACTTCCGTAGCACCGGCGCTAACTTCAACAGTCTTGATAAAAGCACCCGTTTGCGTGTAGATGTTGATTTTATCCAAAGTCGTCTTGGACTTTACCGTAAAATTCCCCTTGGAAGGATTTGGATAAACCGCCGAAGCATTCAAAGAAAAATCCTCAACACCCAAAACTGTAAAAGGTACATTTATAGCATAGCCTCTGTTTGCTCCATGACCTCCTGGCAAAGTAAAATCGTTTGCAGTACCACTTCTTGCGTAAGCAAAGTCTATAGTAGTATTTGCATAATTAAAAGTGTAGTCATTAGCATCCCCAACAAATGGCCTTGTTGCAACAATAGTGCGTACATTTCCACTTACGGTGCTAGTAGACGTCCAATTATTTACTGCATCATTAGTAGGTGTCTGAGCAATTCCAACGTGTCTGGCATCTACCAATGTGACATTGTTCCAATATACTAGATCTGTACCAAACATCATTCCGTCTCCTCCGTCAGTTTCTCCTGCCGCTGGTCCATTAAAAGACCCAAACTGTAGCGCAAACCATCTGTCGTTTGGCCCAACAAGCGTAAGCTTTGCCGTAGAGGTAGTGTTATTCAATTCCAATGTAGCCTTTACATTCGCCGACAAGCTCACCTCACCCGTTGATTTTGTCTGTGCAAAACCAGCCAGGCTGAACAATGCCAATACTAATAGAGTAGTTTTTTTCATTTTGTTTTATTTTAAAAGATTTATAATTTCCTGATTGTTTGAAAAAACAGCATACTCGAAAGCCGTTTTTCCTGTCTTGTCTGTTTTAGTCTTATCTGCCTTATTCACAAGTAGCAATTTCGTTACGGGTACATTCTTGAATTGAACCGCATACATTAAAGCAGTCGTTCCGTTTGCATCTGCAATATTCACATCCGCCTTCTTGTTGATGAGCAATTCCGAAATCTCTGAATTTCCCTTAACGATCGCCGCCATCAAAGGTGTTCCCATACTGCTGGTTCCATTGATGTCACTTCCGTTTTCAATAAGAAATTTCGCCACTTCGTTATTACCCCGGTAGCAGGCCAATATCAAAGGAGAATATCCTCCATCATTCACAGTGTTGAAAATCTTGGGATCTTGTTTGTACAATGCTTTTGCCTGCTCCAGCGTACCTTTTCGGGCAACATCAAAAACATTCAAAGTTTCCTGGGAAGAAACCGATTGAAAAAACAAAAAAGAAAGAAACAGAATGTAGTTTTTTAGCATAATCCTTGGCAATTTTTAAGCAAATATATCAATTTTAACATATCATTAAGCAGATGCAGGAAAACAAAAAAGGTTGCGTGAAATTTTTAATTATTTCTCGCAACCTTTAATTATAGGCCTAAACGTTCTTCGTTACAGCTTTCTTGTAGATTCACGCTGTCTTAGTTCCGTTTTAATCACTGTCGTCTTGGAAGTGTATTCCTCGTCTTCCTTGCTTTCAAGCTTATCGATAAGCAACTTGGCAGCAGCCTCGCCTATTTCTGGCCCGTGCTGGCTGACGGTTGACAAACTTGGCGTCAACCTTCTTGACCAAACCCCATCAGCAAAACCAATGATGGATAGATTCTCCGGAATGCTATAACCATTCTTCAATCCCATCTTGATTCCCGAAACCGAAGCGTGTTCATCCAGAGCAAAAATTCCATCTATCTTGCTCTCTTTAAACAATGCCGCCGCTTTGGCATCAAAATCCTCATCAGAATCACTCAACACTATAAGACTACGATCTATTTCGATTCCATTGTGTTCCAAGGCCTTGAAATAACCTTTGGCTCTCAATTTTCCAACACTCAAATTATCAATTGAAGAGAACAGGGCAATTTTTTTACAGCCCAGATTGATAAGATGCTGTGTTGCATCAATCGACGAATCAAAATCATCCACAATAACCTTGTCGCACGAAACTTCATCCGTCACCCTGTCAAACATCACAATCGGAATGCCGTCATTGATGATATCTGTAAAATGCTGGAAATAATTTTCCTTCTGCGTTTCTTCTGAAATAGACAAAATGAAACCGTCAATCGTTCCATTGCTCAACATCTGCAGCGTATGAATTTCCTTCTCAAGCGATTCATTCGAGATGCAGGTAATCACGTGGTATCCTTTTTCATCGGCCACCTTTTCAATACCCGTAAAAACCTTCGCAAAAAACGAATTCAATATATTAGGTATGATCACGCCAATCGTTTTCGTCTTCCTGTTCTTAAGATTGAGTGCCGTGATATTGGGTTTATAATTCTTGAGCTTTGCAAACTCCTGGATCTTGATCTTTGTAGGCTCACTAATTTCGGGGCTGTCGTTTAGTGCTTTAGAAACCGTAGAAACCGAAACTCCAAGTTCTTTCGCAATTTGTTTTAGTGTAGCTTTTTCTTTCATAATACATCAATTGAAGTGTAAAAATAAGAAAACAAACCATATAATTGTCGTTATAAGAAAAAGGTTACTGTATTTTTACACCAGAATTCATCCTGAAGGAGCGATTTCCCAGCCTCTATATCCTTAATTTCTAAAAAAATAAACCCTTAAAGTAAAACTCGTAAAATAATCTTTTACAGCAGTTTGTATAATAAATAAATAATTGTACTTTTGCACTCCCTTTATTGGGAATGGAATGTTTAATTAAAAATTTATTATGGACGCATTAAGCTACAAGACACAATCAGCAAACAAAGCCACTGTTACAAAAGAGTGGATCGTTGTTGATGCTGACGGTCATAACTTAGGACGTCTTGCTTCAAAAGTCGCAATGATTTTGAGAGGTAAGTACAAACCAAGTTACACACCACACGTGGACTGCGGAGATAACGTAATTGTTATCAATGCAGAAAAAATCAACCTTACAGGTACTAAAATGGACGACAAAATTTACATGCGTCACACAGGTTACCCAGGAGGACAAAGAACTTTAACTGCAAAAGTATTACAGGCAAAAAACCCTGCATCTTTGGTAGAAAAAGCAGTAAAAGGAATGTTGCCTAAAACAAAATTAGGAGCTGAACTTTTCAGAAATTTAAATGTTGTTGTAGGTTCAGAGCACAAACAAGGCGCTCAAAAACCTAAAACTGTTAACCTTAACGATCTTAAGTAATGGCTACAATTCACAAAATCGGTAGAAGAAAAACTGCTGTTGCTCGTGTTTATGTTACAGAAGGAACTGGAAACATCACAGTAAACAAAAAAGCATTCGAAACTTATTTCCCAACAGCTACTTTACAGTACAAAGTGTTACAACCAATGTCTATGACAGAAAATGTAAACAACTTTGACGTGAAAGTAAACGTTTACGGAGGTGGTTCAACAGGTCAGGCAGAAGCTGTGAGAATGGCTTTGGCAAGAGTAATGTGCGAAGTTGGTGAAGGAAACAGAGCCATCTTGAAACCAGAAGGTTTATTGACAAGAGATCCAAGAATGGTTGAACGTAAGAAATTCGGTCAGAAGAAAGCTCGTAAGAGATTCCAATTCTCTAAACGTTAATATCACCGTCTTGTTCAAATGGGACAAGACATCGTTCATTTATTATTTAAAAACAAAATTGTTGTTCCTGTCGAGGCAGGAAATTAGTTTAGCATCTAAATAAGTCGAAAGTCTTAAAGTCGAAAGTCTTAAAGTCGTATCAGAGAGACTTATTGCTAATTCAACAGAACGTAAACTATTATTAAAATGGCAAACAAAGTAGAAGTTAAAGAATTACTAGAAGCAGGTGTTCACTTCGGACACATGACTAGAAAATGGGATCCAAATATGGCCCCTTACATCTATATGGAGCGTAATGGAATTCACATTATCAATCTATATAAAACTGCAGCTAAAATCGAAGAAGCTAACGAAGCTTTGAAGAAAATCGCTGCATCAGGTCGCAAAATTTTATTCGTTGCAACCAAAAAACAAGCAAAAGATATCGTAGCTGAAAAAGCAGCTGCGGCAAACATGCCTTACATCACTGAAAGATGGCCTGGTGGAATGTTGACTAACTTCGTAACTATCAGAAAAGCTGTTAAGAAAATGGCTTCTATCGATAGAATGAAGAAAGACGGTACTTTCATGACTTTATCTAAAAAAGAACGTTTACAGGTTGATCGTCTTCGTGCAAAATTAGAGAAGAACTTAGGTTCTATCGCTGATATGTCAAGACTTCCTGCTGCATTGTTCGTAGTAGATATTAAAGCTGAACACATCGCAATTAAAGAAGCTCAGAAATTAAACATTCCAGTTTTTGCAATGGTGGATACAAACTCTGACCCAAGAGAGGTTGATTATGTAATCCCTGCAAATGATGACGCTTCTAAATCAATCGATAAAATTTTATCTTTAGTAACTGCTGCTGTTATCGATGGTCTTTCAAACAGGACATCTGATAAAGAAACAGAACAACCAGCTGGTGAAGTTGCTGCTGCTCCAACTGAAGCTGTAGAAACTGCAACTCCTGCAACTGAAGAATAAATAAAAATAAATTTAAAGATTGAAAGATTTAAAGATTAGGTAATTATTGATTTTCAAATTAATACTACTTTTAATCCTTGAATTTTTCAATCTTTTAATCTTTAAATCACACTTATATTATGGCAACAATTACTGCTGCAGACGTAAATAAATTAAGACAAACTACAGGTGCCGGAATGATGGACTGTAAAAAAGCTTTAGTTGAAGCTGATGGAGATTTCGATAAAGCTATACAAAACCTTAGAGAAAAAGGACAAAAAGTTGCTGCCAACCGTTCTGACCGTGAGTCTTCTGAAGGAGCTGCTGTTTCTTTTGTTAATGCTGACAAAACTAAAGGAGCTATCATCACTTTGAACTGCGAAACAGATTTCGTAGGTAAAAATGAAGCTTTCGTAACTTTAGCCAAAGAATTAGTAGAAAAAGCAATCAACTTCTCTTCTAAAGAAGAATTCTTAGCTTCAGATTTCAACGGAATTACTGTTGCTGAAAAATTAATCGAACAAACTGGTGTTATCGGTGAAAAAATCGAAATCGGTGGTTTTGAAATTTTAGAAGGTGCTTTCATCGGATCTTATGTTCACGTAAACAAGATTGCTGCATTGACTGCAATTTCTGCACCAATCGCTAATGGTGACGTTTTAACTAAAGACATCTCTATGCAAGTTGCTTCAATGGGAGCTGATACATTATCTTACAAAGATTTTGATCCTGCTTTCGTTGATTCTGAACTTGCTGCTCGTATTGCTGTAATCGAAAAAGACAATGAAGAAGCAAAACGTTTAGGAAAAACTTTAAAAAATGTTCCTAAATATATCTCTTTCTCTCAATTAACTCCAGAAGTTTTAAAACAAGCTGAAGAAGATGCTAAAGCTGAATTAAAAGCTGAAGGTAAACCAGAGCAAATCTGGGATAAAATTATTCCAGGAAAAGTACAACGTTTCATTTCTGACAACACTACTTTGGATCAAGAAAAAGCTTTATTGGATCAAAACTTCATTAAAGATGATAGTAAAAAAGTTGGTGATTATGTTAAAGGATTCAACGTTGAAATTACAGGTTTCAAAAGAGTTGCTTTAGGTTAATCAACCACAGCTTTATAAATCAAATTATAAAACCGTATTTCTCAATTGAAATACGGTTTTTCTTTTATATTTGTTTTTATAAAACTGCTACACTTGAACAAAATCTTATTCATCACCGCTTTCTTCTTTTCCATATCACTCTTTGCACAAAAAGAAAAAACCTTGCTTTGGGAAATTTCAGGCAATGGTCTAACCAAAAAATCTTATGTGTACGGAACAATGCACGTCAACGACAAGATTTCCTATTATTTGTCGGATTCTTTCTTCAAACACCTTTTAGAAGCAGACATAGTCAGCACGGAAAGTGATCCCGAGACTTGGGATGAGATGACGAGCCTGACCAATCCCAATGAACTCATTGTTCCTTATAATTTCTACAGTACATTTTATCTGAAACCTTTAAAGAAGAAAGAGCTTAAGACGCTCTTCTCAAACAACAACTACTTTTCAAATATGATGTCCGGAGTAGAAGGCACCCAATCCGACTATCAGGAAAATACCGTTTTGGACATGTTCATCTACCAGACGGGAAGGAAATACAAGAAGAAAATCGCAGGCCTGGAAAATGCGAAAGCCTCAATGCTGACCATTCTGAAAGTCAATGAGCAGGATGCCAGACCTGATGAGAACAACAGGGAGCCTTTGATGAAGTTGATAAAATCTGGAAACTTTGTAGAAACTTTGAACGATTACTACAGGGAGAAAGACATTGCCATGCTGGATTCCATTTACAAGCTTATGTTTTCCAAAAAATTCTTTGAGGTAATGATTACCGATAGAAACGCTGTAATGACCAAGAGTATTGATTCGTTGGCAAGGACCGGAAGCCTATTCGCGGCAGTCGGAGCAGCCCACCTGGCTGGAAAAACAGGCATCATCCAACTTCTACGAGACAAAGGATATACCGTTTCGCCTGTTTATGATAGTATTTCAGAAAAAGGCCAGAAACAAAAGAAAACGATTGAAGAATATTTTCCACATCCTATTTTTGAAATTGCCGGTACTGCAGACGGGATGCTAAGAATGCCCCTGAACAAAAAAATCATCCACGCTCAAGAAAACATCGGCTCTCCAGATTTTACCAACGGAGGAGCAATCAACATCAAACGAATGCCGCTTAATTATTTTTTAAGCAAGGAAAATGAAAGCTTCAACCCCAAGATCCTGGACAGCTTATTTTATGAAAACATAGCAGGAAACATCTTGGAGAAAAAATACTTTCAAGAGGAAAATTATTCAGGCTATGATATAAAAAACAGCACCAAGAATGGAAACAACCAACATTGGAGGTTTTACATCACGCCACTGGAATTGATAACTGTTTCCATGACCGGAATGGGAAATTATACCAAGCAATTTGAAAAAGAAGTTTTTGACAATTTGAAAATAAAAACCTTCTCCAATTCTTGGGAAAAGATACTACCGTTGAAAGGCGGCTTCTCTATTTTAGTTCCTTCCTTCAATACAATTTATGGAAACACGATTGAAACCATTAAAAATATTGACATCCAAGCCTTTGACAATATCGAAAAAGGATATTACTTTGCAACAGAGCGAACTTTGAACAGCCCATATACACTGGAAGATTCAAAATTCGAGCAGGAACAAATTCATTATGAATTCTATCTGCAACACGACATCGACTCAACCAATACAAATTTCGACAGGCTCAAGCAATCCTTTACTTCAGAATCAAAAATTGGAAACAGGACCATCAAGCTCAAGTCGATCATTAGTGGAAACAAGTACTTTTTACTTGGAAGCATCAATGCCTCAGATGCAAATTCTGCAAAATTCTTCGACTCTTTCAAGGAAGAAAAATTCAATTATTCCGCTCCAACAAAAACCTTGACCGATACAATTGCAAAATTTAAAATCGATATTCCAGAAAAGCAAAATGAAGCCATTTTCTTGGATCTGGTGAAGGATAAATTCAAGCCTAAAAATATATTCCTGTCCCAGGGAATCAACTACACATTCAATTCAGAATCAGGAACAGCCATTAACTTTGAATATTTGAAATACCACAAATATGAAACGATCAAGAATCTGGACACTCTAAAAAATCAAATCAGAAGATTCTTTTTAAACGAAGAGGCCGTATCAGATTACAATTATGATGAAACTGACGATTCCTACTATCAAAATGCAACTTCCTTGTTGGATTACAATTTAAATTCAAAAAAAGGATTTTCGGCTTCTGTTTGGTACAAGATCATAAAGCCGGAGAAGGACAAATATGAAATTATCAGCGAATCCAACACTTATGATCCACAAAACAATACCCATATTTTCAATGTATTGGTTACGAAGCCGGATGCAACACAGGCTATAAGATACAAGGTTGTTTTCAATGAGGAATCGAAAGTGTCGATGGCAGCATTGGTCAGCAAGGATTACAATAACGAGGATCCATTTATTGAAAAAACCTATTCTTCCCTTGCGCTGACAGAAAAAAACAAGACCTCCGTTTTCAATGAAAAACTGGCCTTTTTCATTGCAGATGCAAAAAGCAAGAAAGACACAATTCGCTTTTCAGCCATGAACTCTGCTTACGAATTAGAAATCGACAGGAATGACTTTCAGGCAATCACCGAGTTTATCGACACCTTCCAATTTAAAGACACTGAAACCAATACATTAGAAATCCTGATTGAAAAAATTGGGAAGATCGAAGACAAACGCATTATTCCCTATCTAGAAAAGACTTACAGGAAAGAAGGCATCAAGACAGCCGTTCAAATCAGTATCCTGAATGCATTATCCCATCAAAAAACAAAAATGGGTTATAAGAAAATCATAGAGCTTTTAGAATATGACCTGCCAATTTCAGACAATGGATATGAAATCTCAAACATGTTCAACTACTTTGAAAGGGACCTGGAAAACAGCAAGGAATTATTCCCCAAGATTTTTCAATTCTACAGCATCAAGGAGTATAATGTTCCGATAATTGACTTTTGCAATAAACTTTTTGATTCCAATCTTGCAAGCCCCAAAAAGCTCAATTCCTATCGAAAAATCATCCATACAAATGCCAAATTAGAATACAAGAGAATTCTAAGCTGGAAAGAAAAAAACCCAACAGAAGAAACAAAAGCTATTGAAAGTGCCACTGAAGATCCAGAAGAAGAAATTACAGAAAGCATTGATGAATATGGCTCCATTGAAGCCGAAGCTCCCGTTAATTACCTATTGAATTATATGAATTTAATTGCTCACTTCAAGCAAGACGATGCTTCGAAGACACTTATGAGCAAGATCAAGACCTTGAATATTCCGCAATTGAATATTGAATTGATCCGCTTGGGAATACTAAACAGCGCAATCCCTCCAGAAGAAATTGAAACCGCTTTAAATGATCCCAAAACGCGTTATGCGACCGTTCAGCTATTGGCCTATAAAAACAAGGAAAACCTATACGAACAGCTTTCAGATGAAGAGATTGCAGCATCCGCTGTTATTAATTTTGACAACATACTTCCAAAAGATTCCATATCCTTGATAGAACAAGAAACCATAGAAAAAGATGGAAAAAAGATAGCCTATTATTTTTTTCAGGTCATCAAAAAACCAATTGGATTTAATTTGACCGAGAAAAAACTTTACACGATAGCTTTCGTAGTTGAAGAAAACAGGATACATCCTTTGGCCTACAAGATAGTTCCCGCTTCAATTATTCAAGACAGTGAGGACATCAAGAAAAAATGCAGGAACATTCTTTCTGCCTCCTTGAATGAGAAACATTTCAGGGCTTCATTTGAGAAACAAAAAGAAGAGGAGAATCCTTTTATGATGAATGATTTTTAACGAGTAGCTTATTATGTTCAAGACCAAGAAGGATCTAATATTCGTAATCCTGGCAGGGATTTTCATCACCAATGCAGTAACCGCCGAATTGATTGGGGGAAAGCTGATACAGATTGGCCCTTTTGTAATGAGCATAGGCATCCTGCCTTGGCCGATTGTATTCATCACCACCGATCTGATCAATGAATATTTTGGAAAACAAGGTGTCAAAAAGCTGTCCTACATTACGGCATGTCTGATCGCCTATGCTTTTGTAATACTCTTTCTTGCCATCAGCATTCCTGCGGCAAAAGGCATCAGTCCCGTTAACGACGAGCAGTTTCATGCCGTTTTCGGACAAAGTATGTGGATCATTGTCGGAAGTATAATTGCATTCTTGGTTTCACAACTTATAGATGTTACCATTTTCACTTTCTTCAAGAAAAAAACTGGCGACAAGATGATCTGGCTGAGGACAACCGGCTCCACAATAATTTCTCAGCTTTTTGATTCGTTCATAGTGTTAGGAATTGCATTCTGGCTTCCGGGAAAAATCAATTCGCAGACTTTCTTGTCTTCCGCCTTGACAGGCTATACTTTCAAATTGGGAACAGCCATAGCCCTGACCCCATTGATCTACCTGGGACACTATCTGATTAAAAAATACCTGGCAGAAGAAACCAGCCAATAACCGAAGCCTATCCAGAAATCCCTTCGTATACGATTTCTCCTTTTACGATATTCAATCCTTTTCTCAGGTCATTGTTTAACGCGCAAGCTTTTTCCCAACCAAGATTAGCTATTTTCAAGACATAGGGCAATGTAACATTCGTAAGCGCCAACGTTGAAGTGTAGGGAACCGCACCAGGCATATTCGTTACGCAATAATGCACGACATCATCAATAATATAGGTAGGATCTTCATGGGTCGTAGGCCTTGTAGTTTCAAAACAGCCACCTTGATCAACCGCCACATCTACCATCACGGTTCCAGGATGCATGTCTTTCAGCATATCCCTTGTTATCAATTTTGGAGCTTTCCCGCCTGTTACCAAAACCGCTCCTACAATCAAATCGTGGTTCTTGACATGCCGCCTGATATTATATTCGCTTGAAAATTCCGTCACGACATGACTTGGCATCACATCATTTACATACCGCAATCTTTTCATATTGATATCCAGGATGGTAACGTGCGCCCCTAAGCCAGAAGCCATTTTTGCCGCCTGGATGCCAACTACACCTGCACCCAGGACCAAAACTTTTCCCGGAGGAACACCAGGAACACCGCCCAGCAAAATTCCTTTTCCTTTGATTGGTTTTTCCAGGTATTTGGCTCCCTGCTGTATTGCCATTCTTCCTGCAACTTCAGACATTGGAGTCAGCAACGGCAAAGTTCCATCTTCATCCTGGACGGTTTCATAAGCGATGCAAACAGCCTTGCTATCAATCATTGCCTGGGTCAGCTCCTTGCTTGAAGCAAAATGAAAATACGTAAAAACAATCTGGCCTTCACTTATCAAAGGATATTCTTCTGCAATTGGCTCCTTTACCTTGACAATCATATCAGCAATTGCATAAACTTCTTGTGCTGTATGCAACAGTATAGCACCGGCAGCTAGATAATCCTCATCAAAAAAACCACTTCCTTTTCCTGACGTACTTTGGACATAAACGGTATGATTGTTTTTTATCAGTTCAAAAACACCGGCGGGAGTTAAACCGACACGGCTTTCATTATTTTTAATTTCCTTAACTACCCCTATTTTCATAACCTGTTTTTTATATTTTTATCAAATATAAATATTTATACCCTATAAAAACATGGGTTATTTTTATTTTTTAATTATTTCAACAAAATCATCCCTATGAATTTCCCTTGCTCCCAAACTTTCCAAATGATCATTGTGCACCTGGCAATCCAAAAGCTTGTAATTCTTTTCTTTTAAAATCTTCACCAAGGAGACAAAAGCCACTTTCGAGGCATTTGAAACTTTAGAAAACATACTTTCGCCACAGAAAACATCTCCCAGGTCAATTCCATACAAGCCGCCAACCAAAACCTCATCATACCAGACTTCAATTGATTTTGCAATTCCCATCTCGTGCAACTTGCAATAGGCCTCAATCATATCATTCGAAATCCAAGTTCCATTTTGACCGTCCCTCTTGATCGAACTGCAATTCGAAATCACTTCACGAAAATCCTGATTGAATGTCACCTTGAACATGTTCCGATTAAGAATATTCCGCATGCTTTTTGAAACCACGAATTCATCAGGAAAAACCACCATCCTGTATTCTGGCGACCACCACAAAATCGGTTCATCTTCATCAAACCAAGGAAAGATGCCACTTTTATAGGCCAGCAATAAACGTTCGGGCGACAAATCGCCTCCAACGGCAAGAATTCCATCTTCATTGGCTTCTTCTACTGGCGGAAAAAACAATGCTTTGGTCACGAAATACATAAACTAAGATTTAAATATTTGAAAACACAAATTCCAAATAAATTTCAAAAATCAAATTCAAAAATTCCTAAACACAAACAATGGTTTTGAAAATTAAGATTTGAAAAATTGAAACTTATTTGGAATTTATAATTTGTGATTTAAGTTTTCCTACAGATTAGAAAGGCAAATCGTCGTGGTCTTCTTCCTTGAAGTTTGATGCTGGTTCGAAAGCTTCAGCAGCAGGAATCGGAGCCGTTTGAGTTGGAGCCTCGGCAACCAGTTTCTCAATTCTCCATCCTTGGATACTGTTGAAATATTTTGTCTCTCCTTGTGGATTCGTCCATTCCCTGCCTCTCAGGTTGATTGAAACCTTCACTGGCTCACCAGCCCTGTAATTGTTCAACAGATCACATTTATCCTGAGTAAACTCGATCATAATGTGCTGTGGGTATTGCTCTTCGGTTGTAACAACCAATTCTCTTTTCTTAAATGACGCGCTAACTTGTTGCTCTGCATTAATTACTTTTACTTTTCCTGTAACTTCCATAACGTTTTGTTTATTTGATGGCTTGCGGCATATACAAACCTAATTATACTCTTTTTGCTAATAACACTTTCCAAGCCGAAATCGCGTCCTGTCTTTCCAGATATTCTTTTGCTTTCTGGTGCACGTTTTCCTCATCTGCGGAACTCAACACACCCTTCACGGCAAAATTCTCTTTTACAAATATATCAATTTCTTCGCTCGTAGGCAAAGATTCTATATTTCCGAGCATTCCCAGATCATTCCCGTCAAAAACAGGACTTTCCTTGATGAAATCCGGAATACTATCTACGCCGATTCCCAAAGTAACCAATGGTTTTGGAATTTCAAACAAGCCTTTATTGGCCCTTGAATACCAATTTCCGCCCATTCTCGAAACCAGATCAATCTTATGCTGGTCAATGGCTCCGTTCTCATCCAAGATTTCCTCGCTGATGTGCATTTTCACAACTTCACAGATGATCAAGTTTCCCGCACCACCTTCAGTTCCCAGACTAATTATTTCATTAATCTTGCATTCAAACTGGACCGGAGATTCCGCAACGCGATAAGGCCTCACGATATCAGACGGGATTTGTGTCAAACCGGATTTCAGGAATTCATTTACACCATCAGCATATTCCGTGCTCGACAACGAAGCCTGCTGTACGATATCATAATTCACCACATTGATCACCACTTCACGAGTCGCCTCTGCATTCAACAAGGTATGCTTCACCGTATTGTCACGCACCCTCCTCGAAGGCGAAAAAATCAAAATCGGGGGATTCGTACTAAACACGTTGAAAAAACTAAAAGGCGACAAATTCGGATTCCCGTCCTTATCAACCGTGCTTGCAAAAGCTATCGGCCTTGGCCCTACAGAACCCTGCAAATATCCTTGTAATTTAACCGGCGAAACCTCTTTTGGTTCAATGCTAATCATCTGATGAAATTTTGAACAAAGATAATTTTTTGAAGCGAATCTTTCTGCATTTTGTGAATCCATTTTCCTGCTTTCCATTACAATATTTTCCTTTTTAAAGAAAAAAGAAAAACATTTCCATTGCAATCAGGGCTGGAGAATTTTCCATTCTTTTTTACGGAAACTTTTTTTCACTACTTTTAAAGAAAAAATTACCAATGCAATTCTCCGAAAGAAGAAATACAACCCGCTGGATCATCATCACCGTATCGTTTATCATCATATTATTGATCCTTTGGAATACCTACGCCTTTTTTCAAATCTTTAAGACCGAAGAACGCCAGAAAATGCTTCTATGGGCAAAAGCACAAAGCACATTATTGACTTCAGATCTGGAAACCTACAACCCTGAATTGAATTTATTCATTTTCGAACACAATAAAACCATTCCAATTCTCCTGACCAATAGCAAGGACAGCGTTATGGATGGAATAAACATCGACACCGAAGTATTGAAAGACAGCATTCAGTTGAAAAAGACGCTGAAGCAATTCAAGAATGAGAATGAGCCTATAAAAATTTCTTATGATGAAAACAATTTCCGCCTACTCTATTATGGCAATTCATCGTTATTGAACAAGCTGAAATATTATCCACTTGCCCTTGTTTCCATCATTGTACTGTTCGGAGGATTGGTTTACAATTTCTACAAGAGCACCAAGATGGCCACCCAGAACAAACTTTGGGCTGGAATGGCAAAGGAAACGGCCCACCAGATTGGAACGCCGCTTTCTTCCTTGATTGGTTGGCTCGAAATCATGAAGGCCGACAATGTAGACGAAACCACCGTTTCGGAAATTGAAAAAGACATTGTAAGACTTCAAACCATAACCGATCGTTTCTCTAAAATTGGCTCGGAACCTATCTTGGAAAAGGTGAACATCATCAAGGAGACCGAAGAATCTTTCGATTACTTGAAATCAAGATTTTCCAAACAGGTTGAGTTTTCCTTCAAGGCACCGACCTACCCGATTGAAATCAATCTGAATTCGGCCTTGCACAGCTGGACCATTGAAAATCTGGTCAAGAATGCCATTGATGCAATGAGAGGACGGGGAAAATTGGATGTTGTAATTCTCGAAGATGCCCGGTTTGTCAAGATCCGTGTTTCCGATTCTGGAAAGGGAATTCCAAAAAACCAGTACAAGCAGATTTTCGAGCCTGGATTCACCACTAAAAAAAGAGGCTGGGGATTGGGACTTTCCTTGACCAAAAGGATTGTCGAAGAATACCATAGCGGAAAAATTAGGGTATTGACTTCCGAAGTTGGAAAAGGCACTTGCATCCAAGTCAGCTTTAAAAAATTGGATTAAGATCAAACACGGATTCCACAAATTCCCACAGATTCTTTAACAAATTAAAAAAGGAGCAACTCTGTTGCTCCTTTTTACTTTATGGGATTTAGATTAAAATCTTAAAGGTTATTTCTTATTGCCAAAGCCAACGCTTCGAATTCTTCTTTTTCTAATTTCACTTTGTTCACAAAACGCATTTCATCCATTTCATTTAATGGAATCAGGTGTACGTGAGCATGTGGCACTTCAAGTCCGATGACAGCCATACCTACCCTTTTGCAAGGAACCGTTTTCTCCAAAGCGATTGCTACTTTCCTGGAAAAATTCATCAGTCCCAAATACAGATCCTCCTCGATATCAAAGATCTTGTTGATTTCTTGTTTCGGAATACAAAGCACATGTCCTTTTGCATTAGGATTTACATCCAAGAAAGCCAAAAAATTATCGTCTTCGGTAATTTTATAGGCTGGAATTTCTCCGTTGATTATTTTCGTAAAAATAGAACTCATCTCGATTCAGTATTAAAACAATTAGTCTCTTGATATTTCCAAGATTTCAAATTTCAAAACACCATTTGGAACTGTGATTTCAGCGATTTCTCCAACAGATTTACCAAGCAAGCCTTTTCCGATAGGAGAAGTTACTGATATTTTTCCCGTTTTCAAATCGGCTTCACTTTCAGCAACCAATGTATATTTCATCTCCATTCCGTTGGATTGATTTTTGATTTTCACATTTGACAAAACCAAGGCTTTGGTAAGATCTAAATGACTTTCGTCGATCAGTCTGGCATTAGAGTGAACCTCTTCCAATTTGGCGATACGCATCTCCAACATCCCTTGTGCTTCTTTTGCAGCATCATATTCTGCATTTTCAGACAAGTCGCCTTTATCCCTTGCTTCTGCAATGTCAGCTGATGCTTTTGGACGCATCACGCTTTTCAAATAATCTAATTCTTCTTTAAGTTTCTTTAATCCTTCCGCAGTGTAATACGATACGTTACTCATAATTTCCTCATTTATATAAATAGAAAAAATCCCATCAGGACGGGATTTCTTTCCACAAAGATAGTATTTTTTGTTCTTAGTCTATAATTATATGTTAATCATATATAAACCAAAGTTAAATAATTTAAATTTGTTTGGACTATTATTATCAAAAATTTTAAAATGAAAAAGTTCCTGCTTTTTATTACCTTGATCCTGCTTTCCTTGAGCTGTTCCAGCGACAGGGTCAGGAACAGGAATCCCTATATTCCCAACTATTCCTTTTCTATTACAATCAATGCCAACTTGCCGGGTTATAGCGCATTGACATCGGCTATGAATCCGATGAGGATTCCGGATAACGGACAACATCCGACATTGATTGTAATGAAAATTTCCAATGACGATTACAGAGCTTGGGACGCAAATTGTCCGAATCAATACCCATCAGCCTGTTCAGTCATGACCTTGAACGGTGTGAATGCCAAATGCGCATGTGACGATATTGAATACAGCTTGTTTACAGGTGTGAGTATGGATGGAAGTGGAGAATATACAATGAAACCGTATCGTGTTGAAATTATCGGAACGAATCTGATTCGAATTTCAAATTAAAAATCCTGACGGCAGAAGCCATCAGGATTTTTGAAAAAACTAGCTCAACTATTAAAACTTCAAGGTCAGACCAGCCAAGAAATTAATTCCGGCTTGAGGGTAATATCCTGTACCTTCAATAGTGCTGACTTGCCCAGGATTACTCCAATCATCATCAAAAGTGTAGAAATAACCATTGCTTTCGTATTCATAATCAAAAATATTATTGACAAGACCGGAGAAGATAATGGATTTGAAAATAGAATTTGTTTTGATTTCATACGAAATACTCAAATCACTGACCGCATAACTATCTAATTTTGATGCATCAGCATCTATATTTCCCATATATTGTTCGCCCACAAACTTACTAAGCAAGGAAACTTGCAGATTCTTTACCGGTAAGAATGTAATGGCATTTCCAACAATCACGTTTGGTGAAAAAGCAATATTGGTATCGCCAAGATCTTGCAGGGCACCATCTCTTTGAAAAACAAAATTCTTGTTCTTGTTTGCGCTCACGGTAACGTTTGGCTGCAAGATCCATTTTTCTGAAAGATACAAGGCGGCATCAATTTCCAATCCCAATCTATAACTGTCGCCACTGTTTTCTCTAATAGGTGCTCCAACATCGTTCAACTGGCCCGTCAAGACCAATTGGTCCTTGTATTGCATATAATATCCGTTGATGTTCAGTCTTGTCTTTCCAGTATTGTACCTCCAACCCAATTCAAAATCATTCATTTTTTCCGGCTTTGGATTTCCAGATTCGTAATCGTTGCGGTTTGGCTCACGGTTGGCCCTTGCATACGAGAAATAAATGTTGTTTTTGGTATTGACCGTATAAGTCAGACCAGCTTTTGGATTGAAAAAATCAAAACTGTCGTCAACCATTCCCGTATCATTTCCGTTGGCTGTATAATTCACGTTCCTATATTGCAAATCTCCAAAAAGGCTGAATTTTTCAGTCAATTGATAATTCGCTTTTGCAAAAATATTAAAGTCAGTTTTCGTAGAAAAATCATCATAGTATTTGAAATTATACTCAGGCAAGATGATACTTCTGGTCCAGAGTACGTTCCCGAAATGTTTTCCTTCGTATTTGTTGTAACCTCCACCCACGATGAAATCAAGTTTTTCATTCTTATAATTGGCAGAAAAAGTAGTTCCATAAAAATCATTATCGAGCCATTTCCTTCTGATCAAATCGGATTCTTCCACCAGAACGCCATCAATAGTTTGTGGAGCCAAAGCGTAATCGGAAACATCTTCACCTGCCTTGTAATTCTCATAAAATCCCTTTCCTATCGTATAGTGAAAAGCAAGATTGGTACTCCAGTTGGAATTCCATTTCTGGTTCCAATGCAATTGATAATGGTCCTGGTCATAATTATCGGTTTCATTGTCATAGAAACGCGTCACGCCATTATCATCAACATATTCTCCGGCTGTATTGTAGGTCCTGTCGTTTTTAAGCTTTTCAGAATCTTCAAGACCATTCCACGATTGGTAGGTTTTTTCTTTTCCTCCAAATACCAGTGCCTTGATCAAGGTATTTTCACTTGCATAGGTTCCTTGTAAAAAATACGACCTCAGATTAGAAGAAGCTCTGTCAATGAAACCATCCGATTGAATGTTTGAAACGCGTCCGGCCACTTCAAAATGGTCGTTCATCAATCCTGTTCCGAACTTCACGGTATGCTTTCTTGAATTGAAACTTCCGAATGAATTGGAAATTTCCGCAGAAGCATCCTGTGATGTTGCATCCGTCAAAAGGTTCAAGCTCGCACCGAAAGCACCTGCTCCATTGGTTGAAGTTCCGACACCTCTTTGCAATTGTATGCTTTCAACTGAAGAAGCAAAATCCGGCATGTTTACCCAGAACGTTCCCTGACTTTCGGCATCATTATAGGGAATTCCATTTACCGTTACGTTGACACGGCTTGCATCACTACCACGGACACGGATTCCTGAGTAGCCAAATCCATTTCCAGCATCGGACGTTGTCACTACCGACGGAAGAAAATTCAGCAAGATTGGAATATCCTGACCCAAGTTTCTCTTTTGAAGTTCTTCCTTGGAGATGTTGCTGAACGTTACAGGAGTTTGCGTAGTAACCCTTATGGCAGAAACCAGAACTTCATCAAGCTGGTTCACTTTTGTAGTGTCCTTTTGGGTTTCCTGAGCAAAAGAGCAGACTGAAGAAAGAAGAAGGGAAGACAATAAAATTTTCTTTCGCTTCTTTGAACCTTGAAGGTTCGGTAATTTGAATAAAGTTTTCATTCGTAAAGATTTACGAATAAAAGGGGTAATTATTCTGTTGTTAAAATTAAAATGATTGTGTTACGTCATTTTCCTAGTGTGCACGCTAAGAATTTGTCGTTTTTTCCCTTGGCAGCATTACCCGCCCAGGTTCCTTGGGTATAATCTCAGCTCGTTATTTTGAGCACCCCTTTGAGACGGGGCAAAACTAATTATAAATTGTGAATTATGGATTATGATTTCCGATTAATTTAAAAATCAGGTTTCCGTCTGTTTTGCTTGATTTCAGAATTGTTTTTTTTATCCTTCAATCTTTTCCTGATGACCGATTTGGGGATTCTTGTTGCCTTTCTTATTTTGGGAATCACAAGTCCCTGGGTAATGATTTGCAGGAATCTTTTCGTTACAATTTCCTTGTTCTTGAGTTGGCTTCTGTCTTCATCGCAATTCAAGATAAGAATGCCTTCATTTGTCAATCTTGACGACAACTTGCTTTCAAGCAATACCTTTTCTTCTTCCAAAAGGGAATCAGATGTATTCAAATCGAAAGACAAGATCACTTTTGAAGAAACCTTGTTCACATTCTGTCCTCCAGCGCCACTGCTTCGAACGGCTTTGAACTTCAATTCTGATGTAATTTTTTCCTTGTCCAAAATCTTATTGTGGTTGATGGGCAGGCTTTAATAAATCATTTACGGTTTTCACTGGATTAAAAGTAATCAAGGGAACCTGAACAAAAATCGTGATCCATTTGGCCATGGCTCCATTCCATAAACCCGGCAACTCATAAGCTTTCAGCGAGCGTCCGTCCTTATTTTTTTCCACAATAAAACCACTATTATGATCCACAAATTCAGTCAGATCGAATTTTTCGCCTTTGTAGTTTTTTATACCACAAATCAAATCAACAGGGTTGAAATGTGTTGCAGTTTTCAGTATTCCAAGCTGCTCAACATTGTCCTCATCCACTTGTGAAGATTCTACGATCTGCAAGGATACATATCCTTTATTGTCTCTCACCCAAAACGGTCCACCACCAGGCTCGCCTTCATTTTTCACCATTCCGCAAACGCGAATCGGACGATTTAATATTTCTTTTATATGGATGATCTTGTTTTCCAAAGTATATTTATCAAAATCGGAAACAATACCATTATTGAGCTTGCTTTTCACGAAAGTGACGATTTCATCAATGTCATTTTCAGTTGCAGCACCTGCATCTAATTTATTCAAATAACTGAAAACTTGCTCCTGTAGTGTTATTAGGATTCCTGCCAAGGCTTTTTTATAAAGGGCAATTTCTTCGATATGATTCTGAATGACATTGTCGATATTTTTAATAAAAACAATATCGGCATCAAGATTATTAAGATTGTCAATCAAAGCTCCGTGACCTCCCGGACGAAATACAAGTGCTCCATTCAATTCCCTGAAGGGTTCATTTTCTAAATTTACCGCTATCGTATCCGTTGCCTTGTTTTGATAGGAAAATTTAATATCGATATCAATTTCCGATTGCTTTTCAACTTTGGATTTTACTGCACTGATTATCTGCTCAAAGTCCATCTGGTGTTCCTCGGAAATTGTAAAATGCAGGAATGCTTTATTATTTGAACTTGCATAGAAAGCACATTCTTTAAGATGTTCTTCAACCGGAGTTGTGATATGGCCGCCATCATATTTATGAAAAGGCAATATTCCTTTTGGCTTGCCTGCGAAATTTAAGAACTCTGGAGATAACAATGTTTTTATAAAGTAGAAATCCTTCACATCCTTGGTCCACGATTCATAATCAGAATAATTTTCCTTAAGCACTTCATCAATTTCCTCATAGAAAGGATACTTTTCCAAACCGGCAAGAAAAACAGTCAATGATTTGTCATTCTTCCTGTTTATATAAGCATTTATGGTTTCATTATTGACGTCGAAATCATTTAAAAATTCAGACAGGAACTTGAACATCCTGCTTGCCGCACCAGATGCAGGAACAAATTTTTTAAGTTTCAGATGATCCTTTTTAGCATCAAATAAATCTTCAAACTCTTTAAAATTGGCTTGAGACAATTCCACAATCCCATCATTAATGATTGCCGCCCTGTCCAATTGAGTCTTGGGCATTCCTTTCTTAAATATAGTGAGGTGCTTGAGGACTGTATCCGGATCAACGCCATAGTCATATATCTGAACCAGATCAGCCGAAGAAAGCCCGATGCTTTTTACTTTTTCCAAATCCGAAAGGATCTTGATTGCTTTATTGAGCCGTCCCTCAGGAGTTCCTGAAATAGTGATAAAAGGTTTGTTGTTATCCGTCAAGGCTTTTTTAAATAGGCTGAAAGTAGTTTCCCTGTCTGACGGTTTATCCCTGAGATCATCTTTAGTCCAAGGCACGTCGATGTCTGTCAGAAAAAATAAGTCATATTTATGTTTTGAAGCGGCTTTATCCAAGATGGGGTCACAGAAATTATAATACATCTCCGAGAACACCTTTGTCACCATCAGGTTGGTATCGCAAAACATATATTTATTAGCCGTAAGCAGTGTGTCGTTCTCCAACTTGACTTGTCCCATTGCAATGGGAATCAAATCTTCTGGCTCGCATATTTTCTGAGAAGAATTCCATTTTTCCTGTAAATAATCGCGTGCAAATTCAGGAGCCCAAACCGTTTCGAAGTGGTCCGCAAGTTGTTTTGCCAATGTTGTCTTGCCAGTACTTTCTGGACCAAACAGTGCAATCTTGATTATATCTGTTTGTTGTTGTTTAAAATTTTCCTCCATTCTAAATAAGCTAAAATCGCTAGAATTGTAAATATTACATATTGCACCGATAACATTCCTAAACCTCTATACCCATAAAGCGGAATCGCAATTAGATCCCCAATAATCCACAAGGTCCAATTCTCAATTTTCTTCATTGCCATATACCACATCCCGGTAAAAAATATTCCAGACGTAAAAATATCTATATAATTTTCAGGATTAATTTCTTGACCGAAAAGATGATACACGATATAGGTTACCACAATAGTAAGAAAAAATAATAAAATTCCGATGATTTTTTCACGAGTAGTGGTTCTGGATATATGAATCACGGGTTTTCCCTCTTTCATTCTAGACCAATTTATCCAACCGTAAATACTCATCACGGAAAAATAGATGTTTATGGTCATATCTGCAAAATAACCAGCCGTATACAACAAGTAGACTGTTAATACAGTAGCAATGATGCCCGTGGGATAAACCAAGATATTTTCCTTTTTGGCATAATAGACACTTATAATTCCGAAGAAGAATACGATTCCTTCCAAGGCAATATCAAGCGTGGTTTTATTTTTATAAGCTTCTAGAAAGAAATCAATCATTTTGGTTTTGAATTTGGATGTGGAAAACTACAAATAACATTACTGCTTGTGTTTAATAATTGTTGAAAAAATTGTTATCATTCTCGAATGCGGTTCCAATCACAACCAGATCTGCTCCGGAATCATAAGCACTTTCGATTTCATTTCTCGATTTGATCCCACCTCCAACAATCAATGGAATTTCAATGTTTTCAGCTACCAATCCGATCATTCCTAAAGGTACTGCCAAATGAGCTCCGCTTCCAGCTTCCAGATAAATCATCTTATTGCCCAGCATTTCACCAGCTTGTGCAGTATGAAGTGCCTCTTGCAAATTTTTCCGAGAAATGGGCTTGGTCTGGCTTACTTTTGATACTGCGGTTTCGTTACCTCCCTCAATCAAGATATAGCCCGTAGAAATAATTTCTAAATTTGATCTTTTGAGGATTGGAGCAGCTTTTACCTGATGCCCTATCAAATAATCCGGATTGTTTCCGGAGATCAGGGAAAGAAACAAGATACCATCGGCTTTGTTGGAAATTTGAGAAGGATTGCCTGGGAAGAGTACAACGGGAAGAGTACAGTTTCCTTTGATCTTTAAAATCAATTCGTCTATCTTATCAGAAAGGACAAGGCTTCCGCCGATGAAAATATGGGTTGCCGGAGATTGATTGATTTTCAGAATCAGCCCATTGATTTCTTCCCAGATGATTTTATCAGGATCGAGCAATATGGCGAGCAACTTCCTCTTTTCAGATTTGGCCTTTAAGATTTCCGAATAGATGTTTTTCATTTTAATTCTTTTCGAAAGCATACACCAACGTGAAGTTTTCTATTTCCTCAAAATGTATGGAGAACTCCTTGTTGAGATTGGCAAAAGTCAACAATGCACTTGTTTTTTCATCATTGATTTCAAAAGGAAAAACCGAAATATGGTCCTTGAAACTTATTCCTACTTCATTCCGGATCTTGAATATGGATTCCTTGGCTCCCCAGATTACAGTTAGTTTCCGGATATAATCTTCAGCTTCTTTTTCCAGAAAATCAAATTCGGTATCGATAAATTTATCGGCAATCAGGAGAATTTTTTCCCTTTGCAATTCAATATCGATTCCCGTATTCTGGTCACTGATAATGATGGCCGAAAAGCCATAAGAATGTGTAACGGAGATATGCTTTCCATCTGCCAGATGTGGTTTTCCAAATTCATCGTAATACAAATCGCGATCCGAATAACCCGCCGACTGAAGCAGCATCCTGACGCTAAGAAATCCTCTTTGGTGCATTTCGGATTTCATATTGTTGAGCCTGATGAGATTGGTATCGTTCAGCAAAACCTGATCGAAAAGATCCTCGAAGGTTTCCGTTATCTTCCAAACATAGATCTGGGTATTTGCTCCGTGCGTTCTTGATTCGTGTAATGGCATTGTTGTAATTTGAACGTTAATTTCGAAATGGAATCGTCTTTTGAGTCCTTGGGTCCTAGCCCTGATTGAAATGGAAATCCTTTTTTAAGCAATGGCTATTTTTTGCTGCTGCAAGAGAGCGACCAATGGAAGCTCCTTTTGTGGCTTGCAAAAAAAGGCATTGACAAAAAAGATTGCAATAAAAAGCAGGATCAGCTTCAAATTCAAAAGATTACACTTATTAAACAAACCATAAATATTGTTTTGTGGCTGTTTTAATAAAAAGTAATTCCGTAAATTTGCAAAAAATTTTTAGCTAATACAAATATATAATAGATGAGTACACAAACTTTGCCTTTTGTAGCCTTTAAAGTGAAAGATATTTCCCTTGCGGCTTGGGGAAGAAAAGAGATTGAATTGGCGGAAGCTGAAATGCCAGGTTTGATGGCACTTAGAAGAGAATACAAGGACGAGCAGCCTTTGAAAGGCGCCAGGATTGCAGGTTGTCTTCACATGACGATTCAAACTGCTGTCTTGATTGAAACCTTGATTGCTCTTGGAGCAGAAGTTACTTGGTCTTCTTGCAACATTTTCTCTACGCAGGATCAGGCCGCTGCTGCAATTGCTGCTGCCGGAATCCAAGTTTATGCTTGGAAAGGTCTTGACGAAGAGTCTTTTGACTGGTGTATCGAGCAAACTTTGTTCTTTGGTGAAGACAGGAAACCATTGAACATGATCTTGGATGATGGTGGAGATTTGACGAATATGGTTATCGACCGTTACCCGGAATTGGTTGCGGGAATCAAAGGTCTTTCTGAAGAAACGACTACTGGTGTACACAGGCTTTACGAAAGAATGAAAGCTGGAACCTTGCCAATGCCTGCCATTAACGTGAATGACTCGGTTACCAAATCGAAATTTGACAACAAATACGGTTGCAAGGAATCTGCTGTTGATGCGGTTCGTCGCGCAACTGACTTGATGCTGGCTGGAAAAAGAGTGATCGTTTGCGGATACGGTGATGTTGGAAAAGGAACTGCCGCTTCTTTCAGAGGTGCGGGTTCTATTGTAACGGTTACTGAAATTGATCCGATTTGTGCGTTGCAAGCTGCAATGGACGGATTCGAGGTTAAAAAATTAGACACTGTTATTGCTAATGCGGACATCATCATTACAACTACCGGAAACAAAGACATCGTTCTAGGTTCTCACTTCGAGAAAATGAAAGACAAGACGGTTGTTTGCAACATCGGTCACTTTGACAATGAAATCGACATGGCCTGGCTGAACAAAAACCACGGTGCTTCAAAAATCGAAATCAAACCTCAGGTTGACAAATATACGATTGCCGGAAATGACATCATTATTTTAGCCGAAGGTCGCTTGGTAAACCTTGGTTGCGCAACTGGACACCCAAGTTTTGTAATGAGTAACTCATTCACGAACCAAACCCTTGCTCAAATTGAATTGTGGAAAAACAGTGCCGCTTACAAAAATGAAGTGTACATGTTACCAAAACATCTAGATGAAAAAGTGGCTGCCTTGCACTTGGCCAAATTGGGAGTTGAATTGGAAACATTGAGAGATGACCAGGCAGCTTACATTGGAGTTGACGTTCAAGGTCCGTTCAAACCTGAATATTACAGATACTAGTATTGAGCAATCAATATAAGAATTGAAACAAACCAAACCCTTGCTGAGAAGTGAGGGTTTTTTATTGGCTCACGATTGCAAACTTCCAATGTTTTTTGTTGTAATTCCTGCCTATTACCGGAAGAACAATTCCAATTGGCAGGCCAACCAATCCGGAACCTGAAATGGCTCCTGCCAGGCTACTATCGACAAATATATAAGCAACTCCTGCCGGTATGGCCACACTCGAGGCAACAATTATGACAGCGCTTAGCGCAGATTTCAAGCTAGATCTTTTTTGAATTTTTACAATTGAGCCAAGAGCAATCGTATCTTTTCTCATGACAACATGTTCTTCATCCAGAATATTCACTCTTCCAAAATACCTTTGACCATCCTCAGTAACAATCTTGATTCGCTTGTCCTGCTTTATCATTATTACCTTTCCATCTTCATTTGTCATCTCGATACATTTTTCTTGCGAAAACAAATGAAGCGGCAGTATTAAAACAAGCAGTAAGAAGTATTTCATAACAGGTGGATTTAAAACCATTTGAGATAGTAAAACTAATGTTTTTCTAGTGGAAAATGTTTTTTTTGAAAACAAAAAAGCCCACTCTTTCGAGTGGGCTTTCAAATATCAAAAATCTTGATTCCTATGCTTCGAATGGAAGGATAGAAACATAAGATTTGTTATCTCTTTTCTTTTGGAACTTAACAACTCCGTCTACTCTTGCGTGTAGGGTGTGATCTTTACTGATGTAAACATTTTCACCTGGATTGTGTTTAGAACCTCTTTGTCTTACGATGATGTTACCAGCAATAGCAGCTTGTCCACCAAAAATCTTAACACCTAAACGTTTCGATTCTGATTCTCTACCATTCTTGGAACTACCGACACCTTTCTTATGAGCCATGACGTATTGGTTTTAAATGTTATTATTCTTGAGTTTCTTCTTTTTTAGCTTTTGCTACTTTTTTCTTTGGAGCTTCTACTTCTTCTTCAGTTGCCGGAGCAGCTTCTTTTTTAGCAGCAGTTTTCTTAGCACCTGGAGCAGTAATTCCAGAAATTTGGATCTGAGTCAAATATTGACGGTGTCCATTTCTCTTTTTGTAACCTTTTCTTCTTTTCTTCTTGAAAACGATTACCTTGTCTCCTTTTAAGTGTTGTAACACTTTGGCTTCTACTGAAGCACCTTCTACAGCCGGGGCGCCTAAAGTGATTGTTCCGTTGTCGTCTAATAAAAGAACTTTTGCAAAAGAAATTGCATCTCCTTCTTTATCAGCCAAACGGTGAACATAAACCTTTAAGTCTTTGCTTACTTTAAATTGTTGCCCTGCTATCTCTACGATTGCGTACATAACAATGATGTTTAGTTAATTTTTAAGGTTGCAAATATACAACTTATTATTATATGTGCAATTACATTGGTAAAAAATATTCATCCTTCTCAAAACCAGTTAAAACCCATTCACTTTTTGTGTAAAAAAGCAATACAATTTCGACCGTCAAGCCCTTATTTTCTGTTAATTCAACAACGGTTGAAAAAAATAAGTGAAAAAAAGTTAATTTTGGCGTAACAAATCGTTCATTTGATATACTTATATCAAAATCCAATAACAAATTATTAATCGTTATGAAAAAATCATTAATGGCTTTGAGTTCTGTTCTTATGCTCGGAAGCGTTGCTTCAGCCCAAAAAGTGACTTTTGAAGAATTCACTCTAGAAAATGGTCTTCATGTTATTTTACATCAAGACAAATCAGCTCCCGTAGTAATTACATCCGTAATGTATCACGTCGGTGCTAAAGACGAAAACCCAGAAAGAACTGGATTCGCTCACTTTTTTGAACACTTATTGTTTGAGGGAACTCAAAATATCGGTCGTGGAGAATGGTTCAAGATCGTTTCAGGAAACGGAGGAACCAACAACGCAAATACTTCTGACGACAGGACTTACTACTATGAGGTGTTTCCTTCAAACGGCCTGGAATTGGGATTATGGATGGAATCTGAAAGATTGTTGCATCCTGTAATCAACCAGATCGGGGTTGACACTCAAAACGAAGTTGTAAAAGAAGAAAAAAGATTAAGAGTTGACAATTCTCCTTACGGGAATCTATTTGCAGCTGTTAAGAAAAACATCTTTAAAAAACACCCTTACCGTTGGGCTCCTATTGGTTCCATGGAACACTTGGATGCTGCAACCTTGGAAGAATTTCAAGCATTCAACAAAAAATTCTATGTACCTAACAATGCCGTCTTGGTTGTTGCAGGAGATATAGAATACGATCAAACCATCAAATGGGTAAACAAATATTTCGGTTCGATCAAGAGAGGTGCCGATGTAAAAAAGCAGACTTTTGTTGAAGATCCAATCACGGAAACCATCAGGGCTACTTTTGAAGATCCAAACATCCAGTTGCCAATGGCAGTTGCTGCTTACAGGACTCCGTCTATGAAAACGCGTGATGCTAAAGTTCTAGACATGATTTCATCTGTATTAAGTGATGGAAAAAGCTCAATGCTTTACAAGAAAATTGTTGACCAGAAGAAAATGGCCTTGGAAATAGGTTCTTTCAACTACAGCGAAGAAGATTACGGGACTTATTTCGTTTACGGACTCCCAATGGGAGAAAACACGACTGAAAGCCTGATCAAGGAAATTGACGAAGAAATCTTGAAATTGCAGACTGAATTGATTTCTGAAAGAGATTTTCAAAAATTGCAGAACAAATTCGAGAACCAATACGTAAACAGCAATTCAAACGTTGAAGGTATCGCCGAAAATCTAGCTACTTATTATATGCTGTATGGCGACATCAACCTTATCAATACTGAGATCGACATCTACCGTTCCATAACTCGTGAGGAAATCAGAGAGGCTGCCAAAAAATACCTGAATCCAAACCAAAGACTTCTTTTAGATTACGTTCCATCTAAAGACAAAGCTCAAAACTAAGATATTATATCATGAAAAAAACAGTATTAATATTAAGCTTGTTCTTAACAGTAATTATGCAAGCACAAGACAGACCGCAGCCAAAACCAGGTGCTGCACCAGTAATAAACATTGGAAAACCACAAACTTTTGAATTAAAAAATGGTTTGAAAGTTATGGTTGTTGAAAACAACAAGCTTCCAAGAGTTTCCTATAACCTTACAATTGACAATGCACCTTACGCAGAAGGAAACAAGAAAGGTGTTGCCGATTTGGCAAGCAGCATGATCGGTAACGGAACCAAAAAAATGTCGAAAGATGCCTTCAATGAGGAAATCGACTTTCTAGGAGCCAACATCGGATTTTCATCTAATGGTGCCTATGCAAGCGGATTATCCAAATACTCTGGCAGAATATTAGAATTGATGGCTGATGGTGCCTTGAACTCTGTTTTCACACAAGAAGAATTGGAGAAAGAGAAAGCCAGATTGATTGAAGGTTTAAAAAATCAAGAAAAAAGTGTTGAAGCTGTTGCTGCAAGAGTGGAAGACGTTTTGGTTTTTGGAAAGAATCATCCAAACGGAGAATATATTTCTGAAGAAACAATCAAGAATGTAAGCCTTGCTGACGTATTAAACGAATACAACACCTATTTCGTTCCTGCGAATGCTTATCTTGTAGTTATCGGAGATGTAAAATTCAAAGACGTTAAGAAGTCTGTAGAAAAACTTTTCGGTTCTTGGAAAAAAGCGGCTGCTCCTGCAGTTTCTTACACAGATCCAAAAGATGTTCAGTACACGCAGATCAACTTTATTGACATGCCAAACGCTGTCCAGTCTCAAATTTCATTGGTGAATGTTACGAATTTGAAAATGACAGATCCTGACTATTTTGCTGTTCTTTTGGCAAACCAAGTCCTTGGTGGTGATTTTAACAGTTACTTGAACATGAACTTGAGAGAGGCTCACGGATGGACATACGGTGCCCGTTCTGGAATCCGTGGAAACAAATATGTTGGAAAATTCACAGCCAGCACGCAAGTAAGGAATGCTGTTACTGATAGTGCTGTTGTTGAGTTCTTCAAAGAAATCAAAAAAATCAGGACTGAAAAAGTGGCTGATGATATGTTGAAAAACGTAAAAGCTGGATATGTTGGAAGTTTTGTAATGCAAATTCAAAAGCCAGGTACTGTAGCACGTTATGCACTATTGACACAAACTCAAGGCTTGCCTGCTGATTTCTACGAAAACTACATCAAGAACATCAATGCAGTAACTGCTGACGATATCTTGAGAGTTTCTAAAAAATACTTCGTAGAAGACAAGACCAGAGTAGTAATCACCGGTAAAGCTGCTGATGTACTTCCAGGATTGGAAAGCTTGAAAATGCCAATCTTCTATTTCGATAAATTTGGTAATCCAGCTGAAAAGCCAGTTGCCAAAAAAACAGTTCCTGCTGGAGTAACAGCCAAGACGGTATTGACCTCTTACATCAATGCAATTGGTGGAGAAAAAGCAGTTAATGCAGTAAAAACGCTTTCTGTAAAAGCTACTGGTGCTGCACAAGGAATGACTTTGGAATATGCTAAAAAAGCAACTACAGCAAACAAATTGGCTGAAGGAATTACCGTAATGGGTCAATCCATGAAAAAAGTATTCGACGGTAAAGCCGGATACCAGCAACAAGGGCCACAAAAAATGCCTCTAGAAGCGGACGAGATTGCAGCCATGAAATACGAAGCAAATCCATTCCCGGAAGTTAGCCTACTTAAAAAAGAAGGATTAGCTGTTTCTGGAATCGAAAATGTAAACGGTAGCGATGCTTATGTGATCAAAAATGGTGACGTAACTATGTACTACGACGTTAAGACAGGATTGAAAGTTTCTCAAAGCGAAGAAGTAGAAGTTGCTCCAGGTCAGAAAATGACTATCGCAACTCCTTACAGCGATTACCGTGATGTAAAAGGAGTGAAAGTTCCTTACAAGACTTCATTGAACATCGGTATCGAAATCGAATTGACTGTTTCTGAAGTAAAAATCAACGAAGGTGTTACAGATGCAGATTTCCTATAATCGAATCTAAATTATATTCATTAAAGACTGTCAGCAATGGCAGTCTTTTTTGTTTTAAGGCACAACCAATTTCAGGAGCAAATCGCTTAGGAACCTTACAATCCATATTCCCGCCTTCCTTCCAAAGCTTTTTTGTTTTTTCTTTAAAAACAAAAAAGGCTTTTCCCTCCAGTCGGGGCTAGATTAAAAACTTCGGGCTCCTTTAAAACCATTACTCTTTTGATGACTCCTTACTATTTCTAATCCAATCAAAAACACTTCGGACTGCATCAATTGATTATTATAATTATATTTGAGAGGTTAAAACCGCTACAATGAAACGTTAATAATTGAATATGCTAAAATATATACTCACTACCATCCTTGTCTTGCTTTCAATCCCAAACTTTGCACAAAATTCAAATTACGAAAAAGGATTAAAAGCGTTAGACCGCCTAGAATTTCAAAAAGCATTCAAGCTCCTAAAACCTTTTGCCGAAGAAGGAAATCCAATGGCTGAATTTGCAGTTGGCCTTTACTATTCTAATCCTGATTCCAATCAGGAAAACGATTCACTGGCTATTCACTATCTGACAAAATCCGCAGAAAAATTCAATACAAAAGCAATGCAGGTTCTTTGTATGTTTTATTTTGAAAAAGGAATTGTAAAAGAAGAGTATAAAATTCAATCTCTAGTATGGGCAGAAATAGCAAGTGCATACGATCCTGCATTCAATGCCACTACAACAAGATATCTGATGAGACAATATCTGAATGAAGAGCAATTGAAACAGGTTGAAGAAATTCTTACCAAGAAGAAGGAGAAATTTGACAAGATAAGCATTGCTGCATTTCATTCTTTAAACAAGCAATCGAAAAAAACGAACAAGAATTCAGAAAAAACCAAAATTCCAGAAAACACATACAGCCTAATTGGAGACCCTTATAGAGATTGGGTTTATCGATGGAAAATGGAACGATTTGAATGTGATACGATGTACTACACGTCTGCTATAGAAGCATCAATTATAAATTCGGCGATAGATACCATCAAACAAAACAAATCATACGAAATTGATCACCTATACCGTGGAGACAATTCAAAGAAATTTGTAATTACAGTTGAAGAACAAAATTATCTGATTGGTGAATTAGAAAAATTAAAACAGCATAAATGGGCCGAAAATTTATTTCCCTTTTCAAAACGTTTGGAACAGGACGAAATTCAAAAAACGTTTGACACAACTGAAGAATTAGCCACCGAAGAGGAAAAATATATGTGTTCTATTATTTACACATTTTCAAAGCCTATATTTCTACGCAACAATACAATAGCGCTATATCTAGACCAGAAAAGATTCAGGACAAACTATACTCAACTTGAATTTTCTTTTTATAAAAAGGAAAATGATCGCTGGGAAAAAATTGCCGAGGTCTATAAATATTATGAAAGCGCGAAACAATAATGGCATAAAAGCGAACCTACTTCCTAGCCGACAAATAAACCCCAATTAAAACAATAAAACCTCCAAGAAATTGAATCGGACTCAAGGCTTCATGATCGAGGACACCCCAGAAAATGGCAACAATCGGCAGCATATAAGTAACCGAAGAAGCAAAAATTGGAGAGGACATTTGGATCAATCTGAAATATAAAACATTGGCAATACAAGTTCCCATCACGGCCAAGATCCCTACAAAGAGCATGGAGGTCTGTACTTTTGATTGATGGGCAATCTCAAAGAAATCGGTAGTACACAAGACGATAATTGCAGGAATCAGCAAAACCGCAAAATTTCCTGTCGTAATGCTCAACGGATTTACATCGGAAAGGTATTTCTTGATCAGGTTGACGTTTATGGAATAGCAGAGTGCTCCCAAAATGGCAAGCGTTGCATACCAGTAATTTTGTCCGGGATGATTGACCGCTCCATTCAATACCAACAGGATACACCCTATCAAGCCGATGATTACCCCGAAAAGTTGTCTTTTCTGAAAACTTAATCCAAAAACAAAAGCTCCAAGAACAAGTGTTCCCAAAGGTGTCAATGAATTCAAAATCGCACTGACCGAACTATCTATCTGGGTCTGGGCAATCGAGAAAAGATACGCAGGAAAGAAGGTTCCCATGAAAGCCGTCAAGGCTATATATTTCCATTGGTGCTGCCTGATGTTTTTCAAGCTGTTGAAACCAATAATTAAAAGAAACGTTGCCGCAAAAATCATTCGCAGCGAACCAAGCTGAAGCGGCGACAAGCCTACAAGTCCACGTTTTATAAGGATAAACGAGCTTCCCCAAATCAGTGAAAGCAAAAGCAACAAAACCCATTTGGATTGTTTGGAAAGCATAATGATATTTTTGTGTGGCAAAATTCCATTTTTTAAATGAAATTCGGCTTCTTTTTTTAGTAATTTTGTAAAACCTTTTAAACAAAGGAATTAAACCTAAACGTATTAAATACTATAAGTTATGAATTTCAAGAAATCATTTTTAGCATTGGCTCTTGCTGGAATCTTATTTACAAGTTGCAAACAAACTGCCGCTGAACCAACTAAAGAAGCAACGGCAACTACAGAGAACAGCGCAACCGCCACACCTGGAAAAATCGAAACGGCAAGCTTCAGCATCGAAGGAATGTCTTGCGAGGTAATGTGTGCTTCAAAAATCCAAAAAGAACTGACCAAGACAAATGGCGTCCAGAAAGCAACAGTGGATTTCGAAAAGAAAACTGCTACTGTCGAATATGATTCTGGAGTAATCACACCAGAAAAATTAGTTGAAACTGTTGAAGCAGTTAATGGTGGAGATTCTTATAAGGTTTCCAACGTAAAATCTTCTGCTGACCACGCAATGCTTTTCTCTAAAGACAAGGATAAAAAGAAGAAGAAAAATAAAAAGGAAAAAGCTGAAGCTGAAAAAGCGACTTCAACTGAAGAAGCAAAAAGCGACAAGCCAGCCTGTTGCAAATCTAAAAAGTCTTGTTCTTCTTCTGAAGCCAAAAAAGAAAACACATTGTAATTTACTATTGCTGTATAAAAAAAGGGAACTCAAAAAAATGAGTTCCCTTTTTTTCTGAAGTTATTTCCATCTCAGGCTTTCCATCAGGTTCTGCAAATCGTTCCTTACATAGCTTGTGGCAGGCATAATGGAATCAAAATTAGGTTTTGCATAAAAGTACACGGAACATTCGATAAAATGTTTCGTACTGTCTGTTACGTAAAATTGCGTGTTGGTTGCTGCATTTCCATTTACCTGATAAAACATCCCATACACCTTGTCCTTTCTATTCAGGAAAGGCTGCTCGATAATATCGTCAGCTTTCACTACATGCTTGTAGGTGAGTTTCTGTGCATCAGCCAAAAGTTTATCAATATCGTTATTTACCGGCTTGTAAGTAAGGTAGATCGTTGCTTTCATCTTCGGATAATCAACTGACAAGTTGCAACCGTCATTCTGTTTCACTTTTCCTATCGTATTTACATCAAAGGTAAACGGGCAATCTGTTTCGTAACGGGCATATTCCGCAACCGGATAATCCAATCGCAAATGACTGGCCGGCTTTGGCAGCACATCATCCTTACAACTTGCAACACAAAGTAAAATTGTTGAAAATAGGGCAACCGAAATACTATTTTTAAACATTCTATTGATTTTATTTTTAGCCAAGCGTGACCTTGACTTGTTTTATTCTTTTCTTGTCTACCGTCTCGATGGTAAAAATACAATCATCAAAATTAACCTTCTGCCCTTTTTTCGGAAAATTGCCTAAAATTTCCAGAATCAATCCGGCAAGGGTTTCAGCTTCGCCTTTGCGGTCTTCAAAAACTTCTTCATTTACCGAGACAATCCTGTAGAAATCTTTTAAATAGATCTTTCCTTCAAAGAGGAAATTCTTATCGTCAATCTGAGAGAAATTAATATTCTCATCATCAAATTCATCGCTGATGTCTCCCACAATCTCTTCGATTACATCTTCCAGGGAAACCAATCCCGATGTTCCGCCGTATTCATCCACTACAATTGCAAGATGGTTTTTCATCCCCTGAAAATCCTTCAAAAGATTATCAAGCTTCTTGTTTTCGGGAACAAAAAAGGGCGCTCGCATCAAGGTCTTCCAATCAAATTCCTTCTTGTCAATATGCGGAATGAGATCTTTTACAAACAGAACGCCTTCTATGTGGTCTATATTGTCCCTATAGACTGGAATTCTCGAAAAGCCCTTGTCCACAATCTTGGGAAAAATTTCCTCGAAAGTTTCGTCGATTTCCAAGGCAAAAATATCTATCCTCGGACTCATTACTTGCTTCGTATCGGTATTTCCAAAAGAAACAATACCCTCAAGAATCTTCTGTTCGTCAGATGGAGTCTCTTCCGAAGAAGTCAGCTCCAAGGCTTGAGACAATTGGTCTACCGAAAAATTGGATTTCTGCTTGCCTAACTTTTTCTGCAGATACAGCGTCAAGGAACGCATCGGCAAGCTTATTGGTGAAAGGAGTTTATCCAAGACCAGAATCGGATGGGCGATACTTATCGCAAATTTTATATTATTCCTGCTTGCGTATATTTTGGGCAGGACTTCTCCAAAAAACAATATCAGGAAAGTAATGAAGAGTATTTCAGCAAGGAATTTCAGCGAGGACAAGTTGATAAAGTCGAAAAGGCTCCTGCCTAGAAAAGAAAACAGGACGACGATACTGATGTTTATAAAATTATTAGCAACAAGCAATGTTGCTAATAATTTCTTAGGTCTTTCCAGTAATTTGGTAATAATCTCAATTTTTCCCGGATTCTCTTGAGAAGCATCATCCAAATCTTTTTGAGACAAGGAAAAGAAAGCTACTTCTGCACCTGAAACTATTGCTGCAAGAAACAACAGCACAAATATTCCGATGAAACCAAAAATTAAATTAGCATCTGAAGTTTGAAAAAACTCTAAACTGGGAGGCTCGGGGTCCAAATTAAATGTAATTAGTTAAACAATTAGAACGGCATATCATTCTCCGGCAACATACTGTCGTCATAACCCGTATTCTTTGGTGTTGGAATCGGGCTTGATTTCACACCTTCAGAATCTTTCTTCAAGCTCAAGAACGTAAATTCTGTAACCTGGATTTCTGTAGTATATTTTTGAGCTCCGTCTTCTGACTGCCATTGGCGGGATTTAATTCGCCCTTCAACGTATATCTTATCGCCCTTTGACAGGTACTTTTCACAAATTTCGGCAGCCTTGTTTCTAACAACTAGGTTATGCCACTCTGTAGAATTTATTTTTTCTCCCGTGCTTTTATTGATGTAAGTCTCATTAGTTGCCAATGGAAATCTTCCGATGCAATTACCTCCTTCGAAATAATGCATTTTTACTTCATCTCCTAGATGCCCAATCAAGGTAACCTTATTTATCGTTCCGTTCATTTTTAGGGGTATTTTTATTTTCAAATATAGTAATTATTTTAAAATAAAATTCTAAAGTTGATTTATTACAAACAGCTATAATTCAAATATTTACATCGTGATTTATTTAAACTTTTCAATTTTAAGTATTTTTTTGGATTAGGAAATGTCGCGTTGAGGCAATTTTTTTATATTTTTTTTAACAACCCCAACTTCAAAACCACAACCCAAATTATAAAATAATAACGATTCCTTATTTTTTAGCCTTTCCTGTCATTCAAGAACTTTTCAATAAAGTTATAAATAACGATCGGAAAAGGAAAGGTTCGCAGGACAGCATTACCAATTCCATTTTCAACCGAACCGTCAACTTCTACTTTCCAAAATTTTATATTCAGATTCTGATGGGAAAGCTTGTGCATTTGTGCTTTCGGATTCATCTCTACAATCGAACGAATTGGATTTCCTGTAAACTTATTTTTCAAAATTTCGATTGAAATCGCATCTATCCCGATTTCGGCTTCACTTTCAATCAGCGGAAACTCATACAAGTTATGCCAGATTCCTTTATCCGTACGTTGTTGGATAATTGATTTTCCTTCTTCATCTTCAAAAACCAAATAATTAAAAAACCTGTTGGTCACTTTTGTCTTCTTTAATTTCACCGGAAGCTGATTGACTTTGTCAAACTTCAAGGCCAGGCATCCATCATTCATCACACAAATGCTACAATCAGGGCTTTTGGGAACACATTGCAACGCACCAAATTCCATAATCGCCTGGTTGAAGATGGCCGGATTACCTTCGCTCAGTCCGGCTCTGCCTCGGTTGCCTTTCGGCATCAGCTCCAACGCCAATTCCTGGAATATCTTCTTTGAAGCAGGTTGCGAAATATCGGCTTCAATATCAAAAACACGCGATAAAACCCTGAAAACATTTCCATCCACAACCGGAACCGCTTCATTGAAAGAGAAAGAAGCAATTGCTGCGGCTGTATAATCACCCACCCCTTTTAATGAAAGCAAGGCTTTGTAATTGTCTGGGAATTTTCCGTTCAATTCAAATGCCACGTGTTGTGCGGTCTTGTGAAGATTTCTTGCACGAGAGTAATAGCCAAGTCCTTGCCACAGTTTCAAGACTTCTTGTTCGGAGGCTTTCGCCAAATCAAAAACGGTCGGAAAAGCTTCCGTAAAAGCAAAAAAATAAGGCATTCCCTGTGCAACTCGTGTCTGTTGAAGCATAATTTCGGAGAGCCAAATAAAGTAAGGGTCGGTGATATTTCGCCAAGGCAAATCACGCTTGTTTTGCAAATACCATCTTATTAATGAGTTAGAAAAATCCATGGGTAAATTTGAGTTAACAAAAGTAAAAGTTTATGTAATTAAAATTTAATGAATTAGGTTGATATATTGTTTTTTAAATTCATATATTTGCAACCTCAAAAAAATTAGTACATCAATATAAATTCGAAAGAAAATGACGAAAGCAGATATCGTAGCGAAAATTTCAGAAAAATTAGGTCTTGAAAAAGGAGATGTTCAGGCAACTGTTGAAACTTTTATGGAAGAGGTAAAATCTTCACTTGAAACCGGAGATAATGTTTATTTAAGAGGTTTCGGAAGTTTTATCATCAAAACAAGAGCTGAAAAAACAGGTAGAAATATCTCTAAAAACACTACAATTAAAATTCCTGCACATAATATTCCAGCCTTCAAACCTGCAAAAGTGTTTGTAGAAGGGGTAAAAACAAATAACGAAGCAAAATAAAACTAATTATTAATCACCAAAAATCGACAGATTATGCCAAGTGGTAAAAAAAGAAAAAGACATAAGGTAGCAACGCACAAACGTAAGAAAAGAGCGAGAGCTAACCGTCACAAGAAGAAAAAGTAGTTCTAAACTACTTTTTTCTTTTTTAAAGTTCATTGAAATATTGGATTTCAGACCTCAGATTCTAAAATTTAGATTGCAGTTTCGTCTGCAAACTGACTATTGGATACTGTAAATTGACTTCCATCCGGGTACAAACCTGTTTAATTATTGTTTAATCCATCCCTACTCAAAGGTTCAGGGTTTTGGGTTTTGGGTTTTGGGTTTTGAGCATTGGATTTCCATTTGTCACAACCTTATACCTTACACCTTTTACCTTATACCTCTCCGTACGGATAAAAATTTACAGTGTGAATAAAGAATTAATCATCAGATCTAGTTCGGAAGCCGTAGATTTTGCCTTATTAAAAGATGGAAAACTAATTGAATTACACAAGGAAGAAGAAAAAAGCAACTTTCAGGTTGGTGATATATTTATTGCCAAGATCAGAAAACCAGTTGCAGGGCTAAATGCTGCTTTTGTAAACGTAGGCTTCGAAAAAGATGCCTTCTTGCATTATCACGATTTAGGTCCCAATTTGGCTTCCCAATTGAAATTCATCAAACTTGTTAGCGCAGGTAAAATAAAAGATTTCTCCCTAAAAAACTTTCAGTTTGAGAAAGAGATTGACAAAAATGGCGTTGTAACTGATGTTCTCAGTGCCAATCAATCAATTTTAGTACAGGTCGTAAAAGAACCTATATCTACCAAAGGTCCAAGAATCAGTTCAGAGCTGTCTCTTGCAGGTAGGTTTATTGTTCTCGTTCCTTTTTCTGACAGAGTTTCGATATCACAAAAAATCGAATCCAAAGAAGAAAAAGATCGTCTTAAGCGATTGGTACAATCCATCAAGCCTAAAGGATTCGGCGTTATTGTTAGAACAGTAGCCGAAGGCAAAAAAGTCGCAGAATTAGAAAAAGACTTAGCAACATTACTTGACAGATGGTCAGGAATGTGTAAAAAATTACCAACTGCTCATCATCCATCCAAAGTGCTGGGAGAACTCAACAGAGCTTCTTCTATCCTAAGAGATGTATTCAATGACACTTTCAGTGGCATTCACATAGATGATGAAGAGTTGTTTTATCAAACGAAGGATTATCTGCAAGAAATTGCACCTTCAAAACAATCAATTGTAAGGCATTATCAATCAAAAGATACGCCGATTTTCGAAAAATATAACATAGAGAAACAGATCAAAACTTCATTCGGAAAAACAGTCTCAATGAGCAAAGGTGCTTATTTGATAATTGAACACACAGAAGCTCTGCACGTCATTGACGTCAACAGCGGAAACCGTTCCAATAAAGCCTCCAATCAGGAAGACACAGCGCTTGAAGTCAATATGATTGCAGCCGCTGAAGTTGCACGCCAACTTCGCCTTAGAGATATGGGCGGTATCATAGTAGTCGATTTTATCGATATGTCTGATCCCGAAAATCGCAAAGTATTGTTTGAATTTCTTCGTGAAGAAATGAGCGATGATAAAGCCAAACACAAGATCTTGCCTCCAAGTAAATTTGGATTAGTTCAGATAACAAGGCAAAGAGTTAGACCAGAAGTCAACATCAAGACCAGAGAAGAAGACCCCAACAATGAACATGGGGAAATCGAAGCTCCAATCCTGATCATCGACAAGATTGCGTCCGACCTTGAAAGAATATTGAAAATCCATCAAAAAGTTGTGCTCAACGTACATCCTTTTGTGGCAGCATTTCTATCCCAAGGATTTCCATCCGTACGTTCAAAATGGTTTTTTGAACACAAAAAATGGATAAAGATTATACCGCGTAATGCGTATACCTTCTTGGAATACCATTTCTTCGACAGAGATGGAAATGAAATAAAAGAATAAATAAGAAACCGCCTTTCGTGAGATTGCTTTCAGCCAGTTCGGCCGCAAGCATCCTCGAGTAGGCGGTTTTTTTATTTGGAGCTATTTCCAGCTATCCGTTACAATCTTTTATTTTTAAAGAAAAAAATAAAAGGATTTCCACTACAAACACGGAGTGTTCGCCGAACTCCTATGCAATTAACCGCATTGTGAGGCAATCCGGGCTAGGGTATTCGATTTCAAAAGAAACTATTCACTAATAATCTCGATTTTCCTCTTGATTTCGTTCCCAAACGCATCCACAACAGTAATATAATGAATTCCCGAACCCGGCTCCATTGCCATTTCGTGGAAGGTTTTGGTCGTACCCTTGAAAACATTATCCAAATACCAATACAATTCCGTTTCCCTTTGGGAATGGGCAACTTTTACTATCACAGGCTGAATTTCGCTATTGAAATTCTTGGTCAGATAGATCTTGCTGTTCATCTTTGGATAGATAAAATCCATCGAGACGGTTTGTGTCGCCATACAATCTTCCCGAAAAGGCGGCAAGGTGTGGTATTCGATATGCTGGCTTTTATAATACCATTCCATAACTGGTGGTAAAACAAACCACGTTCTGGTTATGATATTTTCAATATTTTCACAACTGCTGTTTATCCTGAATTGTTGCGTCTTATCCAGATGGATTGTTTTATGGTACGGACAAACAGAGGTTGTTTTTCCTTTCAGCGAAACCATCTGCTTGATCTTTGGGCAATTTTCCTGGGCCAGATGCCCGCTTGAACTGCAAACCTCTACTTCCTCCAAATCATTCAAAGGCTGGGCAAACCATTTCTTTCTTGGCAGCACATTAAAAACATCAAACAAGATAGGTGCCGCACTTGAAACTCCTGTCAAGGTTGGCCTTCCTTCGCCCGAAGCATTTCCAACCCAAACTCCCACTACATATCTGGAATTGGTTCCGATGGCCCAAGCATCACGATTTCCGAAACTTGTTCCTGTCTTCCAGGCAATCTTTTGGGAACTGTCGTAAAACTTCCAAGCTTCATCGCCTTCCGGTCGGTTCACTTCTTCCATTGCATTATAAGTAAGCCAGATTGCTCCGGCTCCCAGAATGGTTTTCTGATAGCTTTCCTTCCCGAAATCTGGTTCAAAATTACTTTGATAGTTCAATTCAGCAAATTCATTTTTCCGATATTTTCCCTGATTCTTGTTGAAATAGTCCACTGTTGACGACATCCCTGCATACGTCCTGCACAAATCCCACAAATTGCTTTCAGCACCTCCCAGAATCAATGACAAGCCATAATGATCCGGTGGTTGTGAAATATCGTTCAACTTGAATTTCTGTAATTCTTCATAAAACTTATTCACACCAAAATCCTGCAGCATCAAGACTGCCGGAATATTCAAAGACCTCGATAAGGCGCGATGAGCCGGAACCGCTCCATCAAAAGTAAGGTTGAAATTTTCAGGCGTGTACCCCGAAATCTGTGTCGGAACATCGGCAATCAAGGTGTTGGGCAATAACGCTCCTTCATCCAACATTGAAGCATACAATAAAGGTTTCAAGATACTTCCCGTACTTCTTGGAGCTCCAATAACATCCACATCCTTTTGATGATTGGCATCTGTTGGAGCATTGCCAACATAGCTCATGATATTCCTGTTGGAAACATCAATGACCAAGATGGCAAGATTGTGCACTTCATTCTGTTTGTATTGGTTGTAATAATACCTCGCAATCTGGTTGACACGATTTTGCAGGGCAATTTCAACTGTAGTTTTCACGCTTTGTCCTTCTTGATCTTTGGAAATTCGTTGCAATAAATGCGGAGCGATTTGCGGCAAATCAAATGGTTTCTGAGGCAAAGGTTCGGCAATCGAAAGTTCATAAGTTTGCCAGTCGATGATGCCTTCCTTTTGCAATTTCAATAAAAGCGCATCTCGTTTCAAGCGTAATTTTTCCTGATTCTTGCCCGGATAAATCAAACTTGGGGCATTCGGCAAAACTGCCAAGGTCGCTGTTTCCGACCACGACAATTGATGGGATTGTACTCCGAAATAACGCCAAGAAGCCATTTCCAAACCTACTACATTGCCTCCGAAAGGAGCGTGTCCTGTATACAATTCTAAAATTTTATCTTTCGAATGACGAAGCTCTAGTCTGGTTGAAAGTATGATTTCTATTATTTTTTCGAAATACGTCCGGCCTTTTCCTTTTCTCGAAAGCCGGATGACTTGCTGGGTCAACGTGCTTCCACCACGGACTACCTTTCCCGCTTTTTGATTTTGACGAACTGCATTGAACATTGCAACGGGATTGAATCCTGGATGCTCGTAGAAATATTGGTCTTCAAAATAAACAATACATTTCTTGAATTTATAGGGAACACTGTCACTTGCGGGAAAACGCCATTGGCCGTCCCGAGCAATTTTTGCTCCTAACAATTCGCCTTCCTTGCTTTCGATAACCGTGGAATAAGGTGCTTCAAACAAAGTTCTTGGCAAGCAGAAATAATAGCCTATCAAAAGCAAAAATGCAATTGAGGATTTTATTTTGTTGCGTTTTATCCAATTGAGGATACGTTGAAAGAAAGCCTTTATTTTCGTTTTCATTTTTAACACGAAGACACGAAGAAGGCACAAAGCTCACGAACCCCATTATTATTGTGGACTCCGTGATTTCTTTGTGCCTTTGTGTTTATTATTATTTCACCACCTCAACCCAGAATCCTTTTGTTCGAGCCAGGAATGTATTGTCGTACATCGCTTCACATTGCAGGCCTGGCAGATAATAAGTTCCTAAATAAGAAGCATTCAACAGCACTCGGAACGTCTTGGTTTCATTGGACTTCAGACTGAAATAAAAATTGGTCCTGTCGTCTCGGATATCAATATAATCGGCCACATTGTTTGTTGCATCTCCGTAATCAGTGAATCGCGTGTTGACAATCTCAAAACCAGATGGCAAGATTTGTGTCAAGGCTACATTTTCTACTCGTTCGTTCTTCTGGTTTTTCACGGTCACTTCGGCAATGAATTCAGTTCCTTGATTGATTCTCGAAACATTTATGACATCTCCTTTCCTGCTTTTGAAAACAATATCGGCATCCAGATTGCTTTGAATGACTTGCTCCTCGCCAACCGGAAGGATTCCGCTGTTCAACAATCTTACGTAAATCGTATTGTCCTTGTTATTTTTAATCGTCACGCCGTTATTACCAGTTTTCACAACCAAGTCCCTATTGGCAATTGATTTTGATGTTTTTACAACCTGGCTTTTTCCATTATTACTGTACTGTACATCGATGCCCTTACTTCCGTTGCTTAACGCAAATTTCGACATTGCATACAAGCAATACGCCGTAGTCTGGGTACTCATCCATTGGTTGGCCGACATTTGCTTGGCCAGTTTATTTGCCATGGCAAATGCTTTCTGTTTTTGCCCCAATAGGATCAAAGTCTCCAAGGCCATAGCACGGTTTCGGTCGCTTGAGCCATAATAGTAATACTGATAATTGCTGTTGTCGTCGTCAATCTTACTTTTTGAAAGCAAGGTCATTCCTGCCTGTTTCTGCCCTGCAAGGACATACGCCGAAGCCAGACGGAGCTTGCTTTCATTGGAAATTCCTGTAGTTTCTCTCAACCTGTTCATCGAAGATAAATCTGGAGAACCTGCCAAGGCCAACGTATAGAGTCGGTAGGCTTGTGCCAGATCATTGCCATATTGCGGAACGAAGCGCCAGTTTTTAGCTTCTTTCTTCTGATACGAAATCCATTTTGATTTGAAATTAATTGGCAACACGTAGCCTTTCTTCTCTGCTTCCATCAAGAAATGTCCTGCATAGGAAGTTCCCCAATCGTCTGCCGTTGGGTTTCCTTGCCAGTAGGACAATCCTCCGTTTGCCAATTGAAAGCTTCCCAATCGATTGATTCCGGCGGTTACATTTTTCTGTATGCTGTTCTGTTGTGACGCACTCAGATCGGCCACATCGTTCAGGAACAATTGAGGGAAACCAGCCGAAGTGGTCTGCTCCACACAACCATGGGGATAGGAAATCAGATATTGCAACCTTCTGTTGATGTCGATGGTTGGCATTGAAGATACTTCAAGTTTGGCTTTGTTGCTTCCGCTTACACCAAAGGTCTCCCAGGAAATGTTCTTGGAACTGTTCGGTTCCAGAATTACATCCTTGAACATATTGGTTACAGGATTTGGGTTTGTCAAATCAATCTCGACATCGTAAGTTGATTTCTCACTTCCCGAAGTGGCAATGATTTGCACCTTTCCGATTCCCGTTGCGCTTCCTACAGCCAAATCAAAATACGCCATCTTTTCATCAGGCTGTGTAAAATTTAAGGTTTGGGTTGTCGCACCGATAACACGCAATCCATTATTCGTCTTGATTTGAACGGTCACATTTTTGACTTTATTCTCCATTGCAAAAACGGTAACCGGAATGGTTACTTTTTCGGATGGAGATATTTTTCTCGGCAACGATGCCAATACCATCAGCGGACTACGAACTGGTGTAGCTTTTTCAACACTTCCATACGCACTTGTATTTGCATCTCCAGCAACCACCATCGTTCTAACCGAACCTATGTATTTTGGCAGTTGTATCTGATGGGTTTTCGTTTGTCCTTTCGGTAAGACAAATGGTCCAAGATAAACCACGACCGGCTTGAAACGATTGGCCTTCTTGGCTTTTCCGCCACCCAGATCCTCATCTCCACCGATGCTGAAAATCTGGTTGATTTTTCCGCCATAGGCACCAATGATATTGTCGTACACATCCCAGGTTTTCACACCCAAGGCCTCTCTAACATAAAAACTATCCCATGCATTCGGTGTTTTAAATCGTGTCAGATCCAACAAGCCTTCATCTACAACGGCAATCGTATAGGTCATTGCTTTTCCTGATTTCTCCGAAACTTTCAAGCTGAATTTCTGCTCTGGTTTCAACACATCCGGCATTGCAATCTGAGGCTGAAGGATCGTATTCTTGTCAATCACTTCAATCGGAATTATACCGTACATTCTTATTGGCGAATCATTCTTGGTCGATGCGTGAGGTTGCAACAGCGTAATATTGAAATAGACATTTGGAGCCATTGCAGAAGTGATTGGGATATCTACTTTTGTTTCACCCTTTGTGGTTTGGGTCCAAACGGTCTGCACTACTCTCGAACCATTTTCAATCGAAATCAAAGCCCTTCCTCCTTGACTGGATGGAAAGGAAAGTTTCGCCACTTCGCCAACAGCATAGTTCTTCTTGTCGGTAGAAAAAACCAACATATTGGCCGTTGTGGCATCCGTATTCTTGGTTTTCCCTGACCACATTGGCCAATCTATCAGAACAGTTTGAGCCGTGGCGTGACCATCGTCGCCATCTTGAACACGAACTAGATACCTGCCCCATTCTTCATCTGTTACGGCAAATTGGAAACTTCCTTTTCCAGAGGCATCGGTATTGACATAAAAGTTCTTGAACGAAGTAGTGGCATTCGATGAACTAAAGTTTGATAAATTATCATACGAAGCATCCCACCACCAGCGCCACTCTACCTTGTAGACACGCACTTCCAGATTTCTTACCGGTTTCGGACGTCCATTTTCATCTACCGTGACGATTTCGAAACGATTGTTCTTTCTTGTTTCGAGCATTCCGTATTTGTTTGGTTCAGGCGATTTTATTCCTACATAAGTGGTGTAAGGTGAATAGGTCGTAGCCATCACGTCGGTACTGAAATCGCCACCTTCTTCATATACTTTGGTGATGAAAGCCGCCTTAAGCATTCCCGGTGCCTGTCCGTTTAATTTTGGATTGATATCGACTGAAGCCCTTCCGTACTCGTCAACCTTTCCAGAGAAGATATTGATCTCCTCGGTGTTGAATTTACGCACCACATCATCAAAGACATAATTCTTATAATTCTTGAACGTAGTACTTTGTTGCGAAAACTTCGCCTGCATTTCTACCTTCAGGTTCTTGGCAATCGCACCGTGAAGCCAAGTAACTTCCAGATTGCTCGTATTTGGATAGGCAGAAGAAAGCACCGCATTCTTGAAACTGTTCTTGATTTTGAGACGGTTTGGCTTGATGGTCTCAATCTTGATGTTCTTGAAGAACTTCGCACCACCCACACTCACCATTGCTTCCCAGCTTCCAGTTGGCGCATCTGGACTTGTAGGCACTACAAAAGCATAATGATTAAAGTCGTTAGCCTTTTTAACGGTCTGATAGCTCACTTTTCCGTTCGGGTCCGTCAAACGGAATTTGATTGGATGCGATTTGGGCAATTTGTTTGCCTGATCATTCAAGATAAAAGAAAGGTACAGATTGTCGCCGGGACGCCAAACGCCTCGCTCTCCATAAATATATCCTTTGAGTCCTTTCTGCAACACTTCTCCCGCCACATCAAAATTACTCAGCGACAAGGAAGTCCCATCGTCCAATTTCACGTAAGTGCTGTTATTGCCTTGCGTAACAATCGCGAAATAGGCAAATCCTTTCAATTTAAAATTGGCAAGTCCTTCTGAATTGGTAGTAGCCGAAGCCAATTTCTGCTGTTGAAAACTATACAAATCAACCGTTGCACCCGAAACCGGTTCGGTGGTAACGATATTGTTCACGGCAAAGAAATAGGATTTGTTCTCGCCTCTTTTGGCAATCACGCCCAGATCCGAAGCCAGGATATTGGTTCCGATAGTGGCATTGTAGAAATAGGAATTCGTACACGGATCACGGCTTTCCCTCCATTCATAATCTTCGTAATCATAGTAGTAATAATCGTCGTAACTGCCGCTGTAATTCACATCGTTTTCATCCACTTCCTCCTGTTCTGCCCCATAATCGGGTTCGACACTTTCGCACTTGTAAAGCGAATAGACTTTCTTGAAGGAGAATTCAACCCTGTAAATCGCTCCCGGTTCTGGTGTGATGATCTTCGACAGATCCATTGCAAACGTGTTCCACTTGCTGGTATTGATCAAGGTGTTTTGTTTCAGGTTGATGGTTTTCTTCGCAACAGGCTGTGCCACCCTTTTCAGGTTTCGCACGCCATTGAGGTCATTGTCCTGAAGGAATTGCAGGATGTTGTTCTTATAAATCTTGTATACTTTTACATCGACCGCTTTAAGGTTTACGGCTTCGAAATTGATCTTCAAATTATTCGAACTTGGCATTATCGTTCCGTTCTTGATGAAACGGACATCCGGCTTCAGCTGGTCGAATAGCACTTTCGTGGCAAAGTTTTTCTTCATCTTGTAGCCGTCCTCGCTTTCAATTCCTTGGAACACTTCCAACAGCAGATTGCCCTTCAAGGGTTCGTCAAAGAAGACCTTAAGGATATTTCCCTGTATGGCATAGGTAATGTTTTCTGCCGTTTCAACTGCTACCAGACCTTGGAAATTCTGTCCTTTCAACAGCGGGTCGGAAAAATTGATCAGCAAGGTTTGATTGCTCCCGTTGGCGACCTCAACATTCACGACACTGAAATTATCCTTCCCTACGACGGTATAATTGATCTTGCCTTTTTGTTCGATATTAAAATCGGATCCGTCGTATAGGATTTCCATAGTAGAATCATCCACAAAACGCTGGATGCTGTCTATCCTGAACTTGAATTCCGTTGGCGAGCTCATCGCCTTGTCAAACTTTATCTTGAGCTTCTTGCCCTTCTGTTCGGCGGCAATAATCTTGGCAGCCGTTTCCAAATCCATATCGTCGGCGGTTTTCAAGGTCGCATTCAGGTACTGGTAATCCTTGCTGTAGGACTGGATGTCCTGGGTGGTGATGAGAAAATCCTGCTTGATGGTTTTTACCGTAAAGTTAAAATCCGAAAGCCCTTTCGGGGTATCAATCAGTTTTGAAAGATGCAATGTTACCTGGTATTCCGTATTCTGCTCCAGCTTCTTCTCTGGAATAAACGCCAATGTATTATTGGAAAGTGCCACGACTTTCCCATCTATGCTTGGCGAGATGTCAAACAAATCACTGTCAAGCACCTGATTGGCCTTCCACTCTTTTTTATCAAAGGCCAGGACCACGCGGATATCCGACTTGGAAGAAACCAAGCCTCCTGTGAAATTGGTGATGTACTCCTTGAACAATGAAAAATCCGAATTGAAATCGGCAGCCGATTTCTTGCTGCACGCTTGAAACAATAAGAACACAAAAAACACATAAACTAATCCTTTTGCTTTCATTTGAATAAAGAGTTAAAGAGTGAATAACAGCTAAGCTATTAAGGGCATAACTGCTAATGCTTATTTTATATTGTAGTAAATATAAGCTATTTTCTAAAATTTATTTAGAAGAATTTTCGGAAACGGAAAAGGGACGATCCATCTGGAATCATCCCTTGTCAATACTGGAAAGTTTATTTTTTTATAGCCGTCAGTTCCTGCAACACATCAGCCTTTTATCTTTTTCAGGGAAGTCTTGATGCCTTTTATCAAAGAGGAACTGAAACCCTCGTGCTCCATCTCGTTCAAGCCGACAATCGTACAGCCTTGTGGCGTGGTTACCCTGTCTATCAATTGTTCCGGATGCACGTTTTCCTCCATCAGCATCTTTGCAGCCCCCATTACCGTTTGTGCGGCAATGGCCAATGCGGTCTGCGAATCGAAACCTATTTCTATACCCGCCTGCATAGATGCGCGGATATAACGTAAGGCATAAGCCGTTCCGCAAGCACCTAGAACAGTGGCCGCATCCATCAATTTTTCATCAATAACCGGAACGGTTCCTAAATTTTGAAACAAGCCAACCACCTCTTTTGAATGTTCCTTATGCCTTTCAGCAAAAGAAACGCAGGTCGCCGAAGCACCAAATTGGGCCGCGATGTTCGGCATGATCCGGATGGCAGCGTGCTGTTCGCCAATTTTTTCCTGCAACGCTTCAATCGAAAGTCCGCTGACTGCCGAAGCAATGGTCTTGTTGGAAATCACGGGAAGGATTTCACCCAGAACCAAATCTACCTGATAAGGCTTTATGGCCAGGATGATGACATCTGCTTCAGCAATGTTCTGCTTGTTGTCTGATGAAACTGCAATCCCTTTATCCTGCAAATACTCGATAGATTCGATGTTTCTTCTGGTCACAGTGATCTGGTTTCCCTGTGCATACTTTGATAATCCCAATGCTATTGCAACACCAAGATTTCCTCCTCCTATGATGTGTACTTTCATTTTCTTACGATTAAGCGATTTTGAAATTGAAAGATAGAAAGATTTTTGAATAAAAAATGAGGAGTATGGTAGAACTTCAACCATATAAGACATTTAAGTACATTCAAGCATTAAGTGCCGTCTTATCTTTCTTGTTTGCCTTATAGAGTTAAAAATGTTTTGCGATTAAAAGCCCAATATCAATTTGGCTATAGAGAAATAGATAAGAATTCCGCAAATATCGTTGCTTGTCGTGATAAACGGACCCGTTGCGAGTGCAGGGTCGATGCCGAATTTATCCAACATCAGCGGAATAAAAGTACCTATCAGCGAGGCAATGATGATAACCGACATCAGGGATATGGTAACAGTAAGCCCGATTTCATAGCTTACACCAAGAAGTAAGTGACTTCCGATCAAGAGTATGGTTCCAAGGATAAAACCGTTCAGCAAACTGAGGCTTACTTCCTTGATCAGCCTGTTCCAGAGTGAACCTGTGATGGTGTTGTTGGCCAGACCTTGCACGATGATCGCCGACGATTGTACGCCAACATTTCCTGCCATCGCGGCAATCAGCGGGGTGAAGAAAAACAATTCCCTGTAAACCGACATTGCATCCTGAAAACCTTCCAGCAATGTTACGCTGATAAAGCCTCCCAGCAATGCCAGAACCAACCATGGCAATCTTGCCTTCGTAAGTTCAAGAATGCTGTCATCGGCCTCAACGTCTTGCGAGATACCTGCCGCCAACTGGTAATCCTTGTCGGCTTCGTCCTTGATTACATCCACGATATCATCAATGGTGATTCTGCCTACAAGTCGTCCCATTTCATCTACAACTGGAATGGCTTCCAAGTCATATTTTTGCATAATCCGTGCCACCTCAACATCCTCATCGTCTACTTTCACGAAATTCAATTTGGTAATGTAAACATCGCTGATGGGTGTCTTGGTAGAAGTGGTAAGCAAATCTTTCAAGGAAAGTCGGCCTTTCAGCCTATCTTCATCATCCACCACATAGATGGAATGTACTCTCGATATGTTTTCGGCCTGGATGCGCATCTGTTTCACGCAAGTGAGAACGTTCCAGTTTTCGTTTACCTTCACTAGCTCCTTGTGCATGATACCACCTGCGGTATCCTCGTCGTAACGCAACAGCTCCACAATGTCTTTTGCGTGTTCAACGTCCTGAAGTTCGGAGATAACCTCTTCTTTCTTGCTTTGCGAAAGTTCGGCGATGATATCTGCGGCATCATTCGTTTCCAATTCGTCAAGCTCTTCGGCAATCTCTTTTGGGGAAAGCCTGCTCAATATGTTTTCACGTAAATCGTCGTCAAGTTCTAGAAGAATCTCGGCGGTTTTTTCACTATCAAGTACCTTGAAAATATAGGTGGCTTCATCAAAGTCAAGTTCATCAAGGATTTCGGCAATATCGGCGTGGTGCAAGTCGTTCAGCAAAAGCTCCAATCGCTTGTCGTTTTTACTTTGAATAAGCTGCTCAACCTCTATGATAAAATCCTTGCTGACTTTAAACTGCATCTGCTTCTATTTTTTTGGTAAGTTCGATGAAATCCTGCACGGAAAGCTGTTCCGGACGGAGGTCAAAGATAGTATCTTCTCTTAAATTATCAGATAAATTTAATGTTTTTAAACTGTTACGTAACGTTTTTCTACGCTGTTGGAAGCCTGTCTTTACTACCGTGAAAAATAATTTCTCACTGCAGGGCAAAGTAAAATTCTCTTTCCTGCGCAAGCGTAAAACTCCTGATTTTACTTTTGGTGGTGGAATAAAAACATCCTCGCTTACCGTC
>Ga0247805_1000082_pt1 | contig 75626 bp, 86 predicted proteins | sample UWRJL044104R1_FD_180930 | JGI IMG/M metagenome (GOLD analysis project Ga0247805, IMG submission 180930) | Plant litter microbial communities from Arlington Agricultural Research Station in Wisconsin, United States - UWRJ-L044-104R-1 | ecosystem: Environmental > Terrestrial > Plant litter >...
CGAGGTGTGCGCCCACAAGTGGATCGCCACCGAGAATGCAACGGGCGGCTTCGCCCTGCTCAACGACAGCAAGTACGGCCATCGCGCAAAGAACGGGGTGCTGAGCCTGAATCTGTTGCGCGCCCCGACCTTTCCCGACAAAACTGCCGACCGCGGCATCCATTCGTTCACCTACGCCTTCACCCCGTTCGAGCCGGGCGACACCGCGACGGTCATCGCAGCCGGATACCGGCTCAACAACCCGCTGCGCGTCGCCGAAACAGCACCCTTCGAGAGCTTCGCGAGCGTGGATGGCGCGGGCGTGATCATCGAGACGATCAAGCGGGCCGAGACCGGCGAGGGTGTCGCACTGCGGCTGTACGAGAGCCTCGGGCGCGCGACAACCGTGGCGCTGCACCTCGACCGGCCGTACGCGAGCGCCCAGCTCTCCGACCTGCTCGAGCGACCGAGCGGCCCGGCCGACCTGTCGAAGCTCGAGTTCGGGCCCTTCGAAATCAAGACGATCCTTGTGGAGCCAGCGCGATGACAACCCAGGTGCCGACGCGCAAGCAGAGCGTTTCGATGGTCACAGCCGGATTCGGGCAGAACTTTGTACTGACGACGGTGTCGACATTTCTGCTCGTCTACCTGCTGCAGTACGCCGGCATCTCGACCGCGGGCATGGTGGTCGTGACGCTCATCATCACCGTTGCCAAAATCGTTGACGCGATTCTCGACCCGGTTATGGGCTCGATTATCGACATGACCCGCACGCGCTGGGGCAAGCTGCGGCCGTATATTCTGTTTTCGGCGTTGCCGGTCGCGCTGCTCTCCGGCCTGCTCTTCACGATCCCCGACACGACGGAGCCGCTCAAACTCCTGTTCTTCGGCATCACTTACGTGCTCTGGGGGCTCGCCTACACGGTCTGCGACGTGCCGTTCTGGGGGCTCATCGGTTCAGCCTTCACCGACCCGACGGCTCGCACCCGTGTCATTGGCCAGGTGCGCGCGTTCGGTGCGATAGCGCTCGGGCTCGCGACGCTCGGAATGCCCTGGCTCGCACGCCTGCTGAGCTTCGGCCCGGAGACGACGAGCCAGGGCTGGTCGGTCGCCGTCTTTACGACGTCGATTCTCGGCATGGCGGTGTTTCTCCTCGCGTTCTTCAACACCAGGGAGCGCGAGACCACGGCGAAGGCGACCGGGTTGTCGTTCCGCGAGCTGTTTGCGACGCTCATCAGAAACACCCCGCTGCTGATGGTGCTGCTGGGCTCGATCCTCGGATTCGGTCGCTTCATCGTGCAGGCCGGGGGAGCGGTGTTCGTTGTCATCGCGTACGGCGACGAGGGTACCTTCACCCTTATCGGCGCGGCGATCATTGTCGGTATGGTCGTCTCTTCGTTCGCGACGCCGCTCCTGTTGCGCTTCATCGCCGGACGAACACTCATCGTCGGCAGCTCGTTCGCGGCGGCAGCGCTCTACCTCGGCATGTACTTCGCCGGCTTCGAAAACATCGCCGTGATTCTCGTGTTCATCTTCCTCACCGGGCTCACGCTCGGTATCTTCCTCGTAGTGCAGGCGACGATGATCGCCGACTCTGTGGACGACGTCGAGAAGCGCCTCGGCGTTCGCAACGACGGCATCTCGTTCGCGACCCTGACCTTCGTCTCGAAGATTATGAACGCCCTCGCGGTGCTCGTCTTCGGCGTCTTCATCGTGCTCACCGGCTATGAGAGCGGCGTCACAATCACACCCGAGATGCAGAACACGATCTTCATCTCGATCACGCTTGTGCCGGCCGTCAGTTGCGTTCTCTCGGCCGTGCCGTTCCTGTTCTACCGGCTGGGTGGGCCGCGCGGTGGAGCGACTTCACCGCTCGTCGCCGCCACCAGCGCTAACTGAGGAGTTTCGGGCGACACGCCGATCGCGGCGCCCCGCGCACCGGCGAGTCGGTGAAAAGTCCTGCGTTAGTGCCTAGCTGACGGCCTTCTTGACCAGCTCAACGACCTTTTTCTCGACTGCGGGAGTCCACGCGAGAATTCCGAACGCGGTCGGCCACATGTCGCCGTCATCGAGGTTCGAAATGTCGTTGAATCCGAAAGTTGTGTACCGCGTCTTGAACTTGGTCGCCGGCTGCACAAAGAAGATGATCTTGCCGTCGCGGGCGTAGCCGGGCATGCCGTACCAGGTCTTCGAGGCGAGCTCGGGAGCGTGCTTTTTGACGACCGCGTGCACACCCTCGGCAATCTCGCGTTCGCCGTCCGGCAGGGCGGCCACCCGCTTGAGCTGGTCTTTTTCGTCCTGCTCCTTGGACTGCGCGAGCTTCATCTCTTTCGCGTGTTCCTTCATTGCCGCGCGTTCTTCGGCGGTGAATCCGGACTTCGTTGACGCTGCCATCGTGGCTCCTTTGCACTGCGGTTGGGAATGACCCTAACGCTAGGCGTCGCCCGGCGGCAGTGCTTCTTGAGAACTGCTCGATGAGTCGTCATCCCAGCGCAGGATGTCGCCCGGCTGGCATTCGAGCACCCGACAGATGGCATCGAGTGTCGAGAATCGGATGGCGCGTGCACGGCCATTCTTGAGAACCGCGACGTTCGCGGGCGTGATGCCGACGGCTGAGGCGAACTCGCCAACACTCATTCCGCGCTCGACCAGCAGCCGGTCGATGAGGATGCGCACCGCCACTAGACGACCTCGTCGAGCTCGAGGCGCATCATGGACGCCTGCCGCAGCAGCGAGCGGAGAACAAGCACGACCAGCGCAACGGCGATTCCCGCGATGACGCCTCCGAACACACCCAGCACAAGTGCAGGTGGCCCGGGCAGAAGCGGGAGAGTCGATGCGACCACCAGGGTTGCGACACCGAGAGCAGCCACGAGCGCGTCGACAAGCCTCAGTGCGAACGGGTCGAAGATGCGCCCGCGACTGATCGCCCACACGAGTAGCCCGGTGATGACGAGCACCGCCTCGACGCACACGCCAAAGGCGATAGCCGCGAAAACGAGCGGTGCTTCCAGGTTCGCGAACTCGGGATACACCAGCGCCATGGACCGGGCGGACTGCACGAGCACAGCTTCTGCGCCGATAACCCCGAGAGCGAGAATGCCGAGAGCTACCCACGCGAGCACTGTTGTGACGCTCGAAGGGCGGGGAGCGATGGTTTCCATCTATTGATAATCGATAGTTTGCTATCGAATGTCAATAGATGTCGCACCCGCGTTCTATCCTCTCGGCATGGGACGCATACTTTTTGACACGGCGACCACGCTCAACGGCTGGATCGCAGACACCAACAACTCGCTCGCCTGGCTGTTCGCCGTCGACGGGGGAGACCACCCCGACGACGGTCTGTTTCCGGTCGGCGCAACGGTGATGGTCGAGGGCTCGACGACGTACGAGTGGGTTCTCGCCGAGTCCGACATCCTCAATCATCCGGAGAAGTGGCGAGAGTTCCACGGCGACAAGCCGGTTTTCGTCTTCACCACCCGTGACCTTCCCGTGCCTGAGGGCGCCGACATCCGGTTCGTCAGCGGTTCGGTCACCGACGCCATCGCGGCGATCCGTGACGCCGCGGGCGCGGGCGACATATGGATCGTTGGTGGGGGAGACCTCGCCGGGCAGTTCTTTGACGCCGGCTTGCTCGACCGCATCGCGATCTCCGTTGCGCCTGTTGCGCTCGACGGTGGAGCTCCGCTCTTCCCTCGTCGCGTCGAGTCCGACCGCCTCAGGCTCGTCTCGGCCGAGGCAGTCGGCCAGTTCGCGCGGCTGGTCTACGACGTGGTGCCCGCGCCGTAGCCACCCCCGGAGTCAATGGAGTGCCGACCCCGCTGAACCGTGGGATCGGCACCTCGCTCACCGCGCGCTAGAAGCTCGCGAACATCTCCGCGATTGCCCGCTCGACGAGTTCAGGATCGTCCAGCGGCACATCATGGGACGTGTTTTTGGCCGTCAGAAGCGAACGGTTATCCGCCTCGCTGGCGAACAGTTCAGCGGCGTCGCGCCAGTTTTGGGCGTCTTCCGCGTTCTCGGTAAAGGGTGTCTGCTCAGAAACGATCACCGCAACCGGCAGGTCGGACGGCCAGGTCGCAGTGTAGAACTTGTTGTGAACAGGTCCCCAGTTCTCCGCCGCTGCGATGAACTGGCGGATCTGGCGCGTTGAGGGTGCAGCCTTCAGTTCTTCGACTGCGTCTCGGTTTTCTTCGACGAGTCGAGCCGTCTGCTCGGGCGTGAAGAACGGCGGAAGGTTCGCGTCGATCAAAACCGCGCCGTCAATGAGCTGTGAGTGAGAGCTCACGAGGGCGTGGGCGACTTCGCCGGCGATCGAATGTCCGACAAGCACGACAGGCCCCTCGGGTCGGTCGATGCTCTCGATGACAGCAGCCAGGTCATCGCCAGCAGCAGCGGGGGAGAAGGCACCCGGTACCTCGTCGCTCTGCCCGACTCCCGTGCGATCGTAGGTGACTATCGTGGCGCTAGTGGAGGCCGCGAGCTGCGGAGCCAGCTCGTTCCAGTACGAGGCGTCGTTTCCGCCGCCCGCATCGAGAACGATTGTGCCGGTTGTGCCCGCGGTGACGTAGGAAACAACGTTGTAGCCGTCGCGGTGAACGACTAGTTTCTCGCCGGACGCGACCGGAGGCGACGCTGATTCGGCGCTATTGGTTTCTTCGTCAGCAGCGGGGACGGTTTCGGGGGAGCTGCACGCGGTTGCGCCCAGCAGAAGAGTAGCGACGACGAATCCGGCCGCAAGTCGAGGTCGGAACGTGGTGTGATCGTGAGACAAAAGAGTCGGTCCATTTCGTTGGAGAGGCGCACGTTTGTGCGTTGCTCCAAGCTCACCGCGAACGTCGCGCGCAGAGAATGCGGCTAGCCCCCGATGTGAGAGAGGCTTTCCCTAGCGAGACGTAGAGGGTTCGCCAGACCCGATGGATCGGCCCGTTTTCGGATTACTTGACATAATGTGCATTATCAGCGCACAGATTATGCCGCGAGGAACTCCTCGAGCACCTCGACGACGAGTGCGTGGTCCGCGGCCTGCGGCAGCCCGGAGACGGTGATCGTGCCGACGAGGCCCGCGTCACGGATCACCACGGGAAAACATCCGCCGTGTGCCGCGAACTGCGCGAGCGGCAGGCCGGTCGCCGTTGCAAAATCCGTTCCTGCGGCCGCGTGACGGCGACCTACGAGAAACGATGAGTTTCCGTAGCGGCGCACGGTACGGATCTTCCGGGCGATCCAGTCGTCGTTGTCGGCCGACGTTCCGGGCAACGCTGCGTGGAAAACCTGCTGGTCACCCTTTGTGATGTCAATGGTGACGCCGAGGGAACGCTCCTGAGCGAGCTCTACGAGTCGCGAGCCGATCGTCCAGGCATCGTCATAGGTGAAATGGGTGAACTGCAGGCGAGCTTCCTGCTCCTCGATGCGGGCAACCAGCTCGGCGATTTCACTTGACATAATACGATTCCCTATCGGTCAGCACGACGGCAGTTGCCGACGCACAAGGTTGATGAGTTCGCGAGGCTCGTACGGCTCGGTCGTCGCGAGAAGTTCCGCGAGCGTCCACCAGCGATGCTGGAGCACGTCGACGTGCTCGTCTTCCGTCCAGTTGGCGTTGGAGGGCTCGAACTGGTCGACGGTGGCCGTGTAGAACTCCGCATGGCCGGTGTCGTGATCCGCTGCATCCCACTCGACGGTGAAGTCGTGAGACCAGACCGGCTCCCCCAGCGCGACATCCATCAGCCCTGTTTCTTCGAACAGCTCGCGAACCGCGGCGTCCGCGTGGGACTCACCCGGGTCCACTCCCCCGCCGGGTGTGAGCCAGCGAGCGACACCGCTGGTATCTGGAGCTTTTGTCAGGAAAAGCAGGATGCGACCATCGCGGTCGAACAGGAGCACACGCGAAGTGAGGCGATTGATCACTCCCCCACGCTACTCCGGCCTGGGGGTGTCGCTGTCCTCTTCGTCGTCTTCGGCGGAGGAATCGGCGGAGGAATCGTCGACAGAGGCATCCTTGGCAGAGGCATCCTCAACAGTTGCGTCCGCCACGGAAGCATCCTCGAGCACCTCTGTATCCGAAGCTTCGTCTTGAAGGGACCACGACTCGGCGCTCTCGATCGACGCGAGCCCGGCGCCAGCACCGACCCCGATTGCCGATGCGAGCACGGGCTCCGGGACGGCTGCGGCCGTTTTGACCTTCTTCGGGCGACCACGCGTCCACACTCCGAGCAGCAGCACAAGAATTACAACGAAGACGATGAACAGAACGCCGTTGAGCATGATGATCCAGAGCGAGATGTCGACCGGGCCAGACAACACCTCCGCGGTTGTGAGCGACGGTGTGCTGAAGGTCAGGTTCGCGGGGTTCTCGTAGTCAAGTCCGGCAGCGATGAGTGGGTCTGCGGTGAAGGTCGTGGTGACGTCATAGGTCTCCCCCGGCTCGAGCTCGTTCGGGATGGGGATGTCGAGCGGACCGACCGCACCCTCCGCGGACTCCGTCGGCTGCTCTGCGGTGATGCTGAAGGCTTCGTCGCCGGTGGACGCGGTGCCCGTGACGGTCCAGGTGCCGCTCGGCGGTGCGCCCTCTTCGTCGACATATTGCCCGGCGAGACTCGTGCGCACGGTCGGCACGGTGACAATCGCCGGGTCGGTGAGCATCTCGGCCGACGCGGTCACGGCGAGCGTTGTGATCGTGAGCACCGCAGCCTTTTTGGTCTTACTCGTTGCGTAGTCGCTTCCCGCCGCCGGTGTGAAGACGGCGGTGATGTTGTACTCGCCCGCGGGCAGCGACGGCTCATTGGACGGCTGCGCGAAGTAGACCATTCCGCCGGGATAGATCGTCGCCGCCGTTACGTACTCCCCCGGCATACCCTCGACAAAAATGTCGACGGTGCCATCGTTTGTTGTGACGTTGTAGGTGCCCTCGTCAGACTTCGAGGTCACGCGAATCGGGATGTCCCACGCCGAGCCGAAGGGTGCGCTGACGGCAGCTGTGCCCACGAAGGACGTGACGGTGGGCAAGCCAGCGGCAGAGGCGGGGGCGGCGGTTCCGAGGGCGAGGGTCGCGGCAATCAGGGCCGTGCCGAGCGCTAGTGCGGTCAGTCGCTTCACGAGTGGTCCGCCTTCGAGAGTTCGCCGGTCGATACAGCGGAGTCAGAATCGATGGATGTCGCGGCGCGCCGCTGACGAAGCGCGAGTATCGCGAACACCGTGACCGCCACGGCGAGCAGCGCCATCACAACAATCCAGGCGAGAATCGCCCAGAACGGAAGCGAGGGGCCGGTCTCGGGCTCTTCGGTGACCGCGGGGACCTCGACCGAACCCGGCTCCCCCGCTGCTACGGCAGCGGGCGACGTGAACGCGACGTCGGCCGCCTGTTCGATAACAAAGCTCTTGCCGATGGTGCCCGCGAAGGTGAACTTCGCGGTACCGGTGAAGTTCGAGCCAGCGGGCACGTTGTGCCAGTAGAACGAGGCGAACTGGGAAGCGGGGCCCTTTGCCGCGATCTGCTTCTCGACGAGCACGGCGCCGGATTCGTCGGTGATCGCGAAGTCCCAGGTTCCACTCGCGAGCGGCTCATGACAGGGCACCGAACCGAGGCACGCGGCTATCCCGTCGAGAAATACGCCGGTCAACTGGGCGTTGACTATCGCGCCGGTGGGCTGGTGTGGGTCAGTTTCCACTCGAAAGTCGACTGCTACGGGTGCGGGATTGATCGTGAGCTTCGGCGCGTTGTTGGCCGACGAGAGCACGGTCTTTGCGCCCCAGGGGTCTTTGAACTTGGAGGTGATTGTGTAGGTGCCGGCGGGGAGCGAATCCTCAAGCTCGAAACTGCTGAAGTACGCGTTCTCATCCCCGTAGACATCGGCCTTGCCGACGACAGTTGTGCCGTTGTCGCCAGTGAAGGTGAGTATGAGGCTGTCATTGCAGTTGCGGTATCCGCAACGCGTCCGGTCAAGCTTCGCGCTGAATGACCAGTCCGACCCGAATTCGACGGGCGATTCGGTGTTGGCGGTGAGCTTGATTACCACGGGGTCTGCGGCCTGTGCGGCCCCACCAATGCTGGAAAGAAAGATGACCGCGAGAGCGGTTACGGCGGCCATAAGTGGGGCGCGCACGCGCCCCTGGCGTCGCTGAGGACTCGTCATGCTTTGATGCTAGCTTGCGCGAGCGACCGAAAAATCATCCTGAATGACTATCTCTCGCGCTCTACGGTCGGTCGGGAGTGTCATCTTCGATGACGATCTCGCCCGTGATGTCAGACGGTTGGGGCTCCGGTTCGACGATTTCGATCTCGCCGGTGATGGGCTCCGCCTCCTTGAGCGTTTCACGTCGGCGCACGAGCGCGAAGACGAGCGCAGCGCCCAGCGCGAGGGCGAGTGCCGGAGCGGCGAAAACCGTGACGAGCACCGGCGCTGATACTTCGACCGGTTCGATAAGCGTTTCGCCGAGACTCGACTCCTCTGTCGTGAGGTTGAGCGGCTCGGGGTCGGTGAATTCAATGCCGCCGACGATCGAGTCGTCGGGAGCGAATGTCGTCTCGACTCGATAGGTCGCGCCGGCGTTCAGGCGGGCGGTGATCGGAATGTCGAGCGGCGTGATCGCGGTCGCCGATTGTGTCGGCTGGCTTGCCGTTTGCGTGAACACCGCGTCGTCGGTGGCGTCGAGCACGCGCACCTGCCACTCCCCCGCGGGCGGGGCGCCGAGCCGGTCGACCCAGGGTCCGCCGAAGCTTGTGCGCACAGTCGGCACGGCGACCTCGCTCGCATCCGTCACGATCTCCACGGAGGCGACGGCAGCCAGCGGTGCGATCTCGACACTCGCGGCGGAACGCGTCTGCGCAGTCCGATACTCGCCGCCCGTTGTGGGTGTGAAGACAGCGACGACCGTGTGGGTTCCGGCAGGCAGCAGCGGCTGCGTCACGGGTTGCGTGACGAAGACCAGCCCGCCCGGGTTTACCGGTAGCTCGCGGATAAACGGCGTTGACGATCCGTCGACGAACACGTCGACCGTTCCGTCGTTGGGGCCAATCGAGTCGGCCTCGCTCCGGGTAACCGGGTACACCGACACGGTGAGGAGCCAGTCGGTTCCGAATGGCACGGCGACGTTGCGCTCGTTGACGAAGGTCGCGATGGTGAGGGTGTCGGCCTGGGCGGGCGCTGCAATCAGCACGGTGGATGTCGCGGCCGCAACAATCGCAACCGCGCCGAGTCGCGCCGCTCGGCGCAGGGCGCTGACGCTCACGATTCGCTCCGTTCGCCGAGTTCGGCCGTCGCTGGCCTCGCGGGAGCAAACGGCACGGGCGCCTCTTCAACGGGCTCCCGCCGGTAGCTCCGCACAATGCGAACGACGAGCAGCGCACAGGTGACGAGCAGGACGAGAAGGATGAGTGCCGCCGCGAGCAGCGCCCAAAGCGGCAGGGTGGGGCCGGAGGGTTGCTGCACTGTCGCGGGCAGGGCATCGATGATTCCGGCGTCGTCGACGTCGAAGGCGTCGGGTGCTTCGAAGGGAACGTCGCTCTCCGCGGTGATCGTGAAATTCTCGACGTTTGTGCTTGGAAGGAACTCGGCACGAACGCTGTAATCTCGGCCGGCGTCGACTCCCTGCCAGTACAGCGAGACGTTCTCGCTCTCTGCGGCAGTGGTCTGCAGGGTGCGCGCGAACACCTCTTCGCCGTCATCGCGTGTGATCGCGACATCCCACGTTCCTGAGGGCACAGCGCCGACGTCGGCGCATCCGCGGCAGTCGACAGCGTGGATGCGTTCGAGATAGGCGCCGGAGAGCTGGGCGATGACCGCGGCTCCGGTGGGGTGATTGGCGTCGGGCACGATGCGCACGTCAACGTCGATCGCCGCGGGCGTGATGGTGAGCAACGACGACGATGCAGTTTGCGATCCCGCTGGGCCGACTACCGCCCGCAGGATGTAGTCGCCCGTGTCGAGAGGCGTTGTTCCGAAAGTGTTCTCGGAGAAGGTTGCGTTGCCGGAGCGCAGCGGAACCCGCACACTTTCGCCGCCGCCCGTGCGTCGCACGGCAACGGTTGTGCAGGTTCGTCCGCAGCCAGCGACGGCGACCGAATACTCCCAGGCTTCGCCGTATTCGACGCTCGCCGTCGACGGTTCGACAGTGATGGTGGTGTCGGCACTCGCCACAACCGGTGCGGCAAGCGCGAGACCCAGTGAAAGACTCAGCGACAGCGCAACAAGGAGAACCCGGCGCATCAGGCCCGCACGGGAAGGTAGCGGTTCCACCAGTCGAGCATCGCCTCGAAGCGCTGCACGCGGTGGCGCGGTCGTCCGCTGCGGCTCAACTCGTGGTTCTCGCCGGGGAAGATCAGCAGTTCGGTCTCGACACCCTGCGACCGGAGGCTCGCGTAGTACCGCTCGGCCTGGCCGAGGGGGCATCGGAGATCCTGTTCGGAGTGGATGACGAACGTCGGCGTTGTGACGTTGCCGACAACGGCCTGCGGACTCTGCGCGCGCATACCGTCGGCATCGGTGCCCATGTACTCGGAGCCGAAGAAATCCCCGATATCGCTCGTCCCGGGAAAGACCTCCGGGTCGAGGAATCCGCGCTCGACGATGGCGGCGGCGAAACGCGTGTCGTGCGCGATCGTCCAGGCGGTGAGGTACCCGCCGTACGAGCCGCCCATAATGCCGAGGCGCGTTGCATCCAATCGCTCATCTGAGGCGAGGGCTCCCTCGAGAAAATCGAGAACGTCGAAGTGGTCGAGGGTGCCCATACGCTCACGAATGGAGCGCGCGTGCTCGGGGCCGTAGCCCGCGGCGCCGCGCGGATTGCAGTACACAACCGCATAGCCGGCATCTGTAAACACCTGCGTCTCGTCGAAGAAGCCGACGCCATACTGCGAGAATGGGCCGCCGTGAATCATCAGCAGCACCGGGTGCGGTCCGTCGCCGGCGGGAGTCGCAACCCAGCCGTGCACGGGGTAGCCGTCGCGCCCGGTGATTTCGAGCTCGCGCGGTTCGTTGAGTGCCACGGTTGCGAACGAGGTGATGAAACGAAGGGTGCCGTTCTCAACTGTGCCGTTCTCAATCACGGCGAGCTCGCTCGACGCGGTCGGTGTTGTCACGGCGACGACGATCGTGCCGTCGAGCGCTGCGTGATCGGTGACGAGGAAGCTGCCGCTCGCGCGAGTCTCCGGGTCACCGAGGGCGATCTCGTGCAGCTCGAGGGTGCCTCGCGTGCGGTTGACGGCGAGCACCGAGCTGTCGGAGGAGACGGAAAGGTGCCCCTCCTCGAAGTCGGTGGCCGCGGGGTTCGTGAGCTGCACGGGCACCGAGTCGACGAGCGCGTAGACGGCCGAGCCCTTTCCGACGAAGTTGCGGCCGGACTCGCCCATGTCCTGGGCTGCAAAGAAGATCGTGCCGTCGGGTGTGATTGCGACATCCCCGACGCTCAGCGGCGAGTCTGCCGGGGTGAGCAGCACGGGCTCTCCGCCGGTCGCCGGAACGCGATAGAGCCCGGCACGAAGATCGGTGTCGCGCTCGGCGTGCAGTGCTGCGACTACGACAACGCTCGACGAATCGAGGTCCCACGCGAGAGGTCCGTGGTCGTCATCGCCGGTCGTCAGCTGGAGTGCTTTAGGCAGAGTGGATGTCGCGGCAGCACCCCAGCGCTCTTCGGCGCTCGGCGCAGCGGGGTAATCAGGTTCGGCGTCGACCGCGGGCACCGCGAGCACAAAGACCTGCGTGTGGCGATCGTTGATGTAGCCCGTGCCGTTGCTCTTGTACCGCGAGTTGCGAATGTGGCGGGGTGCCTCGGCTGAGGCCTCCAGTTTCTCGATGCTGCCGTAGCGCCCGATTTGCGGCTCTCGCGATGTAAAGGCGATGGACTCCCCCGAGGGCGCCCACGAGAAGCTCTCGACGCCGAGGTGGCGGTCGGTGAGCTTGAGCGGCTCGCCTCCTCGCGCAGGCATCAGGTAGAGCTGTGGTGCGCTCCCGGCGTTCGCGCGCAGAAAGGCGATGCGGCTGCCGTCGGCCGAGTGCGCGGGCGAGCTGTCGCGGAAGCCGCGGGTAATCCGCTCGGGCGCGCTCGATCCGTCAACCGCGACGCGGAAGAGCTGACCCACGTACGCGTCAGCCTCAAGCGACGCGTGCGAGGCGGCAAACACCACGCTCGCGCCGTCGGGCGCGATGCTCGGCGAGGAGACACTCCACAGGAGCGGGATGTCTTCGGCCTTCATGGTGTTCCTTATCCGGTGAAGTCGCTGACGTCGCCGACGTAGCGGGTGTTGTTGGCGGGAACGTCTTCAACGGCGGCGAGGGTGACCTCGGCCGCGAACTCGTTGACGTTATAGAGCTTGCCGGCGGCTTCCTTGCGGGCGCCGATCGCTCCGGGGTTCGCGCGCTCGAGGAGTGTCGCGGTGATTGTGCCCTCGATCATGTCGCCGGAGACGACGACGAAGCCGATGCCCTTCTCGGCGAGCATCGGGATGAGGTCGCGGAGGGCATCTTCGCCCGCACGCTTGGAGAGCGCGACCGGGAGGTACTCCGGCATCGTCTCGACGGTCTTGATGAAGTGCGCCTGGTGACTTGTGACAAAAACGACGCGTGCGCCGGGTGCCAGCAGCGGAAGGGCAGCGGTCAGCAGCTCGACCTGTGCGTCGCGGTTGAGCTTCATCGCGTAGTCCTCGGCCATGCCGCTCTCCATGCCGCCGGAGGCGTTCATCACGAGGATGTCGAGGCCGCCGAGCTTCTCCTGGATCGTGCCGAAGAGGGTGGCGAGCGACGCGGGGTCGGTGAGGTCGGCGCCGACGGCGATTGCGGTTCCGCCGCCCGCTTCGATCTCCGCGACGAGCTTGAGGGCGCGCGCTTCCTTGTTGCGGTAGTTGATGACGACGCTCGCGCCGGCCTCAGCGAGGAATTTGACGGTATCTGCGCCGATTCCGCGGGAAGAGCCAGTGACGAGTGCACGCTTGCCGGACAGGGATCCAAGTTCAATGGGGTTGCTCACGATCAATGACCCTACCAACTCCACACGGTCGAGGAGCCCTCAACAGTGCTAGCTTCAGATAAGGCCGACATCACGAGAGGTGCCGAATCCAATGGATCTTACGTTCCTGGTTAACTACGCGTGGGTTGTCTGGGCGGCCCTCATTCTGATCTTTATTGTCATCGAGATCTTCACCCTTGACTTCACCTTCCTGATGCTCGCGGTGGGTAGCGTCGGTGGACTCGTCTCGAGCTTCCTCGCGGTTCCGTTCTGGGGCCAGCTCATCGTCACGGCGATCCTCGCCGTCCTGCTCATCTTTGCTGTGCGCCCTCCCCTGTTGCGCAGGCTGCGACACGGAGAAGACCCCGCTCTGAGCAACATCGCTGCACTCATCGGCATGCGCGGAACCGTGCAGAACGACTTCGCCGAAGGCACGGGATACGTCAAGCTCAGCAATGGCGAAACGTGGACGAGCCGAACCGCCGACCACACTGATCTCAACGAGGGCCACAAGGTCATCGTCTCCGCAATCGAGGGAGCGACTGCAGTTGTCGAGCCCGCAGAAAGGATCGCCCTGTGAATGATCTGACGTTCGGAAACGTCGTGTTCTTCCTTTTCCTTGTTGTTATAGCGATTTTCGCGCTCAGCATCCTGTTCCGGTCGATCCGCATCATCCCGCAGGCCAACGCCGGTGTCGTCGAGCGCCTCGGTCGGTACCACAAGACGCTGATGCCAGGGCTCAATATCCTTGTGCCGTTCATCGACAGGCTCCGCCCGCTGATCGACATGCGCGAGCAGGTCGTCTCGTTCCCGCCGCAGCCGGTCATCACCGAGGACAACCTCGTTGTCTCGATCGACACCGTCGTCTACTTCCAGGTCACCGACGCTCGCGCCGCGACCTACGAGATCGCGAACTACCTCGGCGCCGTCGAGCAGCTCACAACCACCACCCTGCGTAACGTCGTCGGTAGCCTCAACCTCGAGGAGGCGCTCACAAGCCGCGACAACATCAACGGCCAGCTGCGCGTTGTTCTCGATGAGGCGACCGGCAAGTGGGGCGTTCGCGTCGGCCGTGTCGAGCTCAAGGCGATTGACCCGCCCGCCTCCATCCAGGACTCGATGGAGAAGCAGATGCGTGCAGAGCGTGACAAGCGCGCACTCATACTCACCGCCGAGGGTACAAAGCAGTCCGCCATCCTTCAGGCCGAGGGAGCTCGCCAGGCCGCGATCCTCGAGGCCGAGGGTGACGCAAAGGCTCAGGTGCTGCGCGCTCAGGGTGAGGCCGAAGCCATCCAGACGGTGTTCAACGCCATCCATGCGGGCAACCCGTCGAGCGATCTTCTCGCCTACCAGTACCTGCAGACGCTTCCGAAGATCGCAGAGGGTGACTCCAACAAGATGTGGATCATTCCGTCGGAACTCACCGAAGCACTCAAGGGCATCACGGCCGGCTTTATGCCGAAGGGTCCGACCCCTGGCGCCTAAGCAATTTCTGGCAAGTCCCCGGCCGCGAATCTTCGCGCACCGGGGACTTGCCATTGGCGCACCCGAAAATACCCTCGGCGCCTTTCGTGCCGCCCTCGCGATCGGCGTCAGCTACCTCGAGACCGACGTGCACGCCTCGAGCGATGGCATCTCGATCGTCAGCCACGACGACGTGCTCGACCGCGTAGCCGGTCGCCCCGGCCAGGTCGCCGACTTCACCGCCGCAGAACTCGCGGCCATCGACCTCGGCGGCGGCGAAGGCTTCTGCTCACTCGCCGACGCTCTCGCGGCTTTCCCGACGGCGCGCTTCAACATCGATATCAAGTCGATGGATGCCGCTGCGCCCACGATTGCGGCCATTCTCGCCGCGGGCGCCACCGACCGAGTGCTCGTGACCTCGTTCAACGCCGCACGCCGACGCCGCACCGTCGCGGGTCTCGCCGGTGTCGCGTCGAGCGCCTCCGGCCCGCTCGTCGCTCTCGCGCTTGTGCTCGCCCGGCTGGGCGCCGCTCCCCTGCTGCGGTTTGCGCTCCGGGGCGTTGACGCGCTGCAGGTGCCGGAGCGCGCAATGGGCATCACCATCGCGAACGCCCGCACGATCGGCCGGTTGCAGCGAGCCGGTGTCGAGGTACATTTCTGGACGATCAACGACGCGACATCCATGCATCGATTGCTTGACTTGGGCGCCGACGGCCTCGTGACAGACCGAGCGGACGTCGCCCTCGAAGTGCTACGCTCGCGGGTCGCGTAACTGTGACTGTCCTGTGAAGGCGAACCGCTTTCAGCGCGGTTGGAAGGATACGCACAGGTCACGGGTTTATAAATTCGTATGAACCGCAAGTAATAAAAGGAGGCCACACAATGGCGGACCGTAGTTTGCGCGGCATGAGACTTGGAACCCAGAGCTTACAGAGCGAAGTTGGCGTCGAGTTTTCCCCGCGAAAGAAGAGCACGTACCGCACGGCAGATGGTGAGACCTTCGAGGTTGTTTTCGCTGCTGATGCAGAAGTCCCCGGTGTTTGGGAGTCTGCGAAGAGCGGCCAGGAGGGCATCCTTCTCGACGGTGACGGCGTTCCCGTTGTTTCCGAAGCAGTCGAGACGAAGATCCCCCGCAGTCATTGGGACATGCTCCTAGAGCGTCGCACGCGTGCGGAACTCGAGGAACTCCTTCAGGAGCGACTCGACTACCTGCGCGCACGTCGCGGACAGCAGAAGATCGGCGCGTAGCCGAAAGCGTCTAAAAAGCGCACGAGTTTGTAGCCTCGTCCTGGTTCTCATCGAGAGCCACGGACGGGGCTATTTGCTTTGTGCGGAGCCCCTGCGGAAGCGCCAGCCACCGATCGCCAGACCGGCAATCCCGAGTGCCGAGACGAGCCACTCGATCCACTTGCCGGCAACGGCAGCCGGGGTCGTCGCGTTCGAAAGAGGTACCGCCTCGAGCATGCCGCCGACCGTGTGGTCGTCGAGCTGGTCGATTGTTGAGCCGTCGGGAGCGATGATCGCGCTAGTGCCGACCGTCGACACGTTGACGACGCTGCGGCCGAATTCCATTGCCCGGATGCGCGCGATGGCCAGCTGTTGCACGCTCTCGTCGGTGTAGCCGAAGTCGCCGTTGTTGCTCTGGGCGAAGATGATCTGCGCGCCGTCGCGCACGCTGTTCGCGAGAATCACGTCGTCGGAGATGTCGAAACAGATGTTCACGCCGACCATCACGCCGTTGACGTCGTAGACCGTGTCGGTTGTTCCGGGGGTGTACTCGCGACCGATGAGGTCGATGAGGTCTGGGGCGAATGGGCGCCAGAATGCGCGGTCGGGAACGTACTCGCCGAACGGGATGGGGTGCTGCTTGTCGTAGTAGTCGAGCTGCCCTTCCCCCGCCTGCCAGAGGATCGACGTGTTAAAGATCTCGTCGCCCCGCTCGGTGACGGCCCAGCCGATGAGCGGAGCATCGAAAGTCTCGCTCACGTCGTCGAAAGCGTTTGAGCCGACCTGGGTCGTGAGCGGCGAGTATTCGGAGGCGCCTTCCGGCCAGACGACGACGTCGACGTCTTCGCCGACGAATGGTTCGGTTGCCTCGAGTTGCGCGCGCAGCAGGTCGCCGTCTGATCGCTCGTCGAAGTAGCCGGCCGGGCCGTTGCCCTGAACGGCAAGCACGCGCATGCTGCCGTCGGTCGCTGTGGGCCAGGCCGGAATGACGAGCACAACGCCGAGAGCCAGCACGGCGATCGCCATGCGCCGCAGCGACGCTGAGCGCCCACACTCGATGACCAGCGCAACGAGCAGCACCATTACGAAGCTCACGCCGGAGATGCCGAGCCAGCTGAACAGTTCGCGAATCGGGCTCTCCGACTGCGAGAGCGCCACACGGCCCCACGCGAAACCGCCGTAGGGCCAGACGCTCGCGATCGCCTCGCGGGCAGTCCAGAGTCCGGCGACAACGACCGGCAGCAGCAGGAGTCGCCCGATGGGGCTCGGGAACGCACGCGGCAGCCAGCGGTAGACGAGGGTGATCGTGAGAGCTCCGAGCGCGAAGAACAGCGACTCGAGCACCGAAAGCGCTGTCATCGGCAGGAAGCCAAGAAAGAGCGACGCCCACTCGATGTGGCAGAGGTAGAACGACAGCCCGGCGATGAACCCAATGAGCAGGCTCGAGCCGGCGCGGCGACCGATGAGAGCCAGCAGAACAAGGGCGATGCCGACGTAAGCCAGCGGCCACCAGTTGCCGTCAGGGAACGCGGCGTCGAGGATGGGCCCGGAGCCCGCGGCGACGGCGAGAGCCGCCCAGAAGGGCAGCAGCGGGCGCGCAGCGGGCGCTAACGGACGGATGTCGGACAGCACGGAGGGCCTTTCGGGTAGCACAGGGAGCCTAGGCGACCGAGCTGTAGGCAACGATTCCGCGACGGATGGAATCCAGAGCCTTGCGGGCAGTTGCACCCACCGGGTTGTCGGCAACGACCGAGAGCTGGTCGAGCAGGTCGATCGTCTGCTTCGTCACGCGCACGAAGTCTCCCGCTGCCATGTCGGCCTCGGCGAGCACCGTGTCGAGCCGCGCTCCCTGAGCCCAGCGGTACATCGCGAGGCAGAGTCCGGTCGAGAGCGGCTGGGTTCCCGGGAGCTTCGAGTCACGCTCAAGGTCGTCGAGGCGCGCCCACAGGTTGCCGGTCTCGTCAAACGCCTCACGGAAGTTGCCGCGCGGCAGGTAGGCATCCCCAAGCTGGCCTTCGTCGCGTCGTGGCTCGTAGACGAGCGAGCACGCCATGGCTGCGAGGGAAGCCGCATCGAGGTCGTTCCAGACGCCGAGCCGCAGAGATTCGGCAACCAGCAGGTCGCGCTCCCCGTAGATGCGCCGAAGCATCCGCCCCGCTGGAGCAAGGGTGACAACGCCGTCGGCCGATTCGAGGTAGCCGAGTTTCATCAAAATGTCTGTGACGCGGTCGAAGACCTTCGCGACGGCGCCCGTGCGCCCACGGATCTCGCTCGTGAGGCGGTCGGTCTCGCGCTTGAGCTTCCACCAGCGCTCGGCCCAGCGCGCGTGCTGCTCCCGATCCGGGCAGGCGTGGCATGGATGCTGCTTCATGCGCTTGCGCAGGGAGTTCAGCTGGTGCTGCCGGCGCTCTCGCTGGCCGCGGCTCTCAACCTCGGCGCGACCAGCGCCCTTGCGCTCAAGGTCGCTCAGCTCGCGGCGGATGCCCGAGTATTCGACGAAGTCGCCGAGGTGGCACTCCATCTTCGTCGCGTAGCCATCGAGCGATGCCTGCTGCTGGCGCACCTTCTGGGCGAGGTCAACGACGGCACGGTCGGCCTGGAACTGCGCGAAGCTCGACTCCAGAATTTCGCGGGTGCGCTCGCGTCCGAACTGGTCGATGAGGTTGACAGCCATGTTGTAGGTCGGCTTGAAGCTCGAGTTCAGCGGGTAGGTTCGTCGCGAAGCCAGTGAAGCGACAGCCTGCGGGTCGAGCCCAACAGCCCACTGGATGAGCGAGTGCCCCTCGACGTCGATGCCGCGGCGACCGGCGCGACCGGTGAGCTGCGTGTACTCCCCCGGCGTGATCGGAACACGTGCTTCGCCGTTGAACTTCTCAAGCTTCTCGAGCACAACCGTGCGTGCCGGCATGTTGATGCCGAGAGCGAGCGTCTCGGTTGCGAAGACCGCCTTGACGAGCTTCTTCTGAAAAAGCTCTTCGACGACCTCCTTGAACGCCGGGAGCATTCCGGCGTGGTGCGCAGCGACGCCGCGCTCGAGACCGTCAAGCCACTCGTAATACCCGAGCACACCGAGGTCCTCGTCGAGCAGGGTGCGGCAACGGTCTTCGACTATCGCGCGAATCTCGTCTCGTTCGTGCTTCTGGGTGAGACGCACGCCGGCCTTGAGCACCTGGCGCACGGCCTGATCACAACCGACGCGGCTGAAGATAAAGAACACCGCGGGCAGCATGTTTTTGCCGTCGAGCATCGCGACGATCTCGGAGCGGTCCATCTTGCCGCCCTCGAAGTGGCGGTTCTGGCTGGGGTTGCGCCCCGGATGACGGCGGTGGCTGTCAAGAGCCGCGCGACCGCGCTCGTTGCGGCCGCCGCCCGCAGCGAGCCGCACGAGCTCGGGGTTCACCCGGTTTGTGGCGGCGAGGCCGGAGGAATCAAAGAGGTCCATCATCTTCGAGCGCACAAGTACGTGCTGCTCCAGGGGAACCGGCCGCTCTTCCGACACGATGACGTCGGTGTCGCCGCGCACTGCCTGCAGCCAGTCGCCGAACTCCTCGGCGTTCGACACTGTCGCGCTGAGCGAGACCATCTTCACGTGCTGCGGCAGGTGAATAATTACCTCTTCCCACACCGCCCCGCGGAACCGGTCGGCGAGGAAGTGCACCTCGTCCATCACGACGTACGCGAGGTTTGTGAGAAGGTCGGAGTTGGCGTAGAGCATGTTGCGCAGAACTTCGGTCGTCATCACAACGATGCGCGCGCCTGAGTTGATGTTTGTGTCGCCCGTGAGCAGACCCACAGATTCCGCGCCGTACTCGGCTGTCAGCTCCTGGAACTTCTGGTTGCTCAGAGCCTTCATGGGAGCCGTGTAGAACACCTTCGCTCGCGGCTGCTGCATTGCCATATAGATGGCGAACTCGGCGATGATCGTTTTGCCGGCACCCGTTGGAGCCGCGACGAGAACGCTCTTGCCGCCCTCGAGCACCTGGCACGCCTCGCGCTGGAACGGGTCGAGATCGAAGGCCTGTGCGGCACGAAACGCTTCGACGAGTGGATGTCCCGTGCGCTTCTTTGCGGCGGCGAAGCGCTCTGCGGGGCTCAACTGGTCGGTCATTGCGCGTCAACCTCTGCAGACAGGGCGGCCTCGCGCTTGGCGACGCCGCGGTCGTGGAGCCACGCGACGCCCGCGGCGGCAAAGTACAGGATGACCATCGGGATCGCGAGCACAAACATCGACACCAGGTCGGCCGAGGGTGTTGCGAGGGCGCAGAACAGGGTGATGATAAGAATTGCGACGCGCCAGCCCTTGATGATCGTGACTGCCGTCAGCACGCCGACGAAGTTCAGCAGCACGAGGAAAACGGGGAGCACAAAAGCGATTCCGCAGGCCAGAACGAGCTTCATTACAAAGTCGTAGTACGGCCTGGCGCTCAGGTAGGTGACAGCGAGTGACGAGCCATTGAAGCTCGTCAGCAGCGCGACCATGTGCGGGAAAATCAGGAAACCGACAGCGGCCCCACCGAGAAACAGCGGCACGGCTGTGAAAAAGAACCCGAAGGTGTAGCGCTTCTCCCGCCGGGTGAGGCCGGGCACAAAGAAGGCGAAGATTTGGTAGAGCCAGATCGGGCTAGAGATCAGGATTCCGAGAACAATCGCGATCTGAAACCGCAGGTCGAACTGCTCTGTCAGCGTTGTGTAGGAGAGCAGAATCTTGCGGTCGTCAGCGACCTCGGCGATCGGGATGAGCAGAAACTGAATGACCCGGTCGGAGAGGATAAAGCCGCCGATTGCAGCGAGAAGAATGCCAATCGCGGCAATCGTGAGTCGCTTACGAAGCTCAACGAGATGTTCACCGAGCGACATCCGACGCTCTGGATTGCCGCCCTTGCTCGGGCGTCTAGCCATGCGGGCTTAGGACTCAGTCTTCTTGACGATGGGTGCGTCTGCGGCGTCTGTCGGCGCTTCGTTGTTTTTCGGCTCGGTCTTGACTTCGCTGCGGAAGATCTTCATCGACTGGCCGATGCTGCGGGCGAGAGCGGGAAGACGCGGTGCGCCGAAAAGGAGCAGCACGATCGCCAATACGAGGACAAGATGCCAGCCTGTGAGTCCTTGAAGCATGGTGTACGCCCTTTGTGATCGATTGCGTTTAGAGAAGTTTACCTTGAACGTGCCTGCGGCGCTTTCAGGGTGGATGCCTCGGCGCGCGTCAGAGCATTCGCCCGAGCGTGCCGTGCCGCACGTCGGTCTGCCTTGCGCTGCGCGCGCGCTGTTGAATGCTCGTTGTGCGCTTGCTTGACTTCTTTGTACGGCAACAGCACTGACTGGATCGGACGCTCGAGCTCGCGCGTCGCCTGAACGTTGTCGAGTTGCGCCGTTGTGTCGGCGAGCTCGCTGAAGTCGAGAAGAATCCGGATGCTCCCGCGCACAACGCGCACGATCGTGTGCCCGAGCAGGGCAACGAGTGCGACGCTCGAGATGATCCAGATCGCAGTCGTCATTTGTAGCGCGCTGCCCCGGCCGCGGCCCAGGCCGCAATCGCGTCACGCGCCTCGGGCGGGTCGACGACTGTCGCGACGCCGGGCATGCTCCCGATGAGCCGCTTGAGGCCGTGGTAGTGCGAAACGCGCACGGTTGTGCGCACGCGACCGTCTTTTTCAACGCGCTGCGCACCGTCGGGAACGTAATCGCCGAGCAGCGGTTCGGCGGCGCTTGCCACATCGATTGTCACAACGAGGTCGTCGTCGGAGAGCTCGAAGAGAGAGTCGGGAAGCGCGACATCCGCCGCCGCATGACTGATCGGTTCGCTCGTGACGACCGGATCCGAGATGCGGTCGAGCCGGAAGGTGCGCACTGCCTCGCGCAAGTGGCACCATCCGCGCACGTACCAGTCGGCGTCAACCGACTCGATGCGCAGCGGGTCGATGCGGCGGCGTTCGAGCGAACCGACGGCTCCGCGGTAGTCGAACTCGAGCTGAACGCCCGCGGCAACCGACTCGCGGATGAGGGCGAGGGTCGCGTCGGTCTCGCTGTCTTCGACGGCAACCTGGCTCGGAACACCGGATGCACCGAGCGAGAGCTTCGAGGCGAGAGACGCGACTGCGGCGCGGTCGGCGTTCTCCGGCAGTGATGACAGGTACTGCAGCCCGGCGATGAGCGCAGACGCCTCGCGCGCCGAGAAGCGCGGCGAATCGTCGAGAGCAACCTGGTTGGTGAGGGTGATGAAGTCATTGTCTTCGAAGTCGTCCCACGCGATGTCGAAGAGGTCCTCCGACTGGTAGGTGCTGGTCTCCCCCGGCACGCCGGAGACGGCGATGAGGCGAACCGACTCGCGGATGAACTCCGGCTTCACGCCGAAATGCTCGGCGGTCTCTGCGACGCTCACCCGGTCACGCTCGATGAGGTAGGGAACAAGCGAGAGCAGGAACGTGAGCTTGTCGCCGGCCTGCATCGGCGCGTTTCTGCGGTGCACGTTAGCCATGGTCGGCAACCGTTCTCTCGAGGCGGGTACGTACTGCCTCGCGCAGCGTCGGCGGCGAGATCACGAGCACCTCGGGCCCGAAGCCGGCGAGTTCGTCGGCGATGATGTTGGCATCCGCGTAGTGCAGGGCGAGTGTGCCGGGAGCCGTCTCAACAGTGCCCCGACGCTTGTGCAGGCGGATCGCTGCATCCGAGCCCGACTCGACCTCGACGACTGCGGTGTTGCGGTTCCAGATGTCTTCGAGGTCGCGCAGTGCGATGGCCGAGAGGTCGCCCTCGGGTGCCTCGAACAGTGTGCCGGTCGTCTCGACCTTGCTCACGATGCGGCGCAACAGAAAGGTCTTGCGCACGGGGTTACCCGGCTCCTCGGCCCACAGGTGCCAGCGGCCCTGGTGCTGAACGAGTGCAAGCGGTGCGACCTCGCGCACGCGGGCCTCGGCCTCGCCGGGCTTGAGGTAGGCGAAGCGCACAAGAGCGTTGCGGCCGAGAGCTGCGTTCAACGGTTCGAACGCGGCATCCCGAACGCGCAGCCGCGGCGCGTAGCCGATGACCGGTTCGTCGGCAGAGACGCCGAGCGAGCGCAGCTTGATAAGCGCACGACGCGACTCCGCAGAGAGCGAGCCCTCACGCCAGACCATCGCCGCGAGGTTGAGCAGGGTCGTCTCTTCGGCCGAGAAGCTGATTTCAGCCGGAAGTTCATAGGCACCGCGCGGGATGCGATAGCGCAGGTTTTGGTTGTTGCCCGGGTCTCCGGGTGCCTGAACCGTCTCGAGTGGCACCCCGAGCTCGCGAATATCGTCTTTGTCGCGCTCGAACTTGCGCTCGAGGTTCGCGTTGTCGCCGGTGTGGTCGAAACTCTGCCGGTAGCCCTGCACCGTCGACAGGATCTCGGTCTTAGTCAGTCCGTTTTCGGTCGCGAGAAGGGCGAGGACGAGGCTGAACAGCCTTTCCTCTACGGGAACCCGTGAGCTTGAAGCGTCGTTTGGCACGAGACGAATCCTCTGGTGTGTGGACACCCGGCCAGTGTCGGTTCTGCAGCGCTGCCTGTTTTGCTACAGGCAGGCTACCGCTGGCAGGTTACTTCTGGATGGCAAGAATGTCGACGACGTAGACAACTGTCTCGCCCTCGGCAATTCCGCCGCCGCCCTCGAAGCCGAAGGCCGCGGGCACCGCGATGAGCAGCTGGCTGCCCACAGTCTGGCCAACGAGCTCCATTTTCGCGGTTCCGGGAATGTACAACGACGCGTCGTTGTCGATCGTGTCTTCGCTGCTCGCGTTTGTGCGGAGCGGCTGGCCATCCCAGGTGGAGGTGAGCTTCGTCTCGTCGGACCAGGTCACACCGGTGAACTGGATAACGATCTTGTCGCCCTCGGCAACCTTCGCGCCGTCGCCCTTCTGCAGCAGCTCGGTGCGGAGCTTCTCCGGTGCGTCGCCGCCCGTGAAGGTGAAGCCGGGTGTGCCGTCGGGAGCCGTCACGATCGACGGGAGGCCGTTCTGGCCGAGCTGCGGAGCACCGCTCGCCTTGCCCTCGAAGCCGTCGAGAATGTCGATGACGAAGACTGCGGTTGCAGCTTTGTCGTCGGTCTCAGCGAATTCGCTCACCGGTACCGTCGCGACGATGCGCGAACCGATCGGCGTGCAGGCGAGAATCTCGGAGATGAAGTCGTCAGGGCCGACCGGGTAGAGCTGCGAACCCGAGGCATAGCTCGAGCCGATGACCGCCGCGTCGGCTCCGTTGACCTGGGTCAACTGGATCTCGGCGATGTCACCGTCGGAGAGGATGTTTCCATCGCCGGTCTTCTCGAGCGTGCGCTGCGTCGACTTAGCGACGAGCGGCGTCGGGAAGGCGACGGTGGGCTCAGCGTCGCCGGTGCCCGTCGTCGACACGAGGTCGGACACGCTGCCAGAACTGACCGCCGGCGAGCACGCCGCAAGCTGCTCTGCGGGCGTGCTGCTGCACGCTGCGAGGGAAATCACGAGGCCGGTGGCCACGACGAGTGCGGAAATCGTGCGCACGGCGCCTCTTTCTTTCGAGCCAGGGGAACCAGTCAACTCTACTCGGCTCCGTTGCTCTCACTTGCCGCCTGTGCGGAAGCCTCGGCGATCTGCGTTGCGATCCGCGCGGTCTTGCGCAACCGCTTGTCGCTAGTCGAGCGATCCCCGAGCGAACCGGGGGTCCAGGCCTCGACGTCCGCATCGGAGAAATCAGATTTGGATGCTCGGCGCTTGAGTTCGGGAAGCACAGCCCCCGGCGCCAGGCGACGGGCAGTCAGCAGAAAACCGGTATGACCGATCATGCGATGGTCGGGGCGAACCGCAAGGCCTTCAACGTGCCATCCACGAATAATTGTTTCGCTGGAGTCGGGATCGGTGAAGTTTCCGGTCGAGCGAATCGCCTCGGCGACACGGGAGAGCTGCGTGACAGTCGCGATGTAGCACAGGAGCACTCCCCCGGGTGCGAGGGCATCGGAGACGGCGCCGAGGCACTCCCAGGGCGCGAGCATGTCGAGGATGACGCGGTCAGCGGTGCCCGGCTCGACGACATCGCCGAGGGTGTGGGTGAGGTCGCCGATGGTGATGTCCCAGTTGGTGGGCTCAGCGCCGAGAAAGCCGACGACGTTCGCGCGCGCGACCGTCGAGAACTCTTCGCGACGCTCGAAGGAGTGCAGGTGGCCGTCCTGGCCGATCGCGCGCAGGAGCCAGAGCGAGAGTGCGCCGGAGCCGACGCCTGCCTCGACGACCCGTGCACCGGGAAAGATATCGGCCGAGCCGATGATCTGCGCGGCGTCTTTCGGGTAGATGATTGCTGCACCGCGCGGCATCGACATCACGAAGTCGGTGAGCAGCGGGCGCAGCGCGAGGTACTCGATCTCGTTCGAGCTCAGCACAACTGACGCGTCGGGCTGGCCGATGATCGCATCGTGCTGGAGCACGCCGCGGTGCGTGTGGAACTCGCCGCCGGCCTGCAGGGAGATCGTGTTGAGCTTTCCCTTCGGGCCGGTGAGCTGCACGCGGTCGCCGACGCGGAACGGTCCGCTCTGTTGACGGTACGACTGGGTCATAAGCTGCGTCCTTTCAAAAAGACAGCGGAGACATCTGCGGGCGTGCGGCCAACAAGGGTGTCCCAAATAATGTGCGCCTGGGCGTCGGAGAGTGAAACGGTGTGCGGGACGCCGATAGTCACGGCGCCGGATGCAACGGCCGAAGCGAGTCCGGGCTCCGAGTCCTCGATTGCAACGCAGTCCGCGACAGGCACGCCCAGGCCCGCGGCGCCGAGCAAATACGGCTCCGGGTGCGGCTTCGCGTGCGTGACGTCATTGCTCGAGACGATTGCTGAAAACGCGGGAAAGTCGATTGCGCTGCTGACGAGCTCGGCGAGCGGACGTTCCGACATTGTGACGAGTGCCTGTGGCATGCCGGCGGTGTGCAGGGCAAGAAGGAGCTCGCGTGCTCCCGGGCGCCACGGAATTTCGACGGCGATGTTGCCACGCACGGACTCGGTGAGAATGTCAATGATTGCCTGCTCGGCCAGATCGACCCCGCGCGACTGCATAACCCGGGCCGTGTGCCACATTCCCGAGCCGACGAGGGTGAGGCCGTCGTCATGCGTCCAGGTGCCGCCCCAGCTCGTGACGAGAGCGGTTTCAGCGGCCATCCAGTACTGCTCGGAGTCGATGATGGTGCCGTCCATGTCCCACAGAACGGCGGAGGGAGAAGAGAAAGTCACAACGGGCGAGTCTACGCGAGAGCCTTGACGGTTCTATTCTTGTAAATGAGGTCGGTGTTATCTCAACTACCGATCGCACGGAGGTTTATCAGTGGCAGACAAGAGTGAGTTCGCGAACGGCCGTCTTCTCGTTGTGGCGTTCGAAGGCTGGAACGACGCAGGTGAGGCCGCGAGCAACGCCGTGCGCACGCTGCGCGACCAACTCGATCTTGTGCCGCTCACCGAGGTCGACCCCGAGGACTACTTCGACTACCAGTTCAACCGGCCCACGGCCGCCCTCGATGACGACGGCAACCGGCGCATCATCTGGCCGACCGTCGCCATGTACGGACCGGTGTCGCCGCTCGAGGCCCACACCGCGGGGCTCGCGACCGATGCCGACATCGACGTCACGGGCGACAACGGCAACAACGTGTACCTGCTCGTCGGCACGGAACCCAGCCGCGGCTGGAAGACCTTCACCCACGAGATCCTCGAAACGATCGAGGCCAACGAAATCACGTCGGTGATCTTCCTCGGCGCGATGCTCGCCGATGTGCCGCACACGCGCCCGATCTCTGTCTTCGTCAGCAGCGAGAGCGCAGGGGTGCGCGAGCAGCTCAGCGTTGAACGCAGCAGCTACGAGGGCCCGGTCGGAATCCTCTCCGTGCTATCGGCCGCGGCCGAAAACGCGGGGATTCCCACGCTGTCGATCTGGGCGTCGGTTCCGCACTACGTGCACAACGCGCCATCGCCCAAGGCAACTCTTGCGCTCATCGACAAACTCGAAGAGATAGTCGACGTTGTTATTCCCCGCGGCGACCTCGTTGACGAGGCTGCCGCCTGGGAGACGGGCATCGACGCCCTCGCCTCAGACGACGACGACATGTCGACCTACATCGAGCAGCTTGAGCAGGCGCGCGACACCGTGGACTCCCCCGAGGCAAGTGGTGAGGCGATCGCCCAGGAGTTCGAGAAGTACCTGCGCCGCGAAGACGGCAAGCCCGACAGCGGTGGCAAGGCCGGAGATCCGCCGCGCTAGTCACTCTTGTCGGTTGAGTGGCGAGCGCCAGCGAGCGCATCGAAACTTGGTTTCGATTCGGCCGTGAACGGCCTACTCAACCAACAAGAAGTCGGTTACAGCGAGTCGTGCTTCGCCGCCTCTGCGTCGAACTCGGCGGCTTCTTCGTCGGTAAACGGTTGCGCGTGTGAGAGGGTGCGCACAGTGACGAGTTCTATCGACTCGGAGGTTGTGCTCTTGTCCGTGGATTCATCCATGGCTTAACCCTTCGCAAGAGGCCAGATAGGCCGATTGCGCCTGGGTCCAGGGCACAGTGCAAATCGTACTCCGATTGCGAGACTATAGCTAAATTGTCAGGCTTCGCTCAACGATGCGCGACGCGACCTCTCGTAATGGCAGGTTGTTCGAGCGTGCGTACGAGCGCATCAGCGCAAACGCGTCATCCATTCCGACGCTTCGCACATAAGCCACGACGCCCTTCGCCTGTTCGATAATGACGCGGCTGTTGAGCGCGTGCTGCAACTGCTCAACAGCGATACCGCTCTCACGCAGCGCGCGCTCCTGCAGGATGCTGATCGTGGCGATGTCGGCGAGGCTCTGCGCGATTGCCGCATCTGCAGCAGGCAGCGGGCCGACTTCGTTGCCGTAGACCGAGAGCGCACCGATGACAGTCGTGCGCAGGCGCAACGGAACCGTGTAAACCGAGGCGAAGCCGAGGGATTGCGTGTAGCTGCTGAATGCCGGAAACTGCATGTCTTCAGAGAGGTCATCGATAGAGATCGCGTGACCGGTGGCGACGCACTCAACGCTTGGACCCTCGCCGGAGCGAACGGCGAGAAGTTCGACGCGCGCAATATTTTCACTCGTGGATGCAACGGGCTCAAGATCGGCGTTTCCATCAGACAGCACGAGCCCCGCTGCAGACCTGTCGAGGAGATCTGCAGACGTTTCTACGAGGGACTGAAGGAGGTCGACCATGTCAAAACCCACCACAAGGGTGTCCGCGAGTCGCACGAATGTGGTGGCGAGACGGCTCTCCCTGTTCTGGCCAACCATGCGTGTAATTGTACTCGCGTCGGCGAAAAGGAGGCGCACATTTAGGCAACTGTCACTCCTCTCCCGAGAAGTCGAGACGGCGTTCGATCACATCCACTGCGACGTCGAGCACTGTTTGCCCCGTCGCAAAGGCGTGGGCACGCAGCATAAGCTCCGCGTCCTGCGCCGAAATATTGAGTTGGGCGAGCACCATTCCCGTTGCCTGGTGCACCTCGCGTCGAGGGCCACTTGAGTGCGTCGCATCCACCTCGTCGGAAAGCACCCGACGCAGAACCTGCCACGCAGCGATGCGTGCGAGCGTCGTGGCTTCCTGCAGCTGCGGGCGACTGAGCACGCCGACCCCCGACGAGTACAGATCGATTGCGCCGATCTCAAGAGAGCCGACAACGAGCGGCAGCGCGTACATCGAGCCGACCTCGTCGACTATCGCGTCTTCGCGAAGGATGTCGAGAAAGCCGCGCCACGAGGAGTTGGGCATCGAGCGAATGTCGGCCGCGACGACTGTCTTGCGCGTCTCCATTGCCTGCCAGCATGGGCCGTCGCCGGAGTCGAGCTGGATCTCGTCGAGCCTTGCGGCCGTTGTGCTTGAGGAGCACACCGTCGACTGGCCCACCCGCGCACCCAGAAGGGAGACTGCCGCGCCATCCACCGGAAAGAGACCCACAAACGGGTCGCACAGACTTGTTCCGTTATCGAACGATGTCGCGAGGGCAAGTCGTGCGCGGTCGAACGCGGTCACGGGCTTCCCTTCTGAGGTGGTGTACTCCCCACAGTAGCCACGAATCGAGTGATTAAGCGGCGATCACGCCCATTGACAGCAGCGCGATGAGAACGCCGCCGAGCAAAATGCGGTAGATGACGAAGGGCAGGAACGAACGCTTCGAGATATAGCTCATAAAGAACGCGATAACAACGAAGCCGACGACACCCGCGATGAGAGTCGCGACGATCGTTTCAACCGGGCCGAAAACCTCGGGCACACACACGTCACCCGTGGCCGGATCACACGTAAAGCCCTTGTAGACCTGGTACAGCCCACTGGCAAAAACGGCCGGAATCGCGAGCAGGAACGAGTAGCGCGCCGCGGCACGCCGCTCGTAACCGAGGAAGAGACCGGCGGTGATTGTTCCACCGGAACGCGAGACGCCCGGGATAAGCGCGAGGGACTGGGCGAGTCCGTAGACGATCGCGTGCGGCCAGGTGAGCTCCTTGAGACGCAGCTCCTTGCGGCCCACCCAGTCGGCGATGCCGAGCAGGATGCCGAAGGCGATGAGCATAATCGCGACGATCCACAGCGAGCGGAAGGTCGTCTCGATCGCGTCCTGAAAAAGGAGGCCGAGAACGGCGATCGGAATGCTGCCGAGGATGATGAACCAGCCGAGTCGAACATCGGGGTTCGACTGTGGAAGCCTGCGAACAAGACCCTTGCACCATGCGCCGATGATGCGGGTGATGTCGTGCCAGAAGTAGATGACAACCGCCGTCTCGGTACCGAGCTGCGTGATTGCGGTGAAGCGAGCTCCGGGATCGACACCACCACTGAGAAACTCGCCAACTATGCGCAGGTGGGCACTTGAGGAGATCGGCAGGAACTCGGTAAGTCCCTGAACAAACCCGAGAATTATCGCTTCGAAGAAACCCATTAGCTCCCGCTTTAGTAGTTCAGCAGCAGGTCTCCGAGAACCCGCCTGCCAAAGACTAGTGCGTCGAGTGGCACGCGCTCGTCAACGCCATGGAACATTCCGGGGAAGTCCAGTTCGGCGGGCAGTTTGAGTGGCGCGAAGCCGTAACCCGCGATACCGAGCTGCGAGAGCGCCTTGTTGTCGGTGCCTCCGCTGAGCAGGTACGGCAACACCGGAGCGCCCGGGTCGTGAGTGCCGATCGCGGCGATCATCGACTCGACGAGTGCACCGGAGAAGGGGTTCTCGAGTCCAACGTCGCGCGTCATGACGACGACCTCGATGTCGGGGCCGACGAGCTCACGAATCTCGTCGAGCACAGCGTCTTCCTGCCCGGCGAGGGGGCGAATGTCGATGAGCGCCTCGGCGAGGTCGGGGATCACGTTGTGCTTGTAGCCGGCCTTGAGCAGCGTCGGGTTCGACGTTGTGCGCAATGTCGCCTGGATGAAACCCGCCGCGTTTCCCGTCGCGAGCACAATCTCGTCGGGAGACACCCGCTGCGGGTCGACGCCGAGGATGCGGGCGAGCTCGGCGACGAGCTGCTCTGTCGTCGCCGTCAAGTGAACGGGCCACTCGCGGCGGCCGACCTTTGCGACTGCCTCGGCGAGCTTGGTGATGGCGTTGTTGTGAATGACGCGGCTACCGTGCGCCGCGGTTCCGCGGGCAATGAGCTTGATCCAGACGAGGGCCTTCTCGCCGGTCTGCAGCAGGTAGGCGCGCTCACCGGCGAGCGTGATCGAGTAGCCCCCGACCTCGCTGATCGCCTCGGTGGCTCCGGCGAAGAGTTCGGGGTGGTTGTCGACGAGGTAGTGCGCACCGAGCACTCCCCCGGCTTCCTCGTCGGCGAAGTAGGCGACGATGAGGTCGCGAGCTGGCTGCTTACCGTCGCTGAGCGAATCCTTGAGCGCCGTGATCATCATGGCGTCCATGTTTTTCATGTCGACGGCGCCGCGACCCCACAGCATTCCGTCCTTGATGACGCCGCCAAAGGGATCGACGCTCCAGTTGTCGGGGTCAGCCGGAACGACGTCGGTGTGCCCGTGCAGAATGAGCGCCGGCTTCGACGAGTCAGCGCCGGGCACGCGTGCCACAACGCTTGTGCGACCAGGCTCCGAGTCGAAGTACTGCGGCGTGAGGCCGAGAGCTTCGAGTTCGGCTCCAAGATATTCCGCGGCATCCGTCTCGCCGTTGGATTTTCCTTCGCCGTAGTTAGAAGTATCAAAACGGATGAGATCGCGAGCAATTCTGGCGGTCTCTTCGAGTTCGTTGCCGGAGTTCATGCGTCAACGCTACCTCGCGACGCGCCCGCGAAAGCGTGATGGTGTTTTGACACCCTCCGCATCGTGCTATTGTCATTTCCGGTGCTTCTGCAAAGGAACACCAGAGCGCGCGGGTGGCGGAAATGGCAGACGCGCTAGCTTGAGGTGCTAGTGTCCTTACGGACGTAGGGGTTCAAGTCCCCTTTCGCGCACTGAACTTCGGTTCAGAAACCTCGTCTGTTTTATGTGCTTCTGCCAAGCACACAAAATAACTCAGACACAGAAAAGCCCCGGTGGTTATCCACCGGGGCTTTCTTGGTTCCCGGAGCCTTTCGGCTATTCGGTAATGCTCGCCGTCACGATGATGGGCAGGTGATCGGACTTGCCGCGCTTGAGCGTGCGAACGCTGTCAATTTTCATGCCGGCGGATGTCGCGAAGTCGAAGTGGCCGCGGAACACCTTGTAGCGCGTGTAGGTCACCCGGTCGCTCAGGGTCAGGTCGTAGCCGGACTTGCCGAGCTTCGCGGTGAGACCGTTCTGGAAGAGCGGGTAATTGAAGTCGCCCACCATCAGGTGAGGAATCGACTCGCCGAGTCCCTTGAGTGCTTCGTGTGCAGCGTTGATCTGGTTACGACGCAGCGAGTTGGTCGCCGTGAGCGGCGCCGCGTGGAACGAGGCAATAACGATGTCCTTGCCGGTCGCCGAGTCGGTCATACGCGTTGCGATGAGTCGCTCGTGTGCCGGCGAGAGGACGAGGTCGTGCAGCGACTTCTTGAGTGCGAAGGACTTCGTCTCCTTCGCGGTGAAGCGGCTCTCGCGATAGAAGATCGCGAGGCCCAGCCGGTTGGACTTTGTTGCGTCCGCGAGAACCAGCTCGCCGATCCGGTCAGGAAGTCCCGCTGATTCCACCTCCTGAAGGCACAGGATGTCGAGATCGTTGTCGAGCACAAGGCCCGTGAGTTCAGCGCTCGCGGTGTTCTTGAGAAGGTTGTAACTCGCAACCTTGATCTCTGTGGTCTGAATTTTTTCTGTAGTCACTTAGCCAATCGCTCCCCTGAAAATCTGTCGCCAGTCTAGGTGCCACTGCCTTGCGGATGCCGCGTTTGAGCGTTTGCTGGAGGTAAGCATGGAGTCAACCGGTGGCCTATCAGCGGATTCCCTGCCAAACGCCCCCGTTCGAGTGTCGTCGCCGCAACAGGGTGACGAGCTAAACTAGTAGCTCGTCCGTGGGGGACGTCGGCTGGGGGAATTCACGTGTCAACTATTGGGGATGTAACGACCATCCCGGCGGGCTGGTACCCGGACCCGGAAAACAACGCTCGCTCGCGCTGGTGGGATGGAACGGCCTGGACGGCCTCCGTCTCCGAACCGCAGCCCCCCGCTCCCCCGCTTGAGCCCTTCGTTCAGGCCAGCCTTCCCGGGCCGCAGACGCACTTCGAGCAGCGTCCGTTCGAGCCGGCAGCACAGGTTCCAGCCGCAGAGCTGCCCGCCGCACAGCCAGCCTTTATGCCTCAGCAGGCCGAACTCCAGCAGTTCGTCAACCCCACAGGTTCACACGCAGCGCTCCCCTCAGACGGCACCCTCACCCGTCGCCAGTTGCGCGAACTCACCGCAAGCGGCGCAGTTCCCGTGGCTGCCGTTGCTCCCGAGCCCGCGGCTCCCGCGATCGCTGTTCCGGCGCCCACCGCGGCTCCGGGCACGCTGTACGGCGACGTCGCAGTTATGCCGAGCTATGGCACTCCCGTCACCCCGGCGGCACCCGCTGCCCCCGTGTACGAGCCCGCGCCCGCGGCTGTTGTGGAGCCCGTCGTTGCGCCGGTTGTCGCTCCACTGGTCGTTCCGCCGGTGGCCGAGGCCGCAACGCCCGCCCCTTACGTTGCTCCAGCTCTTCCCCTCAGCGCATACCCCGGTCCGGCGGTGCCTGCTCAAGCAGCGGCAGCTCCCGAGCGGCCAGCACTGGCAGCCATCGCGGCGCCCGTGACGTCGTACGAGGGACTCGCTTCGCCCGCCATGGTGCCGCAGGGCTCCGAGGCTCCGAAGAGCCCGTTTGCCTCGTCGACGAACCCGTTCTCCGACCCGTCCGTGATTGTTGCCCCGGTCGCAGCGGCTACGCCCGCGGTTGATCCCGGATTCGCGCCGGCGGCCAACCCGTTCGCCTCGTCGAATAACCCTTTCTCGGCCTCGTCCGCTAACCCGTTCAGTGGTCCGGTTGAATTCCCCACGGCTCAGGAATCTGCGTCGCCGTTCAACTTCGATGTAACCCCCGCGACTCCCGAGCCGCAGCGCAACGCGGGTGGCGCACAGACCGGCGGCATCTGGTTCTTCGCGATCATCCCGCTGCTGCAGGCCGGCATCGCGTGGCTCGTTTACGTGTATCTCGCGACGGGCGTGACCGAGCCGCTGAGCCTCGTGACGCTCGTCGCGCCGGTCATCCTCTACCTGCTCGCGGCCGAAAAAGACCGCAAGAAGCTGGGCGACCTCGGTCACGACCGCGTGCCGAGCGTTCTGCTCGCGATCTTCCCGCTCATCTACCTGATCGTGCGCACGGTGCGCGTTGGTCGCGCGGGCGCCGGGCCGTTCGTCGCCTGGATTCTCGCCGGACTCATCAGCGGCGCTGCCGTCAACCTGCTCGTCGTTCCCGTCATCCTGACCGCGGTGCTGGCCCTCATCTAGCCCATCGTCAAAAACTGCTCCAACCGCAACGGTTTGGCGCTGTTTTCGACGTTTGTGTTGCGCAGCGGAGTGGCTCTCCACTAGGTTGGCAAGTCCGTGCCACCCTGGCACGCACAACCCGGAAGGAGCAGCACCGTGATCGACTATCGACTCAGGCTGCAGCTGTTGCTCAATGAGCGACCCTTCCACACACTCTCGCGCGCACGGATTTTCTAGACGACTCTCGTCTGTATCGCCCCGTGCCCGTTGAGGTCCGGGGCATTTTTTTGTGCCAGCGCGCTGCAGCGGGCACCGGACGCCATCCTCTCTCGCTTCGCCCGATCAGCGCTGCGTGGGAACTCTGCATCACCAAACAAGAATCGAAAGGACAATGGAAAAGATCTCAGAACGCCTGTTCAGCTGGGCGAGCATCCTCGAGCCGAACACGCTCGAGCAGGCTCGACTTGCCTCGACAATGCCGTTCATCTTCCCTCACCTCGCGCTGATGCCCGACGCCCACCTCGGGCGCGGAGCAACTGTCGGGTCGGTCATCCCAACGCTCGGGGCGATTATGCCCGCGGCCGTAGGGGTCGACATCGGCTGCGGCATGATTGCCGTGCGCACCCAGTTCACCGCGGATGACCTCGCTTCGGCAGGCCAGCTCAAGGAACTTCGTGTGCAGATCGAGCGCGCCATCCCACTCTCCGCCGGGGGTTACAACCGCAAGGTAGTCGCCACCGCTGAGGCCCGGGTCGCGGAACTCACCGAATACGCCGAGGCCATCAGCCTTGAGCCCGGTGAGTACGCCGCGAAGTGGGATCTTCAGCTGGGCTCGCTCGGCAGCGGCAACCACTTCATCGAGGTCAGCCTCGATGAGACGGGAGCCGTGTGGCTCTTCCTCCACTCGGGTAGCCGGGGCGTGGGAAACCGCATCGCGGGGCACCACATCAAGGTCGCGCAAAAGGTGATGGAGCAGTTCCAAATCGACCTGCCCGATCGTGACCTCGCGTACCTTGCCGAAGGCACAGAAGAGTTCGACAGGTACATCGCCGACCTGCGGTGGGCGCAGCACTTTGCGCTGCTCAACCGTGAAGAGATGATGGACCGGGTGATTCGCCAGGCGGCGGAGTTCTTCGGAACCGAGATCGTCGAGACCGAGCGGATCAACTGCCACCACAACTTCACCGAAGAGGAAACTCACTTCGGCAAGAAGGTGTGGCTCTCTCGTAAGGGAGCGATCTCGGCAAAGCTCGGTCAGCCCGGACTTATTCCGGGTTCGATGGGCACGGCGTCGTACGTTGTGAGCGGACGTGGAAACAAGCTCGCGATGGAGTCGTCACCACACGGTGCCGGCCGGCAGTTCTCGCGGACCGCGGCGCGCAAGCGTTTCAGCCACGATGAGCTGCGGGAGGCGATGGTCGGAATCGAGTACCGCGATACCGACGCGTTCATCGATGAGATCCCGCAGGCGTACAAGGACATTGACCAGGTTATGGCTGACGCCGCCGACCTCGTCGAGATCCGGCACACGCTGCGCCAGGTGCTCAACGTAAAGGGCGATTAGTCCGGAGCGGGCGGCGTCCCCTGTACTCAGGGGGCGCCGCTACCCTGAGGGTGTGAGCGAAACAGAAACCCGAACCCGTCGCGCCGGCCTCGGAGCGTCCGCTCTCATCGGCTCTCTTGTTCCCGCAGTCTGGTTGCTTGTGCTCTTTGCGGCGGCCGGCAGCAGCACCGATTCGGCTCTCGCGGACGCGATGATCACCGCATCCTTTGTCGTTTTGCCTTTCGTCGGCATAGCCGTGCTTGTTCTCGCTGTCATCTCGTTTGTCGTAAACAATTGGCTCGGCCGCATTCTCGCGGCCGTCGCTCTTGCGCTTCTTATCGCCCAGGTCGTTGTGTTGTTCATCGCCGCAACAACGATCACTCTGTGAGGGCGTTATGACTGACACAACACCTCCCCGGCCACGCACGGCGACTCTCGGCGCGTGGTCCCTTGCCCTCTCCCTTGTGATCCTCGTCTGGTTGATCATCGTTGTCGCTCTCGCTATTGCCGCACTGCCCGGTAATGCGACCCTCGTCAACCTCGCGGCAGTTCTCGGGCTCGGCACGTTTGCCGTTGTGCCGATCTTCTCGATCGCGACCCTGCTCACCGGGATAGCCGCGATAGCGGTGAGTTCTGCACTCGGAAAGGTGCTGGGAATTCTCGGCATCCTGATGGTCATCGCCCAGGCCATTTCGATCGTCCTTTTCTTCGCGAGCGGCGCAGATTTGACGATTTTTACGCGTTTGGGCTCGAGCTGAGTTTCGATCTGATTAGCTGGGGGCGTGACTTCCCCCACTAGCGCCCGCGTGCGCCGCCTGCCGTGGTGGGTGTGGGTTATTGCCGTGATCGCGGCGCTTGTTGGAATCGTCGCGGCGCTCGGAGGTTTCGGGTCGATCCCGGAGTCGAAGCTGCCCAAAATCCCCCTTGGCGAGAAGTTCACGGGCGGTGAGGTGAGTTCGGTCGTGGAGCGCGTCTGGGTCAGCAACCAGCTGCCCACAAACGAAGAATTCGCCAGCGAGGGCGAGCAGTTTCTTATTGTTCAAACGCGCCTCGAAAACGTAAAGAACCTGCCAAGCCAGTTTGTCGGTGACGCGCTGCGGGTCGAAGTGCCGGGCGTCATCGAGGCAACAACTGACCCCGACAACGTACTCGACCAACTGCGGGGAACACACGCGACCTTTTTGCCCACCGGAATCGAGACGACAATCGACTTCATCTGGGTAATCCCGGATGGCTCAATCGCCGAGGGTGACACCGTCTACCTCGGCATTCTCGACCAGTTCCGCGTTTACGGAGACCCGACCTTCGGCGACGGCGCGTTCACGAGGCCGCAACCGGTTGCACTGCTCGAGACAACAATCGTCGACGTTGAAACAGTCGAGCCCCCAGAGGAGCTCACCTTTTGAGCGCGCGCCGTCGCATCCAAGCCGCGTGTGTATGCGTTGTGCTGCTCGGAGTTGCCGCCTTCGCGATCGGCACGGCGCCGACGAGTGACGACCTCACCAGTCCGTTCTACGTTTCCGGGCCCGCCAACGAGCCGGTTACATCGCGCGCTCTCACTGTCGAAGTGCAGGGGGCGCGGCTCGCGAAGTCCCTCGACGTGTCGGGAAGCAACAGCCTGCGCTTCTCACTCGACGTGCTCGAGACCGAGCAGACCTGGATCATCATCGATGCGCTCGTCGAGACGCGCGTGAACAATGTCTCGCTCAGCAACACCCAACTGCGCATCGGCGACGTCGAGTACCGCGCGAGCGACTTTCTGCCCGCGCCGACCCTTGTCGAGTTCATCGGCGACCCCGGTATCCCCGTCGCGGGAAGCTTCGCGTTCGAGGTGCCGACCGAGATTCTTAGTGTGGATGACGCGGCTCACGCCCAGCTGGTGATGCGCTCGATTCTCTCGTCCCAACTCGATGAGATAGCTGTGGTCGATGTCGACCTGAGCGGGCTCGAGGTGCGCGACATCGAGGTTGTGCGATTCTCCGAGATTGCGGAGGCGCGCTGATGCTCTGGCTAGCCCGCAATCGGGTCGCTCTCGCCGTGATCGCCATCTGTGTGCCGGGGCTCGTTGGTGTGCTCTTCGGTTTCGAGATGCTCAGCCGCGATGCGAACGCGGTCGATGTTCGTGAGATTGCCGTAGGCGACTCGGTGACGGCTGCCGGCTACTCATGGAAGCTCACGGAGAGCATTGAGTTCGTCGGCGAGGGTCGGGCCGTCAACGACATTCCGGTCGGCACAAGTCTTGTTGCAGCGATTGTGACAGTGACACCCGTCGACAACTCGTCGGTTGATGACACCTGTGACGTGTCGCTCGTGGGTGGTGCGGGCTCTCCAGCCGGTGATGAACTCAGCTGGCGCACGGTCAGCGACGTTTCTGTCTACGACTACGCGCGTCGCCCAGAGTCCGCGTCGTACTGCTCGCTCGACGGCGAACCTTTCAGCTACGAGGCCGTGTTCCTCGCGCCGACCGGTGTCTACGAGACGGCGACGGTCGACCTTGTGTTCGGGTCGTCAGACACTGTCTACAGGTTCGACCTCAAGCACTGAGTTTTCTGGAAGCACTGCGTTTTCTGGAAGCACTGAGTTCTCGGGTTGCGCGAGTGACCGGCGTTCCTGCCACCGGCGCAGGCACCAGTCGAAGGCGGCGGCGAGCAGCACAATGCGCACCGGCTCGATCACAACCGTGACGGCAACCGACAGCAGCGGGTCGATCGTGTACCACCAGGACTGCTCGTGTGGCCCGATGAGGCGGTAGACGCCGAAGCTGAACCACTCGCCGAGGGCGAAGAGCACCCCGTAGGTGCTCACAAAACTCGTCAGGCTCACAACGCCAGCACGCGCGATCAGCTTGCCCGACTGCGTGAACGGGCTGCCGACGTCATCCCACTCGTCGGTGAGCAGATAGGCCTGTCGCTGAAGGATGCGCGGCAAGCGAGAGAAGCCGCGCGCCACCGTCTGCTCGACGCGATCGGGCAGAACCCTGTCGTCGACGACGTTGGCGAGAGCCCGCGTGTAGATGACCCCGGCGATGAGCAGCCAGGCGAGGGGCAGCAGGATGAGCTGCGCAACCACCGGAGCGAGCCAGTCGATGCTCTCGACGAGCACACGGATCGGGTCGGCGAGGCTCGTGAGAAACTCCCGGGCGTTGAGCACCCAGTCGACGACGCGGCGCTGCTCGATCCACTCGATGACCTGACCGAAGACGGCGCTGACACCGGTAAGCGCGACGAAGATCCAGGTCGCCTCGAGGTAGATCTCGACGACCGCGAGCCAGCGCGGCAGCTTCGACCCGAAGACCTTGAGCAGCAGGCGACCCGCAAGCGCCACAACGATGACGAGTACAACGAGCGGCCCGTCGCCGACGCGGAGTACACCGTTCTCGCTACCAATTGAGTACCAGAAGGCGGCGCGCGCGTAGTCGGAGAGGTCTTCGGCCACGAGTCCGATGATGGCGTACAGGGTGAAGAACGGAATGATGCTCGCTAGGAGGACGCGAATGAACTCCCCCGCGGCATCCATAAACGATTCGAATGAGACATCCCCGCCGGAGATCTCGCTGTACGTGCGCATGCCGCGTCGCACGGCGAGGAACATACCGACGTAGGAGACGAGCCGGGCGAGCGCCGCAATCGGAACGATAAGAAGGGCGGCGAGCGGGCTTTCCGGGCCGATCGGTGCCGCGACGGCGATGACGAGCGCGCGAACCAGTAGTCCGCCGAGGTACCAGGCGAGGAGGGCAGGCCAGGTGAGGGCCAGAATCCGGCCGATCCCCCCAAGGCTGCGCAGCATCCTGCAATGCTACGGGTTCGGTCATAGGCTGGGAGCGTGGACAAACAATTCAGTCATGAACCGGATGCCGCGCGCTACGTCTTGCGCATCGACGGTGCAATCGCTGCCGTCGCCGACTACCGCATCAACGGTTCGGCGATCTCGTTCAACCACACCTACACAGCTCCCCACCTTCGCGGGAAGGGCTACGCGGGTGAGGTCGTCGAGTTCGCGGTCGACGATGTCGAGCGCACCTCCGACCGCCGCATCGTGCCGATGTGCTGGTACGTCGGCGAGTGGTTCGACAAGAACCCCGACCGCGCGGGGCTGCTCACGCGTTAGGCGGCGCTCTCGACCGGCAACCAGAGTTCGGTTGTCGCCGTGCTGAAGTCATCGGCGCGGTCGAGCACCGCGACGATCGAAGGACCGGGGCGCAACCGCCACGGGTTCGACGGGAACCAGTCGCTTGCCGTGGATGCCCAGAGCGACTGAAGAACGGCCGGATACGGGCCGGACGCCGTGAAGACCGCCCACTGCCCCTGAGGCACCTGGATGCGATCGAGCCCCTCTGGGGTTGTTGTCGCCTGATTTACCGCCACACCGTGCATGTAGGAGAGTTCACTCCCCTCGGTGTAGTCGGGGTCAACGTCGGCGCTGATCTGCAGCAAACCCGACGGTTCTGTGGTGCTCAGCTCCTTGAGTCGCACGTGTTCGTCGGGCGGTATCGCTGCGAGGTGAGCCGCGATGTGCGGGTTGACGCCCTCGAAGATGAGCGGCACGCGGGCCGAGTGTCCGATGAGCGCAAACGATGGTCGGTCGACGATTCGCGTGTTCATAGTGGTGTTCCCTTCTACTGTTAGTCGAAACCTGAGTTTCGGTTGGGTGGAAAGGGGGCCGCCGTTTTGCCGCACCTGTGCGGGTGTGGCGCCGTGCACAGCGAGAAACGCGCGGCCGAAGGCCTCAGTCGATCCGTAGCCGAAACTGACAGCGACTTCGAGAAGCAATCGTCCCGCTATTACGTCTGCCGCGGCCACGGTCATGCGTCGCCGACGAACATACTCCGACAGCGACATACCGGCGATCGCCGAGAACATACGGCGCAGGTGGTACTCGGTTGTGCCGAGCTGAGTGGCTAGCCCTGCGACGTCGAGTGGTTCAGACAGGTGCTCGTCAACAAGATCCACGAGCTGGTTCAAACTGCCGATCATCGGTGCCCCTTTCCGACCTCAACGATGCCAGCGGCGTCCACGCGGCGCCCGACAGTTGCGGTTCGGTTCTATCAGATAAAGCGCTGATAGCGTCGGGGTTATGCTCGATACCGATCGGCTGCACCTTCGCCCATGGCGAGTCTCTGATGCTGTAATGCAGCGCCAACTCTGGGCTGAACGGGATGCCCGGGTGCCGCCGCACCGCAGACTCGACGCCGACGGCCGCCCGACGGTCGCGGAACTCGAAGAACGCAGTCCGCGAGGGCTCTTCGTAATCGAGTTGTCGCTTACGGGCGAAGCGATCGGCTACTGCGGTCTGATCGAGGGCGAACAGGGTGAGCAAGAGCTCGCGTTCGAACTACTCCGCGGCTTCTGGGGCAAGGGCTATGCGACCGAGGCAGCCAGAGCGGTGATCGCCCACGCACGGTCGACCGGAACCACCCGATTGATCGCGGGCGTGCGTGACTGGAACACTGCGTCGCGACGGGTGCTTGCGAAGCTCGGCTTCTTTGAGACTGGCACCGTTGAGGTGAGCGAGCTCTACGGCAACTCGCTAGTTATGACGATCGACCTCGAATCTCCTGCCTAGCGCCAGCCCGCCGCCGGCGCGACGTACTTGAGCAGTGACTCGAGCAGTGCCGCGTTGTAGTCGACACCGAGCTGGTTCGGCACGGTGACGAGCAGGGTGTCGGCCGCCTGGATCGCGACATCCTTCGCGAGTTCCTCGGCGATCACGTCGGGCTCACCGATGTAGCTGCGTCCGAAACGCGCGGAGCCGCCGTCGAGGTGCCCGATCTGATCCTTGCCCTCGACCTGCGCGCGCAGGCCGAAGAAGTTGCGATCCGCATCGCTCACGAGCGGAATGATGCTGCGGCTGACCGAGACGCGGGGCGTTCCCGTGTGCCCGGCTTCTTTGTAAGCGGCGCGGTACATCTCGATCTGTTCAAGCTGCAGTTCGTCGAAGGGAACTCCGGTGTCTTCGGTGAGCAGCGTCGAGCTCATGAGGTTCATGCCCTGCTCCCCCGTCCACTCAGCGGTTGCCCGCGAGCCGGATCCCCACCAGATGCGCTCGGGCAGGCCGGGTGACCGCGGCTCGATCGGCAGCACACCACCGCGCGCACCGTGGGCAACTGCAGCGCCGGCGATCGCTGCGCGAAAAATCTCAGTCTTTTCGCGCGACGAATCGCCGTCGTATCCGAACGTCTCGTAGCCATTGAGCGCGGTCTCGGGTGAGCCGCGGCTCAGGCCGAGCTGCATGCGGTTGCCGCCCGCAATGAGGTCGGTCGCTGCAGCCTCTTCGGCCATGTAGAGCGGGTTTTCGTAACGCATGTCGATGACGCCGGTGCCAATTTCGATCGTCTTCGTGCGCGCACCCATTGCCGCGAGCAGCGGGAACGGCGAAGCGAGCTGCGGCGCAAAGTGGTGAACTCGCACGTACGCGCCATCCACCCCGATCTCTTCTGCGGCGACCGCGAGCTCGATCGTCTGCGTGAGCGCGTCGGCCGCGGTGTGAACGAGAGACCCGGGCACATCCTGGTAGTGCCCAAACGAGAGGAATCCTATGCGTTTCATACCGGGTGCAACGGGCAGAACGAGTCGGTCATTCCCCCAATTGGGGAATCGACCCGCGCAGAATCGCGTCGATAGCCTTGCGCGATACGCACACCCGAGTTGCGAAGAAAGCAGCAAAAATGAATTACGAAGTTCTGCAGGTCATCCTGAAGGAAAAGATGTTCGGCACCGGCTCAGGAAATCTCACCGAGCTCGAGAAGGTGCTCAACTCCCAGGCAGCGAAGGGTTACCGCCTTCACACGATCACAACCGCATCATCGGGAAGCAAGGGCCTCGCGGGCGGCGACCGCATTCAGGCGACTCTTGTGTTCGAGAAGCTCTCCTAGCGAGCGATCGCACCCTCAAGCGCGGCGGCCACTGTGGCCGCCGCGTTTGTGTGCGCCATGTCGTCGGCGATGGCGCGTGCCCGGGCACCGTACGCAGGATTTGTCAGGATGTCGCGCACGGCGGCTCCGACCGCGCCGGGCTTGGGCGAACCGGAGCGAAGATCGATGCCGGCGCCCGACCAGGCGACGCGTGCGGCGACCTCGGGCTTGTCTTCAGTGGATCCAGCCACAACCAGCGGAACACCACAGCTGAGCGCGTGCTGCACTCCCCCGTAACCGCCATTTGTGACGTAGACACTCGTGCGAGGCAGAAGCTGATCGTAGGGCAGGAAGCTCGCGACCCGCACGTTCTCCGGAACGGAGCCAAGGTCGGCAACCGGGCGCCCGCCCATCGAGACGACGACGGTGACCGGCTCGTCGGCGAGAGCTTCGATCGTCGGTCGGATGAGGCGATTGAGGTCGTGATTGTCGATCGTGCCCTGGGTGACGTGCACAATCGGGCGGTCGTCGAGCGAATCCCACCAGTCGGGCAGCGCGAGCCCGCTCGGCCTCGGGATGATCGGGCCGCCGAAGCTCAGGTTGACCGAGAGGTCGCTGCGCGGGTATTCGAACGCGGGCACTGTGAGCTGCACAAAGCTGTCGAACTGGCGCGAGAAATCCATGATGCTCGAGCCGAGGGTCTCGCCGACCTCCGCGAACATTCGGCGTCCGGTGTTCTGGGTCGCGCGGAACAGCACTTGTGTGGCCAGCAGGTTGAGGGCGCGATTGCGGACCCGCCCCAGCGGCGACGACGAGGGCTGCATCGCTGTGCCCATGGGCGCGACATCCACACTGTCCTGTGCCAGCGGGGTTACGCCGACGGCGACGACGGGAGGCCGCGGGGCACTGCGTGCCATCAGTGGTCCGACGCCGGCGAACATCGAATCGGCAAGGATGGCGTCGGGCTTCTCTGACGCGATGAGGGTGAGCACCGAGCGGTACTGCGCGGGAATCGGTGTGACGAAGATCGTCTGGATGTCGTACTGCGCCCGGGCGAGCCCCGAGTACTTGAGTCGGTCGGGCAGGTGCGAGTCGGGGTCTCGATCGTCGAAGTCTGCGTTTCCGGTGAGAGCGACGAATGTGGCGCCCGTGTCTCGCACGGCTTGCTCGAACCGCGAACCGGTGAGGAAGACAACGCGGTGGCCCGCGCCCATCAGCTGCTCGGTGATCGCGAGAAGTGGAGACACGTTGCCGAAGATGGGGGTGGCGCAGACGAGATAGGTGGACACGCGGCTCGATTCATTCGTTAGACTCACACTCTAACCAATAATCGGAGCTCCCGTTGCGACAGTATTCATCGCCCACTCGGGCCGCCGACGCGGCGACAACACGGCGCCGCATCATCGACGCAGCAGCGCACCTTTTTGTGCGAGACGGCTTCGCAGCAACGACAATGAAGTCGATAGCGGGCGAGGCCGGGGTGTCTGTGCAGTCGGTGAACCTCGCCGGCCCGAAATCGGCGCTGCTCATCGCCGCTTTCGAACTCGCCTTCGCGGGCGATGAGGGCCGCCACGCGCTCACCGACCGGCCCGCCCTGCTCGAGATTATGGGCAACCCCGACACCGAGGCGGCCCTCGCTGCGTACGTAGCGTTTCTCACCGCGGCCAACCAGCGGTCGGCAGCGATCGTGCGGGCCATGCGTGCGGCGGCCGACGCGGATGCCACCGCCCGCGCGGCGTATCGCGACCTCGAGGAACGCCGACACCGCGACATGACCAATGGCGCCCACTGGCTGGCCAGTCGCCAGCTTGTCTCCCCCGCCGCGGTCGCCGAAGTCGCCGACGTGCTCGGCTATGTCACGGGCCCGGAAACCTACCTCGCGTTCGCCGAAGACCGCGGCTGGCGCCCCATCCGCTACGAGGAGTGGCTACTACGCACGCTGAACTCGCTCATCATCGAGGTCTACTGAGTTTCAAGCGCTTCAGTAGTCACCGCGCTTTCGTGCCGCCCCCTCCCGACCCGCGCGGGAGAACTGCTTGGCGTGCGACCGATGGGCGTGCTCGTCGGCGCGACGCGCAGCAGAGATCGCCTCGCGTTCGAGTTTCTGCCAGTCGCGATACCGATCGGCATCGAGCTCGCCGCTCTCGAGAGCTTCGGAAACCGCGCACCCGGGTTCGCTCGTGTGCCTGCAATCCTGGAACCTGCAACTCGCCGCAAGCTCTGCAATCTCGCCAAAACTCGCGGTGACTGAAGCCGGGTCGGCGACGAGCCCAACGGACCGGATGCCCGGGGTGTCGATGATGAGCCCGCCCGGGCGCCCATCGGCCAGCGGCGGTACGAGGTGCATTTGTCGTGCAGTCGTTGTGTGTCGGCCCTTGTTGTCACCCGTGCGTACGCGGCCAGTCACCGCATCATCGCTTCCGAGCAGCGCATTTGTGAGCGTGGACTTGCCGGCCCCGGACTCGCCGATGAGCACGGCGGTCTTGCCCGCGACCACCTCGCGAAGGTCGTCGATGCCGGTGCCGTCGACCGCATCAGTGACGAGAACTCGTACGCCGGGGTGCTCGAGCTCGAGTCGCGGAAGGTCAACCCCCGCGACACCCGCCTTCGTGATGACGATGACCGGCACGGCGCCGGCGTCCCACGCCATTGTCTCGACCCGCTGGATTCGCCCGGCCTTGATCGGCCTGTCGACGCCGCACGCGATCAGCACAATGTCGACGTTGGCGGCGAGCACCTGGCTGCCCTGCTTGTGGGCGGCCTCGCGAGTCAGGAGACCGGTGCGCTCAAGCACCGCACGAATGCGACCGGTCGGTTCGATCGCGAGCCAATCGCCGACCGTGGGTTGCGGCTCGAGGCCCGGCACGTTGCGCAGAACAACCGTGCCCTCGGCCGTCGCAGCGGTGAGCGTCGACCCGTCGTGACGGATAACGCGTGCCGGTTGGGTGCCGGGTGGGACGGGGACATGGGTATAGCCGTACAGAAAAAGATCCAAGAGAGAGCCCTCGAGTTCAGCGTGCGCCTCCGGTGAGGAAGCGGCGACCGCAATGGTTAGGAAAGTCTGCGGAGAACGGTTGTGGCAAACATGGCGTTCTCCTTTCTTTCCTGAACTCGGTTGTTGCTACCTTAGCCCCGGTTCGGGCCGGGAGTCGAGAGATTCATCACTCGGCGGTAGGAGCGCCCGTCGTCGAGTGTGACCGTCTCGGCAATAAGGGTGCCCCGTGTGATGCGCAGGTAGACGGCTTGAACGGACACGCCCAGCTTCTCCGCGGCCTCGGCGACCGAGTGCCCGGGGAGGTCGGTCGGCTTGCTCGACGGCCGCGCCGAACGCTTGCGCCCCGCCTCAAGCCGCTTCTCGATCTCGTCGTCGGTGCCCTGCCAGCGCCACTTTGCGGCGGTTGTACTCAGGCCCGCGGCAGCTGCAACATCGTCCCAGCTCTCGCCGGCGCCGAGCGCAGCACGCACCGCCGTGAGCGACGCGGCATCGGCCTCAAGCGCCGCAACAAGCGCGCGGATGCCGCGGAGTTTGTCGATAGGCTCCACAGCCTCGGCAAGACCGGCGTAGGCGTCAACAGTGTCCTGGGACAAAAAATCTTCTACACCCATGCGGACTTCACCCTTTCGGTTACGCGCCAGCTCGACACCGATGCCAGCAGCGAGACAGTGGATGCAACGTGCTCGCCGATCTGGATGGCAATCTCCCTCGACTCCGCAGCAAACCGCACAACGAGACGCGCCTGGCCGGCGACGACCTGCACGTCGGCGGCTTCAACAACGGTCAGCGTTTCGGCGGCGTCGCGAGCGGCGGGAAGGATGCGTGTCGGCGCTACCCCCGGAGCAAGGGCACCAACGATGAGGGTCACGCGAAATGAGGGCACGCATCAACGGTACCTGCGAGACTGGGGTCATCGACACTCTCTTTGCGCAGACCGCACCGCTCGCCATCCCCACGGCGACGCTCGTCACGATCATCGTTGTCTCCCTCGTGCTCAGCATTCCGCGTTTCACCTGGCAGTGGTTCGGCCTGTTTACGACGCTGGTGCACGAGCTCGGGCACGCCGTCGCAGCTCTCCTCACCGGTCGGGTTGTGCATGGAATCCGTATTCGCCGCAATCACTCGGGCGACGCGCTCAGCAGTGGACGCGGTGGCATCGGACCGGTGATCAGCGGCTTCTTCGGGTACCCGGCTCCCGCGCTCGTCGGTGCAGCGCAACTGTGGAGCGTCTTCAATGGCTACACGGCCATCGCCCTCTTCGTCGGTGGGGTCATCCTTGTTCTCACTCTTCTTGTGATCCGCAATGTCTTCGGGTTCCTTGTGGTTGTCGCCTCCGCCGGTGTGAGCGCCGCGCTCTGGTTCTACGCAACCCCCGAGGTGCAGGGCTACGCGCTGCTCGTCATCGGCGTCGCGCTCCTCATCGGCTCGGTGCGCGGCCTGCTCACGGTTGTGGGCGTGCACACCCGCCGCCGCGACCAGTTGCAGACCTCCGACGCGTACCTGCTCTACCGCCGTACCCACGTGCCGTCGCCCGTGTGGCTCGTGCTGTTCGCGGCAGTCATCAGTGCCAGCATCGTCTTCACCGTGCTTTCCTACCCCATGGCGTAATCCTCCGTCGCCACCCAGCGCACCCCTTCGCTGTGACAGAGCAGCGGACCGCGCAGCGGTAGCTCTGCGTACAGGCACGACTCGCGCACGAGCCTGAACCATTCGGCGTCGATCTCGGTGATCCTGTCACTCCCCCGTCGCTCGAGAGTGATAACGATCGTCGTTGCCTCGACATCGTCGTTGAGTGCCCGGAGAAACTCTCCGAAGCCGAGGGTGTCGCCCGGGCGGGGCCGCTTGGGAATGTCCGTCGGCATAATGAGCGGCAACTGGCGATCGTTGTGGTCGAGAAACATCAGCCAGAGCTGCCGTCGATAGCCGTCGTCGAGCAGCACGCGCACGCGCTCGAGCAGCAACTCGTCGGTGGTCAGGGCCAGGTCGCGAACTGTGTCGTAGTGAGGTGGTTTCATGCGTGCAAGTGTCACCGCGCTGGCGCTCTCGCGAGCGCCCGATGTGGTCCCCTGGGGAGAGGTTCGGGAAGGGCTCACCTGTGGAGGACAAGTAGTCTTGGGGCATGACGATCACCGCCGCAGCAGACGGTTCCGCACTAGGAAATCCCGGACCCGCTGGCTGGGCATGGTACATCGATGACAACACCTGGGATGCCGGCGGCTGGAAGCACGCAACAAACAACCAGGGTGAACTCAAGGCTGTTCTCGAGCTCTTCCGTGCCACGGCGCACATCGACGACGACCTGCACATCCTCTGCGACAGCCAGTACGTCATCAACTCTGTGACCAAGTGGATGCCGGGTTGGAAGGCAAAGGGATGGCGCAAGGGCGACGGCAAGCCAGTGATGAACCTCGACCTGCTCAAGGAGATCGACGAAGCTATCGCCGGTCGTCGGTACCGCTTCGAGTGGGTAAAGGGACACATCGGGCACGTGCTCAACGAGGCAGCAGACAGTCGCGCTCGCGCGGTGTCTGAAGCCTTCGCCCGCGGCGCCGCGATCCCCGTCGGTCCCGGTTACCCCGGAGCCGCTCCGTCGGTCACGGCCGAGAAGCAGGCATCACCTGTCGTCACCCAGGTCGCCTTCGATTTCGACGAGATCTCGCTCTCCAGCGAACAGCAGTCAAAGCTCGCGGACCGTGCGCGCGCGGAAGGCATCACCGTCGACGAGCTGCTGCGTCGCTTGATTTGAGCACGATTCGCGCCCGGCGAACTCGCGCTTCGATGTCGTAGAGGGCGCAGTTGACTTCGTCCCAGTAAACCAATCGTCGCCGGGTGATCCACTTCGCGAGACGCTCGGCCATCCGCAGGTGCACACGAACATCTGCCGAGTCTGGCGGGAGCCGCTCTGGCTCGACGAATACCGCGAGCAGGTAGATCAGGTCGTCGGCATGGGCAAGGGTCGCGATGCGAACGTCGGGGTCGAACGCACGCTCCGCTGCCAGAAGAGTGCGGTCATCGTCGATGAGCACGCTCTCGCCATGTGCCTCGACACAGTGCCGGAGGGATTCGGCGACTTGGATGACGCGGGCGCGCGAGAGGCCGGTTACATCGGCCGTCTGCTCAGCGAAAAATGCGCTGAGGATCTGATCAATCGTTGGGTCGTTGTCTGTCATGCCGGAATCGTGGGGCCGACCTCTGACATGGCAACGAGGTTGTCCACAGGGCTTACGGTTTGCGCCTAGCCCTCTGCGAACTCGACGAGCTCGATAAACGCGCTCAGCTGTGCGAGCGTCGTCGCGTTGCTCGGCAGGTAGTCGAGCAGTGCGGGTGAGTACAGCAGATACGCTGCCCATTGGGCGCGCGAGATCGCGACATTGAGCCGGTTCGCGAGCAACAGGAACTCGAGACCGCGCGGTACCTCGGCGGCCGACGATGCGGCGAGCGACACGATGGCGATCGCGGCCTCCTTGCCTTGGAACTTGTCGACGGTGCCCACGGGAACGCCCGGGTACCCGGCCGTAACGAGTGCCTCGCGCACGAGCTCGACCTGCGCGTTGTAGGGGGCGACGACGATGACGTCGGACTGTTCGAGCGGACGGGTTGCGTCAGCCACCGTCCACGGGCGGCCGAGAGCGTCGCGCACAAGAGCGACGACCCGCTCGGCTTCCTCGATGGATGAGGTCGAGTTCTGTACGTGGGCCACGGGGATGGGGTGGAGTCCGGGTTCGACTCCCCCGAGCATCCGCTCCCCCGCTTGTGACTCGAGTTTGCCCTCGTACGACAACCGCGACACGGGCGCGCAGACGGCCGGGTGCATGCGCCAACTCTTGGCGAGAAAGTAGCCGAATTCGGGTGGGAGCACGTCATGCCCTTCGGAGAGCCAGCCGAGTGCGGAGACATCGACGGGTTCGGGGTGCGAGCCCTGGCTCACCTGCGGCAGCTGCTGCGGGTCGCCAAGCAGCAGCAACCGTTGTGCTGCTCCAGCCGAGGCGATGGTGCTCGCGAGCGAGAACTGCCCGGCTTCGTCGACGACGAGCAGGTCGAGGGTGCCGGGCGGCAGTGCGTTGGCGTTTGCGAAGGTCCAGGCGGTGCCGCCGAGCACCCAGCCGCCGTCCCGAGCGACGAAGCCCGGAATTGTGCTGAGCGATTGCCACGGAACGGGATCCGTGTCGCCGCCCTTTGGCTTTTTGCCGATGAGTTCGGGGTCGAGACCGGCCGACACGAGCCCGAAGAGCATGTTCTTCACGGTCTCGTGGGATTGCGCGACGATGCCGACCTTCCAGCCGTGGTTCTCGACCAGGTCGCGGATGACGCGCGCGCCCGTGTACGTCTTGCCCGTTCCGGGTGGGCCCTGCACCGCGAGGTAGGAGTGATCGAGCCCGAGCAGCGTGTCACGGATCGCACCGATAACGTCGTCGCCCGTTGCCACGATCGGCCCGCGCGGCGGCGCCTTGCGCAGGATGTCGAGCGCGGCATCCGGCAGCATCTCCGGCAGGGCGCGCAGCACCCGGGAGCCCCAGGCCTCGATGGCTTCGGGCTGCGGCTTGGCGGGCGGCGGTTTGCCCGGGGAGAGCGCAATCGGCAGGTGGTTGTGCTGCTCGGCGCCCACTTCGAGCAACTCGCGCACGAGCCATCCATGTTCGGTGACCTCGAGAACCTCGCCATCGCTGGATGCCGCGGATCCGGGTGTGCGCCGCAGCGAGATGGGCGGTTGCGGGTCGCCGTAGACGAGGAAGGGCATCGAGCCCTCTTTGAGTGAGCTGCCGGGAGCGAGGCGTCCGGTGAGGTGCAGGGTTCTGCGGGCCTTGGTCTGGCGGCCGGTAAGCGACCAGTCATCGACGACCTCGGCGTGCTCGATAACCAGAACCTCGCGAACGTCGGCCCACTCGTCGACGGGGCGGGCGAGGCGGTCGTAGTGGTCCTGCCAAAACTTCTTCGCTTCGCGGCGGTGATAGTCAATGGCGGCGGACGCGAGAGCGATCGCGGTGTCGTCGTCTGTGCGGTCGACGAAGGGAACATCGGCAACGTGCGCGGCAAGCTCCACGTAGACCGCGCTCGGCTCGCGCGGAACATGCAGGTCGAGCTCGAGTTCGCGCGGCGGGGTCGGCGTCACGCCGTTGTCCCGCGCGCGCTCGAGCAGCCAGTCGCGCAGCGCGAGCGTCGACGCGCAGTCGTACTCGTTGTACGAGGCGATGGCGTCGAGTTTGCCCTGCGCCTCGGCAGTGGATCCGTCGACGAGCAGCTGGCGGGCGTCGGCGTACTCGGTGACCGAGTCTGCGGCGTTCGACACCCCGTCGCGCTTCGTTGTCATGTAGAGCGGCTCGAGCTTCTTTATTGAATAGCTGTGCGACCCGATGCGCGTGCTTTTTGTCACCAGCGGGTAGAGATCGATGAGCACACCCTCGCGCAGCAGGTCGTCGACCTGCTCTTCGCCGACACCGTGGCGCGCGGCGAGCGAGAGCAGGTGGGTTCGCTCGTACGCGGCGTAGTGATAGATATGCATGGCTGGATGTCGTGACCGCCGCTCGGCGACGTAGGCCAGGAACGCGATGAGTGCCACACGTTCTTCGGCGTAATCGTGCGCCCAGAACGCACGGAAGCTGCCGTCGGCCTCCACCAGCCCGAAGAGGTAGTCGAGCCCCCACTCCGTGCCGCCGTCTGAGCTTTCGCTGTAGAGCGGGTCACCCTCGAAGTCGAAGAAGATGTCACCGGCGTCGGGGTTCGGCAGGGCCGCGAGTGCCGCGGGCGCGAAGACGTCAAAAGCGGGAACGGCACCAGTTGTGGCGAGCTGCACACGGGCCTGGGCGCGCAGCCCGGCGAGCGTCGATGCGGCGATGCCCTCGACACTGTCGGGAGCTGTGGCGAGCTCGTCGATCGTTGTGATTCCCGCAGCGGCAAGACGGTGGCGCTGCGTCAGCTGGATGCCGGCGACAAGCAGCACATCGCGGTGCGCCTCGACCTGGGCAGCGCACTCGGCGCATCGACCGCACGCGCTGTAGCGGGGGTCTCCCCATTCGGTGGCCGCGACATCCATCTGACGCTCATCAAGGATCTGCTGCAATCGTGCACGTCGCTTGCGATACACCGGCAGGATGTCGCGGAGCGCGTGTGTGCTCGTGCGACCGTCGCCGAGCAGGAGGTGCACCTCGTCACCGACCGGAATGCCGAGCCGCTCAAGCTGGTCGCTGTAGGCGGCGAGCTGCAGCAGCGCGGTGATCTTCGCCTTGCGGGCGAGCTTGGTGTCGTAGATCTCGTAGCTGCCGTCGCTCGAGCGCATGATGAAGTCCGCGTAGCCGAGCAGGCGGCCGTCGAAGAACGTTGCCTGGAAGAGCACGTCGGCCCCGGCGCGCAGCGCAGCCTCGGTCTCGGCGGCGTCGGCAACCTGGTTGCCGAAGTTCGGCGAGAACTCGACAACCTCGCGCCTCTGCTTGAGGCTCTCGAGCGTTGCGAGTTCGTGAACGGTTCCGAGTTTTCCGGCGCGCGCGAGCATGTCGTCGACGGGCTGCTCGACGGCAATGATGCGCCCGAGCTTCGCGTCGAGGCGGCGCATCAGAGCCCACTCACAGCTCGCGGCGGCGCTCAGGTCGCTCGCGCTGTAAATGACTGTGTCGTCGAGAAGAAACATGCGGCTCCGCAGGGTCGGGTTGCTTCGAGGTTATCGGTCACGGGCGACATAGCCAGCGCGGGTGGCACACCGAGCCATAGGCTGAGCGGATGACTTCCCCCATCACCATGTACGGCGCCGAATGGTGCATCGACTGCCGCCGCGCAAAGACCCTGCTCGATGCGAAGGGTGTCGACTACGAATACATCGACCTCGAGGCGATTCCCTCGGCCGCCGACGCAGCCCTCGCCATCAGCGGGCGCACAAAAATTCCCGTCATCACGTTCCCCGACGGAACGCACCAGGTCGAGCCGAGCAATGCGCACCTCGAGGCGAAGCTCGTCGCCGTTGGTGTGCTCTAAGTCTTCTGAAACTCAGGAAACCCGCACGACCGCCTGAACCGGCAGGTGATCGGATGGCGCGACCCCGCCGTAGCGCGCGACGTTGATGCCCGTCTCCGTCACGTCGATCCGGCCGCCGGCGAGAATCCAGTCGATGCGCTTGCGGTCGAGCTTCGGCGCACGGTAGTTCGGGTAGGTGCCCCACTCGGCGGTCAGGCGGCGCGGTGCTGCGTCCCACGTGTCGTGCACGCCGTTGCGCGCGAACTCGGCAAACGGCGAGGTGTCGACGGCCGTGTTGAAGTCACCCGTGATGATCGTCGCATCCCCGCTGAGGCTTGCAACGAGTGCAGCGGACTTCACACGCGACGCTCGCGAGCGGTGATCGAAATGGGTGTTGATAAAGACAAGTTCGCGTCCCGTTTGCCGGTCGCCTAGTCGCGCCATCACGAGCACGCGGGGAATCATGTTTCCCCACGTCTTCGAGCCCGGCTCGTGCGGGGTGTCGGAGAGCGCGAGCTGACCCCACTGCCGCAGCTCGAAACGGCGCGTGTCGAAGTAGATCGGGCAACCCTCACCGCTGCCGTCAGCGTTGCGGCCGTGGCCCAACCGGCGGTAGTGCTCACCGAGGCTCTTGCGCACAAAACGGCCCTGGTCGGGCAGTGCTTCCTGAATTCCCACGAGTGCGGGCTGCTCGACCCGGAGTAGCTCCCGCAGCGCCGGAGCCCGCCGCGCCCACAGGTCGGGGCTGTTGCGCCGCGTGTGCTGCATCCGTCGACGGATGTTGAAAGTCATCACGTGCACATCGGGTGCCTCGCGCGGGCCGATGAGTGCCGTCATGTGCCAAGGCTACGGGTCAGTGCGGCTCAAGCTGGGCAGCCGCGCGCACGAGTCTCGCGACATCCGTTCTCCGAATTACCGCAGCGATGGTCTCGGGCGTGCCGGGGCTTGTGAGCTTTGTGCTCTCAAAAACATATAGAACACCAACGACCGCGTCACCGTAGAGAAAGCCACCAATGCCGGCGGCGGCCGCGGCAACGACGGCATCGCGGTTCTTTTGTTCGTCCTCGCTGAGATCGGGATAGTCCTCGAGCAGCGCGGTGCCGGTGGGAGCAACTCCGACGCGCCCGATGTCCGAGGCCAGCATGCGCCGCGGTCGTAGCCCGAAGCCCCAGGAAGTTGTGAATCCGCGCGCGTCAATGCGGTAGTTGGTCACGCCGGCCACCCAGAAGATCGCGGCGCCGAGCGCGATCAGAACGCCAACGATCAGTGGGCCGAGATTGAGCGTTACGGCCGAGAATGCGACAACGGCGATAGTGCAGCCGGTCATCGCGACCGAGACGAACACGTCGACCCGGTTGTAGGTGCTATGCGTCCAGACGATGGGGTCGCCCGTGACCGGAGCAAACGGCTTCGAAAAATATGATCCGGATGGCGCCAGCTCGATGGCCTCAAACGGAATGCCGCGGCCCGCGGCGGCAGACCCGAGGAAGGCGAAGGCTACGGCGCCGAGGGCGGCTCCCCCAAACGCCCAGAGCCCGCTGACAACGTGATGTCCGTCGCCAAATGTAGCGGTTGCGCCGACCGAGGCGAGCAGCCACCCGGCCGCCGCGCCGTTGACGAACCCGAGAAGTCCGTAGGTCCCCCGGGTATAGCCAGCCGGGTAGTTGTCGCCCGCGAGCAAGAGCACGGCCAGCCCGATGACCACCACGATGATCACCGTGAAACTCAGCGCTTTGGCAACGTCGCCAAATGACCCACCGGGGATACCCTCGCCGATGTCGATGGTCAACGCAGCCCAGACGACAAGAGCGGCTGGAATCGACGTGACGAGAATTGCGAGTAGCTTGCGGGACGTGGGCGTTTCCCGCTGTTTGCTCATCTCCTCAATCTAGACGGCGCTAGCCGACCTCTGTCGCAATCGTGCTGTGGCCCTTGCCGTCGACGCTGACCCGCAGCTTCGCGAGAATCTGCTCCTTCATCGATTCGACGTGACTGATGAGCCCGATAGTGCGGCCGCCGGCCCGCAGGCCGTCCAGTGTGCTCATCGCAATCTCGAGGGTGTCGTTGTCGAGTGAACCGAAGCCCTCGTCGATAAACAGCGTGTCGAGAGTGATACCGCCGGACTGGTTGGTGACCACCTCGGCAAGCCCGAGCGCGAGGGCGAGCGAGGCGAGAAAGGTCTCACCACCGGAGAGCGAGTGCGTCGCCCGCGAGCGACCGGTGTGCTCGTCGAGAATGGCGAGCCCGAGCCCGGACGACGTGTTGCGGTACTGCAGCGAGTCGTCGTGTTCGAGCAGAAACCGCCCGCTCGTCATCGCGCGCAACCGCACGTTGGCGGCCGCGACGATCTCCTCGAGCTGCGCGGCGAGCACGTAGGTCTCGAGGCGCATCCGCATGGTGTTCGGCTCCTTGCCCGCAACCGCCTGGGCGATTTCGCGCACCTGCTCGTACTCCGCCAGCAGCGTGGTGGATGCCGCGAGCCGAGCCCGCGCATCACCAGCGATAGCCGCGGCGGTGCTGAGTGTCGACGCGGCAGCGCTGCGTGCGGTGATACTCGCATCCCGGGCGGCCCGCGCCTCGGCAACTGTGGATTCCGCCGCTGCAACCTCCACGACTTCCGCCGGCAGGTTCTGCAGCTCCTCTTCGGCCAGGGTCGCGGTCGAGGTGGCGATGCCCTGGTCGTGTTGGCGAATGCGATCGTCGATCGCCGCGATGCCGGTCGGCTCGAGACGCGCGGCCTCGACGAATTCTGCCGAATCGAACGACTGCTCCGCGAGACCGGCGTCGAGAGTGGCGGCCGCCGTGGCCTGCGCTTCCACCCGAGTGCTGGTTGTTGCGATTGCTGACTCGAGAGCCGCCGCAGCAGCAAGCACACCCTCGAGGTGGCCAACGCGCTCCCCCACAGAGGCGAACTCGCCGCGTTGCGCAACCACGCGACGCTCAACGTCGGCGTGGGTGGCGATGGCCGTTGTGTGCTCCGCGGCGGCGGCAGCCCGCAGGGTGGCGAGCTCGTCGAGCGCTGCCTCGCCGGACTCCAGCGACGCCTTCAACCGGCTGACCTCGGTGTCGAGGGTATCCACTCGTGTCGCAGCGGCCCGCGCGGCCGCGTGAACGTCGGTCGCCGCGGCGAGGTCGTGCGCGAGCTCGTCGGCGCCGCGACCGTCGGTCTTCGCAACAGCTTCGGCGAGCGACACGTCGAGGGCCGCACGCTTGTCACGCTGCGAGTCTGAGGCGGCCCGGAGCGTTTCGGCCCGCGCGAAGGCGGCATCGATGTCGTCCTGGGTGACGGGCTCTGTCGCGGCGCTCGCGGGCGCGGGGTGCGAGGTCGAGCCGCACACCGCGCACGGCTCGCCTTCGACGAGCTCACTCGCCAGTTCGGCGGCGTGACCGGCGAGCCGCTGCTCGAGCAGGCCGTGGTGCGCGGCGGCAGCTGCGACGTAGGCGGCACTCGCCGCAACTTCGGCGGCGCGGGCGTCGTCGAGGGTTGTCGTCAGGGATTCGGCGAGCAGAGCCTGGGCGTGAACGGCGGTCAATCGATCGACGTCGAGTCGAGCGGCGGGCTCTCCCCCGGCTTCGACCCGAGCCGCGGTCAGCATCAGCGTCGACGCCTCGATTGTCGCGGGCAGGGCGTCGAGAGCGGCTCGCGCATCGGCAATGCGCGAGTCAACCGTGGAGACATTGACCGCTTCAGCGTCGACAGTCGCAACGAGCGCGGGCAACCGCAGTTCATCTGCACGCGACTCGGCAAGCGAGCCCAATTGGCCGGTGAGGTCGCGAACGGTGGCCGAGAGGTCGGAACTCTCGACGCCGTGCGTTGCCCAGGCGGTGCGGGCGTTTGACTCCGCGGCGCGCGCGGCATCGAGCGCGACTGCCGCGGCACGCGACGCCGTCACCGACGCCCACACGGCTGCGGCGCGTCGGGCGGCGTCGAGGGCGAGCCGGTCTGCAGCAATCACTGGTGCATTCGCCTCAAGCATTGCGAGGCGGGCGAATGCGGAATCCCTCCGCACCTGCTGGGCGCGGGTTGTGACGAGCAGCCGGTGCTGAACGTCGGCGGCGCTGTGTATTTCGTCGGCAGCGTCTGCGGCCGCCGTGGCAGCCGACTCGAGCTTGCGCAGCAGCTCGAGTCCGTCGTCGAACCACTCCGTCGTGACGCCGGATGCGGCTTCGTCCTGGCCCGTCAGCGCGGCGAACTGCGACGCGAGTTGCGCGAGCCCGTCGCGTGACCCCGAGACACGTGCCTCGAGAGCCTTGCGGCGCTCGGCGAACACCGTCTCGATCGACGCGAAGCGGTCGGTCGCAAAAAGTGTGCGCAGTACGGCCTGGCGGTCGTCGTTGCCCGCGCGCAGAAACTGTTGAAAGCGGTTCTGCGCGAGCAGGATGACCTGCAGAAACTGGTCCTTTGTCAGCCCGATGATCTCGTGAAGCTGAATGCCCACGTCGACGGGGCGCGCGGCGAGTCCCTCCCAGGAATCGCCAACGCGGCGGTACAGCTCGGCGGTCGCAGCCGACCGCGTGAAACCCTCGCCGCGCTGCTTGGGCCGGTCGTAGTCCGGGCTGCGGCGAACGCGGTAGTCAACGCCGCCCGTGCTGAACTCGAGTTCGACCCAGGTCGCGTCCTCGGGGGTGCAATGGTCGCTGCGCAGCCGCTGCTGCGTTCCCTCGTAGCGCGGAACACTCGCGTACAGCGCGAAACAGATCGCGTCAAGAATGCTCGACTTTCCGGCGCCGGTCTTGCCCGTGATGAGAAAAATGCCGTCTGCGGCGAAGCTCTCGAAGTCGACGTACTGCTCTTCGAGAAACGGCCCAAACCCTGCAACGCGCAGCGATCGAATTCTCACTTGGATGCCTCGGCAATCACGTCGGCGATGAGCTCGGTCTCGGCTGCCGTTGGCCCGACACCGTTGCGCACGAGCTCAAGGAACCCGGCGACAACCTGCGCATCGGTGCGTGCGGCGACCCGCTCGCGATACGAGGTCGTTCGGTCGGCGGCTGCAACATCGGGGCGGAACTCGAGCGTTGCCGCGTGCGGAAAACGCTCCTGCAGGCGACGCATCGCATCCATCGGACGCACCTGGTCGGTGAGCACCGCAGAGATCCAGTGCTGCTCAGCGTCTGTGTGCGCGACATCCATCAGCAGGTTCTCAAGGGTTCCGGTCAGAACGGTGAGGCGTCGCGGCACGGGCAGGTCGACCCAGCGCACCTCGCCCAGCCCGGACGCGGTCAGGTCGACGAGCCAGCCGCCGCGGGCCTTGCCGGCTTCACTGAACGAATAGTGCAGCGGGGCGCCGGAGTAGCGGGCACGCGGCGAGAGCTCTGCGCGCCCGTGGATGTGGCCGAGGGCGACGTAGTCGGGTCCGTCAAAGACGCTCAGCGGAACGAGGTCGATGCCGCCGGCGCTGATGTCACGCTCGACGTCCGTTGCCGACGCGTCGCTCGCGGCGACGTTGGCGATGAACGCGTGCGACAGCACAACCGACCGCGCCGGATTCGCGGCGAGGTGGGTGCGCACCCGGCCCATCACAAACTCGAGCACCTGGTGCTGGGTGCGCAGGTTCTCGCCCGGATAGTCGTGCCGGATGAGCGCGGGTTCAAGGTACGGGATGCCGTAAAAGTTGACCGGCCCGTGCTCGTCTTCGAGCACAATCGGCTGGTCGTGCAGTTCGTGGCGCGTAACGATGTGGATTCCGGCGAGCCCCGTGAACCCCGAATTGAACCCGAGTCGCGTAGCCGAATCGTGGTTGCCGCTCGTCATCACAACAACAGCCCCAGCGGCCCGGATGTCGCGCAGCGCCGCCGTGAGCAGCTCGATGTTCTCGGCTGCCGGCGTCGCGGAGTCGAAGATATCGCCGGCGACAGCGACAACGTCAACACCCTCGATCCGCACGATCTCAACGAGCGCGTCAAGCACAACCGTCAGGTGCTCGAGCGTGGAGTACCCGTGAAAACTGCGGCCGATGTGCCAGTCGGACGTGTGAAGGATGCGCATCTCTGGAGGGTATCGGGTGGGGACGACAGGGGTGCTCAGTACCGCGGTCGCACGAGCGCGTGACTCGCACGCAGCAACTCCTCAACGAGCTCCGCAGGAACACTCCCGTCGAGCACAACGCTCACCCAGTGCTTTTTGTTCAGGTGGTAGCCGGGCGTAATCCCCGGGTACTCGGCCTGCAGCGCGAGGCTCTCCGCGGGGTCAATCTTCAGCGACACCGAGAGGGTGTGTGCTCCGAGGGCGCTCAGCGCGAAGATCTTGCCGTTGCCACTCGTTTTAAAGACCGAGGTCTCTTCACCGAACGGATACGTCTCGGTCGCCTGGGGCAGCGCGAGGCAGAAGTCGACGAGTTCTTGCGGGTTCATGCGTCAAGCCTAGGTAGCGGCCGCGACATCCACGTTCCGAAAACAGCGAAAGCCCCGCCCGCAACGTTGCGGACGGGGCGGTCACCCACGTTTAGCGGAACGCGTCCTTCACGTTTTCGCCGGCCTGCTTGAGGTTGGCCTTCGACTGGTCTGCCTGGCCTTCGGCCTGCAGACGCTCGTTGTCGGTGGCGTCACCGATCGCTTCCTTGGCCTTGCCGACGAGCTTCTCGCCCGCGTTCTGAGCCTTGTCAGAGTTGCCCATTACGGTCTCCTTTCGTAGTGCAGTTGTCTTTTCGACGCTACGCCCGCAGCGAGTGGATGTCGCGGCTCGACAACGGCACTCAGCAGAGTCTCGGCTTGCCTAGAACCAGACGCTCAGGCAGGGCGCGACGGGTGAGCGGAACGCGACATCCAATCGTTCGACAGCACCCTCGGAATGCTCGACGATGCGCCCGGCGCGCTGGAGTGTGAGCGCCGAAACGCCGCCGAGGTAGATCGAACCGAGCTCGTTGACCGAGAGGGTCAGGTCGGCCGGCTCTGTTGTGCGTTCGATCGTGTCGCCGAGCGAAAAACGTCCGGCTGCGAAGCCGAGGTCGTCGGTCACCTCGATGACAAGGTTGAGCGATGCGAAGTAGTCGCGCGCTGCGAGGGCCGCGGGAACGTCGAGGATGCGCACCCACAGGTGGTCGCGTACCTCGGTGGCGCGCACTGCGCGGAAGTCGGCGACCTGCCAGCGAATCGGTTCGTCGACCGAGCGAAGCGGCACAACGAGCGTTGTGGTGAGGTCGAGTTCGAGCAGGTAGCTGAACAGGCCGGCGTAGGCATCATCGGTCGCCGTGACGAGCGAGAGCACGCGTGCGGTGTGCTGGCTGAAGTCGTGCTTGTTCTCTTCGAGAACGTAGAGCGCGAAGCCCTGCGCTACACCGGCCCCGTCGTCGTAGCGGATGGCGCGAATCTTGCGCGGCAGGTCTTTGTCGGCGCTGCTGATGCCAAAGGTGCGGTCCCACAGGTGCGACCAGGTTGCGATGTCACCCGGCGTGCGCAGCCGATTGCGCTCGATGATCTCTGGCGCCTCGTCGCGCAGTTGTTCGAGCGGCACAAACTGCACGCGCCCCCGCGCGGGTGTGCCGGTGAACTTCGCCTTGCGGGTGTCGATTTCGTAGTCGGCGCTCAAGGCGGCGGGAGCGAAGCCAAACCTCCCATAGATTGTGCTCTCCGAGACGGTGAGCATCGCAAGCGCGAGCTTCTGGTTCGCAGCGGATCGCAGTTCGGATTCGAGCAGCTCCCTCGCAATCCCCCGTCGGCGGTGAGTGGATGCAACAGTCACCGAGCTGATGGCCCAGCCATCGACCTGGCGCTCGCCGGGAACGGTCAGGGCCGTGGCCCACGAGTTGACGGTTGCGACGGGTGTCGCCGGGTCGGCTCCGGAGTCGTCCCAGACGCCCGAGGTGCGCCGGTCGGCGGTTCCCGCCATAAACTCCGCTGCCGTGTCATCGGGAAATATCGTCGCGTGAAAACCACGCGAGTCAGCGTCGAGCCAGGCGCGGAAGGTCGGGCTGTCGGTGGTGTCAACGAGGTCGAAGCGCAGGCCACGTTCGGCGAGCTTTGCGGCGGACTGGGGGTCGATCGGCAGTGCGGAGTTCATCCCCCAAGGCTACGCGGAACCGCTGATGTGCTCCTGCGCCTCTCGCCACTCGCGCGCGAGAACCGCGTACACCCCGGTGTCGGCCCACTCGCCCTTGAACATCATGTCTTCAACGAAGTGAGCTTCGTGTCTCATGCCGAGTCGCTCGCATAGCCTTACCGAGCGGATGTTTCGCGGGTCAAGCTCGGCCATCGCGCGATGAAGCTGCATCGTGTCGAACGCGAGGGTGAGGAGCGCTCGCGCCCCTTCCGTTGCATACCCCTGGCCCGAGTGGTGAGGGTTGAGCGTCCAGCCGAGCTCGGCCGTCGAATTCTCGACGCTCTTGAGCGTGAAGTAGAGGTCGCCGACGAGTTGCCCGTCGTCCCTGCGCACAACAGCGAGCTGCAGGTAGTCCTCGTTGTGCTCAAGCGTTGTGGCTTCCGACCATGCGGCGATTTTGGATGTCACGGTCTCACGATCGCGCGGCTCAAAGAGCTGGTACTCGGCGACGTCCGCGAGTGAGTGGTAGGCGTGCACGGCATCGACGTCGCGTATTGTCATCAGCCGCAGGGTCAGACGCTCGGTCTCAATCGGTTCTGAGAACACCAGCGGGATCATCTCTAGAGTCTCGCACCGCGCGCCCGGCTACGACAGTATTGACGCATGGCTCGCAAGATCGTCATTGTCAGCGGACGCGTTCAGGGCGTCGGGTTCCGGTGGGCGACGCTCGAGGAGGCCGAGCGACGCGGCCTTTCCGGCAGCGTACGCAACGAGCCCGACGGCACGGTGCGCGTCGAAATCGAGGGCGCCGACCTCGACCCCATGCTCAGCTGGCTGCGCACGGGGCCGCCCTACGCGGAAGTCGCGGCGCTCGACGTGAGTGATGCGCCAGAGACGGGTATCGCCGGCTTCCGCGTCGGCTAGTCGTTCGCAGCACTGCTGCGAGGGTGCAACGCGCTTACGCAGCCGCGTACGCCGCCCGCAACCAGCCAAGAAGCTCGTCGTCGATCTGGGCGGCCTCGCTCACGCGCACACGGTGGGTAACCATCGAGTTCCACGAGCCGGCGGCCTCGAGTCGCTCGGTGGGTTCGGTGCCCTTCAGCTTGATCCCGATGTCGAGGCGGTCTGCGGTCGCCGCAACGATTGCGAACTTCTTTGCGCCCTTGAGCAGGCTGACGTAGCTGTGGGTCGCCGCTGTGTCGACCGGTCCCGACGCAGCGAGTGTGGAGAGCAGTGACTCGTACACCGGCTTCCAGTGCGCCTTTGTGCCACCAAAGAGTTTGGCGATCACGTCGTCCTGGTTGGAGTGAGCGATCTGCTCGGGTTTGAACGTTGCGACGAGAGCCATTGCGTGCCCGCGACCGAGGCCATAGTCGTCGGCGAGCCAGCTGATGATCTGACCGGCTTTCACTCCGTCGGCGAGCAAACCCTTGTCGTCTGCCAGTTTCTTGAAGTCGGCGGGGTCGAGCCCGGTCTTCGCCTTTATGGTGTCGATGTACGCCTGAAAGCTCATGCGAAGAAATCTAGCGCGAGACCCGCACGTCCAGAAGCATTCCTGTCGCGTCGTCTGTCGAAAAGCCGAGGTCCTCATACACACCGCGAGCTTCGGGGCTCGCGAACAGTCCGACGACCGCGTCGGCGGGAGCTGTCTGCGCAACCCAGTCCAGCAGGCGCTGCACGAGCTGCGTCGCGAGTCCGCTATCGGAGTGCTCCGGGTGCACGATGACGTCCTGTACGTAGAAGTAGTGGCTTCCGTCGCCGACGAGCCGCGCCATCCCCACCGCTGTCTCGTTGTGAAGAACAACGGCACCACGCAGCGATGCCGTCAGCGAGGCGCCAATCGCGGGGTAGGAGAAGTGGTCTTCCCAGTCGACGGCGAGTGCCAGGGCACGATGTTCGTTGACCGTAGGAACGCGATCAACGAACTCGTACACGGCGAAAAACTAAACGACTTCGGCCGAGAACCACGGCGGGTGGATTGCAACGCGAGTGTTGAACGCGGAGCCACGGAGGAGTTCCTTGACGGCGTTGCGCGCACGGTCGTTCGCGACGGTGATGACCGTGACAACTTCGAACGGCACCGAGTCCTTGACGAGAAACTCTGCCTCGAGAATGCTCGCGGTGTCGAGGTCGGCGTTGAGGCGGCGCAGCATGCGGTCGCCGGCATCGGGCGCCGTTGCGAACCTGCTGAGCGGGTGCGCGGCGTCGCGGTCGGCGATGACAAGAACCGACTCGCCCGAGCGAACCTCGGAGACGGCCTTGATCGATGACACGAGCAGCACGAAGTCGTTCGCGGGTGCGTCGGTCGCGAGTCGCGGGTCGGTTGCGCCGGTGCGCACGCTCCCCCACGCCGTCGATGTCGGAGACAAAAAGAACGGAACGTAGTCGGCAATCGCGTTGCCCTCGTCGTCAACGGTGATCGTGCGGCGCGCTTCGCGAGCGTGCGGCGACGAGATATCGATTGCGGGTTCCGCACCGAACTTGTCTGACTTGATAACTCCGCCGTCGAGAATCGCGGCGAGGTTGTCGATGTGCGTTACGTGATAGACGCGCTGGGCTCCGAGATCGAGATCGGATGCCGCGCTCGCAGCCTTGCGCGAGAGTGTCGCCGTGCGTGCTCTGCTAGCCCTCGTGGGGGCGGGAGCCACGGGAATCTCTGGCCTCGCCTTCGGGAAACAGGCGTCGCAGACGCCGTTCGCAAGGCCGTGTCGGCATTCGTCGCTCAAAGGGGATCCTCCATAGGCGTGGGATTGCCCACCTGCCTACGTTACGCGCCTTTCAGATTCCCCGCTTGGCCTGACCACGCCCTATCGGCCGCCTCCACCTCCACCGCCTCCGCCGCCGCCGGAGAATCCCCCGCCGCGCGAGCCGCCCGACGAACTGCTCCAGGAACTGCCCGAACTGCCGATCCCGCCCCAGGAAGTGCCCGAGCTCGAGGAACTCGCCGCGGGCGCGGCATAGGTTGCGGCGGCTGAAGCGCCACGAACCGCGTGGGTGAACGATGTCGGGTTAAAGCCGTTGTTCGAGTGGAACCAGTCCGGTGTCTCGTTTTCCGCGGCCGCGTGAACAACGAGCTCCTTCATCCACTGGTCTTCGACGCCCCAGAGCACGGCGAAGGGAAGAAGTTTTTCGTAGAGCTTGATGATCTGCTTGGTGTCACCGACGTCGATGCGCTCGGCTCCGGTCGGGCTCTGCAGCAGACGGAAGCGCTCCTGCTCTGCGAGCTCGAGGTACATCTTCATACCGAGCAGGTAGTCGCGCCACTCGATGCCGGCGGGTGTCAGCGGGCCCTTGGTTGTACCGGCCAGGAGCGAGAACGTCACGATGATTGCAACGAACGACACACCCGCCGCGGCGAAGGGAGCAACCGAGAACGACATCGTTGCCGCGGAGATCGCGATGCCCGCGCCCACCGAGAGAAAAAAGAGCAGGAAGGCGATTCCGGGAAACAGGCAGCCGAGACCGAGAGCGGGCTTGCCACGGAAGCCGAGTCGCTGCACTTCGGTTCCGGCCTTGGCCGTGACCGCGCGGGTCGCGTTGCCGAGGGAGACGTCGTTCGGTGCGAGTTCCCGCACCTCGCCCTCATCGAGCTTGCCGCCGAAGATCGCCTGCATAAGCTCGAGTTCGGTCTCGTCGAGGTCGCTCGAGTCGAGGTATTGCAGGGTGTACTCAGCGCCGCTCGCCGTCACCGGGTAGTCGAGGATGCGCAGCTTCTTGCGCACGGCGAGGCTCACGAGCTGCGCCGAGAACGCCGTCTGCTCGCGATCGACGATGTGAGCGGCAACCATCACGTTGATGCCCTTCGGCACCGAGTACTGCGGAATGATGATGCCGCGCCCGCCTGCCGCCTTACGCGTCCTGACCCGATTGACCGCAGCGAAGATCATCGTCAGGATCGCCCCCGCACCGAACAGGCCGTAGATCACGTTTGCCCACACGGGTGCCGGATTGATCGAGCCGTTGATGCCGGGGTTGTACTGGTAGCCGGGGCCGTCATAGGTCGGACCCTGCGCAAACGTGTCGGGCGCGAACCCGACCGCTATCGACAGGTTCTCCCGCTCTCCGAGGTTCGCGACAACTGCCGAGAAGGTTGTGCCGCTTTGCACAAGGGTGCAGGTGTCATCGGATTGGAAGGCTCCGTAGTAGCAGGCGGTGTAGCCGTCGAGCGCTGCCGCAGCACTCGGGTCGACGACGAGCGTCGCCGAAACCGAACCGAAGGGCTGGTCAAAGCCGGTTCCGTTGACATCCCAGTAGAACTCGTCGGCTGGAGCCGGGTCGGTGAACGGCAAAACGACGTTCTCGAGGCTGTAGCTGATGACGTAGGTGGTCGGGCCGTACACAAAGTTGTCGGTGCCGAGGGCGAGAACGAGGTACTCGCCGTCGACCGACTCCTCCAAGTTCACCGGCGACCCCGTCTCATCGACTATCGAATGCACCTCGGGCTCGGTGGCCGTCGACTGCACTACGACCGGAATGGCGCGGAGAATGCCCCGGTTCTGGTCGAAGTCAGGAAACCGAGCAACGATGGTTTCGACGACCTCAAGGTGCGCGGTGCCGTCCGACTCCATCGACAACACGTAGTGCGCGTCAAATGAGTCAAAGGTGAAGTCTGACGTGTCGGCTGCCGCGGGAAGAGCGGAAGCGAGTGCGAGAGGAACCGCGAGAGAAATTGTCGCAATGGCTCGGAGTGTGCGAGAAATCTTCGATCCAGCGGTCATGGCTGAGAGCTTAGCGGCAGGTTCCCCGGGTCAATCCTCGTCGAAAGACAAACCCCGGTACGCTGGCGAGAAGATGTCCTTTACTCGTCGCAGTTTCCTCGTCGGAGCAGGCTCGGGCCTGACCCTGCTTGCGGTCGCCGCCTGCACAACCGATACGCCGACGCCGCAGCCCACGGCAACGATCCCCGCGACAAACGGCGTTCCCGCTCCCGCGCGGATGGTGCGCAGCGCCTGGTCCGGCGACAAGTACGCGCTCGGAACGCATAGCTTTACAGCGGTTGGTGCCTCGCCGCAGAACCGCGAGGCGCTCACTGAGTCGCTCCTCGACCGGGTCTACTTCGCCGGTGAGGCCACCGACGTCAACAATCCCGCGACGGTGCTCGGTGCCCGAGCATCCGCCATGCGCGTTGTGGCGAGCGTTCGGCTCTCGGCGGAACCCGGGGACAAGATCGCGGTCATCGGTGCGGGAGCGGCCGGGGCAGAAGCCGCGCGCGCCCTCACCGCGGATGGTTTTGACGTCGTACTTATCGAGGCGCGTGACCGGGTGGGAGGTCGCATCCATACCGCCGTCTCTGACAACTGGCCCGTGCCCGTTGAGTTTGGCGCCTGGCTGCTGCGCGAGGAGAGCGACGCGAGCATCATCGGGCGTCTGGCTTCCGCCGATCTGGGCGCCGCGGCCATCACCACCTCCTTGCTCCGGTCGACAGGTGCCGACGCCGAAGATCTCGACTCGAACGATGTCGGGCCGCCTGCGCTCGAAACGGCGATCGCCTGGGCGACGCAGCAGAGCGCAGAGCCCTCACTCGCCGTGTCGCTCGACGAGTCGGGTGCGCAGCAGACCGCTGCGGGTTCACCCGATGGCGAGGCGCTCCTCGACGCCTACTTCGCGGGCCTTGCAATCGAGACCGGCGCAGATGCCGCAGACCTCTCCAGTTGGTACGTCTCCCCCGAGGCAGCCTCGCTCGCCGAAACCCGCGTTGCTGTCACCGGCGGTATGAGCGCTTTTATAACGAGTGCGCTCGACGATGTCGAGACCTTTCTCAGCACAACCGTCGTCGGCATCAACTACGACGACGACAGTGTGAGCCTGCGTCTCGGCAGCGGCGAGTCGCTCACCGTCGACCGGGCCATTGTTACGGTGCCGCTCGGTGTGCTCAAGAGCGGCGGCATCGAGTTCGACCCGCTGCTCCCGTTCTCACATCGCGCCGCAATCGCCGACCTCGGATTTGGCGCCGTCGAGACCGTCTGGCTTCGCTTTGATGAGCCATTCTGGACGACGGACGCAACGGCCTGGACCCTTCTCGGAACCGACGACGTTGTGACGCAGTGGATCAACCTGTTGCCGATAACGGGCGAGGCGATCCTCGTCGGTTTTGTCGGCGGGGAGCGCGCCGCGGCCTTCGCCGAGCTCGACGACACGGCGCTCACGCAGGCCGCGATGGCCGCCCTCGCGCCGTTTGTTGGCTAAGCAGTGCTGACTCGCTTCTAGCGGCCGAGCACCGGCCGGATGCGCGACAGCGCAACAACACTGCTGCCAACCGTCACAAAGACGGCGATCGCTATGCCGCTGTAAATGAAGAACTCGCCGACGGAGTCGAGCTGGTCGGGGTCGAGAAAAAAGTACGGGTACCAGCCGACGAATGCCCCACGCACAAGCGTGACCCCGCCCCAGCCGAGCGTGAACGTCACGGCCCAGGAGATTGCTCGCCACTGGGCACGCCCGCGCCCCGGTGCGAGAACCCAGTCGGCGATCGCGATCACCGGCAGCACAAAGTGCAGCAGAATGTCGGAGATCGGAACCGAGATCGGAAACCCTCGCTCCCCCGACTGCTGAACGATGAGCGCGTAAACGAGCCCCGACGTCACGGTGCAGGTCAGCACTGTGGCGCGAAAAGTTGTCAGCCAGCGCGGGTCGTCGTCGGTGCGTAACGCGAAAACCGCGGCGATCGCAGTAGCAACGACGAAAACCAGGTTGCTCTGAATCGTGAGGTAGGCGAAGTAGTTGCCGGGCGTAAAGGTCGCCGAGCCGAGCCCCCAGATGAACCGAAAGATGAGCGCGACGGCCGTGACGAACGCAACAACAAGCCGGCAGATGCCGAGAGCCCCGCGAACCGTCACTGCGTGCCCACCTCCGTGCGGCCCGTCAGTTCGCGGAAGTCGAGCCGTGACATCCAGTCTACGAAAGAGACGGGCGCCTAAAGGTTGAGCTCGCCCGGATCGACCTCGATATCGCCGCCGTCATCGGGCCCGCCGGTTCCGGGAAGAGTCGTGACCTGAGACTCGTCAACCTCCGGATCATCGAGCGCGGGGCTTGCGGCGGCATTTCGCTGAAGCTCCTCGGTGTCGGCTTCGCTCTGCGGAGATTCGTTTGTGTCTTTTGCGAGATCGTCGTGCATATTCAGTCCCTTTTTACGTGGATGGCGCCACTCGGCTTTTCACCGGCGTCGATGAGCTCAAGCAGTTCCTTTGCTGCTTTCGCGATGCTCGAGTGATCGTTTTGGGCTGCGCGACTCTCGGCGGAGATCACACCTCCCCTGTGTACCTGGCGAAAGTCGCCGAAGGGAAAGCTGTAGCGGCCCTTTGTCTCGGGGTTCTCGTCGGGGTCATCGCCGAGGTGCCACTTGGCGTACTCAGCGAAGCCGTGGTCTTCGATGAAGCCGTTCTCTTCGTCCGGGGTCGGAGCGTCTTCGCTCCAGTCGTCGCGCTCGTCCTTTGCGACTTTGCCGTCACGAATGAGCGCCCGCGCGTGGGCGAGTGCCGCCCGGTTGAGCTGAATTGTCATGCGGCAAGCCTAGAAAGCTCGCTCCGGATGAGCGAGGCCAGGCCGGGGTTCACAGCGGATTAGTCGCCTCCGCCTCCGCCTCCACCATCGCCGCCGCCGCCATCTCCCCCACCACCGCTATCGCCGCCGAAGTCACCGCCGCTACTTGCGTCGCCGAAGTCGAATGCGCCGGCGTCAGACGACGTATCGCCCGGATCGTCAGAGATCTCGCCGGCGGTGCCGTCGGCCGCAAAGCCGTCGAAGACCTCGGAGAAATAGATCGCCGTAAACAATCCGGCATCGCCCGAGAATGAACCATCGGTGCCGACGCTCTCGCCGAGTTCTCGAGCCTGCAGTTCGAGAATCTTCGCCCACTCGCGTCCATAGCCGAAGAGCACAGCCCAACCGAGCAGCTTCTCGGTGAGCAGAAAGATCTCGCCCTGTTTGAGTGCGCCGTTCGGGCTCTGCAGCATCGCCATGCGGTCGGCTTCGGCGAGGGAGATAAAAAGTTTCAGCCCGAGAAGATGATCGCGGGTGTCAACGCCGCGCTCGGTGAGAGCGGTGTTGCGCGTCGCAGTGAAAACAATCGTTGCGATGAGGAGGAGAGTCGAAAAGACGACAAGACCGGGTTGAACAACGACCATCGCAATAACGAAAACGATCTGAACCACAACGTTGACGATCCGCCAGGGTGTGGTCTTTGCGACCTGGAATCCGGACGTTCGCACGGCGAGTTGTGCACTGTACTGCGCCTTTGCGAGTCGCGAGCTGAGCTGCCGGTTGCGATTGTTGACCTTGACTAGTGCACCCGGCTTGGCTCGCCCACCGAACATCGCGCGAAGCACCTTCTCCTCAACACCGCCCTCGGCGAGGAATCTGTCCCGAAGCTCGATCCGATACGGTTCGCCGGGGTTCTCGGGCGAGAGGATACGGATGATGCGGCGAACGGAAAAGTCGACGAGCTGAGCAGCGATGCTGCGCTTGCGATCGCCGATCAAAATGGCGCCGACCAAAACGCTGACTTTCTTCGGCGGTTCGTACTGCGCGATGATCGCGCGGTTCGACTGTGCGGCCCCCGCCCGGTTGTAGCCGACAATCGCTAGAATCAGGGAGACGACCGACAGGCCGAGCAGGAAGAAGTCCATGGGCTAACTATGGTGCACATCGGTGATTGAGTAGCCCGCGACGCAGGAGTAGGCGTATCGAAATCAGCTACACAAACCGAATCGTCGACTGCAGCCGGGTGCGCGCGTCGAACAGCTCGTTGCCGCCGACCGGGTCTTCGCTGTCGATCCCTTGCTTGAGCAGGCCAGGGAGCCGGGAGCGGTGCACAAGGTACGCCGGGTAGCCGCGCACCTTTCCGACGTCTGCGAGGGAGTCGAGAAAGGCCTCGTCGGGAATCACTATGACGATCGCCGTGAACCGCACGCGAGCGGCGCGGGCTATCACCTTCGTGCGCGTGGCAAGCGAGTGGAACGGCCGCTCATCGTTGATGCCTTCGCCGATCAGCTCGCCGCGCTTGATGCGCACGGGAGAGCCCCAGTCTTCAGACAGGAGCGCGAAGAGTCCGGTCGGCCCAAGCACAACGTGGTCGAGCTTGTTGGCGTCGTCGGTGGCGCTTGTGCTGGTTGTCGAGGGGCTCGTCGCAACGTCGTGCCAGAGCGTAAAGGCGATGCCGAGGTCGGTGAGCGAGCGCGCCGTGGCTTCCTCGGCGAGGGCGTCGGCGAGCACGTGACGAATGTCGCGCGGTGCGGTGCGCACAAGCGCGGGGTCGTAGGGGTTCGGCAGCGGGGCTCCACGACCGACCCATTCGCGCATAAGCGACAGGTACTTCTCGCGTCGCCACCCGCCGGGGTGCCCGTACGAGCGCGCTTGCGGGCGTGAGGCCGTCGGCGTGCGCGCCGGTCGCGCGGCGTACGTCTCGTGGCTACCGGTGCTCGGCCGCCCGCGGTCGTAGGAGGCGCGGGTCTCGGGCGTGCCCACAAGCTCCCACGCGGCTTGCACGGCGTGAAACTCCTGCGCTTCGCCTCCGGTATCGGGGTGGGCGGCGCGCAACCGTGACCGGTATGCGCGCCGAAGTTCTTCGGTTGTCGCGGTCGGGCTCACTCCGAGCACCTCGTAGGGCGACGCCGACATCGGGCCTGACGCCACTAGACGCCGCCTCCCCCGCCGCCGCCTCCGCCACCACCGGAGAAGCCGCCACCGCTTGAGCCGCTCGACGAGCTGCTGCCGGTGTACGCACTCGTGACGCTCGTTGAGAGCGCTCCGATACTGGAGGCGAAAGCCGCGGTGTTGAAGGCCGCCGTGCCGACGTACCACTGGGGCTCAACACCGAGGTCGTCGTAGTACTTGCCCAGTTGCTTCGTCCACTCCTTCTCTTCGCCGAAGAGAATCGCGTACGGCAGCAGTCGCTCGTTGAGCTTCACGAGTTCAACCGTGTCATCCGTGGCAACGGGCGTTGTGATCGCACCCTCCGGCGACTGCAGGTAGCGCAGTCGGTCGGCTTCGGCGAGCGAGATGTAGAGCTTGAGTCCACGCAGGTAGTCGCGCAGCTCAACACCCTTGGCGTCGAGCGGCGACTTCGAGAGCAGCACCCAGGTCGCGGCGAGGCCACCGATAGAGACGATGATCAAGGCAACGGGAATCGCCCCGCCATAGGCCTCGACGAGCGAGCCGATGGCGAACAGAACGCCCGCGACGCCGAGCACCGCGGAGAGCGCAAAAAGCCAGCCGATTGCCGCGTACGAAACCTTGCGACGGTAGCCGTCGCTCACCGCACGCTTGGTCGTCGCAGTGTGCAACTTGGTGATCTTCTTGGCCGCTGCGTCGTCGGTCTTGTCGAGGCTGCGGTCTTCGCCGGGTGTGAGCTCCTTGCCGAACAGCGCGTGCAGAAATGTCACGTCGTCTGTGTCGGCGCCGGCTTCGGTCACAAACTCGAGCTGGTACTTGGCCTTTTTGCCCGGGACCTCGAGAACGCGCAGGTTGCCCGCGACAGCGAGCTTGACGATGTGCGCGGGGGTCGACTTCGCCACGGTTCGCGACAGCAGCGCCGAGAGCTGGATGCTCTCCTTCGGCGGCAGGTACTCTGCGACGATGACGCCGCGGCCGTCGGCGTCGGCCAGGCGGGTGCGTCGCACGAGAACGGCAACGAGCGCGGTGAGGAGCGCGCCGATCGCGGCGACGAGCGACAGGGTCGGCAGCGGCGACGCGAAGAACGAACCGTCGCGCTCGACAAAGGTGCCGGGCTCGAATCCGATCGCGAAGCTCAGGTTCTCGCCCGGGCCGAGGTCGGTCGCGCTAAACGTGTACCCGCCATCGAACTCTTCGGCAGTCGCCTCGCCGTCGACGCCCTCCGAACCCGAAAACGCATCAAAGCGAGTGGATGCCGCGGCGAGGTCATCATCGAGAAACACCGTTGCGCTGACCGACTCGAACGGTTGCGCCCAACCGGTTCCGTTGACGTCCCAGTAGAACTCGTCGGAGTTGTTGTCGTCGAAATGGCGCGTGACGTTGTGCTGCGTGTAGGTAATGACGTAGGTCTGTTCGCCGTGAACGAAGACGTCTTCGTCCTGAATGGTCAGAACAAGAAACTCGTCTTCGAAGTCTTCCTCGTACTCGCGTGGGTTGCCGTTCTCATCGGTGACAGATTCGACGGCGAGGTCGACGGGATGCCCGTCGTAGTTGTCGACGAGCGCGCGGATGATTCCGTGGTTCTGGTCTGTTTCGGGAAATTCGGCGACGAGCGTCTCGGTCGTTGTGAGCACTGAGCGTCCGTCGGCGTCGGTGCTCAGCTCGTACTGGCCGTCGAAACTGGAGAACGTGAAGTCTTCGACGTCGGCGTGTGCGGGGGCCGCAACACCGAACGCGAGCGCTGCAGACAGGGCAACGAACAGCAGGGTTTTCTTCACGGTGTCAGCCTATCGGGGACACCCTATGCGGCAACGCGGCCGACAAGCTCGAGCAGCGCGAGCCCGTACGCCTGCGCAGCATCGCCCGCCGCGTAGCTGCCCGACAGCGTTTCGACCGTGTAGACACCGTCGGCGCGGCTAAGAGACACAAACGTGCCGCCAAGCATGTCGCGCAGCTGGTCTTCTCGCGGCATCCACAGGGCAACATCGAGCGAGACGGAGTCGAGAGCCCACTCGGTTGTGCCGTTGAAACCGAGAATCGTGCCGGTGTCGAACTCATGGGCCTCGATCGTCATGTCGCTGAGGATAAATACTTCACCGTCGAAGTCGTCGCCGTCGAGACAAAACGAGTCGCCGCTCGCGGGATTCCAGCGCATTCCCTGCGCGGCGAGCGAGCGGGCAAGGTCGGTCGAGATCATCCCCGGATTATGCGTCACCAACCTCTGAGTTGTTCGCACGAGCTGTCAGTGCGAGGTCGTATCTTCGAGATATGTCTGCGAACGTCCACATCCCCCGAGGTAAGGCGAGCCTCGAGGTTCTCCGTGCCGAGGCCAGAGACGAGCTCGATACAGTGATCCACGAGCGCTGCCTCGCAGGCGAAGACCCGTGGGACTTTATGGACGACCTGTTCACCGTCGACGAACTCGTTGTCTACCTGCTGCGCGCAGACGCGATCGCCGCCAATGATGGGCACGCGCCATCCACCACTCGTGACTACCGGGTGCTGCGCCAGATCGCCCTCGAATATCCGGACCTCACAACAACCGTCTGGCGACTGCTGGGGTCGGATCGCCTGCGCGCGGCCTAAAGTACTTGCATGGAATTCCGCACGAACCTCTTGCAACTCGGCAACAACGTCGGCATCGAGATCCCCGCCTCGGTGATCGAGCAACTCGGCGCCGGCAAAAAGCCACCCGTCGCCATCACCGTCAATGGCGTTTACGAGATGCGCAGCACGGTCGCCGTGATGGGCGGCAAGTACCTCGTGAGCTTCAACGCTGCGCACCGTGCGGCATCGGGGCTCGGCGGCGGCGACGACGTGCTGATCTCCATCGAGCACGACACGGCACCGCGTGAGGTCGAGGTTCCTCCCGCGCTCGCCGACGCCCTCGCGGCTCACCCGGCCGCGGCCGCAGCCTTTGCAGCGCTCTCCAACAGTAAAAAGAAGATCCACACTCTCGCCGTCGAAAGCGCGAAGACCGACGAGACCCGCGACCGCCGCGTCGCAAAGGCCCTCGAGGAACTCACGCCATGACCGAGAGTGCCGAGACCTACGCCGACGGAACAATCTCCGGCACCGGCGAAAAGGTCGACGGCAAAAAGACCGGCACCTGGACGCACTTCTATCGCAGCGGTGCGGTCAAGGCCGTCGGCGCTTTCACAAACGGCGAGATGGATGGCGCGTGGGAGTGGTTTCGCGAAAACGGAACCCGCATGCGCTCAGGTTCCTTCGTCGACGGCAAGCAGCACGGCGACTGGACAACCTTTGACGCGAGCGGCAACCCGTACAAGACGACTACGTTCAAGTAATGGCCCTCGCGACTTCTTTCACAGCTTCCCTGCCCGACTGGCTCGTCTCCTCGCTCGACGAGTTCGACGTTCCACTGCCCACGCACGAGGATCGCGTCGCGCTCACGAACACTCTCGCCGCGCGCAACCATGTCGAGGGAAACGGCGGGCCGTTCGCAGCCGTTGTTGTTGACCGCGCGACATCCAGACTCGTGTCGATCGGTGTCAACGTTGTGCTCTCGACCCGCAAATCGTCGGTGCACGCCGAGGTGATGGCGCTCTCACTCGCCCAGGAGAAGACCGGCGCGTGGGACCTCGGCGCCTCCGAGTCGCAGGATCTCGAGCTCGTCGTCAACTGGCGCCCGTGCACGATGTGTTACGGCGCGCTCGTCTGGTCGGGCGTCAAGCACCTCGTCATCGCGGGCGATGGCCCGGAGTGCGAAGACCTCACAGGATTCGACGAAGGCCCGATGCCCGCTGACTGGGTCGGCGAACTCGAGGCTCGCGGAATCAGCGTGACAATCGACGTGCTGAGGGATGCCGCGGTTGAGGTCTTTGCCGACTACGGCCGCTCGGGAGCCACCGTCTACAACGCGCGCGGAACCGGTTCGCGCAACGACTAAGCGAGCTTTAGCGCCCGCCGCCACCGCTCTGGCGCTCGGCCTTCGCTGCCTCTTCGCGGCGCCAGGCGTCGCGCTCCTTGATGCGCTGCTTCTCGTCGCGCACCTCGGCCTGCGTTGCGCGCTCTTCGACGAGCCACGCGGGCGGAGCCTTGAGCAGTTCCTGGATCTCAGCGGTCGTCAGCGCGTCGGTGATTCCGGAGCGGGCGAGGCCCGCATTGGAGACGCCAAGCTTGCCCGCAACAACGGGCCGCGGGTGCGGTCCGTTGGCGCGAAGTTCAACGAGCCACTCGGGCGGGTTGGCGTTTAATTCGTTCAATTCGGCCCGTGTGATGTCGCTCTCCTGGAACGCCTCGGGCGTAGCGGGGAGGTACACGCCAAGCTTTTGGGCCGCCGTGGCGGGCTTCATCAACTGGGGTGCGCGCTCTTCACTCATGCCTACAGCGTAGCCTTTGCCTGTGAGCTCTCCCCTTCGTATTGCCTTCGTGCCCGGCGTAACCATCACCAAATGGAGCCGAATCTGGGATGAGCGGCGTCGCGACACGCCCCTCGAGTTTGTTCCGACGACAGTTCCAGAGCAGGCGAATGTGCTTCTCAGCGAGCTCGCCGACGTGAGTTTTGTGCGTTTGCCGGTTGCGACTGACGACCTGAGCGTCATCCGTCTGTACGACGAGGACCACGTTGTTGTCGCCTCTGTGGATGACGCGATCGCCGACTTCGACGAGGTGACCCTTGCGCAGCTCGACGGCTACACGCTGCACGATCCAGCGGGAAGCGTCGAGGATGCGATCGCGCTCATCGCCGCCGGTGTTGGCGCGATTGTTCTGCCGCATGCGATTGCCCGCGCCCACAATCGCAAGGATCTCGTCTCCCGCCCCGTGACCGATGCACCCCAGACGCAGATCGCCGTGGCCTGGCTCGCCGACGGCGAGACGCCCGACATCGAAGAGTTCGTGGGCATCGTGCGCGGCCGCTCGGCGAACAGCTCGCGCGCGAACCCGACGCCCCCGCAGGAGAAGCCGGCGAAAGTCGTCAAGCCCGGAACAAAGGGCGCAGCAAAGGCCGCCAACCCGGCCGCTGGCGGAAAAGCCAAGGCGAAGCGCAAGCCATACGCGACGAGCGGTGGCGGTGAGGCGAAGAACCGTTCCGGTTCGCCGAACTCCCCCAAGGCGCGCAACGCCCGCAAGCGCAAGGGAAGATAGTCGAGTGACCTACGAACCCAATCTCGGCCTCCTGTTCGACGTCGACGGGCCGCTCGCCTCACCGGTGAGCCGCACGATCGCTATCCCCAGCATCCTCACCGACCTTGTGCGCCTCGCCTCAGCGGGCGTGCCGATCGCGTTTATCACCGGGCGATCGCAGGCGTTCATTCGTGACGAAGTCGTTGCTCCTCTCCTTCAGAACGGACTCGCCGAGGCGTTCTCCACCGGAAACGTGCGCATGTTCGGCGTCTTCGAAAAGGGCGCGGCCTGGTCAACGATCGGCCCGCAGGGCCTCGGTGATGTCACCGTCGATGAGTCTGTCGCCCTGCCCGCGGCGACGGTTGACGCGGTGCGTGAGCTCGTCGCATCCACATTTTCGAACACCATGTTCTTCGATGAGACAAAGGTCGCGATGATCTCTGTCGAGCAGCGAATGGATGTCGCGCACGCCGACTATGTGGCCGAGCAGGGGCCGTTCAACGAGGCCGTGTTCCAGCTTGTGGCCGATCACGGTCTGGGCATCCGCTTCGGCGATCGCGTCGCTGCCGCTGCGGACGGCACGGTGCCGTTCCGCATCGACCCGACGATCATCTCGACCGACGTCGAGTCGATTCTTCTCGACAAGGATCGCGGCGCAGAGCGTGCGCTCGAATACTTCGCGGGGCTCGGTGCGCTGCCGACCCGCTGGCGCTCGGTGGGCGACTCGCGCGGCGACTACCTTATGGCCGACCACCTGCACGCCGCGGGCTACGACGTCGCGCACGTCGACGTGCGCCCCTCAGACGGCGTGCTGACCCGCGACTACCCGATCGTTATCGAGGGCGACCTGATCCACGATTTCGCCGGTGCGGCGTTCCTGGCGCACTGGGTGAAAGAGCTCGATCTCGTCTCCTGACCTCGCTGGTTGAGTAGGCCGTTCACGGCCGTATCGAAACCCCGACTGAGGTTTCGATACGGCGCTGGCGCGCCTACTCAACCACCGACAAACGACACGCCGCTCAATGTCGGTGGCAATTGACATATTCGAACGTATGTTCGAATATGAGGAGATGCCTTCCGCAGCTTCGGCGTCCCCACCAGTCGCACTCGCGACTGTCAAAGACCTGCAGTCGCGCATCGCCGCGATGCAGGCGACGAAGCT
>Ga0247805_1000083_pt1 | contig 75468 bp, 59 predicted proteins | sample UWRJL044104R1_FD_180930 | JGI IMG/M metagenome (GOLD analysis project Ga0247805, IMG submission 180930) | Plant litter microbial communities from Arlington Agricultural Research Station in Wisconsin, United States - UWRJ-L044-104R-1 | ecosystem: Environmental > Terrestrial > Plant litter >...
AGGTAAGCGAGCCTGGCGACGCGGCGGCTCGCATCACGGTCAGCCAAAGTCCCGTTTCCACGCTCAACACCCGGACCCCGCAACTCGGCTACGACGGCGTGACGGGGCGATTGCTGTGGCAATCTCCTCCCACGGGTGCCGCCGCCGAAACCGCAGGCGTGATGATCGGGCTGCATGCAGGACGGTTTGCCGACGCAGGCCTGCGTTTCATCTATTTCCTGTGCGGGATCGGCGGTACCCTGATGGTCGCGAGCGGCCTGGTTTTGTGGACGGTCAAGCGTCGCGAGCGCTTGCCCGATCCGCGCCACCCGCACCTCGGGTTCCGTATCGTCGAGCGGTTGAACATCGCGGTCATTGCCGGCCTACCACTCGGTATTGCGGGTCTGTTCTGGGCAAATCGACTGCTCTACATCGGCATGAAGAACCGGGCGGAATGGGAGATCCACTGGATGTTCATCGCCTGGGCGATCGCGGCAATCGTGGCATTGCTCGCCACGCCACGGATCGCGTGGCAGATCGTGCTTGGGCTGGCCGGTGCTCTGCTCGTGGCGTTGCCCGGATATAATGCCGTGCTGACACCGCGCGGCATGCTCGAGGCGGTTGCCTCGGGTGACTTCATGCTTGCCGGGATCGACATGGCAATGTTCGTCGTTGGTCTATCCCTGCTGCGCATTGCGCGCCGGGTTGCCCTTCATCGTTCCGTCGCGCGTCCGGGACGACGTGTTCATTCAGCAAGTTCTGCGGATACAGAGAGGTCTACGCTATGAGCTGCGCCACAGTCCTGTTTTGCATCTGTGGCTTCCTGTTCTTCGGCCTTGCTACGGAGGCTCATCATCGGCGTCGATGCAGCGGCGTGTTGTCGGCGCGACGGTGTACGGCCATGCGGGTCGCGGGCTGGAGTTCGCTTGTTGCGGCATTTCTGGCGGCGGTCGTCGGTGGTGGCTGGGACTTCGGTCCGGTGCGTTGGATGGGCGCAGTCATGCTCGGTGCCGGTGCCGCGTTTCTGTTGCTGAACTTTGCCCCTGCATGGATGCAACAGTCTTTCTTCGTCAGACGGTGAATGCGCGAGCCAGGACAAGATGCATCTTCAATAAGGTCAAAAACAATTGCGGTTCAGACCCGTCCGTCGCACGGGACGAACATCGGGGTGTTGGTCCTCGCCTCGTCATCGTCTGAGCCGTTTCCATCCAAGCCATATGCCGCTTATCGATGTCACCGTACCAGCGATCGAGAACAGCCAGATCAGCCCATCCCAATTGCTCGTCTCCATGCCGGGCCCGTCTCGTGGCCTGCACGTTGGCCATAAGCGGTCGCGGGCATGAGTGTCACAATGCGCAAGATGCACCTTCGACTCTCACCCCAACGCCGCCCACGTCATTTTCCGATCAGCACATCGCTCGCTTTGATCAGAACCGTTACCTGGTCACCCTCGCTGAGCGCGAGGTCGGCTATCGCTTCCTCTGTAATGTTGGCTGTGATGACGATGCCGTTCCCGATATCCACCTTGACCGATCCGTTCACGGCTCCTGGATGGATGCTAGCAACGCGACCTGAAATTTGATTGCGGGCACTGATTTTCATGGTGATTGACCTCACGGAGTTAAGAGACCGAGCGTTAGCAGCATCAGTTAATCGTCGTCGATCGTTTCCCGTTTTCATACTCTTGCCTGGTTTTGGGAGCGCCCACGCGTCCCCATAACTCAATCCCTTTTGGGAAAGCCGCCGTAGCTTCAGGCGGTAGAGCGCTTACGGCATTACCTTCCGCAAATATGAACGAATGTCCGAAAGTGGGAGGCGGGGAATGGCACCTGAATGTCCATTTGTGGGTCAGCGCGCGTGAGGCCGTGCCGTGTAGTTGGAAGCACGACTTATCCCAGAGGAACGGCAGCTATCTGACGGCTCGAGCCAAAAGCAGCCCTTCCGCTGTCGCCCAAACCTTGCCATTGCGCAGACCTTCGCGCGATCCCAGAAGGAGACGTAGGCCCAACATTGGAGACAACGAGTGGCATGGCTTCGGTTCGCGATTTTTACGGCGGTGTCACTCACGCTCGCGACAAGCGCGACAGCGCAGGTTCCCCCGCCGCCAATGCTTCCCGAGCAAACCAGTATCGCGGAAAACCTCGTGCGTGCCTTCTCGACAAAGGACGAGGCTCGTTATGCCGCCCTTCTCGCTGACGATGTTCAAGTTTTCGAAGATGGACAAAACGTCGCGCGAAACAGAGCCGATTGGCTAAAGGAGTTTGGCCCGAAGCTGTCCGCGACCGGTGTCTCGTTCAAACTTGCGCCGGGGTACGCCTCAACAGGACGCCTCCTCTTTATGGAGTATTTCAACTCCCTCGGAAGCTGGGGGCGGAAGCCGCCCCCAGATTGCTGCTGGGGATATGACGCCGTTGCCTATGACATAGCGGGCGGCAAAATCACGGTTATCAGGCGACTTCGAGGCGGTACTTTCCGGCTGGCTGACGACGGCAAGATAGCTGGAAAGTAACGGCCGCTTCGCATTCCGCTCAAGCCAAAGCTGCCATTCCGCTTGCCACCAAAATTGGCCATCCGGCTAACATTTAAACCGGCGCTCGCACCGCTCAGCCCGTCTGCTCTATGCTGGTGATCTTGGCGCAGGTTCGACATCAATGACCCGCAATCGATAGCGTCCGGGCGGTAGCATCAGCGCAACATCGTCGCCGGCGCGGATCGCGACGCGGTCCATCGGCACCGACGCGGTCGGCTCATCGACTGGGCGCGCCTCGACTACGCACCAGCCGCGCGCCGGATAGAGCCTCTGCGGTATGCGCACCACCCGGTCGCCCGCTCGCTGCCGCCATACGGGGCGTCCACGAACGAAGTGCGCATTGGGATGATCGACGACCAGATCGAACGTTCCCTGCGGCACATCGGCCGGCAGAGCTGATAGCCGTACAGCGCCACCACCGCCGCTACAGGCCGTCTGCGAGATGGTGAGCGGGTCGATCCCGGTCTTCTTCTTCAACCGTGCAGCCATCCACTGTGTTCCATCCGCGCCAGGCACTTCGGCAGCATGCGCATAACCAACGTGGATCAGCAGTTTTGCGCCCGTATGATCGTGGACATACGTAGCTAGGTTGCGTGCTTCTCCCTCCTCGCGCGCTGCTATCCGCTGCTCCATCGTAGCATCAGCCGCCGGATGCTCGTCGATGAACTCGTACGCTAAAAGATGATAACCGAGCTTTTTGGCGCGCCGACCAAGCCGGCCATATCCCGCTTCGGACAGATAATGCCCGTCGCCGTCCTCAAAATACTTGAGCGCCGGGTGTTGGACGAATGACGGCAGATATTGAGCCGGCGTGTCGGGCATGGATGGCGACAGCGCCTCCAGCGCCAGCGTATTGTACCCCAGCGGCCGCAAACGCGTAGCGAGTTCCGTGCTGAAGCCGCGATGCTCTGATCGCTCGTGACTTTCCGTGACGATGACGATCGAGGTCTGCCGTGCGCGCCGCTCGATCTCGGGCAGAACGTCCGGCGCCGTCTTCAAAGGCGCGCATCCGTTGGGCTTATAATACGCGCTGGTCGCTGCGATCAGGTCTTCGCGGCCGAACAGACTGAGCGTCTGCCTGGTGCCAGCGTCGCTTGCCGGATTACTTGGGTCGATCGCCGCCAATTGCTCCAATCTAGACGACAACTCGGTCAGACTAGTGGCGGCCACCCGTTCAACCGGTCCCGCGAAAAGGACGTTTCGCGCCTGTTGCGGCTCCCTGGCCATTGCCGACGCGCCTAGCATGCCAAGTACGATAGAGAAAGCGATGCACGTGGCGTTGGTCGGCATGAAGGATGCTATCAAGCTGTACACTCGCTCACCACCATAATGTGACAATCTAGCCTGCGATCAACGAAATGATCGCCGACGCCCAAGTCGCGACATTTAGGCACGGCCGACCCGCCGGCTGTCCCCCAACCCGACTGGCAGCTATCGGGTGGCAAAGCTGCCGGTCTGAAAACGCCCAGATTGCGACGTTCGGCTGCAGTTTCAACAACCCATCGAATCCCCATCAACGTGCTTCAAAAAACTATATTTTGTATTAAAATATAATCAATTCCATGCCTTTAGCATTTGCCTGCTGTGACAAGCAGGAACGGGCCTTAGATCCTATGGGGGCTGTTAAGTTATTTGACGAGACAATTGGCCTACCTAAAGACCGCGTCATAAGAGTGTCCATAAACACTGATCTCTTTGGAACGCTGCAAATGCGAGCAATTTCTGCTATATATTTATTACGGATTGGTTCATGAGAGGCAACTTTGTCACAAGAGGATACTAAGGCTAGTATCGGCGCTAGGTAGAGTTGCATGTCATGTTTTGAACTACTTTTCATGAACAGCCTCCGTTCGAACTTCATCAATTGGGCTAATAAGGTAGTCTATAATTGATCGTTTCCCAGTCCGAATATCCGCGCTGCATGCAGTCTCATAGGTTGTGATATTGCCCGAAATGATCACCCCTGTGTCCCCTGCAGGGCCAGATCTTCGTCGGATTTCTGTGTTCCAGCAAATAGCAGACCGTCTTCTAACCACCAATGCTCGACGCGGATGAGCCAATTGACGCAACCGCGCGTTATGGCAGTATTGCTTTGGCCAAGATCAAGACTCCAATGCCAAAGGAGAAATCATGCTGCTGATCCTGCTTGCCGCGGCTGCTGCCGCGAATACGCCGACCGTAGTGCCGAGCCGTGGAATCGACGCACCCTACCCCAACGTTGCCGAAGGCATCGTCTACGTTCCCACTCCGGTCAGTATTTCATCGGACATCACGCATCGCAAGCGAATGATCGCGCTCCGTACCGAAGCACTCGACCTGCAGTCGCGTGACGGAGGTACGCTGACTGCAAGCCACAGGGACCTGCTGCAGCGCAAGCTCGATCGTATCCAACTGCGCTTCGCCGAAATGCGCCGTCGCGCAGATATCTTCTCAGTCGATGCCACCGGTCAAGCGATGTACACCGCATATACCCGACCGAAGGTCGTCTATCCACCCAACACCGGACGGACAGGCGTTGCGAATTAAGCCGCATTCCACTCAGGTGAACTGACCGCTAAATCGAAACACTATTCCTTAGTTTCATGTTCGTGTCAGGGTGGCAATGACAAAAACTTGCATTTTTTTTGGTGGTCCCGGCGTTAGCAAGGAGCATTTGTGGTCAAAAGCTTTGGGTTTAGAAATTGCGAGATGGCTACCAAAGGAGAGTTTGAAATCTTATAAAGCGATACAACGCAGCGATGGTACCGAGGAGACTAGCGTAGACGGACATCCTTTGTACTCTACCACCGTGCCCTGCGTCTGTGCGCCATGTAACAACGGTTGGATGAACCAGTCTGATGAGCGAACTCGTAACAAGACGATACGTTTGATCCGGGATCAAAAGGCCAGCTTCAGCCAGCAGGACTCTGAATGGTTAGCGGCTTGGCTAGCGATGAAAATGATAGTTCGCGATGAAATCCAAACGACACAGTCGGTTTTTACTGATCAGGACAAACAAGACTTCTATTCGACGAGACTGCCCCCGGCAGACATGTGGATCGGTCTGGGCTATGCCAAACAGGTGATGTGGGCCAACGCGTTTCATAGGCAGTGGCGCAGAGGGTACAGCCAAGATGGTATGTTCCACGAGGCGATCTGGACAATGGGGCTGGGCGCAACAGTAGCCTTCATAGAGTATCCAGTTAAGGGGAAAGGACCAACGGGAATACCGCCGAACCAGTTGGTGCAACTTTGGCCTTCTCCCAAGGCTTTTGAATGGCCGGTCAATCCCGTTTTGACCCCCGCTCAAGTTCGTTATCTGGCGATGCGGTACAACGCTAGTTTTCCGAGTGCTGGGGACTTCGGGAATGAGCGACGGTTCATGCCCACCGGAAAACCTACCCAAGGTCGGCCCCCATCCTAAAAAATCGTCCGTTTTTGCCGATTGCCGCTCAATAGCGGACAGGCTGCTTTCCACCAGATCGCGACGTTCGGGCAAGAGCGGACGCTCAACCTGCGGCATGGGAACGAAGGGTTTGTCCTACGTCCCGCCGTTTCCCGCTTCACCGGGGTGTCCGTTCGCGCTCAAAGAACCGACGTGAACGAACGTCCGCAGTTGGGCCGCGCGGGGCGGGCGCTGAATGGCGACTTATGGGTCATTGCGACTTGGGTATGCCAACACAGCTTAGCCTGTAGGTTTATCCAAGAGCACCCGCAGCCGCTCGGCGTCGTCCGGTGTGGCGGGGTTGTAAACGATCATCCCCAGTTCAGGCCTTCCTTCGACGGCAAAAGAAGAAAATTCCATCGCCAGCAGCCCGGCGTTGGGATGGTAGATCCGTTTTATGCCCTCGCCATGGGCGACCACGTCATTATCTTGCCACAGCGCCTCGAACTCTGGACTGAGACGCGACAGCTCTGTGACGAGCTTCGTCACCTCGACGCTAGTGCTGGCCCCCGCGCGTGCCACGTCTGCGCGGAAGGCGCCGACGACGAAGCGAGCAATGCTGTCGAAATCTGCGTTGCGGTCACGGACATGATCGCTGCCGAACATCAGGCGGAGGATGTTGCGTCCCTCGCGGGGCAGCTTGCCATAATCAGTTAGCAGCACCGCAGCGGCACGGTTCCAGCCAACAACGTCCCACATCGCGGTTTTTATGATCGTCGGGCTGAGGACCATCCCGTCAAGCACACGCTGTAGCCGGGGGGTGATGCCGTCGGCCATCTGATAGCGGGCCTCTGGCGGGCGGCCGAGCCCTAGCATGTAGATGTGCTCACGTTCCGGCTCGGTTAGCATCAGGCCCTTGGCGATGCGGTCGAGCACGTCCGCAGACGGCGCGCCGCCACGGCCCTGTTCAAGCCATGTGTACCAGGTAGGGCTAATGTTCGCGCGGCTCGCCACTTCCTCACGGCGCAGACCGGGCGTGCGGCGACGCCCGCTGGCAAACCCGAACGCTGTAGGATCTAGACGCGTGCGACGGTCACGAAGGTAAGTACCGAGTGGGTTGGGTGCGTCGCTAGCCATGATCGATCCTGTTGAATTCTTTACCATGATAATGTCACTACTTTAACAGAGTATGGCATCGGGAGATACTCAGTTGGTCAACGAGGAGATTTTTGATGCGCGTATTCCTGACCGGTGCGACCGGCTTCATCGGTTCCCACGTCATCCCCGAGTTACTCGGCCGCGGCCATCAGGTACTCGGGCTCACCCGCTCCGATGCCGGTGCGCAGAAGCTCGAAGCGGCGGGGGCCGAAGTCCATCGCGGTGACCTGGAACGACCCGACACGCTCACCGGCGGGGTCGCTGTAGCCGACGCGGTCATTCACTGCGCATTTGACCACGATTTCGCGAACTTCGTCGAAAATACCAAAAAGGACGAACGCAACATCGCTGCGATGGGCGATGCGCTGGCGGGGACCAACAAGCCTATCCTGATCACTTCGGGCATCGGTATCGGAACGCCACGCAACGGCGGTCCCGCGACCGAGGATGTGCTCAACCCGCTACATGCCAATCCGCGCATCGTGACGGAGCTTGCCGCCGCAGCGCTGATCGCCCGGCGCATCGACGTGCGTACCATTCGGCTGCCGCAGGTGCACGATACCACCAAGGCCGGTCTGATCACTCCGCTGATCGTCGAGGCGCGCCGTGCCGGGGCCGTCGCGTACCTCGGCGAAGGCCGTACGCGCTGGGCTGCCGCGCATATCAGCGACGTCGCCAAGCTCTACGCCTTGGCGCTCGAAATTGGCGAGCCAGGCGCGCGTTACCATGCGTCGGTGGAGGAAGGCATTGATGCCCGGAGGATAGCCGAGGCGATCGGTGCGGGGACCGGACTGCCGGTCCGCTCAGTTACGTCAGACGAAGTCGACCGCTACTTCGGCTGGATGGCTCCCTTCGCCGCCCTCGACATGACAGCGTCGAGTGTCTGGACGAGGGCTCGGTTGGGATGGGAGCCGGCAGGCCCCGATCTGCTCACCGACCTTGCCGCAATGAATTATGCGGAGGCTGAGGCTGTATGATCCATCTCCGTTGCACATTGGCTCGCGCGAGCGCGGCGCCAGCGTGCAGCGGCTTTAAACATTCCCGGCCACTCCCGACCGAGCAGATGAACGAGTGGCCGGTTTCGGGAAGCGGCGAAGAGCTTCCGGATGTCGGTTTGTGGGTCTAAAGACCGCTCCGGTCCGCAGCGAATGCCGCAGTCAGGCGTGGGCGTCAACGGCGATCAGGGGATCGCCGGAACGCCCGTCGGCGAGTACGAGCGGACGGATGTCGCTGAAGCCTGCCTTCTCGCAATATAGCCTGATAAGGGTGGCTTGGCCTTCCATGTCGAGGTGGCGCCAGATCGCCACGGCTTTCGTGGGGAAGCAACGGTTAGAGTAACTGGCCACGATCACGCCACCGGGACGCAGCACGCGCCGTAATTCTCGGAAAACCGAGACCGGGCGCTGCAGGTACTGGACGCCGACGCAGATGAGAACGGCATCGAAAGCGGCGTCGGGCTCGACGAGGACCGGGTCGCGATTGAGGTCTTGCACGAACCACCGGCCAAGCCATGGATTGGCCCCGAGCTCGTCGGTGTTCATGCCGTGCCCGACGACGTCCAGAGCCAAGTCTGGCGGCAGATGGCTGACCCAGCTCGACATGAGGTCGAGTACGCGATCGCCCGGCTTGAGTAGAGACGCGTAATGGCGGGTCAGCGCGGCAACCGCAGCGTCGTCGATGTGCGTGACGAGGCGGGGGGCCGAGTAAAAGTCGAGATCCGCCTCGCCATCTTGCTTGTCGAAAGCGTCCTCGGGAAGCCCCAGTTCCTTCGCCTCGCTCATGATTTGCCCCCTACGGCGATTGGCCTGCGAACCTTTGGCTGCAAAGCGGTCTTGCTGGCGACATCCGGGGTGCTGTTCGCGTTCATGCTGCAAAGACGTCTGCCAACCCGTGACGTTCCTCCTATTCCTTGGACATGGCGGCCCCAACGCTGAAACCCCATATCGTCTACATGGCGCTGCCCCGGACCCTTATCGATCCCAAATTCATCTATGTGGAGCCGGCGGTGCGGGAGTATCCACGCGGTCGGGAGGTTCTGGCGCGCTTCCCAAATGCCGAATTGGTCGAGGTGGCAAGGCACTGGCGAATACCTCAGCTCGCCGATCCGGCGCTCGCTGAAGATTGGTTGCGGGTGAAGCGCGAAACGCTCGTGCTCGGCGTCAAGAAGGGCATGGCGATGCGGCCCAATGGCCGCTCAGCCGACTTCATCGCGCCATCCTCGTCTAACGGCTGCGCAATGGCCTGCGCCTACTGCTACGTCGGACGGCGGAAGGGCTACGCCAACCCAATCAGCGTCTTCGTCAACGTCGACGACGTTACCCGTGCGCTCGCGCGGCACGCCACGCGGCTTGGTCCCAAGGTCGAGCCCAACACCATCGATCCCGTCGACTGGGTCTACGACCTTGGCGAGAACGGCGACCTGTCCGTCGATGCCTCGCTGTCGGACAACGTCCGGGACTTGGTGGCTGCGTTCCGCGACATCCCGAACGCCAAGGGCTCTTTCGCAACCAAGTACGTCAACCGGGACCTTCTCGACTACGATCCGCAAGGCCGTACCCGCATCCGTTTCAGCCTGATGCCTGATACGATCGCCAAAGTAGTCGATGTGCGCACCTCGCCGATGTCGGAGCGGATCGCCGCCATCAACGACTTCGTCGCCGCGGGCTACGAGGTTCATGTCAACTTCTCGCCCGTGATCGTTCACGAGAACTGGGAGGCGGAGTGGAAGGCCCTGTTCACAGAGCTGGACGCGGCGCTCTCGCCGGCGGCTAGGGCGCAGCTCAAGTGCGAGGTCATCTTTCTCACCCACAATGAGGGGCTGCATGATCTCAACCTCCAGTGGCACCCCCGCGCCGAGGAATGGCTGTGGCGGCCCGACATTCAGGAGGCCAAGTGGAGCCAGTCTGGTATGCGGAACCTGCGATACAAGGCGAGCTGGAAGCGGCAGTGGCTCGACCGCTTCTTGGGATGGCTTAAGGAAGCCATGCCATATTGTCAGATCCGCTACGCCTTTTGATCCGAAAGCCTATACCCCTGTGACGCGAAATCCAGCGTGCAAACTCCGTTTGGCTTGGCAGTGCGATCGAATCACTTGGATTAGCGTCCGCTTCGTGGAACCGTCGACTGGGTAACAGCGACTAAAACTGGTGTATCTCGGTGAGTGGGGCGAAGACGCCGAATCAATCGGCGCCGTCGATCGCGAGCGCCTTGATGATAATCGGTCGCGCTGTCGCGAGGTCGCGTGCGGCCAAGCCGAATGCTTTGAAGTGGTCCGAAGCCATATGAGCAGCAACGGCGGCATCATCAACATAGAGCTCGTTGAAGAGGTAGCGCTGTTCGCCGTCGGTTTCGCGCCACAGGTCATAGTGCAACACGCCAGCTTCAGCGCGTGAAGCGGCGACGCAGGGCCTAGCCGCCTCGACGAAGGCGTCTTCCGGTCCAGGCTTCACCGATACGAACGCAACGACCTTCACCGACATCCTCGATCTCCCGATCCAAGATTGCTGAGTGGACACATTCGATCATGACATCAAGCGTCCCGATCGACATGAATGAATGACCGCTTCGGGGAAGCCCCACTTGGACCACGAATGACCGGAAGTGGGTCGATTCTGCCCGCGCTCAACCCCACGAAGCGTCGGACGCTGTATCGGTAAGACGCCCGCCGGCCGATGCCGGCGGGCGTGGCATCAGGCGTCTTCCGCCTGCAAGTTGACGGTGGATTCCGCGAGCTTGGTCATATATTCGTCGCCGCCATAGATGTCCTTGGTGGCGTCCTTGAGCTTTTTGGTATCGGCCTTGAGGCCGAGCGCCTCTGCATAGGCCGCCGCGGTGCCGAAGCCGGCAATGCCGTAGTGCGTCATTCGCTGATATTGCGCGATGATCATGACGTCGAGCAACGGACCCTTGTCGGGTCCCTCTTCAAGCACATGTTTAGTCGCTTCGGCCACCAGGCCTTCCATGCCCTTGCAATGCTCTTTCGAGACCTTCTCATCGTTCGCGGCGATCAATTCCTTCAACACGTCGGTGTGCTTTTCGATGCCGGCCTGGGAGTTGGTCAGCATCTCTTTCAGCGCCGCGTCGCTGGCTTTCGTGGTGATCTTCTTCAGCACCTTCTTCATCTGATCATTGGCGGACCAGAGATCCTTCAGCTCGTCGGTGTAGATTTCCATGAGATCTTCCGGAGCAGCCATGGCGCGCGATCCTTTTTCGTACCTTGGACAAGATTGCCCTTTGGTCATCTGCAAACCGCTCAACTGTGCGCACCGTTCCCGAGCTGACCGAACAATGCCCAAGGGCACGCTCGAAAACCGCTGCTGCGTGAACACTCGGGTGCTCGATACCATCCTGCCCAATAGCGCGTGGGTTGTTGGGATATCTTGTGATTGACACCTTTGGTGATCAACGTGCTCACCGCATCCGCGCGGCAACGACCAGGACGCAAGCGTGGGTCAGCGGTCGAGACCGCGCCACATCGGAAGCTGAATGAACGTCGAAAGTTGGAGAGGCGAATAAGCGCTGGGAATGGCGGGGTTTGGGTCGACGCAGATGCCTGAGTTGCACCGCCACCTTCAAACGGGTCTTAATGCGCAACTGTGCGAATGACCGCCTATGTGTTCCTGAGCGTGACGAGGTTGCCCGAAGCTGCCACAAAGACACCTACCGCTAGACCGGAACGATCGATGCTAACTCAGCTTGAGAAACGACCTAGATTTATCTTGCTCGAGGGGCGCACGCCGATCCAGCGCCTGACGCGGCTGGAGCAGGCGCTTGGATGCGGGGGCTGCCCTCCGATCTACGTCAAGCGCGACGACCTGATGGGCGTCGGTGGGGGCGGCAACAAGCTCAGGAAACTGGAGTTTCTGATCGGCGAGGCACTGGATCAAGGCTGCGATACGTTCATCACTACAGGCGCACGGCAATCGAACCATGCCCGACTGAGCGCGGCGGCATCAGCGCGCGCGGGGCTCTCTTGCGAGCTGGTCCTGACCGATACCGTCGCGCGCGATGACGAAGCCTACCGGCGCAACGGCAACGTGCTGCTCGACAATCTGTTCGGCGCAATTTGCCATCGAAGACCAGGCAATATTGATGCCTTAGCGGTCGCTCAGGAGCGCGCTGGACAACTGTCCGTCAAGGGGCGCCGCGCCTATGTTGTCGGGTCTGGTGGCTCTTCGCCGCTCGGCTGCCTCGGCTACGTTCTGTGTGCAGAGGAGATCATGGCTCAAGAGCTGGAACTGGGGCTTCGCTTCGGCCGGATCATTGTGCCGAACGGCAGTTCTGGGACGCATGCCGGCTTGGCTGCGGGTATGAAGGCGGCCGGAGACGAGCCCGGCCGGATCGAATCATTCACCGTCCTTGCTTCAATTGAACGCGCGCGGGCAGTTACCACTGACCTTGCGGCGCGGACCCTGGCGCTAATTGATCCGGCCACTGCATTCGTAGGAGGCGACATAGTCGTCGCTGACGGTCAACTCGGCGAGGGCTACGGCGTGCCGACTGACGCTATGTTCGAAGCCGTTCGACTGGTCGCCCGGTCTGAAGGGCTGCTGCTTGATCCGGTCTATGGCGGGAAGGCTTTTGCTGGCCTCATCGCTGCGATCCGAGAAGGGGAGTGGCGGAATGAGGAACCGGTATTGTTCGTCATGACGGGTGGCTTGCCAGGCCTATTCGCTTACGAGCCGGCGTTCCGGTGCGATTAGTCCCGCTGACCCAGTAAACAATCTCAAGCTTGTGAGCTGAACGACTGTTTGCACGTCGCGACGGGTAAGGATGGCTAGACGTCCGGATGTAAGGCAACCCGCTATCGTTAGCCGTCAGGGGGCTGCCACCTCGTTCGCGACGCGCTCGACCAAGCTCTCAAAGCGCCAGCTAACTGGCTGGCTTGATTTGAGGAATCACACCCGCAGCCTGTTGACGTTCGATTGCTCGGATTAACGCGTCAACGGGGTCACGATCCTCTTGAAAGCCAGCAAGGCGGATCTTGGTCATGTCGGAGATCACATCAGCCTCGGTGCCGAAGATAAAGTCGCCAAATCTCCACCCCACCGCCTTCGTGAAATCGGTCTGGAGTAAGCCCGCGCATATCTGCCGCCAAACGGGCTCGAGCGCTGGCATATGGGTAGTGAGCGCGAAGGGGATAGGCTCGCCAGTCTCAATGCCGAAATGCCGGGCAACCTTGTCCCACATGCGCCGCCAGCGGAACGGCGGGTGAACGTAGTTGAACGCCTGGTCCGCTGCTTCGCTAGCGGTAGCGGCCCACAAGCTCGCGCGCGCCAGCGCATGTGCATCCGTCACCTGGACTAAACAGTCATCGTAGGTCGTACGAGAGCCCGGGAAACGGAACGCTGCCCCGTCGGCGGCTGACAATGCGGCGTAGGTGCCGATCACCGTCGCGATATTCATTGCATTTCCGGCTGCGTCGCCAACAATAACGTCCGGCCGGAGGATCGCCCATTCTGGTCCACCGGCGGCGCGACGCAGTTGCAGCTCGCGTTCCTGAGTGAAATAGAAGTTCGGCCCGATGGGTCGCGGGTTTTCGTCCTCATAGAATGGCGTCGTTACTGGTCCGAGGTGAACGCCGTAAACCTTTGCCCCCTGATACAGCACCACTCGCTCGATCGGCGCGCTGGCCGCCTCCAAACCGTCGAGCAGGTTACGGAGCATGGACGAATTGCGCTCGTCCTCCTCTGCCAGGCCGCCGCCTGGCCCGTAGGCCGCATAAAAAAGGTGAGTGACATCGCTCGCGTTCGCCAGTGCAGTTCGGCTTGCCTCGGCGTCGCTAAGATCCGCAACAATATCACCATGGCTACGCGACAGGGCTACCCCACGCCAGCCTGCCGTTCCGGCGATCTCTTCGAGCAGAGCCTTGCCGATGATGCCGCCCGAACCGGCGACGAGTGCAACGTTGGTCAAGAACCGACTCCTGGATCAATGCGGGGAGGCTAACCGAACGATCGGCTCCGACAAACTATCCAATCCGTTATGGCGTTAGCGTCCTCAAGACGATTTGGTGCCAGCCGCAGCACCTTAACGAACGAACGGTTGTCACCACTGACCGTCTTTCGGTTGTAGCGGTTAAAGGGCAGATGATCCGCGTTCGCCCACTTGGCGCCATTCACTTAATGCGCTGGCGTAGTCATAAGCCGACGATCGTTAACGGTTGGATCCCGTAGGTATGTCTCTCATCAATCGGCTCGAACTCTCGGTGCCCTTGATCCAGGCGCCGATGGCCGGCGTCGCCACACCTTCGCTAGCGGCAGCGGTATCCGAGGCGGGAGCCTTGGGGTCGATCGGAGTGGGCGCGACCGACGCCGCCGGCGCACGGTCGATGATCGAGGAAGTGCGCAGCCGCACGACCCGTGCGTTCAACGTCAACGTCTTCGTCCACGCCAGCGCAAAGGCCGATCCTTCGCGGGAAGCGCAATGGCTGGACTGGCTTGCCCCGCTGTTCGCCGAGTACGGCGCAGAACCCCCGAGGGCGCTCAGGATCATCTACAAAAGCTTCGCAGATGATCCCGACATGTTGGCGGTGATGCTCGATCTCGCGCCGCCAGTGGTCAGCTTCCACTTCGGGTTGCCGTCCACCGACGTGATCTCGGCGTTGCGAACGCGCGGTATCTACCTCATGGCGACCGCGACCAGCATCGACGAAGCACACGCGATCGAGGCGGCGGGGATCGACGCGGTAGTCGCTCAAGGAATCGAGGCTGGCGGGCATCGGGGTGTCTTCGACCCCACCGCGCCCGACGACGCGCTCGGCGTATTCGCGCTGACCCGGCTGCTGGTGCGCAAAAACAACCTACCAGTCATCGCTGCTGGCGGGATGATGGACGGTGCCGGCATCGCCGCGGCGCTCGACCTCGGCGCATCGGCAGCGCAACTGGGAACTGCCTTTGTCGCGTGCCCGGAGTCGGCCGCAGACGATGCATACCGGGCGGCTCTCACCGGTGCGGGCGCTTACCACACCGTCCTCACGTCGCTTATTTCTGGTCGACCCGCGCGTGCGCTGGCCAACCGGTTCACGGCTCTGAGTCAGTTGGTCGATGAACGCCGACCGCCTGATTATCCTATTGCCTATGATGCGGGAAAGGCGCTGCACGCGGCTGCCAAGGCGCAAGGGCAACACGGTTTTGGGGCGCAATGGGCAGGGCAAGGTGCGCCACTGTCTCGTGCCATGCCAGCAGCAGCCTTGGTCGGGGTGCTGCGAAAGGAACTCGAATCGCGACGGATTAGAGGCTTTATTGAGCGCGACATTCCTTGATCGGACTGGCGTTTCCCCACTCGAAGCCGTCTATGCAGACCGTCCAGCGTACGGAATGCGACCGTACTATCGAGATGAACCAATGGCCGAAGTTGAAAACACGAAAAGGGGTCGCGAATGGCCGCAACTGGGTCTTAGTCACCAACGCTGTCCGGTCTGCTAAGGCCCAATTCCGAGACCTTCTTGGAGCAGCACTTGGTGGCTAGGAAATTACGCCAGGGACATCGAGGACATCATCCTTCGATCGTAATCTCATCTCCGCCATATTCTTCGAGGACCCCCTGCACGAATTCAGCGGTTTCCTCGCCATCAACTGTTACAGAGAGTGAGATGCGGCCGTTCAGGGCAGCTTCGTCTCCTGTGCCGTCCTCAAGCTCAGTCTCGTTGTCCGAGCCGCTAGCCTCGACCCCAGCGCTGTTTTGGTCGCCCTCCGCACCAACTTCTACGTCGTCGCGGTCTATCCCATGCTCTTGCACTAAGTGCTCGACTGCCAGCTCGGCTTCGCGCCGCGTCTCGAAGGTAGCATTGATTGTAGCCATCGCGAGATCTCCATTAACCCAGACGCGCTCAACGCACGCACGGCGCTTATGGGGCAGCGATTCAAATCAGAAATCGAGATAAGGTGCGATAGGTGAGGAGGTGAACGAAGGTCCACTTCCGGGAATGGGCTGAGTGCTTTCTGACGCCCGCTTCTGGCCCTTTTCCGTCCGCCAGCTGCAAAGGCCGGTTCATCTCGACGCGCGGTCGCTAAGTAGGAGCAAATAGCTTTGACACGAGCCAATCTGCCAGTGATGACCCTTTCCAAAGTGGGAGATCAGCATTTATGCTAAATCGTCGCGAAACACTGTTGGCCGGTATGGCTGCCGGTTTCCTCGGCTCTACGGCGCGTGCTGCCGTACCTGGCACCTGGCCCGCTTATCCTGCAGAGGAGATCGATCTGTGGCCTGGCACCCCGCCCGGCGCACCCGCCGTCCTGCCGGTCGAGCAAGTAATTGAAACCGGGAATGAGCAGCATCACGGCCGTATGGTAAAGGGCATCGTTCGCCCGCGCATGAAGGTGTTCCGTCCGACCAAGCCGAATGGCGCTGCGCTGCTGGTGACGCCTGGCGGCGGCTATTCGGTGATCGTTATTGACGTAGAAGGCTACCAGGTTGGGCCCTGGCTTAGCGAGCGCGGCTGGACAGTTTTTGTCCTATACTATCGGCTCCCGGGCGAAGGCTGGGCGAACCGGGCGGATGTGCCGCTGGCCGATGCGCAGCGTGCGATGCGGCTGATCCGGTCGCGTGCGGCTCACTATGGTGTTAATCCGGACAAGGTTGGCGCGCTTGGCTTCTCTGCTGGAGGCCATGTTTGCGGCGATCTCGCCACCCGTTACGATGCAAAGGTGTACGCCCCGGTGGATGCTGCCGATAGGCTGAGCGCGCGCCCCGCGATTGCGGCACCCATCTATGCGGTCCAGTCCATGAGTCTGCCGTTAGCGCATGGAGGCTCGCGCGATATGCTTCTCGGGCCAAATCCTTCGGTCGAAACGCAGCGGGCGCACAGTCCCGCGCATAACGTCACCGCGGCCACGCCGCCCTTCTTCATGGCCCATGCAGAGGACGACACGACCGTATCAGTCGAGAACACCGTCGAGATGCGCTCTGCGCTTAAGGCTGCGGGTTTGAACGTAGAGACGCATCTATTTGCAGCTGGTCAGCACGGCCTTGGTCTTGCAGGTCCGACGGGGGAGCCAGCGCGGCGCTGGAAGGAAATGTTCGCCGTCTGGGCACAGGCGCAAGCGCTCGGCTGAGATCCTGAAACCTCACCAAGTGCGAGCATATCGGCACCGGAGCTGCATGTCGTGCAGCTTGTTCGAACGTCAGGCTTTTCATTGAGCAGCTGTGCCGCCGGATGGACGAATGGCCGATGTTGGGAAGCTGGAGACCTCCTCTGAATGCCCGACTTTGGGGCAAAATGTATGTCCGGCTTTGGGTCAAAGAAGCACATTCCTGCTAACCCACCAACCTATATCAGCTTATCCAGCGTGATCGGCAGATCGCGCACGCGCTTACCCGTCGCGTTGTAGACCGCATTGGCAACGGCCGCCGCTACGCCTGTGATACCAATCTCGCCGATACCATGGGCACCCATCGGTGTATGAGGGTCGGCGATATCGGTCCAGATAACGTCGATCTCCGGCACATCGAGGTGCACGGGAATGTGATACTCGGCGAGGCTGGGGTTCATGATCCGGCCACTGCGTTCGTCGAACTGGGTCTCTTCCATCAGCGCCATGCCCAGCCCCATGATGATGCCGCCGCGAAACTGGCTCTTCGCCGTCTTGGGGTTAAGGATTCGACCGCAATCGAACGATCCGAGGATGCGGCTGACGCGTGTTTCGCCGGTGATCGCGTTGACGCGCACCTCGCAGAAGATCGCGCTGTGCGAATGCATCGACCAATGCATGAGTTCGAGGGGCTGCGACGCCGCCTCGGTGACGGTGACGCAGTCGCGATGTGCGCGTGTCAGGATCGACGCGTAACTTTCCCACCGTGTCGGATCGTCACGCTTGGCAAGCCCGCCGTCCTCGCTGCCGACTTCGTCCGCCGACAGCCCCGCGAGAGGCGAATCGTTGCCGGCGAGCTTAAGGAGTTCGGCGACGAGCGCGTTCTGTGCGCCGATGACCGCGGCGCCGATCGCTGCGGTCTGCTGCGATCCACCTGCCATAATTGCCCCCGGGATCGAAGAGTCACCATAGCCGACCTCGATACACTCCATCGGCAGCGCCAGGCGCTCCGCCGCGACGATGGCAGTGGTGGTCGACGTCCCCATGCCCATCTCAGCCGCCGCAACCTCGATCTTCGCGCGCACCGTGTCACCGTCGCGGGTGAGTGTGATGCGCGCCTGAGCACCTGGCATGCGGTAATAAGGATAGGTGCCCGTCGCACAGCCCATGCCGACCTGCCACTCGCCATCGCGGCGCTCGCCTGCCACGGCGGGGCGATCTGCCCAGCCGAACTGCTCGGCGCCCGACCGCCACGCCTCGACGATGTGCCGTGAGGAGAAGGCTAGACCCGATGTTGGGTCCTTGTCCGGCTCGTTGCGGATACGCAGCTCCACAGGATCCATGCCGAGATCGACGGCGAGTTCATCGATTGCGCATTCCAGTGCGAAAGTACCGACCGCCTCTCCCGGCGCGCGCATAAACGTGTTCGCCAGCATGTTCATCCTGGCGATTTCCACCTGCAGGGTAATGTTGGGGCAGGCATAGGCCGCGCGCGTCCCCAAGATGAACGGTTCGGGCATGTTGTTGTGTGGGGTCATGATCGACAGGCCAGTATGGATGAGCGCGTCGAAGTCACCATCTGCGGTCGCGCCGATCGCGACACGCTGCTCGGTAAGGGATCGTCCGCCGACGATCCGGTACACGCCCTCGCGCGATAGCGTGATGCGCACCGGTCGCTGTGCCAGCTTGGCGGCGGCGGCACCGATGATCTGGTGATCCCACAGACCCTTGCTGCCGAATCCCCCGCCGACATAGGGGGAGGTTAGACGGACTTGTGCAAAATCGAGATCGAACACCTCTCCGATCGTCTGCGCCTGCGCGGTTACCATCTGGCTTGCGTCGTGGATCACCAGTTCGCCATCGATCCATGCAATCGTCGCGGCATGCGGTTCGATCGGATTGTGGTTGTGGCGTGGGGTGCGATAGACCTGATCGACAACATGCGGCGCGGCGGCAAGCGCCCCCTTGGCATCGCCAATCTCGTTGAGCAACGGCTGGCCCATGAACAGGCCCTGTTCGATGCCGTTGGCCTTCGCGCCGTCGAGGCTGGTCGTCGATGGCTCCTCGTCATAGATGAAGCGGAGAAGGGACGCGGCGTGATCCGCCTGATGCTGCGTCTCGGCGAGGACGCAGGCGATTGGCTGGCCGTTCCAGTGGATGCGGTCATCCTGCAGGATCGGCAGGTCGGCAGGACCCACTGCGGTCGGCGACGAGCCGAACACGCCCGGCTTGTTCATTCGCGGCGCGTTGCGGTGGGTCATTACCAGTACGACGCCTGGCGCGCCTTCCGCGGCCGCGCTGTCGACCGCCGTGATCCGCCCGCGCGGGATCGTCGCATAAGCGAGCGCCGCATACGCCATGTCGTCGAAGCGGAATTCCGCCGCGAAGGTCGCCTCGCCCTTAACCTTCAGCGCGCCGTCGAGCCGGGATATGGGTGTGCCGATCAACCCGTGCTTGCGCGCGATCAGCGGGTCAGGACGGCCGCCGGGAATCCAGCTGTCGGGTGCCAGCGGCACGAGCTTCTCCACGGCCCCTTGCATCAGGCCCTGCACTGCCTGCTTTGCGGTCTCGACGATGCTCATGCCACTTCTCCCGTCGCCAGGTCGGCCAACACAGCGGCCAAGGTCCGCGTCGCCAGTTCCGGCTTGAACGCATTATCGCGAAGCGGAAGCGCGTCGGCGAACTCTGCGGCCGCCGCCGCGCGTAATGTGGCTTCGGTGGGCGATGCGCCGCGCAGTACGGCCTCCGCCTTAGTCGCGCGCCAAGGCTTATGCGCCACACCGCCGAACGCGATCCGAACGTCGCCGATCCGGTCGCCGTCCATCTCCACCGCCGCGGCGACGGAGATGAGCGCGAAAGCATAGCTCGCCCGATCGCGCACCTTGCGATAGGTCGAGCGGGCCGCGAAGCCGAGCGGCGGCAGCGTGATCGCCGTGATGAGCTCGCCCGGTGCCAGCACCGTGTCGAGGTCGGGTCGGTCGCCGGGCAATCGGTGGAGATCGCCAAAGGCGAGCGTCCGTGCGCCATCGCGTCCCTCGATATGCACGGTCGCCTCCAGCATCGTCAGCGCAACGCACATGTCAGATGGATGCGTCGCAACGCAGGCGTCAGAAGCGCCCAGGATCGCATGGATGCGGTTAAATCCCTCGCGAGCGTCGCATCCCGTGCCGGGCGTGCGCTTGTTGCATCGTGACCCGTCCGTATCGTAGAAATAGGTGCACCGCGTACGTTGCAACAGGTTGCCGCCCACCGTCGCCATATTGCGGATCTGTCCCGAAGCGCCTGCCAGGATCGCACGCGATAGCACCGGATAGCGTGTCCGCACCGCCTGGTGCTCGGCCAGCGCGGTATTGCGGACGGCCGCGCCGATCAGCAGGCCGCCGTCGGCGGTCTCGGCGATCGCGTTGGACAGGCCGGTCACGTCCACCAGCCGGTCCGGCCGCGCCACGGTCTCGCGCATCAGGTCGACGAGGTTGGTGCCGCCGCCGAGAAAGGCCGTCGCATCGCCTGCGCTCAGTCGCACCGCATCCGACACATCTTCGGCGCGCGTGTAGCTGAAGGGGGTCATGCCGTTACTTCCGTGACGCGTTCCGACGTGATTGTCGCCTGGATCGCATCGATGATGCCGTTATGCGCGCCGCAACGGCACAGGTTGCCGCTCATCCGTTCCTGAACCTCCTCGCGGGTCAGCGTCACGTTGTCGGATAGGTTGGCGCTGACGTTGCTAGGAACGCCGCGGCGCGCCTCCGCCGCCATGCCGATCGCCGAGCAGATTTGCCCCGGCGTGCAATATCCGCATTGGAAGCCGTCATATTCGATGAAGGCAGTCTGCAACGGGTGAAGCGTCCCAGCCTCGCCCAGGCCCTCAATCGTCGTGATCTGACGGCCGTCATACTGGACCGCCAACGCGAGGCAGGACAGGATTCGCTCGCCATCGACCAGCACCGTACACGCCCCGCACGCACCTTGGTTACAGCCCTTTTTCGTGCCAGTAAGATGAAGCGTTTCCCGGAGGTGATCCAGCAGCGATACACGAGGGTCCGCCGGTCCCGTGACGGCGTTTCTGTTGACGATGAACGACATAACGATCTCCTTCGGCGCACCGCACAATGCCGACTTATACCAATTTATGTGTCGTGCTGATGTCTTTTTCCGCGTCGAAGTGGCGAGCCGTTTAACGTCAGGATCGTCACGCCTATGCAGCGCTCGTCGTCGCCGCGTGAACGAATGGCCGAAGTTGAGTAGCTGAAAACTGTTGGCAAACGGCTGCTTTGGGTTCTGCCAACCAGAATGGTAGGTGAAGACCTGAACTTTGAGCACCGACAGCTAGTCGGCATGCCGAGCAACATGCCATAATTCACCAAGGATAGCGGGTATTTGAACGGAAAGTAGATCTATGAAGACGCGCCTGTTATCGCTTCTGCTCGTGCTTATGGCCACGCCGGGTTGGGCCAGCCCCGTCGTGACGATCGCACAGGGCAGAGTATCCGGAACCACAAACAAGGGTGTCTTAACGTTCAAGGGAATCCCATACGCTGCGCCCCCGGTCCGCAAGCTTCGTTGGCGGCCGCCAGTGCCGGCACCACGATGGCCGGACGTCCGAGAGGCCTCGGCTTTTGGACCAGTCTGCCCGCAGGCTCCGGTCACGTGGGCCGGACACGACCTCGATCGTACCAGCGAAGACTGTTTGACGCTCAACGTCTGGACTCCACGCACGGGAGGTGGCGCGCGCCTACCTGTGCTCGTGTGGTTTCATGGCGGCGGCTACACGGCGGGCGCAGGCTCTCAGGGCACGTATGAAGGCAGCAAACTCGCCCGTCGCGGCGCCGTGATTGTTACCGTTAACTACCGGCTGGGCGTGCTCGGCTACCTTGCTCATCCGGCACTGAGTAAGGAATCGCCGCTAGGCTCGTCCGGCAACTACGGGTTGCTGGATCAAATCGCGGCATTGCGGTGGGTTCACGCAAACATTGCACGGTTCGGCGGTAATCCGGCCAACGTGACCGTTGCCGGACAGTCGGCAGGAGGAGGTTCGGCGATGCTGGTCACGGTATCACCACTGGCGCGCCGACTGTTTCAGAAAGCGATCTTCGAAAGCGGTGCGGCGCTCGACCTGCCCGGAACTAGAGCGGGCGATAGTCTCGAACGAGCGGAAGAAGCTGGTGCAGCGTTCGGGCAAAAACTCGGCGCGAGGTCGCTTGACGAGCTCCGTGCTCTCCCAACCTCAGCCCTTATCGCGCCCGGCGCACCGCGTTCGATTACTAGCCCCATACAGGATGGGACGATCGTTCCCATCGACATCACGGCTGCGTACCGTCGCAGAGGGGAGCCGGGCTTTCCTCTCCTTCTTGGCTGGAATAGCAACGAAGCAGCCCGCTTCATCGATCATGCGACACTTGCCGGCTACGCCGCCTCCGCCCACGAGAGCTATGGCCCGGTCGCCAGTGAGCTGTTGCACCTGTACCCTGCCGCCACCGAAGCCGGTGCCACGCACGCCGCACAGGACTTGATGAGCGATGTCGGGTTCGGGTGGCGAAGCTGGAGCATTGCGGAGGCCCGAAAGGACGGGGAGGGTCTTCTCGTATTCCTGTACCAGTTCGACAACCCGCCACCGGGAGCGAACGGGTCGCGTACAAGCGGGGCGGTGCATTCCGATGAACTCGGGTTCGTATGGGGAAACGACGACCCGGAGCGACGGTGGTCAGCCGCTGACAATGCGCTGAGCGCCGAGATGCAGCGTTACTGGATCAACTTCATGCGAACTGGCAATCCGAACGGCGTCGGTCTGTCGCGATGGGCGCCTTACACCGAAGCGACGACGGCGCTTTGGTTGCGCAGCAGCGGACTGACGAACGAACCGCCAAACCGGTTGCAGAAATTGCGGGCGATCGATGCCATTCTTCGCAGCAGTGCTCGAAGCGACAAACGAGCGCCAAGCTGAGTCGGGTAGTTCTTGGGCCATCGTAACCGACCGGCATTTTGAGGCGGACTTTCTAGTGGTGCGGGCCTTTCGCACTTCCCATTGGCCAAACGATCGCAACATCATGCGCGGCGGTGCGGTCAATCAGACGCACCGCCCCATCGTTTCAGCGCACTCGACCGGCCCGGTTGTCGAGCACGACCTTCGACACGGTGGCGGTCTCGGCCACGCCGGGCAGGTGAGAGGTGAAGCCGATGCCGACATAGAATGGGGCGGTCAACTTGAGCGTGATAGGCGCCCCGAACTGATGCATCGGCTCGCCTTGCTCGCTCACCCACAGTGTGAACTGGTCGCCTTTTTTCTCGATGCCGATGCGCTTCGCATTGAGCGTGACCAGACTGTCGGGTGACTTGCCCCCGGGCAGGCCGCCGCGACTGCCGATGCGATATTCCATGTCGCTGACCCGCCGCCCCGGAGCGGGGCGCTGCGCCAAATGGATCATGCCGTCGCCATGCAGCGCGACCAATGCTTCTTTGGCATCGTCGTCGAGCGACTGGCGGATGATCAGCAGCGCCTTGTGGTCGCCGAAGCCGCCGTCGGGATAGGCCAGATCGGCCGCAAGCGAGACATCGCCGCGCATCCGTTTGAACAGGAAGCGGAACTCGTCGCGGGTGTACCACAGGTTATAGCCCGCCGAGTGGATCGTATAGGTGCCACCCTCCAACGACGCCGTGCCGGGCACGAGCGCACCCCCGACGTCGGCCTGTCCTTCGAACACGCCAATCGGGATGTTCTCGACGCGGGTATCGCGGTGGAAGCCGGCTGGAGGTCCCACCTGGTTATGCTGCGTCGACTGCGGATAGGCCCAGTCCGGCGCGAGGGGTGCGCCGGGCGGGCTGTTCCTGGAGGAGGTTCCAGGAACCTCCGGCGACACCTGCGCGGACAGGGCCGAGGCAAGGATCGTCACCGTTGCGGCGGCGATCCACGTGGTGGATTTGTGCATGATCTTTCCTCCGCTTAACGCTGTGGATCGGGCGCGCGGAAGGGGGAGCAGCAGGGTTTGCCGATCGCGTGGAACTCCATCAGTTCGGCACGCGTCCCGTCGGGGTCGAGCAGGTTGAGCTGCCATTTGGCATCGCGTCCGATCTTGGGCGTCTGATCCTGCCCCTGCAGGCGGTCGCCGTTCCACAGCAAAGTGTAGGCCGCGCGCGCGTCGGGTATACCGAGCGCGAAATGATTGAGCACGCCAAGGTTGGCCGCCGACATTGCGGGCGGGATGCCTGTGGTGTCAGGAGTCCCGACGACCATATATTCGATCCAGTCGCGCCCGTCGGGCAATTGCAGCGAGATCCAGGTAGGATGATCGTCCTGCATCCCGCCCTCCCAATAGGGCCGCAGTCCGAGGACTGCCTTGTAGAAGCGATCCTCCTTGACGCGATCGTGCACGATGAAGCCGAAATGCATCACGTGGCTGGAAAGCGGGTTGACCGGTATGGCGGGCAACCGAGCGGGCGGTTGCATGAATTGCACCACCGTTCCCTCGGGGTCGGTCACCGAAAACCAGCGGCTACCGTCTGCGGCCGTGCTGAGCGTCGCGGGCACGGTGACGCCTTGCGTCGCCAGATATGTCCGCATCGCTTCGGCGTTGGCGGTGTTGAATGCGACGTGTGCCAGGCGGTTGATCGAAGGCGCACCGGGGGGCAGCGGCAACACCTCGACGAACTGGGACGGCGCGAAATAATAGCGCGCGCCGGACGGCTGTTCGGGGTCGGGAAGCTTCACCGCACCCAAATCATGGACGTAGAAACGTTCGCTTTTTGCCGGATCCTGCGCGTAGACCGCAATGTGCGACACGCTGGCCAGCGGCGGGCGGGTGGGGCCCTGCGCTGCGACCGGTGCCGTCAGTACGAGTGCAGCCAGCGCGGCGCTCCCCCGAGTGTTGGTTAGCCTTCTCATCCGCTTCACCCCTCTCCGTGCGCTGTTTGCGCTATCATCGATGGGTGTAGATCGGTCACACGCGTTTGGCGAGGATCGAAAGGCTGCGCCGCCTCGCGTGCTGCGCCGCTCGTTAGGACGCTTGGCGTCTCGTCGCAGATGCGGCAAGCCATAGTCCGGCACCCGCTGAATGAAGGGGAACTCCAATGCGTATCACGGCCCTGCCTCTGTCAGTCTTACTCGTCGCGGCCGCGAGCCCGCCGGACACCGTTCGCATCGCGCCGCCCTATATCGACGCGCCCGAAATGGCGGCGCAGCGCGCTATGCCGCACGGCACGGTGTACAGCTTTATCATGCGTTCGCAGGACAGCCGCATCTACCCCGGCATCCGGCAGCTCGACAACGCCGTCACTCAGCGGCGGGACGCTTACGGCAACCGCATCGCGGCGCCAGTGGGAGAGCAGTCCGAAGCCACGCCCTATCGACGAGAGGTCTTTGTCTACATACCGGCGGGCTATCGTCACGGCACCGAGGCACCCTTGCTGGTGGTGCAGGACGGGCGTGATTATGCCGTGCGCGTCGCTGCCGCACTCGACAGCCTGATCGCTGCGCACCGTGTGCCGCGGATCGTTGCGGTGATGATCCAATCGGGCGGCGGCGATGCACAAGGATCCGAGCGCGGTCTGGAATATGACACGGTCTCGGGCCGTTATGCCGAGTTCGTCGAGCGCGAAGTGCTGCCACAGGTCACTGCCCTGTATAACGTACGTTTCACCCACAACCCGGCGTTGCGTGCGGCTATGGGAGGCAGCTCCGGCGCGTCGGCGGCGTTTGCCATGGCTTGGTTCCACCCCGAATGGTACGGTAAGGTGCTGTCCTATTCGGGCACCTTCGTGAACCAGGCATCGCCGGTCGATCCATTGACGCCACGCGGCGCCTGGGACATTCACGACCGTCTCATTCCGGGCGTCCCGCGCAAGCCGATCCGAATGTGGATGGAGGTAGGCACCAAGGATCTGCATTGGCAGGATCCCGAATCGACCTATCACAACTGGCCCATGGCAAACGATCGCATGGCAGTCGCGTTGCGGGCCAAGGGGTATGACTATCGTTATGTCGTTGCGGAGAATGCCGCTCACGTTGATGGCAACGTCATCGCCCAGACACTCCCAGGCGCTCTCGAATGGCTATGGCGCGATGACGGTAAAGGTCTGAGTCCGCGGGAAGGGCGTTCGCGTACGCATATCTAATTTTAGATCGCTGTTTATGCCACAAGACCGACCGCTTTCGGGTCGACGCAGTCGCTGGCCTTAGTCAGATTATGATCGGAAGGGATATATTCTGACTAAGGCACAACAGGATGCAACTTGAATGGGCGGGCATAAATGTGGCCCATCCAGATTCACTTGCTTATATCCGCGCGCGCACACCGAAGAAGAAGGCACGGCCAGTATATTCGTAAAATGCCGGTACGTTGTTATACGTCGAGTATCGCTGTGTCGCCGAATCCAGCAGGTTGGACCCCTGAACATACACCGTCAGTTGCGGCATAATGTCATAAGATATGCTGCTGGCCAGCTCATGATACGGGCGCTGTTTGATCGAAAGCGTGTTGATGTAGCTGTATTGCGACGATGTGAAGCTCGACTGATACTGGTATGACAGCGACGCGTTGATGCCGTGCTTCTCGTAAAAGACTTTAGCGTTCGCCGAGAACGGCACCGCGTCCTGAAGTCCGGTAGTCGGCAACCCTTCCCGCTTTGCGCGGGAGCGGTTGTAGGTCGCATTGGTCTGGAAGCCCAAGCCGTTTTCGAAGAAGTACTGAGCGCCGGCCTCGATGCCGTAAACCGTCGCACTGTCGCCGTTGACATAGGTCAGCTCGGTGAAGGGGAAGCTGGCTGGCGCCCCGGCAACCTGATTGGTTGGTACTAGGTTAAATGCTACAGCTTGCGTCGTCACGAAGTTGGTCAGGTGTTTGTAGAACCCGGCCAGCGTCAGCGCGATGCGCCGGTTGGGATAATATTCGACCGAGATATCTGCTTGATCAGCCGAGACTGGTTGCAAGTTCGGGTTGCCTGCATCGGTAACGACCGGTGTATTGGACTGCGCCGCAGAATAGTCTTTGGCGGAGGACAGCTCGCCGAAGGTCGGCCGCGAGATCGCCTGCGATGCCGCCAGGCGTACTCGGAAGCCCTTCGCGATCTCATAGGAGAAGTTTGCAGAAGGCAACAAGCGTTGGTAGCTGCCGCCGCCGGTGATCGGCGCGATCGGGTTGAAGACGACATTGGCCGTCCCGACGCCAATGACCTGATAGCTGCGAACGCTGGCGCCATAACCCAGCGAGTCTACCGTGGTATTCACATAGCGCAGGCCAAAGTCGCCTTGCCATCGGTCGCCGCCGACGTTGATCTGCGTGTAAGCGTTAAAGGTGCGCTCGGTGATCGCGTACGACGCCAGCTGATCGGGTACGACCTGCTGCGTTGCATAGCCGGTGGGGTAGATCTCACCCGTGCGCGGATTGATGACGTTGGGGTTGTTCTCCGCCTTCGACAGAGACGACAAATAGGTGTCGATGTCGAACGTCGGAATCGCGCGCGGGAAGTTGCCCGACAGGTTGGGCAGGATGTTGTTGTACTGAGGAGCCTGTACCACGTTCGCGCCGATTGCCGAGAACGAGAAGGGATAACCACCAAAATTGTTGGCGGTGGTGTACTGGTTGTCGATCACGTCGACCGTCTTTTTGCGATCGCTATAAGCACCGCCAAAGGCGATCGAACGCATTAGGCCGTTGTCCACGTCGTACAGCAAGTCGAGCTTGGCACTTGTGCTGCGATCCGAGATGTTTTGGCCCTGGATGCCGATATAGTGGACGCGCAGGTCGTCATTTCCAGCCTGGTCGATCGATCGGTTGGTCAGTGTGCCATCAGCGTTCGGGATGATCAGAGTCAGATCAGGAATGCTGCCATCCCGCGTTGCAACCTGTGCGCTGGATCCGGGAATGCCGGCTACGACGAACCGGTTCTGCCCGCCCGTGTTGTTGGTGGCCTTGCCATAGGAAAGATCGGCTGCAACCTTGAGGCGGTCGAGCGGCCGCCAGTCGACATGCCCACCAACCTGATACGTCACCGAGTTGCGCGGTTCATTGGTCGCCAGCACGTCGATCGTTGCTGGATTGACGGTGTAGTTAGTGACGACGTTGTTGCTGTCGACCTTCACGTTGTTAAGATCCCAGCGTACGCTACCATCGTCAGCGAACGGCGTCAGTCCGACCGAAACACGCTGGTTCTGCTGGTTGTCGGTATAGTTGCTGTAGATGCCATCGACGCGGAGCTCGAACTTGTCGGAAGGCTTCCACTGATAGGCAGTTGATCCGCCCCAGCGTTGCCGGTCCCCCCGGACGTAGCCTACGCTGTAAAAGTACGGGACGATGACGCCGCCGCCGTTCGGCGCGTTGACGACGCTGCGCTGACCATTTGGCGCAGTCACCAGATCGTAAACGTCGTTGCTGGAATATTCGCCGAGATTGTCAGTACGGAATTTGTACTTATTGTACGTACCCGACAGCAGGATGCCCATCGTGTCGTTCGCAAAGGTCGTGCTGACTACGCCCGACGCCTTGATACCGCCCTTTTCCGCGAACTGATTATACTGCCCTTCCAACGACCCTGCCGCATGAAAGCCCTTGTGGTCGAACGGGCGTGCCGTGCGCAAATCGATATTGCCGCCGACGCTGCCTTCAAGCTGCGAAGCTTGTGCCGCTTTCTGGATCTCCGCGCCCGAGATGACTTCGGAGGGCAGCACGTCGAACGCAAACGACCGGTCGGGGCCGTCGGTAGGCAGAACGCGTCCGTTGAGTGTCGTCAGGGCGAAGTTTTCGCCGAGACCACGGACCGTGACGCTGCGGCCTTCACCGCGCCCGTCGCGCCCGACCGTCACGCCTGGAATATTGGAGAGTGCTTCCGCCACGTTGCGGTTGGGGAACTTGCCTAGTTCTTCCGCGGATATCGCGTCAACGATGGTGGATGCGTTGCGCTTGGTATCGATCGAGCGCAGCAAGCTGCCTCGTACGCCTCGCACCACGATGTCGGCGCCGGTCGTGCTGTCTGTCGCGGTGGTGGCATCGCCACCGGTACCGGGGCCGGACTGAATGGTGGAACCTAGGTTCGTTTGGTCGGTCGGTGCTCCGGCGACTGGTCCGTTTTGCTCAGTCTGGGGCTCATTGGCCGGACTTGGTTGCGAGCTTTGTGCGAAAGCCTGCGATCCGGCGACTAGCGCGGTGATGCTGACACTCGCGCCTACGAGCTTCCGCCAGTGTTTACGATCGACCATGCTAAGTCCCCTCATCTCGAGCCTGCCTGCCAGTCATCTCGGACTGTGCGAGCACTTTGTTGCGCTTTGCTAGCGTGCGAGCGTTTTAAATGTCAAACGCTTTAAAACGAAACCGATGCGTGTGACAAATTTGTTATACTATCGTCGTACGAGGCTATGGACAGGGGGCTACAGGACGTCGACGATGCCGCTGGACATACCACGATAGAGAACACCAGCGGTTTCGTTTTGCTTCGTTAGGTTGCACGGGCCCATTATTCTGATAGCCTAGATCGTGAGTGCCGCACTGGCGCCATGTCCTGGGGAGTTACGTCAATGCCAACGCCGTCAATCGTTTTACGAAAATCTGCGCGGTCGTTAGTCGTTTCCTTTAGCGCCCTCATGGTTGCCGGCCTTCCGCTTTCGGCACGTGCGCAAAACGCGTCCCTTGCCCCGTCAGGGCAATTCTCGGTTTACCGCACGACGGCTGCGCAGACGCCGCCAATGGGTTGGAACCCGTGGAACGCGTTCCGCACGGACGTAGACGAAACGAAGGTCCGTGAAGTGGCAAAGGCTATGGTTGACAACGGACTGGCAGGACGGGGCTATCGCTTTGTCAATGTCGACGACGGTTGGGCACTCAAGCGTCTGCCCGATGGGCGAATCCGAATTCGTGACAGCATGTTCCCGTCCGCTGCGGCTCAAGGTAGCGTGACCGGCACGTTCAAGCCGTTTACCGATTATATCCACGCCCTTGGGCTCAAGGTAGGGCTTTACACAGACATCGGACGCAATACGTGCGCGCAGCGATGGGATGCCGAAAGTCCGAACCTACCTGTCGGTACCGTGGCCGAGCGGCAGGTAGGTAGTTACGGCCATGCCGTGCAGGACATCCGGACGATCTTTGCCGACTGGAATTTTGACTACATCAAGATCGACGCGTGCGGTGTTGCTGATTACACGCCTGATGTAGCACCGGTGAAAGCAGGACTTTACCAGGTCGCTGCACCGCTGATCGTACGCGGCAATATTCCCGCGTCTGATCCCCGCGAAGTCGAGCACCTTTATGCCGTACTGGGGGACGCGGTGCATAAATGGGGTGGCGAGGATGCCACAATGTCAATCTGCGCGTGGGGCGAAGCGCTCTCGCCACTGTGGGGCAAGGCGCGGGGCAACTTGTGGCGTACAAGTCCGGATATCGAGTTCACTTGGCAAAGCATGCTCGGCAATATCGACAGCGTGATTGACGGCGCACTCTATGCCGGGCCCGGCCACTGGAACGACCCCGACATGCTCGCGATCGGGCACGGCGATTTCGATGCAGCGCATTTGACCGAGGCACGGGCTCATTTCACGATGTGGACGATCATGGCATCGCCACTGTTGCTCGGCTATGATTTGCGGAAGTCGCCTGCCGCGCTGCTCGATATCGTCGGCAATCCCGAGGCGATCGCGATTGACCAGGATCCGGCGGGCAATCAGGGTGTCCCGTATCGTAACGGAGCGGCAATGATTGTTGTACGGACGTTGAGTGGTCAGGGTGCGCGGGCGGTTGCGTTCTTCAATCGCGGTGCGGTGCCAATCGCTGCAAGCGTCTCCTGGGCTCAACTCGGGCTCAAGCCTGGGACGGCCGCGACTGTCCGTGACATTTGGACCAAGAGAGATCGTGCTGCCGTCTCCGACAAGATTAGCGTTAACCTGCCCGCACATGGCGCTGTCTTGCTTAGAGTAACGGGAAAGCCCAGCAATCCCGCCGCGGCATGGCTCGACGAAATGCCCGCGCGCGTAAATGTCGCCGTCGACGGACTTACGCAGGCAACGGCTTTGCCGATGGGACAGTTTCCGGTGCGAGTTGGTGCCACCCCAGACGGGTTGCCGATCCGTGCGAATGGAAAGGAAGCACAGCGGGGCATCGGCGCGTTTGCCAATTCGCGGCTCGAAATTCGTGCCGATCGCGCGTTCCGCCGTTTCGTGGTCGCGCCTGCAGTGCTGAGCGGGCAGCAACCCGTACGCTTTCGCGTCTATGCTGATCGCAAGCTTGTGCGAGAGGTTGTCGCGGGGCCTGCGCAGGCCGCAGTCCCAATCGATATGGACGTAACCTCTGCTAAAATCGTGGAGTTGGTAGCACTTGCGCCCAGTGGGCCGGCGCGTCCGCCGATGATCGCATGGGGCAACGCGCGGTTCCTGCGGTAGGCAGGCGTAGTGGTGGAGACATAACGAAATGTAAGTTCGATTGAAGCCATCACACGGCACTGATACCGCCACCGAAATCGGCAAGGGAAAAGACGCGATGATCCGGGACACCAGCGAGCGACGGCAGAGGATCAGTACGCTCGTACGCGAACGCGGAAGTGTTCAGGTAGCGCCACTCGCCGAGAGTTTCGGAGTCTCGATGCAGACGATCCGCAAGGACCTTCGCTTTCTTGCAACACGCGGTGTCATGGAACGCTCTTATGGCGGCGGGATCAGCGCGGAAGCAGTTAACGTAACGGCCGAACCACCGGTCGAAGTAAAGCGCTCGAGCCATGCCGACGAGAAGGTGCGGATCGGCAAGCTGGCCGCGGCAATGGTCTCCCCGGGCGAGTCGATTGTGCTCGATTCAGGAACGACGACGTTGCAGATCGCGCGCTTCCTGCCCGATGACGAGGACATCACCGTCCTCACAAACGATCTTGATATCCTATCGGTGCTGGCCGCCAAGGAACGCCTCAACATCGTGATGCTGGGGGGGATGTTGCGTCGCAAGAACCGTGCGTTCTACGGTGCGCAGACCGTGGCGGCGCTGGAGAACCTGCGTGTCGACAAACTGTTTCTCGGGGTCGACGGGTTCGATATCGAGTGCGGTATCACGACGCACTACGAGCCGGAAGCGATGCTCAACCGGAAGATGGTGGAGGCAGCGCGCGCGGTGATTGCGGTCACCGATGTCTCCAAATTCGGGCGGGTTTGTCTGCATCGGATCGTCACTGTGGAAAACATCCATCATCTCGTCACGGACGACGCGGTGCCGAGCGAGATCGCCTCCGCGGCGCAACGGCTGGGATTCAAAATACACGAAGCCTGATTCGTCGAGCGGCAGATATGTGCGTTGGTCGTTATCGTAGGTCCGGGCGGTCGAAAAAGAGGGCGGTCCGGAAACGTCCAAGGTCGGTCGTTTCGGGCCGATTGTTACAACCTCAAAAAAACCTGCCCCTGCGTTGATGCAGAAGTCTAAAGTCTGCATCAGCAGGCTATGCCCTGTCCAGGCACACTGTTAGACATAAGTGATGTCCCAGCTCATCGCATTCATCGCTGTCGCGGCTGTATCCACCATGCCCATGCCTACCGTAACCGGGCCCAGCGCAGCTTTGAACCGTGCGACGAGAAGCCTCGACACCAAGTCGCAGTGCGTGCCGTTTAAATGGATTGCAAACGACAAGGGGTCGGCACGTGGCGCGATTACCGTGCCTGTGGCGGTAAACGGTCGGTCGCTGCAAATGCAGCTTGACACGGGTGCTGATGTCATCAGCCTCTATGGACATCTAGCCGAGCAATCGCACTGGTCGAAAACAGGAATAGAGACGTTCAAAGCTGCGCGGTTTAGAATCGCTGACACTGGCCTCGACCGGCCGACTATCTACGTCAATTCTGACATGGAAGCCGATGCCGACGTGCAAGGGACGCTCGGCCTTCCAGCGCTTCTTGGTAAAGTCGCGGTCCTCGATTATCCACAGAAACGCTTCTGCTTGTTTGCCGAGGCGGATGTACCCGCAGCGATCGCTGAAGCACCATCTGTTCGCGCGATGCTACGCAACTCCAAACTCTACGTTCCCCTGTCGATCGGTACGTTCACCAGCGACGCCTTCGTGTTCGATACCGGGTCTAGCGAATTACCGCTTAACGTCGACTTAGCGACCTGGCGCACACTGACCAACCGCGTGACCACCGAAGGCGCGCCGACAAACTATCAGGGCAGTGCTTGGGGTAAGCCGCTTTTTATCCCAGGTGCACCTTCCACAGGCCTGGTTTCAGTCGGCAAGGCCACTCTTGGTCGTGTTACTATCTTCACTAATCCTGCTCAGCCAACCGGTTTTGCCGACTGGCCCGTGCAGACCGTCGGCGTGCTTGGCAATGCTCCCGTCTGGGATGGAATCGTTGTTCTGGACCTGACCGCAAAGGTGAGGTTCGCCATCATCCATTGAAGATGGGAGCGGCATCAGTCTCGTCGTAATGCAAAACTCACAGGTATCGCATCAGTCAAAAAGCGTCTAAATACCGCGCAAGTGCTGATGCAGCAGTGCGATGCGTTTTACGCGGGATCCGGTGCTGCCTCTCCCATGGTAAGGTCACGAAAGCAGTTGGACCGCTCACCACCAAAACGGGACCCAGCATGAGGTGATGAGTGCTCAGATGGGGTGCTGATAACGCCCGATGGCTTGAGCCGAATTCGAGGGCTTTAAATCGCAAAGTTCGGGCGTGGGTTTCCCCGTTCGGGCGAACATAGTCTACCCGAACGGGGGAAGGTGTCGGGCTACCCCTTCAGGTGAAAGAACCGCCGGGCGTTGGTATAGTAAATCTTGTCAATCACGCCACGCGGCAAAGCCAGTCCAGGCGCGTCCGCTTTGATTGCAGCGACTGGCTGTGACAAGGGCGTGGCAAGATAGCGCCAGTCGGAGCGCCACGCATCGTCCGCCTCTTTCTTGAAATTGCCGGTGGTCGGCGGGTTCTGTGCACGGGCCTTGGGATCTGCCGGACTGTCTGTCAGATCCGTACCGTACAGCAGACGATCCTGATATTTCACGAAGAACGCACGGACCTTGGCGTGGTTTGCGTTGGACTGAACCTGCACTTGGCTCATTCGCGCGGCGAGATCGACCACAGCATTGGGGTAGCGGTCAAGGAAGCGCGCAAGTTCGTCCACGCTCCATTCGAGGCTGGCCATATGCGCACCATCAAAGGCAAGCTTGGGATGGCGCGCCACGAACCGGTCGCGCACCGCCATCAGCTGCTCGTAGCTCGGCTCCTCGGGATGGGTATACATGTAATATTCCGGATGCTCGCGGAAGTAGGTGCGGTCATTCTCGGTCGTCATCTGGTCCAGTGGAAGCCAGCAATTTTTTGGCTCGGCCTGATGGGCGATTAACGGGACGCCACGCGCCTGAATATGCGCCATGATCGGATCGAACCGTGGGTCGTCGAGAAATACGCGTTTCCCGGCGGCATCCTTCGCGATCATACCGATATTCTTCCATACCTTAACCGCCACCGCGCCATGGGCGAAACCGGCGTCCACCGCGCGTTGCGCGCTTGTAGTCCAGCCCGGAGTGCCAAACCCATCCATGGAGAAAGTGGTGGCAAAATGGAAATGTTTCGGGTCGGCAGCATGCATCTTGTAAGCAATCGTGGCTTGCTGCGCGAGCGGCGGAAAGTCCGGGTAATCGACGTTGATCGACAGCAGTTCGAACCCGTCGTTGCGTGCTATCGCGGCAAAGTCGGTGCTGTCGCGATTGGCGTGGACGTGCGCATCGAGCTTGGGGACGCGTACGAAATCGGCCTCGGTATAGGTCGGCGGCGGAGCTGCGCCGACCAGCGCGAGCGCTGCGGTTGCCGTGAGGAATGCTGTTAACGCGCGCATCGACTTCTCCAAATGAAACGTAACGAAACGATACTATGTTGCGTTTTGGTTTGCGCAAGCGATAACGATCGGGCACATCGTGTTCAAGGTCGCTCCCGTTTTTCATGAGGTGGCCTAACTTTCGGGAGGCTGCCGTGCAGAGTTTCATCCTTTCTCGCCGGCGCCTGCTCGCGAAGTTTTCGGGCACTGCCGCCGTCCTGTCAGTCGCGCCGCAGGCCCTTGCGCGGGTCGTGGCCAAGGGCGGATCGGCAGTCCGGCTGAGCGATGGGGTCCTGACGATCGAATTCGATTCAGGCCTCCATTCGCGGATTTCGCGAGGCGGCACGGTCCTGACCGCGATGGAACCGGGCGAGGCGATCCGGCTCGGCGATGAGCAGGTCATCGACCGATTCCTGCTGCTCGACCAGACTCAAGAAAACGTATCCGGTGTGCACGGCACGGGTCGCGTCCATCACCTTCGTGGAACATCAGCCGGACGGATCGAGAAGCGTGTTTCGGTGACGTTCCTCGATCGCTACCCCGGTCTCGCGCTGCTTGACGTACGCTATCGCAACACCAGCGCCGCGACGGTCGTCGTTACGGGATGGCAGGCGGCGACCCATGATCTACTCGCGCATACCGATGGCGCCTGGAGTTTCTCGGGAGCGTCTTACCCCGATCGAAGAGACTGGGTGCAGCGCGTTTCGCCGGGCTTCGGCCAGCACAACTTCATGGGGATGAACGCATCGGATTATGGCGGCGGTACGCCGGTCGCAGTGGTGTGGCGTCGCGATGCCGGTCTTGCCGTCGGGCATATCGACACCGTGCCACGACTAGTGTCGCTGCCGGTCTCGGGTCAGCCATCGGGCACCCGCATCGCGATCTCCGGGGACCAGCCCACGCTGCTTGCACCGGGGGCGTCGCTTGATCTGCCGCCGGTATTTTTAATGGTACATGAGGGCGATCATTTTCGTCCACTCGACGCCTATCGTCGACTGATGGCCGAGCGCGGGCTTGCTGCTCCAGCAATCCCCGACGCGAGCTACGCGCCGGTATGGTGCGCCTGGGGATACGGCCGCGACTTTACGACCGCTGAAGTTCTGACGGCGATGGGCAAGGCTAAGGAGATTGGCCTTGAATGGGCGGTGCTCGACGATGGCTGGCAGACATCGGAGGGTGACTGGAAGCTGAACTCGAAAAAATTCCCGCGTGGCAATGGCGACATGAGGGCGTTCGCCAGCGCGATGAAAGCGGGGGGGATGCGCCCCCGCCTATGGCTCGCACCACTCGCGGTCGACCCCGGCACGGATCTGCTGCGCGATCATCCCGACATGCTGTTGCTCGATACGACTGGTGCCGCGCAGAACGTCAGCTTCTGGAATGCCTATACCATGTGCCCGGCGTATCCGCCGGTGGTCGATTACTTTCGCGGGCAGGTTCGCCGTATCCTGGGGGAATGGGGGTTCGAGGGGCTGAAGCTCGACGGCCAGCATTTGAATGGGGTCGCGCCTTGCCATAACCCTGCGCACAACCATGCGCGCCCCGAAGAATCCTACGAGAAGCTGCAGGATTTCTGGAAGGCGCTCTACGACGAGGCAATGGCGATCAACCCTGACGCGGTGATCGAGATTTGCCCGTGCGGCGATTCCTTCGCCTTTCACAACATGCCGGGAATGAATCACACCCCGGCCTCTGACCCGACTTCTTCATGGCAGATCCGGTTAAAGGGGAAAACTTTCAAGGCATTGATGGGGCCGTCCGCGCCTTATGCTGGAGATCACGTCGAGCTAAGCGACCGGCACAACGACTTTGCCACGCATTACGGCGTCGGTGCGATCGTCTCGACCAAATTCACCTGGCCGCACGATCCAGTCAACACCACCGATCCACTGCCACCCGGCGGAATCGCGTTGACCCCGGAACGTGAGGTGCTGTGGCGCAAGTGGATCGCGCTGTACCGCGCGAATATGCTGCCCAAGGGGGAGTATCTCGGCGGCCTGTACGACATCGGCTTCGATAAACCGGAGAGCCACGCGATCCGCGCGGGCGGGGCAATGCACTATGCGTTCTACGCCGATACATGGGCCGGAACCGTCACGCTGCGTGGCCTCCCGCCGGGGCGTCATAGATTGATCAACAGCTTCACCGGACAGCCGCTGGGCACCGTCAGCGGTCCTGTTGCCAGCCTGCCGGCACGCTTCGAGCATTTCCTGGTGCTTGCCGCCACACCGCTCAATCAAAAGGCTGCAGCATGACTAACAGCGCGACGTCGGGTAGCCGGGTATGGCTGCTGAACGCCTTGGCAACCGTCGTTCTGTGGGGAATCTGGGGGGCGTTTTCGGGCTTGTCGCCGCAGCATGGTTTCCCGGAGACGCTGGTATATTGCGTATGGGCGCTGACGATGATCCCGCCCGCGGTAATCGTACTGGCGCAGGCCAAATGGAAGCTCGACACCAACCTGCGCGCTGTCGCTCACGGCCTTGCGGTCGGATTGCTCGGCGCGGGCGGACAGATGGTTTTGTTTTACGCCGTAACGCGGGGGCCGGCGTACCTCATCTTTCCGGTCATCTCCTTGTCGCCGGTTGTTACGATTGCACTCTCCTTCCTGTTCATGGGAGAACGCACCGGGCGCCTTGGTGCGGTCGGAATCGTACTTGCTCTGCTCGCGCTGCCGACCTTCGACTTCGCGCCGGGTGGTGCTGCGTCCGGCGGGAGCTGGATGTGGATGGCGTTGATCGTCATGGCCTGTTGGGGGCTTCAAGCCTATTTCATGAAATCCGCCAATCGCGTCATGTCGGGCGAAAGCATCTTCTTCTACATGACCGTCACCGGTCTCGCGCTCGTGCCCGTTGCGCTGATGCTGACCGACTTTAGCCGGCCCATCAACTATGGTGCGGACGGTCCATGGTTGGCCGCGGGAATCCAAATTTTGAACGCTGTCGGTGCGCTGACGCTCGTCTTCGCCTTTCGCTACGGCAAGGCGATCATCGTGGCGCCGCTGACGAACGCCGGCGCGCCGCTCGCGACTGCGATCATCTCATTAGTCGCGCTGGGCGTGATGCCGGGGTCGATCAAGCTCGTCGGAATCGGGCTCGCCTTGGCCGCATCGCTAATGTTGGCGTTCGAGCCCGACGCCACAGGCGGCGATGATCACGAAGCCGACGGTATTCTCGTTAAATAGGTTTCGTTTTGCTTCGGTTAGTTGCGAGTTTGCGAGTGATGCGCTAATACATATCGAAAGGAGAAGTTGGTGGAATTGATTCGAAACATCATCGCGCGTCACAAGCGCGGGGAAGCGATCGGCGTAACTTCGGTTTGCTCGGCTCACCCGTTGGTGATCGAGGCGACCTTCGCGCATGCGTTGCGGCACGATGCGCCGGTCGTGCTAATCGAAGCGACCTCGAACCAGGTCAATCAGGACGGCGGTTACACCGGCATGGTGCCCGCCGACTTCCGCCGCTTTGTCGAGGCGATCGCACATCGGTTGGGCTTTCCGCTTGAGCGGTTGGCGCTCGGCGGGGATCATCTCGGTCCTAATGCCTGGACTAGCCTGTCGGCGGACAACGCGATGGCCAAGGCCGAGACGATGATCGCCGACTATGTTCGCGCGGGCTTTTCGAAGATCCATCTCGATTGCTCGATGGCGTGTGCGGGTGACCCGAACCCATTGCCCGAGCGGACCATTGCGGAACGCGCCGCGCGACTGTGCCGCGCAGCGGAAAACGCCTTTTTGGGAAGTACAGCAGACGCCCCGGTATATGTGATCGGCACCGAGGTGCCGGTGCCCGGTGGCGCAGCAGAAGACCTCGAAACGCTCGCGATTACGACGCCCGAGGCTGCACGGGCGACGCTCGACATGCATCGCGCGTTATTTGCGGAAAGCGGGCTTGCGGCTGCCTGGGATCGCGTGATCGCAACGGTTGTGCAACCGGGCGTCGAGTTCGATCACATGAAAGTGGTTGATTACCGACCTGAGGCGGCACGCGCGCTGAGCGCCGCGATCGTGCCTGTCGACCACGTCGTGTTCGAGGCGCATTCGACCGATTATCAATCCGCTGCTTCGCTTGCCGCGTTGGTGCATGATCATTTCGCGATCCTCAAGGTCGGTCCCGGCGTGACCTTTGCGTTGCGCGAAGCGCTGTGGGGGCTTGATGCAATCGAACGCGAGACGGTTGCGCCCGACGAGCGCTCCCATCTCCGCGACGTTGCGGTTGCGCGGATGAAGGCCGAGCCGGGCAATTGGCGGAAATACTATCACGAGACCGGCGGAGCGCTCGATCTCCAGCTGCAATACAGCCTGAGCGACCGCATCCGCTATTACTGGCCCGACCCCGCAATCGTCGAAGCGCAGACCAAACTGTTCGACAATCTGCGCGCGCACGCGCCGCCTTTGCCGCTGCTCAGCCAATATCTCCCTGTCGCTTATGCCGCTGTTCGCGCGGGTACAGCCACGTTGGACCCAGTGGATCTCATTGTCGCGCACATCGCCGCGACGCTCGACGCCTATTATGGAGCGTGTAACCCCAATGCCTGAAACCCTTGTTGCGTCTGACCGACCGGCCACCAGCGACGATAGCTGGACGCGGCGCGAAATCCTGCAGCAACCCGCCACACTGCGCGCTACGCAGGCCGTGCTAATCGCGACGCGCGACGCGATCGACGCGTTCCTTGCGCCGCTCCTTGCTAAGGTGGACTTGCGTATCATGCTGTGTGGTGCCGGCACGTCGGCGTTTATCGGCGAGTGTCTCGCGCCGTGGCTGACCGCAACGCTTGGCCGTCCGGTTGAGGCGGTGGCGACCACCGACATCGTTGGTGCGCCACACCTCTATCTGGACCCGAAGCGACCGACGCTGATGGTGTCGTTCGGTCGATCGGGGAACAGCCCGGAGAGCATCGCCGCGGTCGATCTGGCCGACGCGCGCCTGTCGGTCCATCATCTTGTCATCACCTGCAATGCCGAGGGTGCGCTGGCGCAGCGCTCCGGCCCGCACGGCCATGTCGTCCTTTTGCCGGAAGAAACACACGACCGCGCTTTCGCGATGACTTCGAGCTTCAGCGCGATGATGCTGGCGGCGCTGTCGATCTTCACGGGCGTGGATACGATGGATGCGCGAGTAGAGGCGATCGCGACCGCCGTCGCTAACACTTTGACGCAAGCCGATGGCATCGCCGTGGATCTCGCCGCACAGGATTTCGAGCGGGTCGTCTATCTGGGCAGTGGTGTGTTCCAGGGCCTCGCACGCGAAGCCGCGCTCAAACTACTCGAACTGACTGATGGCGCCATTCCGACGGCGTTCGATTCCGCGCTAGGTTTCCGTCATGGTCCGAAGACGATCGTTACTGCTCGAACGCTGGTGGTGGTGTTCGTTTCGAACGATCCGCTGACCCGGCTCTACGATCTCGATATCCTCGCGGAACTGCGCGCGGACGGACGTTGCGGTGCCATCTTCGCGATCTCCGCGCAGGATGGCGGCGGTGACACGCTGCTGGTGGAGGGCGCATCCGCTTTCATCGAACCGGACCTGCTGTTTCCCTACATCATTCCTGCGCAACTGTTCGGTCTGCATTGTTCGCTGCGACAGGGCCGTACGCCCGACCGGCCTAATGCGAGCGGCACGGTCAACCGTGTCGTGCAGGGCGTCCGCATCCATACGCCTGCCGCATGACCTTCTATCTCGGCGTTGATGGCGGCGGCACCAAGACCGAGTTCGTGTGCAGCGATGCGAGCGGTGCGGTCGTAGCGCGGGCTTTGACGGGAACGACCTATCATTTGCAGGTTGGGCTCGACGAGGCAGTCGCCCGGATCGCGCACGGGGTCGACGCAGTATGCGGCCAACTCGCGGTGGCGCCATCGGAACTGCGCTATGCGTTTTTCGGACTGCCGGCTTACGGGGAGGACGCCGCAGTGGATCCGTTGCTGAACGCTGCGTGCGGGCGGATTCTCGGACACGACCGCTACGCCTGCGACAATGACATGGTGTGCGGTTGGGCGGGCTCGCTAGCCTGTGCCGACGGGATCAACCTCGTCGCGGGGACGGGTTCGATCGGCTATGGCGAGCGGCAGGGGCTGTCCGCGCGGGTTGGAGGCTGGGGCGAGATGTTCAGCGATGAGGGCTCGGCCTATTGGATCGCGATCCAAGGTCTCAACGCGTTCACCCGGATGAGCGACGGTCGCCTTGTTGCCGGGCCGCTGCACAGTGCCTTCGTCGCGGCGCTCGATCTCGGCAGCGATCTGGATATTTGCGCACGGGTAATGGGAGAAGGGGGCATGACCCGCGACGCAATCGCTGCGCTTGCGCCGATTGTCGTGCAGGCGGCGGGTGAGGGCGATGGGCACGCCGCCGCCATTCTCAACCGCGCAGGCGAGGAACTGGCACAAATGGCACAGGCGCTACGCTATCGGTTGAAATTCTCGGAAAGCGAAACGGTGTTGCTCTCCTGGTCCGGCGGCGTCTTGACCAAGCAGGATACGGTGCGAAAGTCCTTCCTGCGCGCGCTGGAGCAGCAGTCGCCTTACGAACTGATCGCGCCGCGCCACGAACCGGGCGTAGGAGCAGCACTATACGCAGAGTTGCTCGAGCGATCGCGTGCTACCCGATCGACGCTAAGCACCGAAAACCGCGGTGAACGTCCGGCATTGGGTCTCAATGGCGGCTACCCTACCGAAGCATAGGATCACCAAATCAGGACTAGAGCTGACAACGCAACCAGCCCGAAAATTCCCATGACGATCGTCGGTATCCGCACGTAGCGAGACAGCCATATGATCAGTGCCAACCCACCAATGACGAATACGCCAAAGATGAAAAGAGAGCCTCGAATGCGCTTGCGAGGCCTTGCCCTGCCGCATTGCCGCTACTGTCCCGGCCACCGAAGCTAAATGCTGCCAAGAGGGCAATGCTGCCTATGGCGACTAAGAAAATGATCCGCGTTCGACAATATCGTTTCCACCACGGTCTACGCGGATGCGCCGCCGCAGCATAGAAGCGATTGTCCGTCGGTCGATTGACGGAGAATATGGTACCAAAGTGCGTGTGAAGCGCCTCGGGCTCATAGCTGTTACGGGCTCGGTTACACATCGTAGTAGCCTGCAGCAGTTAGTCTATCGTGTCGATACGAAGTGCGGCGCGGCCTAGGCAGGTGCTGCTCGCGACGCTCGGAACCAAGTCGGACCAGTATCGCCGCATTACGGTTCCGGTGTCGCGCAGGCTGTGAAGGTCTCTGGACACAGTCGGATTGTACGCCTTGCATAGCGCGTGCTTGCTAGCGCGCCGACTGGCGCTCTGGTCTTGCACCCTGACTGCCGTGGAAATTGCCAATACCCTCTACCGGTGGCTATCGAAAATGTTAGGCGTCGCTGCGGCTTACAACGGATGCAGCTGTCGTCGTTAGTCTCTCCTCAAATCTCGCATTGGCATGAGACTTGCTCGGGCGGTACCTTCAAGGTGATTAGCGCGTGATGAAAGATGGATACCATCTCGCTGAGCTTGCACCAGTTTTACTGTTGCGGAGACGTATGGAAGACAACCAAACAGGGTGGGGCGTGGTAAGAATTTTACCCTGGCACCTTTTAGGCGTTTATAAAACTTCCGCCGAGGCTCAGGTCCGCTGCCTAGAGGCCGGCAAAGGGTACGAAGTACATTTCGGCGAAGGCAACGTAGCTCGGAACCAGTTTACTTGGTTAGACTCATCGAAAAGATAAACGGTTTCGAGCTGCGGCGGAGCATGCCAGCCATGAAAACGGCAGCTCGATGGTCAGACTTTTAGTCGGTCAGTACGCGTTCTGCCTCGCGCGCAAACCTGCCGAGCTCAGCTACGTTTGGGGCTACAGCTCTGGGTGCTAAATCCACCACGCATAGCGCTCCCAGAGCGTAGCCTGACCGGTTCACAAGAGGGATTCCGGCATAGAAACGAACGTACGGTAAGCCTGCGATCATCGGTAAGGATGACCAGCGTTCGTCTTGCGTCGTATCGAAAATAATAAGAGGTTCTCCAGGACGGAGAATGGCCTGCGCGCAAATTGATGCCGAACGAAGAGTTTCTGTAGCGCCTATGCCAACGCGAGCAGCGATCCACTGACGATCTCGATCGATTATCGAAATTGCTCCGATAGGCGCATCGGCATACGTCGTCGCGCGCTCGACTATGGCTTGTAATGTGCTTTCACGCTCGGCGGTCGTACGTCTGACAGCGTCCACGGCCCGCTGGCGGCGACGTTCAAATTCCGCATCAGGCGAGGAATCTCTAGTATGCTCAAACACGGTCATGATCGTTCGATAGTTGGTTCTCGTACCCTCACGCCGGCACCTCGTTCAATACTTTAACTCTAACAGCCTCGTAGCACTCGATTATGTTGCTTGCGAACCGAAACGGCAAATAGATGCACCCGGTTAAGAGGCGCTGGCACCTACTGCGAATGACCGCCCCTGGGTCTTAGCCGACTCGATTTGCGGGGTGGTTTCGCCCACAACCGGATACTTATGCTAGTCGCCGCACTTCGTAGCTTCGGACATTGGTTCATCCCGGCGTGGACAGTTCCACGGTCTCTCAAGCGAACACGGCTGCGACATCGGGGTCGGCCGGAATAGCGATGTGAGCATCGCAATACCTAGCTATTAGCGATGGGAACGTAATTGGAATACAGGCCGTTAGGGCAGTCGGGGGACCACTTTCATGGACGTCAGCGGACGGCTCACCACACTTACGCGAATAGGGTTCGCTACGCGGGGGATCCTGTACCTCGTAATCGCCTTCCTAATAATCCGGGTCGGTCGCGCGGAGGACCCAACCGGCGCGCTTGAATATGTCGGCGACGGGGCCGGTCACGTGCTGCTGTCGATCATGGCAGTCGGGCTTTGTGGCTACGGCCTCTGGCGGCTAGCCGACGCGGCGTTCGACATCGAAAGGCACGGTACGGATCGCAAAGGAATCGTCGAGCGGATCGGTGCGGGGATCAGCGGGATCGTCCACCTGCTGCTTACCTGGCAGGCCGTAAACCTGATCCGCGGACTAGGCGCAAGGGGTGAAGGCGCGCAGGCGGGCACGCAAGTCGCACTCGATCTGCCCGGCGGCACGCTGCTGGTGATGCTCGGCGCGGTCGCAGTGTTCGGCGTGGGCGTAATTCAACTGGTCAAGGCAATCAAGGGCAGCTTTCTTAAGTATCTCGCCCCGCAAATTGCGTCGCAGTCTTGGGTACAATGGAGCGGTCGGGCCGGTTACGGCGCGCGCGGCATAGTGTTCATGATCTGTAGCTATCTGCTGCTCAAGGCTGGAATGACTGACCAGGCGGGCCAAGCGGGCGGTATGGCACAGGCACTGTCTTGGCTGACCAGTCCAGCGGATATTGTGGTTGGCGTCGGCCTGTTCGGCTTTGGCGTGTTTGGCCTGATCGAGGCGCGCTACCGTCGGTTGCACGACGTAGCGATGGCTGACGTGCGTACGATCCTTAAATGAGCTTGGCGGTCGTATCCAGCAAATGAACAGGCGTTTGTTTCTGGGAGGATACGAGGAGCATTGACCGTATTGATGTGGGTCGTCCCCGACGATTGATTGCGGGCGCGTTCGCGAAGGTATTGCTGCGGCAAAAGCGGCAATCGTGCCGGACCGAGGATTAGAATATGCGCGTGCTTCTCATCGGGCTGGGCGACGTCCCTCGCTGATAATCTCAGTGACGTCGAAGCGCTTGTCGCCTTAGCTACGGAACGTGTCGTTCCGCTCATGGTCGGCTTCAACCGACGGTTTGCGCCGGACTATGTCGCCCTGCGAGGCATCGACGCGAACCTCATTATCCTCGAAAAACACCGCTACCGGCAACCCGATGAACCGCAGAATGTCGTCTTTGATGACTTCATCCATGTTGTCGATACGCTGCTGTTCCTGGTCCCAGGGCCGGTCTGCCGACGCAACATCGAAACCCATGTCGTAGACGGCATGCTTCACACGATCATCCTCACGCTGGCAGGCGACGGGTTTACCGCCATAGGCACGATGCATCGTAACAGTGGGCTCGACGAGGAACGCCTGGACCTCATTGGCGGCGGGGCACGTCATACAGTGATGAATCTCGCTGATCGCGTCGACACGGGCGGGACGCAGAGCTTACATCGACGAGGCGACTGGATCTCGGTGGGACAGCAACGCGGCTTTGCGGCGATGTGCGACGACTTCCTGCTTGCGACGCGGGAGGGAAGGCTGGTCGATGCAGATGCCATTCTCTCAACGCATGAAATTTGTGAGGCCATCGTACGTCGTACGGAAACATGAGTTTTCAGACACGTTTTCCGGGATTTGAACGCGTAGGCACATAGCCTGCACCGACAAGGTCGCCCCCCTGCTATGGGCACCAGCGCCCACAACCGGCCCAATGGCGGCATACAAGCCTACCCGAATGAGTGTCCGAAGCTGGGGGGGTGAACGTCTCCTTATAGGTCAGCCCCCCGCAAATGCGGGAAGCGCGGCCGCTAACGTGTCAAGGCGGCTTTAGCCCTCGGTTCGCGCCAAGATACGGATCGCTGCGGGCGGGGTCGGTACCGCGCCGACGTAAAACAGCGCAACCGAAACGAGGCGCCGCACGCTCACGGTGTCCCCGCTAGAGCTTCGCGGATCGGCTCGACCCAAGTGTCGTGATCAATGTCGTAGACGATGAAATCGCCGTCGAATTGCCAATAGGCCCAGGGGAAGGCATGGGCTTCGGCATCGCGCCGGACGATGGCAGTGTAGCGCACGCGGTCCGCCATCGGCGTACCGCTCTTGTCGAAGGCCCCAAATTCGCCGAGCAGTACCGGGCGTTTGTTGGCCTTGCTCCAGGCCGCGACCGTGTCGAGGTCCGCACCAATACGCTGCTCGTCGGCCAAGGTCAGTGGGATGCCGTGGAGATCTTGATTGTCGGTCCACGGCGCACCCTGATGGGTAAAGCGGAACGGCTCGTAATAATGGAAGGTGACCAAAATATTGCGGTCGCTCGCCGGCAGCTTTAGGGAATCCAGCTTGCTTAGGCTGTTCCAGTTGGTCGGCCCGATTACGAGCGTGCGCTGCGGGTTGCTGGCGCGAACGACGGGCAGGATCTGCGCGAGCAAGGCGTTCCAGCGATCCGCGTCGAGCTTGCCGTGCGGCTCGTTCAACAGTTCGAACAAAACGGACCCCGGCGCGGCGCGATAGCGAGCGCCGATCTGTTGCCAGAACGCCGTGAGCTTCGGGGCACAGGCGTCGGGATCGTCCGAGCATTTGTTGAAATCATGTTCGTCGATAATCACCGAAAGGCCGGCGTTGCTCGCCTGCTTGACGACGCGGTCGAGCGTGGCGAGCCATTTGGGGTCGAGCCGATTGGCGGCGTCCATATGGTCGAACGCTTGGAGCACGAGGCGGATGAAGTCGAACCCGCCCTTGCGGATGGTCGCGAAATGGCGCGGCTGGAACCGCGCGCGTGCCGGGTCCTTCCACACGGGATCGTAGCCGAGCACGTTAACGCCGCGGTGCAGGCGCGCGGCAGTGGCGAAGGCGTCACCAGCCGGGGCGGCGCTCCCCGCGACCGGCAACAGTGCGGCGCAACACGCTAAGGCGAGCTTTAGGCTGCGGGAAATCGTCGTCATCTCGTCGCTCCTGGACCGGTATTGCTTCAGGCCGGTGTCACGCGCAAACGGTTGCGGATGGAAGGGGGGCATTGTCGGGAATGGGAAGCCCCTTCGCATGCGCGGTCGCTTCGAGCGTCGCGGTCGGCCCGGGCTGCGACAGATTTCGCGATCCCTCGTAAAAGGGATCGGCCTCCGCCTTGCGCAGGGTGGTGAAGCCGAACCCCATCCGCGCATAGAGGTCGAGCAGCCGCGGCATCATCCGCGCGTCGAACGCGCCGAGATGGAGCAGCAAGACATAGGGAATGTCCCGCCCAAGCGCGGCGCGGGCGAGATCGCGCGAGCGCTGTGCCTGCGCGCGCGCGGCGGCGAGGTAGCTCGTCTCCAGCGCCACAATTGCGGTCGGATCGTGCCGTGCGGTGCAGCGCGCGAAGGCGTCGTTCCAAGCGTAGTCGCCAAAGCTCATCGTGACCGCGGCGATCCGATAGCCGCGCGCGCGCAACCCGGCGCGGACGGTGTCGCGCGCGCGGGGGTGCTGCCCCTCGGCGAGAAAGGGGTAGCGGAACCAGTGCCAGTCACTGCTTCCCGCGACCGCGGCAAGCGGGGGTTCGTTGCGGCGTGCATCGGCGAGGAAGGCGGTCGACCCGACCGTGTCGAGATTGATGTGGCCCGCCGTATGGTTGCCGATCGGGAGCCCGGCCGAACGCCATTCCGCCAGCACTCTGGGGGAGTTCGGGTCACCCGCGCCGAAGCTCGAGTTCATGAAGCCGAACGCGGGCGCATGATGTGCGGCGAGCGCCGCGAGGATCGTTCGGGCGATGACGAGCCGGTCGCCTCCGTTCGGTAACGGGCCGTGCGCGGGCAGGTCATCGAAGGTCAGGGCGATCTGGGAGCGCGCCGGGAACGTCTGCTTCGCAGGAGTTTGGCGTTTCGCTCCTTCCAGCGGCGCGGCGCTGGCCCATTCTGCGACGACCGCCGCCGTCATTCCGGCGGCCAAGACTTTCCACCCGTGCATCATGCGTCCAGCTCCCCGCGGATCTGCCCGGCCACGCTGTTGCGATCGCTGTCGGCATATCGTGTTACCGTTATCCCACCGTACCCTGGGAATCGTGTCAACCCGTGGCGTTATCGATGGAGGCGCTTCCAATTCCTCACGTTTTGTGTTCCCAGGTCGTCAGCGTGCTGTCACGAACCCTTCTGCTTCGCTACTGTTGGAAAGATGTCGGTTCTTCCCCCGCCCGCGACCCAACGCCGCGTTGCCGAACGCGACGCCGTCGATGCCGCGACCTTCGCTCGGGAGGTCGTGACGGCCTATCGACCGGTCGTGCTGCGCGGCCAAATCGCGCACTGGGACTCGGTCGCCGCGGGGGCCGGGGGCGACCGGGCGATGGCGGAATATCTTGCGGGTTTTGCGACTCCGGGGGGGAAGCCGCTCGACGTCATGATTGCCCCGCCAGAGGCGGAGGGGCTCTTCTTTTACGCCGATGATACCTTGACCGGGTTCACCTTCCATCGCCAGCCAGTCCCGATCGGAGCGTTGGTCGCCGAGCTGTTGCGCTTTTCGGAGAGCGCGACCGAACGGCCGCACACGCTCTACGCCAACGCCGCGGCCGCGCCGGAGCATCTGCCGGGCTGGGAGACGGCGAACCCACTTGCGCTCGGGGTCGATGCGCCGGCGCGGTTGTGGATCGGCAATGCTACCCGGATCGCGACGCATTACGACACGTCGATTAACATCGCGTGCGTCGTTACGGGGCGGCGGCGTTTCACGCTGTTTCCGCCCGAGCAACTTGCCAATTTGTATGTCGGGCCGCTCGACCACACGATGGCGGGACCGCCGTCGAGCATGGTCGATCCCGACGCGCCCGACCTGATCCGCTATCCGCGTTTTGCAGACGCGCTCGCGCATGCCGCGGTCGCCGAGCTCGAACCGGGGGATGCGATCTTCATCCCGCCGATCTGGTGGCATCACGTTCGCGCGTTCGACCGGCTCAACGTGCTGGTCAATTACTGGTGGGAGCATCGCTCGAGCGCCGCCTTCCTCGCGTTGGTCCATGCGATCGAGGCGGTGCGCGACTTGCCGGTTGCGGAGAAGACCGCGTGGCGGAGCTGGTACGATCATCTCGTCTTCGCGCCCGATGCGGCGCGGGTGGCGGATCATCTGCCCGAGGCGGCGCGCAGCATCCTTGGGGCCGCAAGCGCGGAGCGGACGGGGAAGATCCGCCAGTTTCTAATCCGGATGTTGCAGCGGTCATAGGACAAACAGCGGAAGACTGCGCTACGAGCGACCAAGGCTCTCCATCAGGGTCACCCGCATCTTTTCAAGCTCGTCGCGGTCGACCTCGCCCAGCGCACCCCGAACGTGCGGTGGCAGATGCGCCGCCGGGTCCCCCCCGGTCTGGAACACGAGATGATCGAACATCGTGCGCCATACCCGGCGCTGGTCTTCCGGCAGTTTGCGCAGCGCAAAGAGCCCGAGCAACAACGCGTCATACGGGTTGGGCATCCCCGGCGGGGCAGGGTCCCACCAGTAATTGCACAGCACGTTGACCGGCGCGAGCGAGGCCACCGCATGCCACCAGTGGAACGGAATGTAGAGTGCGTCGCCCGGGTCGAGCGTCGCTTCGCAAGCATGCGCCATTGCCTCGGCGAAGCGCGGATAAAGGTCGAGATCGGGCACGTCCGGGTCGACCATGCTGACCGGCGTTCCGGCCGGGGTCAGCTCGTATGGGCCCATGTAAAGGTTGGCGACCTGATCGGGCGGAAACAGCGTAAACCGGCGACGCCCTGCAACGACGACCGCAATATTCTCCATCAGGTCATAATGCGTCGCGACGCGGATCGCATTGCCGAGCCACAACCGCGGCACGACCGTGGGATCGACCAGATCGATGCCGTGCGCCGCGGCGAAACCGGGGAGCAGGTCGGGTGCCGGGATCGACTGGACCGCGATCGCATAAGGGCGTTGCACGTCGCGATCGCGGAGCAGCCGGTCGAGCAGCGGATCGAGCGGGGAGCGGCCGCGGGTGAAGTTGAGCGCAGTGAGACCGGGTTCGTAGAAGAAGCGCCCCTCGATCTCGGGCGCTCCGACGATCGCGGCGACCGGCTCGGCATGGCTGAAGGTCTTAAGATAGTCGACCAGCGCCTCGTCCGACTCCCGCGCGGTGCGGACCGCGGGCCAGTCGGCGGCAAGCCCGCGCAGCACCACCGGCTTGGCGGTGGTGCGGATCTCGGCATCGAAGCGCTCCCGGTCGATGCCGTGCAGTTCCGCGATCGGGGCGGGGGTGGCGAGGCTCGTCATGCCTTCGTCACAGCGGCGATCTGCCGCCACCGACATCGAAGGGCGATTCCGCGGTGAAAGAGAAGAAGGGCACGTCGTCCTTCGGCGTGGGCGCTGCGGCAAGCGGCGACGGTGCGGTCCGCCGCAAGAAATCGCCGTGCGTCGGCAGCCGTTGCGCGGTGTCGAGATAGCCGCGCCGCATCTGTTCGAGCGCGACCGCGACCTTCTGCTCGTCGAGCGCATCGGCGGCGGGCTCCCAGCTTTTGGGGACGATCCCCTGGCCGAGGCAGACTGCGACCCAGCTCGGGCTGGTGAACAGGTCGTAGCCCTCGCGGAACAGCCGCCCCTTGCCCGCGAACAGGTCGATCTTGCGTTGCAGGCTGTCGGGAATCTTCATCGTCCTCACCTTGTCCCAGAAAGGCGAATCGTCGCGGCGCGTGGCCTTGTAATGGAGGATGATGAAGTCGCGCACGTCCTCGTACAGATCGTGCATCTGGCGGTTAAATTCGTCGCGCTCGGTCGGGTCGAAGCGCTTGTCGGGGAACAGCGCGAGCAGCCGCTGGATCGCCGCCTGAACGAGATGGATGCTGGTCGATTCAAGTGGTTCGATGAACCCGCTGGACAGGCCCAGTGCAACCACGTTGCGGTTCCAGCACGCGCGGCGTCGCCCTGCGGTGAAGCGCAACCGGCGCGGGTCGGCGAGCGGCTCCGCTTCGAGGCTGGCGAGCAATTGCGCTTCGGCTGCATCGTCGTCGAGATAGTCGCTGCAATAGACGAGGCCGTTCCCCATCCGGTGCTGCAACGGTATCCGCCACTGCCACCCCGCCTGATGCGCGGTCGAGCGGGTGAACGGGTCGGGTTCGCCTGGCCGCGGCAGCGCGCAGGGCACCGCGACCGCGCGGTCGCATGGAAGCCAGTGCGCATAACTTTCGTAGCCGGTGTGAAGCGTCTCCTCGATCAGCAGACCGCGGAAGCCCGAGCAGTCGATAAACAGATCGCCCTCGACCCGCCGCCCGTCTTCGAGCGTCAACGCCTCGACATAGCCGTCGTCCGGACGCTGCGCGACCGTAGCGATCTTGCCCTCAACCCGGACGATCCCCGCCTTTTCGGCATAGTCGCGCAGATGGCGGGCGTAGAGCGAGGCATCGAAATGGAATGCGTAGAACAGCTCGCGCACCGGCGAGCGGGCGTCTTCGTTCGCGCGGCCGAAGGTGCCGTGCTTCGCCGCCATCGCGCTCATCGACCAGGCCGCGATGTCCGCGATCGGGCGTCGCGCCTTCTCGCGCAGCCAGAGCTGGTGGAAATGGATCCCCTGCAAATCGTGCCCATAGGTGCCGAATGGGTGGAAGTACCGCTCGCCGATCGCCCCCCAATTCACGAATTCGATCCCGAGCTTGAACGTCCCCGCAGTCGCGGCGAGGAACGCATTCTCGTCGAGCCCGAGCATCTGGTTGAAATTGATGATCGGCGGGATCGTCGCCTCGCCGACGCCGACCGTGCCGATCTCCTCGGATTCGACCAGTGTCACCTGCGTATAGCCGTTGTTGAGGAAGCGGGCGAAGGCGGAGGCGGCCATCCAGCCGGCGGTGCCCCCGCCGACGATGACGACGCGTCGGATCGAATGCTCGTTCATCGGGTGAGATGTCTCGTCTGGGCCGCACGATAGGCGGCGTGGGTGGGAACATGAGGCAGGGCGGCGGTGATCGCGGCGGTCTGGCGGGCCATCGCCGTGCGTACGGAAGCGGCGGGGATAGTCGACACGAGCGGGTCGACACGGCGCGGCAGGAAGCCCTGGCCGATCAGCACCGCGGCCCAGCTGTCGCGCGCGAACGTCTCTTCCTCATGAAAGGGAAGGCGCCCGCGTTCGGCGAATTGTACGAGTGTATGCGCGAGGCTGGCAGGGGGCGCGGTCGCGGCGAGTGTGCGCCACAGTGGATTGTCGCGCTGTGCGGTGCGGTAATGCATTGCTAGAAAGTCGCGGACGCGTTCGGCTTCGGCGCGCGTCTGGCGATTGAACTCGGCCACCTCGACCGGGGTCGCGATACGGCCCGGAAGCATCGTTATCAGCCGGTCGATCGCGCTTAGCGCGAGGTGGAGGTTACACCATTCGAGCGGCTCGATCTGGGTCGCCGCATCGCCGATCGCGAGGCAATTGCCCAGCCACGGTTGCGGGCGCGTGCCGGAACGAATCCGGATCGGTTCGCCGGGTGTTGCACCCGAGGCGTTGCGCAGGACGCGCGCCGCCTTGCTGTCGCTGATCGCGTTTGCGGCATAAGCAAAGCCTGCCTGTCCGCCGCTTGACCAGTGCCAGCCTGCCTGATGCGCGGTGACGGTGGTGAGCACCGCCGGCTCCGCGTCCGGTTCGGCGAGCAGTACGCGGTCGCAGGGGAGCCACGCGCTCCAGTCGTCGCGCACCGCGTCGATCGAGCCGCGCAGCCGGGCTTCGGGCCCGGTCGCGTCGATGAACAGGTCGGCGGACTGCGCGGAACCGTCGACCAGCCTGATCGCTGCGATGGCTGTGTCGCCATCCAGTGTCACCCCGGCGATCTCGCCCACGATCTCGCGGATGCCGACATGCAGTGCGAATGCACGCAGCATCGCCGCGTGGCGGGGCAGATCGAGCGTCAAGCCGCATTCGTAGTCTGCGAACGGCGAAGTGGCGGTTGGCGGGACGAACCGCCCGGCGCGCGCGAGCGCCGCGGCGGGCGAATGGCTGTCGAACGGTGCCGCGGTGCCGTCCTGTGCCGATCGCACCCAGTGGAGATAAAAGGCGGCCGGTCCGAATGAAGTGCCGTACCGGCCGTAGGCGTGGACATAGTCCGGCAACCCGGCTGCCCAGCCCACAAACAGCGTTCCCAGCCGATAGCCGCTGCCGGTCCTTACGATCCCGTCGGCGACGCCGATCCCTAGATCTTCTTGAAACCCCAGCAGCGAGGGCAGGGTACAGGCGATCCGGTCGGCTAGTGCGTCCGGCGACGGCGTACAGGCGAGAATCGTCACGTCGAGGGACGGCGCGTGGCGTTTCAGCGCGGCGGCGGCGCACCAGGCCGTGATTCCGCCACCCGCCACCACGATCCGTTCGAGCCGCTCGCCGCGCATCAGGCGGCTTGCGGCATCGCGCAATAGCGCTCGATGAAGCTTCGGTGATCCGGGCGGCACGCGACATCGCCCGCAATTTCGGCCCGCAGCGCCTCGACGCTGTCGAGCAACGCGACCGTCGCAACCGTGTCGACGCGCGGATCCCAGCCCTCGGGCACGATCCCCTGGCCGAGATAGACCGCGACCCAGCTCGGGTCGAGAAACACCCCTTCGCGATATTTCACGATCCTCGCGCGCGTGCGCCACAGGTCGAGCTTCTCGGACAGCGTGTCCGGGATCGGCATCGTGCGTACATAGTCCCAGAAGGGGGAATCGCTGCGGGTGGTAGCGTGATAATGGAGGATCAAGAAATCGCGGATCCGGTCATATTCGAGGTCGATCACGCGGTTGAACTCATCGCGATCGGTTGCACTGATGCGGCGTTCCGGAAACAGCTCGATTAGTGCGGTGATCGCCTGCTGGACGAGGTAGATGCTGGTCGATTCAAGCGGCTCTAGGAACCCGCTCGCCAGCCCGATCGCAACGCAATTGCCAACCCAGCTGCGCCGCCGCCGCCCGGCCTTGAACCGCAGCACGCGCGGCGCGGCAAGCGCTTCGCCCTCGACCGCCGTGCCCAGTGCGCGGCGGGCGTCGTCGTCGGACACGAACGCGCTCGCATAGACATAGCCGTTGCCTGTGCGGTGCTGCAGCGGGATGCGCCAGCGCCAGCCCGAGGGCATCGCGATCGCGCTGGTATACGGCGTGACCGCGGTGCGGGTCCGGCACGGCATCGCGACGGCGCGGTCGGTCGGCAGCCAGTGCGACCAGTCGGCGAACGGCTCCTCGAGCGCTGACCCGAGGAGCAGCGAGCGGAACCCCGAGCAATCGACGAACAGGTCACCCTCGATCCGTTCGCCACTGTCGAGGTCGATCGCCTTTATATCCCCGCTCTCGCCATCGCGGTCTACGCTGACGACGGTCCCCTCGGTCCGGCGGGCGCCGGACTCTTGTGCGATCTGGCGCAAATAAGGCGCGAACAGCAGCGCATCGAATTGATAGGCATAGCCATAGGTCCCCGCGAGCGTGCCGCCAGTCGCCGGGTGATCGAACTTGCCGCCGCGCGCCAGCGCACCGGCGTAGGATAGGCTGTCGAGCGCCGGCAACGCTTTCCCCTCGCGCAGCAGCCGTGTCCAATAGTGGTGAAAGTCGACCGTGCCGGTCCCCCGCCCGAAAGTGCCGAACGGATGGATGTAGCTGTCGCCGATCCGGCCCCAGTCGCGAAACTCGATTCCGAGTTTGAAGGTCGCTCGCGTGCGCGCCATGAAGTCGGCTTCGTCGATCCCGAGCCGTTCGTTGAAGGCGCGCATATGCGGGAGCGTCGCTTCGCCGACGCCGACCACGCCGATCGTTTTGGATTCGACCAGGTGAACCGAAGCATGACCGGGCAACAATCGCACAAGGGCCGCCGCGGTCATCCAACCGGCGGTGCCGCCGCCGACCACCACAACCCGTACATCTCCACCCGCCGTCAGCGGCATCGCTACTCTCCATGCGCGCGTCACAAGCGCGCTGCAGCAGGGGTGCTCGTCCATTAACGACGTCGCGTCAACCGCTGCGCGATTGTTTCCACCTCGTGGCAGTTTTGTCACATATTGTGGAACTTACCGTTTGATTCTCACATAATGTTACCGCAAACATAAATCGCGCCAATCGGCAGAATCGATGGCGTTCTCAAGAAAGCAGACGCGAGCACAGCGTCGTTCTAGAAGGGGTCCTGAATGCGCCGATTTGCGCCGAAGACGGATGCTGTCCGTCACCTTGTTCGTTGTCTCCAGAGCGCATCCGCTACGGCTTTATGTGTCGCAATGGCCGGTGCCGCGCAGGCGCAGACTAGCGCTGACGCCGGGCAATCTTTGCCAAGTGGGTCGAACCAGTCTCCGCCGACCGGGGCGGTTGCCGGACAGGGCACGGCTGGCACCGCCGGGACGCCAACTTCGTCTAGTGAAACGTCAAGCGTCGACGGTCAGGCCGCGACTCCTACGAACGCCGCCAAGGACCCTGACGATATCGTCGTGACCGGGATCCGCCAGAGCCTCGCGAACGCGCAGAACATCAAGCGCAACTCCGACACGGTGGTCGACGCGATCACCGCGCAGGACATTGGCGCCTTGCCCGATCGCTCGGTCACCGAAGCACTTCAACGCGTACCCGGCGTGTCGATCAGCCGCTTCGCCGCATCCAACGATCCCGACCATTTCTCGGTCGAAGGGTCGGGCGTGGTCATCCGCGGTCTCAATTTCGTCCGCTCCGAATTCAACGGTCGCGACGCCTTCTCCGCCGGGATCGGCGGCCAGTCGCTCAATTTCTCGGACGTGCCCGCCGAACTGCTCGGCTCGGTCGAGGTGTACAAGAACGTCACCGCCGCCTCGATCGAGGGCGGCCTCGCCGGCACTGTCAACCTCAACACGCGCAAGCCGTTCGACAACAAGGGCTTCCATATCGGCGTCGATAGCCAGGCGAGCTATGGCGATCTGCGCAAGAAATGGACCCCGACCGGGTCGATCCTGATCAGCAACACTTGGGACACCGCGGTGGGCCGGTTCGGACTGCTCGGCGACGTCTCCTATTCGCGCGTCCGCAGCCGCGCCGACGGGTTGCAGATCACCAATTTCCAGGCGCGCGACAATACGCTCGTCACCTATCAGAGCCAGGGCGGCACGACGATCTGTCGCAACCCGCTGCCGGGCAACGCCGACACGACGACCCTGCCCGCCGCGAACGCACCGTGCGGCGCGACATCGGGCGCAGGCGCGGACGGGTTCGCCGATCCGCAGTCGGGCCTGTATGCGCCGCTTGGTGGGCAGTATCGCAGCCAGGAATATGATCGCAAGCGCGACGGCATCGCCATCGCCGCGCAGTTCGAATCGAAGGACCGCCGCTTCCTGCTGACCGGCCAGTACATACGCTCTCACACCACCAACCGGTCGGACGAGCATACGTTCGAGGCCGCGCCCGATCTTTCGGAATACAGCACCTATCCGATCGGCTGCCAGCAGAACAACGCCGGCCCGCTGACCAATCCCGCCGACGCTAATTCGGGCACGGTGCGCGCGCAATGCCCCGTCGGCCAGTTCACCAATTACAAATACGACGCCAACGGCCTGTTCCAGAGCGGCTATATCACCACGCCGGGGACCGGCTATCGCAGCAGCCTCAGCGGCACGCCGCTCGACACGTTCATCCCGACCGGCGGCGCACCGATCTCGCTGGCGCGCGGGCAGTCCTATGAGCAGAGTACGGTCAACGATTACGGCCTCAACGCGCTGCTTCACCCGACCGACCGGCTGCACATCGCGCTCGACGCCGATTACACGGAATCGCGCCATCAGGTCCGCCAGCTCAACATCTTCGGCGAGACCTATGCCGATCAGGAGCTCGACCTCACCGGCAATTTGCCGAGCGTCGTCTCGCACAAGCCGGCGACGCTCGCGGCGTCGTGGGCGGGCCCGGCCAACCCGGCGCTGGCCAATGCGACCGACGCGCAATATTTCGGCGATCCCAACGTCGAATTCTGGCGTGCGGCAATGGACCATTTCGAGGATAGCCGCGGCAAGGAGTTCCAGTTCAAGGGCGACGTCACCTATGACGTCGAGGGGAGCTTCATCGACAAGATCCGGTTCGGCGCGCGCTATGCCGATCGCGACCAGACGGTGAAATATTCGGCGTATAACTGGGGCATGCTCAGCGAGGTGTGGGCCGGTAGCCCGGTCTCGATCAATCAGGTCAACGGCGGCAACGCGAGCTTCCACAGCTTCGACAACTTCTTCCGCGGCGCGACCCCGGGGCCGGCCGGTGCCTATTATTACAACGGCAACATGATCGAGGGGTACGACCAGACCGTCGGATTCATCAACCAGGTCGAGGCCGCCGGTGCGGCCAGTCAGTGTCCGCCCACTGCGGCACCGACAAATCCGCCATGCACGCCGTCGACGCGCTGGTCGCCCGCCGCGCTGCGTGCCGGGGTCGGCGCGGATTCACCGTACCTCCCGAATGAAGTCACGCGCGTGCATCAGCGCGACAGCGCGGCCTATGCAATGGTCTCGTTCAATACCAAGACGCTGGTCCAGGGGCTCGACATCGCGGGCAACGTCGGGGTGCGCTACGTCCATACGGGGATGGACAATTTCGGCGGCAGCATCATCCCGAGCCAGGCAACCCTTGGCATCGCGGACTCCTACCAGAGCCGGTGCGTTCCCGCGGCACCCACGAACCTGCCCGCCGGCTATACGCCCGCGGCACCTGGTGGCGTGTGTCTGCTCGGTGCGGCTGGCTATGGGCGCTTACAGCAATTCGCCGCGCCGAACCCGACGATCGTGCTGGGGCAGGCGTCGAACGACTACACTTACTGGTTGCCGAGTGTGAACCTGAAGGTGGGGCTAACCCCGCAGCTGCTGCTGCGCTTCGCCGGTTCGAAGGTGCTGACGCGGCCCGACACCAATCTGGTCCGCAATTTCCAGCAGATCTCGATCGACGGGAACGGCAACTTCCAGAGCCAGGTCGGCAACCCGTATCTCAAGCCCGCGACAGCATGGCAGTTCGACATCACCGCGGAATGGTATTTCTCGCGCGTCGGGTCGCTGACCGCAGACGTGTTCTACAAGGATATCAGCGGTTTCTTCTATCAGTCGCTGGTCAGCCTGCCGCTCACCAACAACGGCCAGACGTTCGATCTGCTGACGCGCGGCCCGGCCAATTACTCCGGGCACGGCAAGGTCAAGGGCGCGGAAGTCGCCTATCAGCAGACCTTTAACTTCCTGCCCGGTCTGCTCAGCGGGTTTGGCTTCACCGGCAACTATACCTTCATCGAAAGCAACGGGTTGCCCAACTCGTTCTTGAATGGCGGATCGCCGGTCACCAACGTCGCGGCGCAGACCAAGACCGGCAGCTTGCCGCTCGAAGGCCTGTCGAAGCACAACGTCAACGCGACCTTGTTCTACGAAAAGGGCCCGGTCTCGGTTCGCGCGGCGTATAACTGGCGGTCGAAATATCTGCTGACCGCAGCCGACGTGATCTTCCCCTATACGTCAATCTTCCAGGATGCGGCGGGCCAGCTCGATGCTTCGGCGTTCCTCAACCTCAACAAATATGTGAAGATCGGGGTGCAGGGCGTCAATCTCACCAACTCGGTGACCAAGACGCTTCAGGCCTATAGCGGTGATCCGAACACGCTCGCGCCGCGGTCCTATTTCGTCAACGACCGTCGCTTCTCGTTCATCCTGCGCGGCAACTTCTGATTGGCGCGGTCGGGGGGCGACAGGCCCCCTGGCCCACCGTCAGCGGGACGGCGCCCTCGCGAAACGCACCGGCCACCGCCTCGCGCCTGAGTTTGGCCGGGAACTGCGTATCGTACAGCATCGGACGACGCTGCGCGCTGTCCTTGGGCGGCTCGAATTCATCGATCCAGATTCGATGGTTGCACAGCGATCGAATTGCTGAAATACTCGCCAAAGCTCGTCACACGCATATTGATGGGCGCTCCCCAAATGCGGATTGGACTGCCGCGTTCGCAATATGCAGCGGCAGGCCGTCGGCTGATCTCCTCGCGGTCAGCATTGACGCATACGCAGCAGCGCAGTTGATGACGCGGCACACTTGTCCCTCGGGCATCGCCGAATCGTGTTCGTCGTCGGTATTTGGAGACATAGCAAAAGTATGTGACGGCTCGATGGCTATCGCGCAGCGCCTAAGACGAGGAGGCGGCTGGGATAACGATGGTAATATCGAAACTCACCACCCCCAGCGCATAGAGTTGTCGCGGATAGTATTTCGTCTCTTCCCGCGGTGGGCGAACGGTTTGCTATTACGTCGTATGCAGTTTTACCTCACCACATGCGAACGCAGGTGCGGTGTAACCGGTGCCTTATGTGGAGGTAAGTAGACCGCGGGCTGCTTTTAGGGAGGGGAAGGGCCATCCACACCGATCCGGTTTGTGACAAGGATGTCATAAAAAAGCATTGTATTAGAGCAAGTTAGTCCTTTAAATCCGACATATTGGCTCTATGTAGGGTTGTCGTCCCTCCAAGACGGCTACTCCAGAAACTTTTGCCCGCGATGATTCATCATCGCGGGCATTTTTGTCGTGCGTTCAGCAGGAACCGATCGTTGCGAAGGCGGAGCAAGGTGTGCCTTTTCGTTCATTTCGCAATGAGCGATGACACTCGTGGGAAGAGATTCATCTGCGCCGCCGGTTGTCATTGAAACGCGGGTAAACTTGTTGCCAACCGGCAGGCTGGGACAAAGTAGCCAGTTTACCCGAACTGTGATCCGCGGAGGTTGATGGCGTCATACTGATCAAGCAACGCGCTTACTTCAGCAACGATCACTTCTTGTTCCGCGCGCACCCGCGCTGACGCTTCCACGGTTGCTACGCCATTCCTGCCATCATGGACTGTGAAGCCGTTGTCGAGAAGCCAGATAGTATCTGCCGCTCGCGACCTCTGACGGCGCAGATGCACAGCCCATTGCTCTATCAGTCCCGCGGGAACCTGTCGTTCAATCTCACCCATGGCACGTGGCTAGCACGTTGATGATTAACGCTCAGCTTAGTTCTTGTGCCACTGCGTTTTTTCGCCGCTTTCAACGTTCCTATTTGTGCTCGCTTAGCAATGTAGCTTGCTCTGCGTTTTGCGGCACGAGTATGTGTATTCCACCCTCGTTCGCGTATCCGGGCACGGGCGATCTCCAGATGTACCGCGATGGGCTGCCGATGGCGGCAAGATTATAGGACCGCGTTGACATGCCCAGAACTATAACCGTCAATACCCTTGTACGTAGAGCTACCGGAGGGTCAGTGATGCTGGGTTTTGACAGTTGCCGAGCTTACTGGCGATGTAGCGTCATTGGCGATCTGTGCATGGCCCCACACCCAGCGGATCGTACACGCCGCGATCTCGGTCGATCTGCTGGTAACGGTTCGATAAGGGTAGGTGGTTTTGATGCTGCTTCCGGGGCGGGGGGTTGTAGCCTGTCCCAAAAAGACACGGTTCGTTCGCAACAACAACAGTTGGTTAGTTTTGTTTGATTACGCGTCCGGAGATGGTGCTACTGTCATAGCAATAGCGCAGCCATAGCGCGGGGTTTTCATTCGGAACCTAATGATCCGCCCGCAGCCATTGACCGAGGCGGGTGGATCACATTTCCTTTTTTTCGTTAGATGAAGAATCATAGTACCGCTTGGTAAACCGTCGTGGCAGCGTAGTTCTTTTAAATTAGTTCCAACGTGTCGGACCGATCACGAGAGTTCGTCCTAAATTGTGGGCACGCACCACGGGGTCAGCTTGGGTAGCATGGCAGCCAGCGCGGATCGTCCAGCAACGCATGCGGGTCGTTGAGCAACTCGAACAATCCCGTGTCGGGCGCCTGCCGGTAGGCGAGTAACAAGCGCTCAACGTAAGACTTGCTGTCTAGTGGCGATCCTTGTCCGACGTCTCTCTTAATCAGGTTGTTCGAAAAATCACCAGTGTCACTTTACCGTTCGGGTAAAGTGACACTGGTGATTTTTGTTGGGCCCGATGATTTAGGGGGATTCACAGCGGAATCGACTGTGTTAGATTCCTGCTATGTTCCATCAAGCCGATCTCTTTGACCATATAGTGCAAACGCCGTTCGCTATGCCGCCTCCAGCCGTAGCGCTGCCAGATCTTGTCGAGCGTGTTTCGCAGGTATCGAGGCGTCCCCGATATGCGCTGCTGATCCTTAATCTGATTGCGAAGGGCGCAAGGGAGGATGGCAGTCTCGGACCTTATGTCCAAAGCGAAGCCGACCATGTTCCGGTGCGCGACTGGCTCTGCCGAGCACTGGCGCCGCTGGCCAACCGGGACTGTCGCCGCACGGCTATGATTTCAGCGGTCCGGTCGGAACTCATGGCAAAAGCTGGTGCCTTGAAAAACGCGGCAGATCTGGCTCAGCAGCAGGACGAGGAAATCCAAGCACGCATCCTGCGATCCGGTCGGACAAACGTTAGCCGAGCGGTATCCGATCTTGTGCGCGCTGGATTGCTGCATCGCCATTACCAAGGGTACCGCGTCGATCATCCCAACAGAGGTGCGCAGCGCGAGGCAGTCTATACTATAGCACCGGATGTACGTTTGGCGTTGGCAGGCGATTTCTAGGCGTTATTCGATTGGCGGTGGATAGGACTGATTGATGAAATAACGGCTCACGATAATGTGACGCACCAGCATACCCCATCGATAGAATTTAACATAACATTTATTATCGGTCTTAGCGGGCCACACCTCGTTGCGCTCCGCTACCGTATAGAAGCGTGTTGCTTGCTGAGGCGTCTAACCACTGAGACCAGCTTAGCCATTGCCGGATCTTGAATCGGCTCGGCAAGCCGTAGCTCTCGGCTACGGCCGTCTATTGTCAGGCCCACTGTGTAGGTTCGAGCGTCCGGCCTCGCCGTGTCGTTAGATGCCACGCAGCTAAAAAAGTTTGTCTGATCCGCGAGGCTGGTGATTTCCTGACGCTCAGGGGTAGCGAGATCGTCAAAGGAGACCGTCTGGTCCTTCGCCAACCCGGGAAAATGGGCAAGACCGCCCTCGATCCGCATGCGGGCCTCGCCCGTAACCGTCTCGTCGCATGCCTTGCCCGCCTGCATCAGATCACTCCAACTGCGCTCCAGGCCTCGGTAACTGCGGTCACCTCGGCACTGCCTGAGCCGTGCAAACGCATCGCGACGTCGATGGTGACGCGGGCGAAGCCGGCGAAGTCCGTGTTGGCCCTCGTATTGGGGTCCAGCAACGCGTTGTACCAGATTTGGCCGGCGCGGTCCCATGCATTTCCACCAAGCGCAATCGCCGCAAGATAGAACGCTCGGTTCGGGATGCCGGAGTTGATGTGGACGCCGCCATTGTCCTGATTTGTGCGAACGAAATCGTCCATGTGTCCAGGCTGCGGATCCTTACCGAGCACGGGATCGTCGTAGGCAGTGCCGGGCGCCTTCATCGAGCGCAGACCAACGCCCTTGACCTTTGCGGTCAGAAGCTCCGCGCCGATCAGCCAGTCGGCCTGGTCAGCGGTTTGCCCTAATAGGTGCTGCTTTACGAGGCTGCCAAACACGTCTGAGATGCTCTCGTTGAGCGCTCCCGACTGGTTGAAGTAGGCCAGGCCAGCCTCCTTCTCGGTCATGCCGTGGGTCAGCTCGTGACCGATCACGTCGAGCGAAATGGTGAAGCGGTTGAACAGCTCACCATCGCCGTCGCCGAACACCATCTGGGTGCCGTCCCAGAAGGCGTTGTCATAGTCCTGGTCGTAGTGAACCGTGGCATCGAGCGGCATGCCGGCATCGTCGATCGAGTTGCGCTGATACGCTTCCCAGAACAGCGCGAACGTCGCGCCAAGCCCGTCATAGGCCTCATCGACGGCAATATCGCCGGTGGGGGCGTCGCCCTCGCGCCGCACCACGGTCGCACCCGGTGCCTCGGGCTCACCGCCCGCGTCGCGGATCGTCCGGAGCGGGCTCGGGCTCAGGATGTTGCCCGCCGCGGCGCGACGCCGTGCGACCGCGCCAGTGACAGGTCCAGCGGTGCTGGCTCGGACAAGCCGCATAGTCGGATCAACGAGCAGGCTGCGGATCGCCATTGCACGCAGTTCGGGCGAGCCGTTTTCAGCAATCTGCGACAGGATGTAGGGCGGCAGGATGCAGTGAAGCGAATGACGGTGGGTGGAACTGCACATGGTCGTATCTCCTGGGTGAGTTTGGGTCAGCGGCGGGCGCGGCGTAGGACAAAGGGGACGAGTGCGACCCACATGATGGTGATGAAGGCGAGGACCTGGCCGGTCTGCTCGGGTCCGCCTGGTAGGTAGCCAAACCCGCCGAGAGAGGCCGCGTAGAGCTCGAACGAGATCACCGAGACCCCGATCGCCACCACATCGGCATCTCCCCCTCTTTCCTCCTGCGTTCCGAACCAGCGGAGCACGATGATGAAAAGGGTTATGACGGCGATCAGTATCAGGCGGATGGCGACGTCGCCGGCTGCTATGCCTATCGCCAGTGGGTAGAGTGTCACCGCCTCGACCGGGAACAGCTTTATGAGGCTGGCATAGTAGGGTTCGGACGCCGGCGCTGGATTTGGGCGACGCCCTCCCCTCACCGACGCCGCGAATCCGCTGCGCAGTCGCAGCGTGCCGCGCAAGGCAGGCCTTGCCGATGTGCTGCCCTGCCCGTCCAACGCCGCAATCGCTCGCTGCACGGCTTCGGCATAGCGCAGCACCGTCGCTTCGCTGGGGGCGAGCGCGGTGCCGATCGCCTTGGCCTGTTCGCAGCGGTCGAGAACCGTAGCAAACACCGGCCGATCACCGTCGTCGCCGCTATGCTGAGTGGCAAACCGGTCGCTGGCACTGCCAAGGGCCGTGCGAAGTCCGAAAATGGTGTCGAAGAAGCGCGGTAGGAAGCGCGGATCGACGGTGAACGCCTGCAGCTGGTCGATTAGGAAGTCGGCTGCTTCCATGGCCTGAGTGAAGGTCGTCATCGAAATCCTCCTCAGGCGGGGCTTGCGAGCGAGGCGATCAGGCCAAGCGCGCGAGTGATGCGGTCGATATTGAGGCGGGATGCGGCGCGCCGCTGCGCCGGTGTCAGCCGGGCGGCGAGCGCGTCGCGCAGGCTTGCCTGTGCCTTGGCGGCGAGGTCGATGGCGTCGGTAACCTGTGCAGCGCGGGCCGTTCCGTCCTTCGCGGCCTCACGAGCGGCGAACACACGCCCGGCGAGCTGCTCGCGCTGGTCGGCTGACAAGCTTTTCCGGTTGCGAATGTACGTCCGGAATAGGGCATTGCCGTAGAGGTCGTCAGCGTTGCGCGCCGCTCCCCTGCCCCAGGTCGTGACTTGCGCCGAAAGGGACGCAAGCGCGCGGTCGACAACGGCCCCGCGCTCGACAACGAGAGCACGCACGTCGCGCGTCTGCCGCGCTTCGCGTGCGAGCTCGTCGGCAAAGGCGATCAGCGCGACAAGGCTCTTGCCCTGCTCACTGGCAATCGCCGCGTTGACGTTGGGCAAGTCCGTGCCGGCGACGAAGTTGCTGAAGCGGGCAAGGCGGTCTGCCTGGTCGGCAAAGGCGGTTACCTCTGCCGAGACGTCCGTCTTGGGCGCGTTGAGGATTGCCGCCAGTGCATCGGTATAATCGCTGATTGCAACGATAAGCGCGATGCGCGGTTCTAGCACGGCGCGCGGACTGCTTCCGATGTCAACCTCGAACGCTGTGTAGCCCGGCGATGGGATTTCGCCGGACAGGCACAGCGGCGCTGCCGGGGCCGATGGCGTGATAGGCACCTGAATTCGTAGCGGTGTTGCTGGCAGGCAACTCGGATCGCTCGCGACTAGTGCAGCTGCAGCCTCTCGGCGACGTTGCTCGATCGCATCGAAGTAGCTGGCGGTTGCCGTCACGGCCTCGCGACTTCGGGTTTGCACTGCCCCTGCTGCCTCCAGCCTGAGTGCGTTGGTGGCGCATCCAGTGAGAACCAGTGGAACCAACATCAATGGTAGAACGGCATTGGCGCAGCGGCGCATGGCGGTCTCCTTCAGCCTTCGGACATCATGCCCGTGAACTTCGAATTTCCCTCCCCTTTCTGCGCCTGGGCATGCACGGGGGCCTTGGTCGCTCCGGCAGTCGCTCGTGGCGCCGCAGGGTGGTGATGGCATTGACGATACTAGTGATGAGTGCAGCGATACCCACCAGCATCGGGCCGTCGATCATATCGGTCATGTCTCCCGACTCCATATTGATCCGACGGCCTATGTTCCACCTTTGTTCTTTGTAGGACAGGTTTAAATTCAGTCAGAGCAGAATGTCCTGCGGCCCCGCAATCAGTCGGCGGACCGTCGTGCCGGTTACGGCCTCCTCGTTCGAGAAGCCGTCGAAGAGGGGCAGCTCCCCGAAGTTGAGAGCCGTCAGGCCTGCGATCGCGGCAACGGATCGCTGATAGGTCTTGAACGCACCGAATAGCAGCGTGTGCTCATTCAGGTCGACATCTTGATCGATGAGATAGGCGGAGGCCGACGGTCGGCCATCATCATGTATGAAGGCGACGACCTTCCAATAGGCGAGTGGGATCGCAACACCGCGGTAGACCGGGTCGTCCGTTCTAAAGACCGGCCCCGTGAATACAGTCGCGCGCTCGCCAACCCTGCGCGTGTTGCTGAGGATATAGTCCTCGAGGCTGAGCCAGGTGCGCTGGTTAAATACAGAGAGCTGCGGTGCGCAATTGGTGAAGTGGAAGGTGTCGCGATTGGCGATGCTGGCGCTCGGTCCCCAGTTCGGATCTTCGCGGCGGACGAGATGGCCCCGGTCAAAGTCGTTGTTGGCGTAGAGCTCGTCCCCAGCCTGCGCCTCCTCGGGGATACGTCCGTCAAAGGCCCATGGATCACCGCCGCGGGGAACGGAGACGCTGGCGCTGCCGTCGATATTGACGCCGGTGAAGAGCGCGAGGCGCCGGCTCTTCGACATGACGACCGTAAAGTGCTCATAGTCGAGCCGTGCATCTGTCCTGCCATCGACGGGCAGAACATCGGCCGCGATCGTAGAGGTGTCGGGCAGCGGCACGACAAACTCGCCAAGGTGTTCGGCGTGATAGCCCTCTCGGCCTGTGAATGACGATGCCGGAGATATCCGGACGCTAGTCGCCTCTGGCGCAAGCAAGCGTTGGTTCGTCAACGTGATGGGCCGCAGGTCGCTCAGGCGGGGCCGATACGAAAGGTTGATCACGGAGTTTCTCCAATGGCTTCACGGCGGGTCCGCTCAGGCGCAGCCGTTCAACGACGAGCGGGTCCTTATGGGTCTGTATCAGCTTCATAAGCGCGGAAAACGGCAAGCGCGTTGCATCGAGGCGCGGCCACTTTGGCTTCGGCGCAGTCCAACCAAGAGCAAAAAGCGGGCGGCGGTTACGCACCTCAACCAACAATTCTCCGCGCTCAGGGCGGATGAAGGCGCGACCGAGACCTTACAGACCGCCTGATTGAGCATCGACCCTCTGGGCGATCCTCTCAAAGATTCGCAAAGGTCACAACATCAGGCCGACGGGGTCGCTGCTGCGCGAGGCAGCGTCGTACCCGCGCTGCCATGCCGCCCTTAGGCGACTGCCCGATGGATGGCTAAGCGTAGTGTTGCCCATGACGAAGCACCGCCAACCTGCCTTCTCAGCCTCCCAGTCCTCGTCGACCGGAGCCGGCGCAAGCAGCGTCATCAGGTCGAGACAGCGGCCGGGTGTCGTGTCTGTGACCATTTCAGAGGTCCTCACGAACCATGATCGTCAGCACGCGGCGGGTGATGCTGGCGTTAGCGGGATCCTCCGAGCCGTACTCGAGCGCGGCGTCGTAATAGTCGATCTGGAAGTAGACCCGCGTCCCTTCGAACTCGAAATCGCCGCGGTCCCGCTCGGCCGCATTGTCAGCCGTAAACTCATGTCGTCGAACCGCAGCCAACAGTCTCGCCTGAACGACGATCGTCATAGGGCTATCGCCTGAGGCAAATGTGCCAAGGCAGGTCCTCGTCACCATGATCCTGGCGGTACGGTCGAGGCCCTGGCGGCAACGGTCGTTGAGACGGGCGATAGTCGCGAGACGCACTTCGGCGCTCGCCAGCTTGGGCTGTGCGATCATGGCAATATCCTTTGGATGAGTCAGGCCGCGAGCTGAGGGCGCTCGATTGCGGCTACGCCTGCGTTGAAACGGTCGATCCAGTCCCGCATTGGCGGGCGTTCCGCGATCGGAATTGAGGCCGCGACGTCTTGAAAGCGGATCAGATCAGTTGGCGCGGTATTCCAGATGCGGTCGACCTCGCGCACTGGCAGCAACCCCTCGTTACGAATGAAGTCTGTCATCCGGCCTGGTCGCGCTTTCGTGCCTTTGCGCCATAGACCCTCGACAGTGTGCAGCCGTGGGGCGGCGCGAGCCTCGACCAGTACGATCAGGCGCAAACACCAGCGCGGAAGGTCGCGGATCTCCTGCGGCTGGTTCGCAATGCAAATCCAGCACGCAGACTTGGGCGGGACCGGCAGGCCCTCTGCCAAGATCCGAGCGACACAAGCGTCCCGGTCCCATCCCCACTCACGCAAGGGGTACTCGCAGGCATAAAGCGGGTCATCGACCGACAGGGCATGGTTCGCCCGCGCCGTCACGTGGCCCCGCGTCATAGCCGATCAGGCGTGTGACGCGTTGACCGCGGCGCCATGCGTCGATCGCCGGTTGCCAGGCGGCGAGGAAGGCATCCTGCGGGGCCTTCTTGTATTTGAGGCTGCAGCTCGACCCGCCCATGCTCTTGCTCGGGAGCGTTGCGTTGGTGAGGCACATCTACAGCAACCCGTAATAGGGTGGCCAATGCTTGAAGCGCTTGGGCAGGTAGGAAACGATTTCGTGCCGAATCCCGCGCGCGTCCATCCACGGGCGAATGATGTCGAGGTACGCGTAGGTCGCCGGCTTCTCGACCCCGGTATCGGCGGTCAGCACGAGATCGATCCTGTCGCCACGGGCGACCTTCTCGATCAGGAGGGCAGTGCTGTCGACGCCGACACCGTATGCGAGGACAACCGGCGCTGGAGGTGGGCCGTCCATGTCACTCGGCCTCCGGCGTGCGTTCGGCGACCGTCACTACCAGTCCGTCGCGGGTCATCGTAACCGTCACCCTCCGGTCGGACGGCACAAGCCACGGATAGGACGACAAAAGCGACCGCACCCGGATTTCGATCGCCGCGTCGCTGCCTTCGAGGATACTGACGACACGTTCGGTCGCATCGCGGACGAAGCGGCTGCGCTGCGTATCGTGGCTGTCCGCGTCGCTGTCGCTATTCGAATCGAAAGCGGCGTGTTGAACCAGGTCGACGACATCCCCGCTGACCAGTCCTGTCTCCCGTCTGATAAAGATCGCCAGATCGTCGATATGGCTCGAAAGGTCGTGGTCAGCTGCAAACGCGATGTCCGCCGCGCATCGAACGTCGATGTACGCGCCCGCATGAGACACCGTTGCGATCAGATCGAGCGTGTCGACGTAGCCGTTATCGACGTCGGCGGGAGCGCCTGTCTCCGCATCAATGGCAAAACAGCGACCGTCCTGAATGATCTCGAACCCGATCATCTCGACGCATGCCAGCGTGTCGTACCAGCGATAACCGGCAAACGCCGGCTCCTCGCAGACCAGTTCGCCGCCAAAGGGGGAATGCCGGGCAATCGCCAGCGCGGCCGGCTGGGCGATCAGGGCGTCGATCGGGGGCATGATGACCATCGACAAGGTCGAGACACGCGTACCGCTGAGGTAATTCTTGCCATAGTCGGCATGCGGGGCGATCCAGCCCAAGAGATATGGGTCAGCCTCTGCAATCTCGATGCCGATCGACCGCGCCTTCGACCATGTGTCAAACGACAGCCGGTGCGTGGGCTGCGCGGCGATGGTGCGGAAGACGGCCGCGGTGATCGCGGTACGCAGCTCCCCGAGCGCGGCATTCTGCACCGCTTCTTTGCGTGCCGGCAGGACCAACTGGATCGCGGGACAGTCGACGATGTCGACCCGGGCGTTCCAGACTTGGCCGCGTCCGATCTCGCCGATGCCGCTCATCGGGAGCGGAATGGTGACGCCGTGAAAGTTCAGGCGCGGATCGCCACTACGGCTGTGCGTCGATTCCTCGCGGAAGATGCCGATCCGACAGCCGTTCCACTCTTCGACGAGTATCGCGCCCGCGAGCCAGCTTTCCTGTTCGACCGGCTCGCCGTTGAAGGTCACCGGCAACGGGTAATGTCGTGCGACTTGCCGGATGGCACCTTCCAGCCCGTCGGACCATTCCTGCGGTATCCGCACCGTGATGGCGGTGCCTCGGGCAATGGGATCTTTCGAGACGACGATCGGGCGGCTGCTTTCCCAGGCGCCGGCAGGAATGTGCGTCATCCAGCCCTGCCGTTCGGGCTGCGACCAGGATCGAATGATGACGTCTCGTCCAGCGAGGCTGAAGACCCCCATGCCGGCAGGATCCTCGCTGGTCTTGGTTTCCTCTGACCAGCCGGACCGGCCTAACGTCACGACCGCGGCGGGATCTGCAATGCCGCTGCCATCGTCGACGATGTGGATCAGTCGGTCACCCCCATTGCCGGCTGTGGTGACGGTAACCGAGCTGGCACCGGCGCGACGTGCGTTCTGGAGCAGCTCGCTCAAGACGTCGTGTGCGGATCCGTTGAACAGCCGGCCGACCTTGGCGATGGTTTCGGGTGCAACGCTGGTGGCGATCGTGGCAGGGAGCATGGCGGTGTCCTCAGGCTCGGCGGGGCCATTCCCCGCATCTGCCTGTCACCTCCCCCTCCCTCCTTGAGTCCTGGGCCTCCCCGGTCGGCCTCGGCGGGAGGCCGGTCTCACACACGTCTATTCGTAGTGCGGACGGTTTACGGGAAAGCGCTCAGGCGGCAGCCCGGTAAAGGAGAAGGCACGGAACCGACCTCCGTCGTAGAGAACAGACTCCACGCTGCGCCGGTGCTTCTGGAGACGGTCGAGCAGTCGATTAGCGCGACGCACCGCGGTAATCGCTGCTTCATCGGTGAGGTAGAAGCCGATGGCGCGGACGAAGCGGCCAGAGCTGAAATACCAGCCGCCTTCCTCCGGACCGCCATATTCGCGGTCGACTTCGTAGAATGCCACGATGGAACGCATGGTGATCTTCCTTCAATGAAAGTCGGGTCGACGTCGCTCAGGCGTGGCGGCTTTCGACAGATGCGAAGACGGACCAGAGGTGAGCCTCCGCATCGATGAGGTGATCGAAGCTCTGGCTGGTGTTGCTGACGTCGACGACCCAGCCGGTCCCATGTGTCTGGATAAAGCCGACCGAGTAGACCCGGCCCGCGCTATCCGAAGGTGGGATCGTAGCCAGATCGTGCCCCGCAGCGGCCAAGCTCTGCACATCGCGGCCCGAGACACGCCAATCGTCAAACCTGCTCCCCTCGCTGGAGGCTGTCAGATAATGGCGGGTTGCGACCGACCAGGCCGCGTTGACATGGTGAAGGTCAGTGCCAAGGGCATCAGCATCGCCATTGCCGACGATCGTCGGCGAGCGCGTAGCCTGCCACGCCTCTAGCATGACCATGTTGGCGTCGACGAAATCATGCGACGCACAGACGCCAGGCTCGATCGTCTGGTTTCGCACTCGCATGTCGCGCCACTCGGTGGGATCTAACTGTTCTGCGATGAGGTGAGCGAATGCGCACGCAAGCGTCTCAATTGCGAAATGGCCAAGCGCTTCGGCGTAGTCATCGCCTTCGTAGATGACCGTCAGTTCACCGATCGCGTCACGCCGGCTGAAGGTGAACCTAGCAGCTTCGGGAAATTCGCGCATCGCCGGCAGTTCGTAGTCGACCCAGATCTGTGCGGCCTCGCCCATCGGACCAACGCATGGTCCGAAGCTCGGCGCCGTCTCGTTGCGCCAGCTCATCTCCGACCATTCGGACGGGATCGGCACCATCGTATCGATTGGATAGTCAGGAAAGAACTCTGGCCATGTCGGCATCGCCTCTTGGGTGGCGAAACCGTTGGACAGACATACCAGACCATCGGCGGTGCCAATCCGTCGATATGCCTCGATCGTCTCGGCATCTTCATCGGCGCCGGCAATCAGTTCGGCCAACACGTAAGGCCAAGCCGATACCGGCACGCGGACGTTGAGGAAGCCGTTCCAGGTCGTGTCATCTGTGAAGCCGGGGAACGTCGGCCCCTCCCCAAACGACCACGCGATCGAGCGCATACCGTTGTGCTGCCGCGTATTGTCCAAGGCCTCGGGACCGACGTCGAGGTGCGCCAACGCCCGTGCGAAGGCGGCCTGGTGCTGAAACCGACCCAGCGCCGACAGGACGTCGACATAGGCAGACCGTGCCTCGTCAGTGTGAAACTCGTGATCGGTTGCGTCACGTGCCGAGAGATACTCGCGAGCAAGCGTTACCGGGTCGGTTCGGATCGTCTCGGCAAATGTAGCAATGTAGCGGATGCGCATGGGGAAGGATCCTGTCCGGTCTATTCCGGTCTCCCTTCCCCAACCTCTCTCCTCTTCCTTGCCGCCTAAGTGCGCACCACAGCGGCGCGGGCGCGCTCCTCCTCGACGGTTTCCATAAGCATCACCAGGATCGAAGGCTTGATGTTCTCGGTGAGGGCGCGCGTATCGACGATATGTCGGCCGCCCCCGGTTATCGCGAAGGCGTTGAATGTCGGCATCGGGTCGCCGTTGGCGCTTGGGATCGTGGTGCCACGGTCATGAAACTGGATGTCGACGAACCGTGCCGTCCCGTCAGGGCTATGGGGCTGGAAACTAAAGGTCACGCGGCGCCCGTCGCTGGTTTTGGCGCTGATCGTGAAGTCGCCGTCCGGCAGATCGATGACCTTGTGCGGCACATCATTGAAACCTGCAAAGCCGATGGCTTCGGCGTCTGCCTTGGTCATCACCGGCAGGTCACGGATATCGGACATGGTAGTTTCCTTCCATTAAACTCGGGAAAAGAGGGCTGCCGCGTGTTCAGCCGCAGGCGTCCATCAACCGCGTTGCGCCGCCAAAGGCACGCAGGGCCGCGGCCATCTCGCGTCTGATATTCGTCTTGTTGGAGACGATGATCTCGTGCGCGAGACGATCACCCGTGGAGGTCGCGTAGCCCTCGGCGGGCTTACCGTCGTCGGCCTCGATGCGGATTAGGTGACCACGCTTGGGCGCTGGCCGACATGGCGAGCAGTAAATTCGCCGAGCTTACCGGTTAGGCCCTTGATGGCCTTGCCCCAGCGGATGTGGCCGGCGCCGAGATTGTCCGTGCCGTCGTAGCCCCGGTCGAGCCAGCTACGAACATGGGCGCGCTGTTGCAGGAGCGAATTGCGCGATCGCTCCATGTTCGCGCACAACGGCAGAGCGCTGGCGAAGGCGTCGACGATGCGAAGGTAGTCGCCCTGTACCGCGATCAGGATGTCATCAATCTCGAGTCCGCTGAGGATGGCCCGCAGCGCGTCACCATGGCTTGGATTCGCAATGATCTCGTCGGCACGCGTTGCCGAAATAGGAACCGCTGTCTCGACCGGGCAGTCGGTCACGACGAAGCCAGCATGGCGATCGATCGTGACGATCGTCATGGCCTCGGTTCCATGTCGGGCACGAACCTCGTCTATCAGTCGGAGACCCGACACCCGCATCAATCCCGGCGTAACTTCCTCGATCGTGGCATCGGCGACGATGAGTAAACGGCGCGCCCAACGCGTTGGGCGGGCATGATCGTTCGGCTTTGGCCAACTGCTCGGAGCCGGTCGAGCGACCAGAGGCGGTGCCTCAATTGGGCGTTGATGGTCCTTGCGCATGGCGGCCAGATTGCTGCGTCGTGCGGCGTCGAAGAGGTCGCCCTGATCGCCGCCTCCATCGGCGAAGCCCCGGTCGTAGGCCTCACGCTTGGCCTCTTGCCGGCGCGAGCCATCAGCGCAAAAGCGATGCTCCCAACCGGCTTCGGCCGCAGTCCAGCCGCTCGCATAGGCAACTGCGAGATCCCAATCGTAGCCGTGAAGATCCCGACCACGTAGGATAGCAATCTCGCTATCGGTGATCGTCCCGTCCTGGGCGCGCGATGCCATGAAGGCGAAGTTGCGGTTCTGGCGCTCTGCTTCCGTCTTTGCAGCGATCGCGTCATTCAAGGGCTTCATAGCGGTGATCCGTTCCCGGCCCCGCGCCATTCGGTCAATCAATGGCGCCGTAGGCGGGAGGTCCGGGTAGGATCGCCAGATCCGCGCGAGCTCGCTCGCCTGATCGACCGACCGGCCACGTGTCAGCCAGCAGCGCATGTCGGTGGAATCGAAGTGGTCCAGTTCCACGGCCTCATCAGCACCCGCAGACCGGACAGGGGGAAACGCGCCCGCCGAGAGGATCTCGGCGGGCTGCGACTGCAGCGTCAGCATTGGCTCAATCCTTCGGAGGACAGGCGGGATTACGCGGCGGTGAGACGCTGGCGGGCGGTGTCGGCCTGTTGCGGGAAGGCCGCTGCCAGATGGCCGTGGAGGATCGCGAAGTCGGCGATCGGGAACGTCCCGTCAGCGTTCGGCCGTGTCGTCAGGAGGGCACCGATTACCAGCTCGGTATGGTCCGAGCGTTCGATCTTCGCGATTTTGCCGGTGTAGGTGACGGGCGGTGTGAAGCCCGCCTCGAGCCAGGAGCCGAGCCCCTCCTCTACGGCCTCGGCATAGACCGCGACCGCCTCGCTGTCTTCGTCCTCAACCTTCAGGGCAAGCGTCCGATAGATACCGAAGTCATGCCGGTTGGTGTGGACGATCAGCTTGCATCCTTCTGGTGGCATGCCGTGGTGCGCGATCATCGCCAGTTTGTAGGCCATCACCTCGTGCGTATTGACCGTCTCGAAGTCGATGGTTTGCCCGAGTTGAGCGCATTCCTCGTTGGCTGGCGCGCCGCCAATATCGATGATGTGAGACATGGGAGGTTCTCCTTTGATCCACCTGGATCAAAGTTGTCCCATCCCCCTTCCCTCTCTCTGATGAGGAACGGATCGCTCGGGGGTCCCGGAAAAATAGCCGAAAACCTAGGCTAAGACCGGACGTTTGCAGCGCATGGATTGTGTTACGGTTTAGGTGACGCCAACCGGCCGCATCCAGAAGACCCGAAAACCGTCACTAAAATCCGCGTTTTCACAACGGCGGGCGTATGGCAGAAACCGCCCACAATTGGACGTTGGGGATGGCGATCCGGGCTCCCACGACCGGCCATTCGTTAAGCGCGATCTTTCCCGTTTCTCCGTCTCCGAAAGGCCATTTCTGGAAAAAATAATTGGGAACAGATTTTGGGAAACGGGGGGCTTAGACGGCTCTCGCCGTGATCGTTCCGGCGACTGTCCCGCTATTGGTTCGTTCTCGGGAAAGGAGGCTACCGTCCGATAGGGGGCATTTCCCTGATGCCATTGAGTGAGTGTCGCTCAGCATTGTTGTGTGGAAATGCAGAGGATGGCATCATTGGCTCGATGCATGTCAGCCGCTCCGATCTCGCGGACTTCGCCTACTTTCTAGCGTTGGCTCGGCACCGAAATTTCCGTCGGGCCGGTCTAGATCTCGGAGTCAGCGCTTCGGCTCTCAGCCACTCGCTTAAAGGGCTGGAGACGCGGATAGGCATACGTCTGCTTAACCGAACGAGTCGCAGCGTCACCCTGACCGCAGCGGGTGAAGAGCTATATGCGGCACTGACCGCCCCGTTCGATGCGATCGATGAGGCGGCGGAGAGGCTGAACCGCTATCGAGACGCTCCGGCAGGCCGGATCAGGCTCAATGTCATGGATCAGGCAAGTGCCTTACTGCTCACACCGGTGCTTCCGGTGTTTGTCGAGCGGCACCCACATATCGCCATCGATGTCGCGACATCAAACCACCTAGTCGACGTCGTGGCGCATGGCGCGGACGCAGGCATTCGCTGGGGTGGCACCGTGCCGGAGGATATGGTGGCGCGGCGATTGTCGGCCGACGTCCGCTGGGTGGTCGTCGGTGCTCCTGCCTATCTCGATCGTCACGGCACGCCGACGCATCCGCGATCCCTCGCTGACCATCAATGCCTGCGTCTCCGACTTGGCGATGACAGCATCTACCATTGGGAGTTTGAAAAGAACGGCGAGGACATCGCCATCGACGTACCCGGCGCTATCACGCTCAACGAGACGCAATTCGCGCTTACCCTGGCAGCGGCCGGCACCGGCCTTGCCTACCTGCCTGAACCGTCGGCTTTACCGTTAATCGCGAGCGGCGCTTTGCGCCCGGTACTGTCTGATTGGGCAGCGCTTGGGCCGGGCTTCCATATCTACTATCCTGGTCGTCGGCAGTTGCCGACCGGGCTGCGTTTGCTGATCGACCTTATTCGTGAGTTACGTCCGCTCGGCTTGTAGGCGCCGATCAATGAGGTGCGCTCAACGTCGCATCGCAGCAAGTGCGGGTAATCCACACGGTGCATGAACCTTACATCCGCTCTGTCGGTCATGGGCAATCCATGATCGTGCATCCAGAACCGGAGCATCGACTTGCCGCAAACTGCTTCACTCACCCGTCCCGTCGTGCAGTCCGGCGAACAAGACAATGTCCGCACCGGATGGAGCGCGGTGTTTGCGCTGACGCTGTGTGTCTCCACCCTAATCGCATCCGAGTTCATGCCGGTCAGCATCCTCAGCCCGATCGCGGCTGACCTTGATCTGACGCAGGGCGCGGCAGGACAAGCGATTTCCATATCTGGCCTATTTGCGGTGCTGACCAGCCTGTCGGTGGCCTCTCTCAGCCGGGGCGTCGATCGCCGGGCGCTGCTGCTTGGCCTAACCCTGTTGATGCTGGTGTCGGGGCTGACCGTCGCGTTCGCCCCGAACTACTTCGTCTTTATGACCGGCCGCGCGCTAATCGGTGTAGTGATTGGCGGGTTTTGGTCGATGTCGGCAGCGACCGTGATGCGGTTGGTGCCGCAGGATCAGGTGCCGCGCGCGCTGGGTCTGCTGAATGGCGGGAATGCGCTGGCGACGACGATTGCAGCGCCGCTTGGCAGCTTTCTCGGTCAGTACATCGGCTGGCGTGGTGCTTTTTTTGTCGTGGTGCCGTTCGCCGCTATCACCTTCGCATGGCAGTGGCTGACGTTGCCGGCGATGCCGTCCGACCGCACTGCCCGCACCGCCAGTGCGCTCGGCGTTCTGCGTCGCCCGGCTGCTCGCATCGG